>Ga0209535_1000638_pt1 | contig 24504 bp, 29 predicted proteins | sample LinPmetageLP28_FD_184041 | JGI IMG/M metagenome (GOLD analysis project Ga0209535, IMG submission 184041) | Marine viral communities from the Pacific Ocean - LP-28 (SPAdes) (version 2) | ecosystem: Environmental > Aquatic > Marine > Oceanic | place: Pacific Ocean | collected 2009-08-22
ACCATGTGCTGGATCTAGACTTCTTGTTATGTCTTCACCAACAGAAAACTCATTAGTTTGATTAACTCCAGTTCTAGAATTAAATACACCTGAGTATATTAAAGAATTAAATCTATTTTGATTACTAGGATTATCTTCTACAATATGAGCCTTTACACCTATATCTGTTGATGTATTATTATAACCGCCTCGTATTCTGGATTCTTCTATGTACCAATCATTTGCATTGTTAGCAGTATAAGCTTGAGGAACGTTTGCGTATGGTGTCACAGGGGTTGACGGATTGTTATCAACAACATTTGACATCTTCTTCAACCAGTATGAGTTAAAATATTTTAATTCTAAAGTAGCTCCCATGTTTTATTATCACTTATTTTTTGTTATTATTACTACTACCATCCTTCACCACCATACACAGGGTGAGCACAAGTTATATTACTAGAAGTACAAGCTCTTGCATATTGATCATTGCAGGCGTCAGGTATTAAAGCAGGGCTTATTTTTATACCGTTTGTTCCAAACTTAGCTGAAACCCTTATGCTTGTAAGCGGGTCTGCAGCGTCTGTTTTAAAACTACGGTATTCAGCCTGACTATGTGTCCAAGGAACATTTAATGCATTTGTTGTGTAAAATAAATCTACATACTGAGCATATGGCATTGGTGCAAATCTTTGCGTACCACCAGTTGCACAATTATAAGCTGTTTGAGCTCCTGAAATATCATATTCATAGTATTTAGGATTAGTAGTGCTTGTCACGTTGGATCCATTTTCTACAACGCATGTGCTGTAGTATAAATCATTTGTATTTACCCAAGCACACATAGCATCAGCCGCAACAGCTGCTTGACCTGTATTTGCATCAGTTGCCGCTATAGCATATTCACCTGGTTCATCAAAAGCAAACACAGTTTGTGCGTGTTTAGTTGTTCCAAAAGAAGGGTTTGATATGAATGAAGTTACTCCTGGAGCACCCATATTATCATTATTAACATCTTCTATCATGGCCCAATTGCTAGTTACACTAGGATTTCTATGCCACACCTTCCATATTATACCTGAATTTACAAAACTAACAAGACCACTTTGATTATTTGTAAAGCTTTGCTGCATGTTACAGGAAACAACTAATGTTCCGCTGCTTAACGCAGTTGAACCTAATCTATGTAAAAAGTTAGATTGACTTGTGTTTGTTGAAGGCGTTACTGGGAAAGCATTAGAAGCTAACACACTGTTTGATAAATACCAAACGCCCACGACAGTTGTTCCATTAAACGGAGCGGTTATTTGCGCTGTAGCAACATTATTAGGACTACCAAGAGTTTTACAGCCAGATATAACACCATTATTAACTGCGTTTGCACCAACTGTTATTTTTTGATTTTTAGTAACACTCAAGGTATCATTTTGTGCTACACCATTTAAAATAGCATCTTCTATTTTTAAAGTTATATTATATACACCAATAGGTGTTGATAAAGATTTAGTTACAGCTCCAGATGCTGCATCACAACTAAAATAACTATTTGGATTTGAAGATGGTACTATGCTATATCTTAAACCTGTGGTGCTATTATTTGCTGAACCATTGTTTCCATTTCTAGTTACAACGCTAGAAGCAGATGCACTTACGGTTACATCAGGTAAAGAGGCACCAGCTGTAAATTCAGGGGCTAAATTAGTTAAATTTTGTGTAAAAGGAGTTGAGCTCGTGTCACCACCTACTCCAGTTGTGGTTGTCCAAGTGAAATTAAAACTGTACGCTTCTTTAGAACTCTTATTAAGATTGTAACCAGCATTAGAATAAACAAATGTGTTTACTGCTGTTTGTATTTTATATCCAGTTCCTGAAGTTACAAGCTTAAAATCACCTGTAAAACCGTTACTTAAAGAAGGGTTTAAGTTTATATTACCTGAACCTCTATTTACACCAGCTCCATCAGTCACAGACATCTGTACGTTTTGTATTTGCGTATTTAAAAAATCACTACCTTGATTGTTTTGAGGTCTAAAAACAGCTGAAACATCAGTGTTTGCGGCCATGTTTTCATTTTGTGAATACCCAACCGCTGATAAGCTTACTACACCGTCATAGCCAGTGTTTATATCTGCATTTAAATCAGCAATTAATCCCGCTGTAGAAGTTTCATAAAATAATTGTAATAAACTTGTTGTAGGCTCTGTCTCAGCTACAGACAATTGTATTGTCATGGTTGAATTATCTAAACCAACAACAGTCGTACCAGCGTTAGAAGTTGCTAATCTAGCTATAAAAGGGTTTGTTTCTAATTGATAAAAAGGAACATTAGTTGTAGAAATATCATCACTATACATAGACAAATCAAAAGCAGTTGCTATAGTGTCCGCTGTCATTGCTAATGGTAATGTTTGTGTTCCAGTTGACACAGGAAAGAATTGAACGTTGTCAGTTGCGGTATTATTTACTCTACCGTATAATTGCACAGAACTTCTAAATTGTTTTTGTTGATCAGAAGTTTCGTTTAAATCCCTAGGTATTTTATTTATATTGTCATTAAGCAAAACAACATTAGCAGTCTTGTTTAATTCAGTGGCTTGAGGAAATATAGGTGGATTAGCAACACCAGCTGTACTAGGATAAGCATTTAAAAAGCCTGGTAAATAAGTGTTATAATAATCTTGCTCTTGTTGTTTTACAACCACCTTATAAGAGTACCAGCCTAAAGTGTTTGGCAGTGTGTATGAAAATTTAGTATCTGGAGTATTTAATTGATTTGTAGAATATAAAAAATCATTTATAGGTTGCTCAGTGTAAACCTTATAAACTGGAGTAGCTGTAGCATCTATTTTTACAACTTCTACAAAATCAGTATATTCTCCTCTTAAATATTCTCCAACTGTTGGCACGTTTGTAACGCTTCCAGTTACTGTGAACTTATATTCAAAACCAGGTTTAGCTAAAACTGGTATTGTCATAGCTGTGTTTATGTTTGCCAATGCTGACATATTAAACCCATTACCTTTAGCAGCAGCGTATAAACCAGGTGCGCCTTCACCATCTTCATTTACAGAAGATGTTATTGAACTATTTATAACAACCTTTAAAGCATCTCCGAACCATTGTTTTAAGTTTTGAGTGCTTGATGTGTAAGGGTGATAAAATGTTGAACCTCCAAAAAAAGTTCCACCAACTGTTTGGCCAGCTGAATCTACAGAGGAAAGAATTACAGAAGATTGTCTACCAAACTTATCAGCAAGTATAAAACCTACTTGATAGTTTCTATTTTGTTTTAATGTATGATTAGGATATTCTGCCCAGTTTGTAAATACAGTTGTATTTTTACCACTTGCCCCAACATTGTAATCCAAGGTTGCAGGTGGAGTATGTTGACTTTGAAAATTACCATACATAACTCTGTTACCTGATATTTCTTGCGAAACAGCTCTTACCGGAACACGATCGTAAACCCTTACAGTTTGTCTTTCTGGTAAAGTTTTATAAGGTTTTCTTGATTGATAATTATATTTGTATATATTTGAGCTAGAGTTTAAGTTATCTATGTTTATTGTATCTAATACTTTTACGGCTCTTGCATCTGATTCTTTATATAAAATGTCTAACTCTATTATTTTATAAGTATCATCCGTTTGATCTCCTAGTTTTTCTTGAGCATCTGGAAGTGGAATTATTAATTCTACGTTCTGTACTCCATTTTGCATAAAAGCTAGTATTGTACTTCTATATGCAGCATCTTCATCACCTGCTAAAAAATAACCCTTTTGCTGTGGTATAAATGTTGGTTGACTAAATGGTGCCATTATAGAATATTCCTTATCATCAAATTTAAATCTATAACTAAACCTTACAAATAGATCTTGTAAAAAATCAGGATCACCAGGCCAATCGTTTCCGCTATTAAAGTCATATGTTATATCTTTACCTGTCATAGTTGTTACAAGAAAAGTTATAGTATCAGTGCTTAAAATATTGTAATTATTATTAGAAGCATTTGTAGGTTGAGCGTTTAATGTTACAGCTGTTCCAACAACATTTGTTACATATATGTATTTATCCGCGTCAACTTGCTGAACGTTAGAACTGTCTTTAACTATCAGGTTCATACCTTTTTTGATTAAGGTATTTGCCGTGGCTAAAGTTAATGTCACACCTGTTGATGTAGCACCTGTTGCTTCAATTGTTGTTAATAATTTTAAAGGTGCATAAGGATTATACTTAGCTACAGATATTTGATTTTCTTTTTTATAATAACCAAAAGGTTTATTAACATTTATTTTTCTAGGTTGATTTCTATTGTCTGTCCAAAATAATAAATCTTCAACTAGATTAACACCTGTTATATAGTTTTCATTACTAAAATTTAAAAACTCACCCTCTACTACTTTAGTGTAAGAATTATTAAAATACTTGTATATATAATGATTAGTGCCTGGGCTAGCTATAGAATTGTTAGTTAAAAATAAATATATAGTTTCAGAGTTATTGTCTTTTAAATAACCTATAACCTCAACAGCACCTATATCAGTCCCTGGAACAAAAGTGTTCCCTAGGATGTTCTCTAACGCGCCTATATCATCATCTTCAGATTTACCTACAGATATATTATTTGCATCTCTATACTCACCATTAGGAATAAGTCTATCATCCAAGTCTTTATTCATCTTGGATTTTAGAAAACTGTTTTTAATTTCTGCCATGTTTGATTTTAATAACTAGTAAGTTGGATTTATTTTATCACCCTTATTTAAACCTCTTCTTAAACTTTCGTTTGCAATTTCTCTAACTGTACCAGTAGATTTAGCAGCTTTTGATTTACTTCCTCGTGTCAAAAGTTTTTTTATTGTTTGAAATGCTCCTTTTGCAACTTTAACACCTGAGCCTCCAACTAATCCAAAAGCACCTGCTCCTCCAACTAGCTTATCTTTCATAGGCATTTTATCACCTATATCTTGCATAGTTTTTCTAGCTTGTTCTTTTTTTGAACTTTTTTGCCCTTGATTAACTGGGCTTGTTTTAATTCCTGTTAATTTCATTTTTATTATTTTTTAATATTTAATCCATTTAGATTGATTTCTAAACACTTGAACTATTTCATCTAGCTTAATATTAGACAATCTTATTTTAGCATTTCTTAATTTAGCACTTCTTTCTTTTTTAAATCTTTGTACTACATACTCTTGAACACCTATACTTGTTGATAGTATAGAATATATTATATGTGCATATAAAGCTTCTTCAGCCATTTTAGGTATTCTAGCATCAAGATCATAAGCATTACCATCAGATACATACTCTAGTGTTATTAATTTTTCTTTTAAATCACTAGAAAAACCAAATTGACCTCTTCTGTCATCTACTACAAACCAACCATTTCTTTGACTAGTAACAGGATTTAAGCCATATCTTTGACCTAAAGCGTTATTATAATAATTTTGCCAATACAAATCAGCCACGTTATAATCATTTAAAAACGCACCACTTAATGATCTAGGATTGTTAGCATTCCATGCTCCTGTAATTTGTGAAGTTAGTTCTGTATTACTATTGTTACTATCTTGAACTATACTACCATCGTCAGCTTGAGTTGGAGTAGCATAAGGTCTTAAGGTTAATTCGTTAGCTGGATATATGGTATGTTGAACACCCATTTGATCTACCCAAGAAAATCTAGTATAATTAACGTAGTCTTGAGGCATTGTTAAAGTTAGACTCAATGGAACTGTAAGCTCCTGAGATCTTATACTTTTTAAAGTGTCATAGCTAAATTCTTGTAAACCACGTTTAGCGTGAAATATAACATCACTTCTTTTTATGCTTGGTATAAGTTTACCAGCACCTACATATGCAATTAAAAAATTATCAATAACATCATCTAATCTAGTATAAGAATAACTACCATTACTGTCCCATAAAGTATCTTCATTTAACTGTATTTTTACAAAAATACTAGCTGGTAATTTAGCATTTATTGTAACAATATTGTTTAACTCTGAATAGGGTTGAGCAAATCTAAACGTTAATACATCTAAGTTTGCTACAGCTACAGCTAAATTACTTATACATGTAAATGTTTGATTACCCGCCGCGATACTTGCAACAATACCTACAAAACTACCGTCAGCTTTTAAAATAGTCATACCTACTAAAACATCTGTATTAGCAGCGGCGACAGTAACATTTTTTTGATTAATTGCAGAAACTGTATTGCTCGTGCCAGTAGTTGAAGCTATTACAGCTGAAGGAATTAATTCAGCCCATGTTATAGCGTCTACACTAGTAAATATTTTAAAATTATTTAAATTATAACCATTAGAAGCATTATCTGAACTGCTGAATGTTAAATTAGTGTCAAATGTAGATGTAAAAGTTTGACCCACACTTGAAGTTGAGGAAGCTTGAAACTGCTGAGCTCCAGCGTAGTATTGCCTGTTAGTTTCGGTTATTAAACCACCATTAGGTATAGACATATCTTAACTTTTTTGATTCATTTCTTGTTGTTGTATCTGCGACGCAGCTATCTGTACTATTTCAGGATCTCTAATTACAACACCTGCATATAATAATATTTTTAATATAACTTCAGTTTGCTCAGACGAGTGTAACTCAAAATTATTAGAAGCTGTAGGGCTAAAAACATATTGATTAGTTCCTGTAAAAGCCCATATAGGTTGTATTGGTTTCCTTAAATAATTAACTGAAATACCACTTTTTATACTCACAGGATAAACGTTTAAGTAATTGTTTTTGTAAGTATATATAGGATATGTAGTTGTAGGTTTTGTAAGATTAGAGCTTAATAAATGATATAGTTGACTACCACCAACTCTTTCTAATTCTTGTATAGGTAAAGCGCCTGCACTATAAATTACAGTTCCTAATCTATAAAATTGTTTAGGATATATATTTATAATTAATACTTGACCAGCAGGTGGTTGTGAGTTTAAAGTTAATATTGAACCACTAATAGAGAAATCATTATTAGATAATTGCACATTATTTAAGAATACACTAGCAACACCTCCAGTTGTTAATAAACTTGCAGTATCTCCAGTTAATGTATATTGTAAACCAGGGTTTGCTATTGTGAATTGTTGACTCGCAGAAGAACTTCCCGAGTATTGTAATGGTATTTGAAAGCCATTAGTAGTATAAGTGGCTGTGTCTATATCTTTAAATATAGATATTTTTTCATCTACATTTAGTTGTCTATCAGAATAGTCTAAATCTATTTGTGGCACACGTAATTGCTGATTCATATCTTCAGCATATTTTTCAAAAATTTCTAATTGAACTTGACCGCCTATTTTATTAAACTCTAAAGGTGTCATGTAACCTCTTTGCTCTTTATTAAGTATTAATAAAACGGTTTGATATACAGTATTTACGTTTATTGCCATTTTAATATTTTAGTTAATAGTGTTAAGGGCCACAGAAGTGACCCTTCACTATAATTATAGTTACATATTATTGTAACTTTTTATTGATTGTTTTAAAAACTTCTACGCCTTCATCAGTTTTAAACCAAGCAGCTAACGCTGAGTACGGTTGTTCATCAAAAGGTATAGTCATTAATTTTCTATCATTAGTCCCCCAGTGAAACGTTCTTTGATCTTGAGATAACTTAACGATACCTTGCTCTACAGCTTTTATACCTATGTTTCTTAATCCTACATTTTCATCATTAGCTATAGCTAAAAATCCTGCAGGGTTTCGTTTTGCCATTAAAAGTAAGTCTCTTTTAATTTCTTTAGAACTCATTGTGCTTACAGCAGATCCTTTTTCGACTCTTAAAACAGATTCAGCGTGATCAATATCCATTTGTTTAGCCGCTAACAAAGCATCAATTTCAAAATTGATTTCTTCTATTTCGTCCATTGCAACAACCTCTGGTTTAAACTCTGCATATACATGACCTTTTCTAGGGTGGTATAATGAAAGTAGTTTTTGTAAATTTTGTTTTTGTTTAGGTACAAACAACATTCCTTCTTCAAAAATAACATGACCTAATGTGCACTCTCCTTTTTGTTCATCAACAAATGGTGAATTCATATTAGTTGCATATCTTAATTCTCTTTGCTCTCCACTTGTTTCATCAAAATGTAATAATGGATAACGTCTAGAGTGTCTTGTTCCTAACGTATATGTTAAAGGTGATACTTGATTTTTTAAAAAATAAGTCCTATCCTTGATCTCCCATTCAGGGGTTGAAATTTGTTTTGTCTTTGACATAATATAATATAATATAATTAATAAAAAAATAAAGGGCTAGGCGCCGAAGCGCCTAACTCTTTAAAGTAATTCTAGCTTTGGAATAACACGAAGTTATTAGCAGCTTGAGTAACTAAACATCTCTCTGATAACCAGTTTACGATCATCGAGTCAATTTCAGAAGTGTAAGCACCACCAGCAGTACCAGTGATCCAGTTTTTATATCTTCTGTCATCTCCTTGAGAAGCTCTATATCTTACGTGTAAGAATGGTCTTCTAATGTTTGTACCTAAAATTTGGTCATAAACTGTAGAAGTTCCCGCAGGAATTAATACACCATCGATATTGTTTACAGCTACTGCACCTCTTGTTGAAGCGTCATTTAAGTATTTCCAGCTTGTTTTATAGAAGTCATAAGAACCTCTTCTAAAACCAGAGAAACCTAAATTTAAAGCCATATCCTCAGAATTTTCAAATAAACCAAAAGCAGTTCCGCCAGCTTGTCCAGCAGAAATTTGGCTTAGCATATCATCGAATTCTAAATCTGTATCTCTATTTAAGAATAACATGTTTTCTTCAATAGCACCTTGAGTATCAAGATTTTTAAGTATTTGATCGAAATCAGAAATACCTGTTGCACCTTGGAATCCACTCATGATATTACCTCTGTTGGTAATAGCTTGGAAAAGACCTTCAGTACCGTGAGCATTAATAGACCCAGCAGCATTTAATACTCCACTAAATCCTGGAACTAAAGCTTGATTTTGAGCAAAACCACCAGCGTTAGCAGCTAGTTCACCTTCAACCATTGCCATTTCTAAATAGTCATCAAATCTTAATCTTGTTTCAGACTCAGACTTTAAATACCATAAGTATCCTGATGTACCATCTTCTGTAGCAACTTCTACCCATCCAATCTGTGCCATATCAGAACCATTGATTTCAAATCTATCTTTGATAATGATTGGTTGATTAGAGAATTGAGTAAACTGTGGCTGTACTGAAAATGTTCCACTTCCAGTTCCTTTAGCAAATAAAGAACCATAAACGAATATCTTTAACCCAGCAGCACCTGCAGCAGCAGCAATACCTACAGTATCCCAGTTAGCAGCAGTAAATGGATAAGCTGTAACGTTAGTTAAAGCACCATTAGCAGCAACAGCACCTACAACACCTTTTAATGTAACACCCGTTGTTGGGTTCATTACAACAATAGTATCATTTGGAGCAATTGCATTCTTAATAGAAGCGGCACCAACAGCAGCGTTAGTAGGTACACTGAAAACAAATGTTCCAGCACCAGGCCCTGTTAGTGTACACCCTGTATAAGAGATGTGTAATCTATTTTGTTCTGACCAGATAACTTGATCAGACGTCATTGGCATTTCAGCGCCAACCATTTTTAAGAAACCACCTAAAGTTCTGTTTCCATATCTTTCTACTTCAGCTTCATAAACTTCTGGTAGATACTGTTGTGCAAAATCATTTGCACCTGCAGCAGCAGTGTTAAATGCTAGGTAGTTATTAGCTAGCGGTAATTGTGTTTGAGAAGGTACGATACTTCCAAACACTGGAGCAATTTGTCCCATAATAAATAATTTTAGTTTTAGTTAAATTTTCTTGCTTTGATTTTTAATTTTGAAGAGTCAAGACCACTTATACTTTTAACTTTAAATCCACCAACAAAAACATCGCTTGGAGCAGTAGCTCTAGCTTCAGTGCTTATATTGTTTGATTTTGCAGCTACATTTCTTATAGCATCGGCTTTACCTTGCTCATAAAAATGTTGTGCAATAGTATCTGCATTTTGTGCGGCATACATAGCTTTATGATAACCTTTTACATCTGTTACATCACCTTTATCATTTAAGAACTTCTTAACTATATTACTGATGTTTGATTGACTATCTGCAACTTCAGTTGGGTTTTTAACTCCATATCTAAATTTTTTATCTCCTACACTGAAATCAAAACCTTTGAATTCTTTAGTAAAATAATCTTTAGTGGTGTTTTTAAACACTTCGTGTTGTTGCTCTGCTACGTTTTGCTCTTCGTTGTAGCGATTGAAAAAATCCATAGCTTTTTTCTGGTCTTGAGTTACTCCGGGTCTCAACTTGATTTCGTCGTAATATTGACTCTTTAAACCATCTAAATGCTTACGGGCTTTTGCAACCTCTTCCTTGTATGCAAGTTTCTTCTTTCGAATATCTCTTGCTTCATCTAATTCTTCATCATATTGAAAATTATCTTCTAATAAAAAGCTAATTTCTTCTGAGTCTAAATGAGATTTAGTCCGCTTATAATACTCTTTTAATAAAGCATCATTATCTACGTTAGAATAGTCAGCATTTAATCTAACATAATCCTCTAACGTTCCACCTGTTTCTTTCATAAAGTCTACGACTTTTTCGATGTTTTCAGGTAAATTAATATCTTGTTTAATAGATTCCGTAACTGTAACTTCAGCTTGCGGTTCCATTTTTTCGCCTATAGAAATAACCTCTTCTTCTTCATCTTTAATTTCTTCAATTATAGGTTTTTCTTCTTGAACTTCAGCAATCGGGCCGGACTCTTGTACTTGTTCGTCCACTTTCTCGCTATCTCCGGATGTTTCAACCACAGGTATCTCCTTTGTTTCTCCGACTTGAATGGCATCTTGTTCTTCTGTTTTAGGTTTTGATAAATCTATTTTTATAGGTTCATCGTTACTTGATAAATTTTTAGGTTTAAGAATTTTAGCTTTTACCTTAAGCTTTCCAGCTTTTTCTTTTGTTTCTGACATAATAAAATAATATAAAAATTAGTAAAAAATTACATACTTAAGTCCTCCATGTTACTTTCAAAATCAGTAGGTAACCCGTCTGTTTGACGTTGTGTAATCATTTGTGATTGTTGTGAAGCCTGTATTTTAGTTCGTTTATCTTTACGATCTTCAATTTGACTTTCTTTTTTTGTAGATGAATCAACATCCATCTGCTTGAGTTTCATGTTATATTCAAACTCTTTAGCCATCAGCTGCTGTTTATTTTTTAGCTCTTGCTGCATTCTTTGTATTTCCATTTGAGACTTAGCTTGCTCTATTTGTATTTCTGTTTGAGCCAGTGCTTCACCTTTTTGAACTTCTTGCATAGAAGCTTTTTCAGATGATTCAGAGTTTGAAGCTGTTTGAGCCTGTATATTAGCCATTTGAGCTTGTTGATCAGCTTCTTGCTTTTTAACTCTTTTATATTTTAATACTTGATTAGCTAATGTTAAGTTTCTTATCTCCCGTATATCAATAGCATCTTCAAGGTATATTTGATTTTGTTGTAAAGCCATTTGGATGTTTTGTTCAAGCATAGCTTTTTCCTCTTCTTCTGGTTCTAGATCCATATATATACCAAAATCATATAAATGTAAATCATCTATCTCATGCAAAGTAGCCACATTGAATTTACCTATACTAGACTTTAAAGCGTTGTTAGTTAAATCAAAGTCTAACATATCAGCTACTCTAAGAGATATATTTTCACAAGTTCTAAGTGTTAAATATAAACTACTATTTAATATATGCTTTGTTGCTATGTTTGAAGCATTAGCTGCCATTTTTTGCAAACCTACTAAGGAATCTTTATCCGGAGCACTACCATCTCTAGCTTCATTTAAACCAGTTACGTCTCTAATCATCTGTAAATAATACTGATAAGTATTAATTAACGATTGTATCTTACCATTAGCACTTGATGTTTGTAGTTCTTGAATAGGTACTTTGCCTCTATTTGGATCTCCATCTTGTGTAAGCGATCTACCAACAATAGATCCAGTTTGAAAATACATATTCAATGCTTCTTGTGGATTATAGTTTGTTCCATTACCTAAATCAACCTCTGATAAACCATCTACATCTACAAACACACCATCTGGAACCATTCTAGCTATAACCTGTTGAAGTTTAAGTGATGTAAGTTGTATCATATCAGCAAAACTAGTTATACGTCCTACAAGTGAATCTATTCGACCTTGGTACATGTGAGGTGCAACTATGTTGTAGTTCATATTAACCTTGGTTAAATCACTTTTAGGTCTTGTCATATTCTCTGACATTTCCCACCTAAGCATTTGTTCTACTCCCATAACTTTAGCACCTGTAAACAAAACTTCTATAGTTCTAGAAACTCTTTCAAAGTTGTCACTTTGTGGTGGATTAAATGTATCAGGTTTTTCTAATATTTTTTCCAAACCGTTATCAGTGTTTTTAACTTTAAAAACTTGATCCATATAAGATTTGTATTCAAAATATAAGACTTGAACTAAATCACTATCTGGATTACGATTACGCATATAACCTTCTCTGTTAGGAGATTTTTGTATTCTATCAAGCTCTTGGCTTGTTAAACTAGGAAACTCTTTTTTTAATTCAGGTATTGTAATAGATTTTATTTCACCTACATAATATAAGTCTTGAAAATTAGGATCATTAGTGTATGAATAAACTAAATTAGAAGGGTTTACATAATCTATTGTAACACCTTCTGCTTTATTAAAATTTGTTTTAACAGATCCAATACCTACAGTAACTATATCTTCAATTACTCTTTTATTAATTAATTCATATTTATTAAAATCTAATATGTTATTAATAACTTCTTCTTCAGCAATTTCAACGGATTGTTTATAGTTTAACTGCATGTGAACCTCTAATTCTTCTTTAGACTGAGGTAAATTAGCAGGATCAACCACGTTATAAACGTCTACACCTAAATTTTCTTGTATACTATTAAGCAAAGGCTTAGACAACATATCTCTTAATATAGAAGAAGCATAATTAGTTCTTTGTTTTAATGAAAATGGATCTTGAGCGTAAGCTTTTATATCATATTTTTTAGATGATATACCGTTTACAACTATATCTACAAATTTAGGTATAATTGGAACCGGTTTCCAGTCTAAATTTAAATAAGACAAATCACCATTAATGGATAATTCATCTTTATATTTTTGCACAGGTTGTTCACCTCTTGCATATAATCTTAATCTATTAAAGTTTTGAAATCCTTTCTGCCATCTCGTTCCATTAACTCTTCCTCCTCTAAACCATTCATATTCAATAGCTTGCCCTACTTGCAAACCATATTCCCAACTAAGCTTTTCCGCGAGAGGTACCACCTGACTCGGAAAGGAACTATTAGTACTAGTATTAACCATCTAATTAATTATTTTTGATTTATAACCTTTATTGTCATATTTAGAAAAACTTAAACTTACTTTTTCTTTTATATGTTCAGGTATAGGTCTATATTTATTTTTATTACAAGCCATAAGCGCTAATCCAGAACTAATTGAAGCATCATGCTTAGTTCTATTGTTTATATTAAACGCGGCCCAATCTTCTAAAGTTCTTTGAAAATACATGGTTCCATACTGTTCATTGTTATATCCAACAAACATTTCAATGTAAGATTCTATAGCGGCAGCATGAGCTTGTTTAATGTCTTCACTTGAATTAGGTATACCACCTATTTCTTTTTCTGTTACAGATAATTTATACATTGTTTTATCTGGTCGATTCATGGAGTAACCTCTATAACCTCTTCTTTTTAAATGATATAACAGTCTAGGTTTATTATTTTCTGCCAATATAGGCATACCATAAAAATGCAACGCCATAAGTACATCTTCAAAAAACGTTTCAGCTGTTTGAGGTCTAGCTATATATTCTAAAAAGAATAAATTAGGTGGACATATATCCATTGTGAATTTAGTCAAACCATGAAGTGATCCTTTAGATCCTCTACCATCTACTGTTCCTGATATATCATAGCTGTCACATCCAAAAGCTCCCATGTGCTCATTAGCTGGATATTTCATACCGTTTTTAACTATAAACCTATTTTGTTGAGCAACATCTGGAACCCAAGAAACAAAAAATCTACCTTGTTTGCTTGGAACAAACTGCACACTAGTATCTTTAATCCCACCTTCCCACATAAAATTACCTTGAGTTATTACTCCAGAGCGCTTTATATCTTCATTATAATCTATTTGTTCGTATATTTTTGTTAAATTAAATAAAGATTGTAGTGTTTCGTCTCTAAATGCATGTTTCTCTGTACGTGGAAACTGTCTATATAATTCATTAAGCGCATCTGGGTCATCCTTAAGACCATCTACTTCGTTTTGCCAGTGTTCAATAACTCCGATTTCAATTGGGAAACCATCTGGACCTTTTTTTTCTTCTTTGGGTGTCTCAAAGACAGGTAACCCATAAGAATCGATGTATCCTTCGTAGTTCCATTCCATAGGAATGAACAAGCTATATAATCCCGAGCTAGTCTGCCCATTGCGGTTTCTTCTGGTAACGTCTGAATCATTATATATTTTTTTGTAGTTTCTACCTCCTTTGTCTAAAGCATTTGACGTTGAACCCATCATACACTTACCTATAATTCTAGAACCTAATCTTAATGTTGTTTTTGTAACCCTCCAATTGTTTAGTATATTTTCTGGTTTTTCCCATTTGCCAGCTTCATCGTGTATTAGTAGCTTTAGTTTTTCACCATCATAACTGTTGTCTCCTGTGTTTTTCCAGTCAATAGTTGTATCTAATCCTTTTAACTCTTCTAATTGCTCGTTACTGTCTATTTTACGTCTTGTAAACCTACTAGCGGGAACTCTATAAGCAAGTTCTGTTTTTGGCCTATCCATACCGTCTTGAATTGGTTTGAAGAAAAACGGGTAGTTAACTGAAATTGGTACAATTTTATCGGTAAACATTTTCTTTGCATCAGCCCCTGATTTTGAAAGGACACCGTATCTAGCATCACTAGAGATAGTGGCAAGGTTGACAGTTTCGCCGGATGCCATGAATGAAAAACCAGACCGTCTGTTTTTGAGGTAACACATTCCGTAACATCTTGTATCTGCTTTGCAAGCTTCCCAGAATATATAAAATAGTCTGTTTGCTTCTCGAAAGTCTGCTTGCCCAACATCAATCTTGGACCACTGCAAGTACATATAATGAGTGCCAGTAATATAAGTAGCTTTACCTTTACTAGTGAACCAATAACCTTCATGGCGCTTGGCAAATTCTCTATCAATATATGCATACCATTTTTCTTTAAAATCATCTGGATATTGTTTCCAGTCAAATATTGTTTTAATTTTTTTTAAAGCTTTTGGGTATTCGTGGGTTTGCCACTTATCAGCTTTAGTGAAAACTTCGTTTTCTTTTGGTAATGCTATCTTTAAGTTTTGTATTTCATATACTTCACCTATTTGACCAGTTTTAGATATAACAATAACATCATGTTCTTTGTTATAACCGTATTCCCACTTGTTAGATTTATTTAATCTTTTTATTACATGTGGTTTTATATGATCAATTACTTTATATAAAGTTTGCTTATACATTACTTAGATCTTCTTTCTGCAAAACCTCCAAAAGCTTGAGTCTTAGCTTCTTCTTTTGGTTTTTCGTTTATCATATCTTCTTCTTCTTTAATACGATTAAGTATTTCAAAAGCATCAAATATAGCTAATTTTTTAGTTGCAGCCGCATTTTTTAGTCTATCAGCAGATATATCGTCATCAGAATCTACAATAGCTTCTTTAGCAACTTTTATAAGTTCCTCAACCGCTATGTGCCCAGCTTGGATTATATTCCTTTTCGTTTCCTTGATGTTCATACTTGATTACAATATCATTTGATTTCATACAATAAAGACGTTTACCATCCACTACAAAATCAAACTCACCAAATGGTGAATAACCCACAAGGTCTCCCTCGTTGATTCTTAATGCTTCTAACGAACTATTACCGTATTTTAATATACCAACAAGGCGTTCTTCTAAATTAGCATCTATATCGTCATTGTTATGAATTGGACTTATAAAACATCTATCACCAAAAGCTTTCCATTTGTCATCAGACTTGTATAAATACACTTGATTTAATTGAACAAAATATAAACCGTCTTTAAAATAAGATCTACTATTTTTTTCTTGACCACGCATATCATAAAATCTTCTAAACACATTATGATGTATCATAATTAAATCACCTATTTTTATAGGTGTTTTAAATGCTTTTGGTATCGCTATAACTTTAGCTATATTATTTACTGATTTAAAACTTTCAGATTTAGTATTGATTATAAGGCTTTTGTCACCTACCTTAACTTCATTATTATATCGCTGGCCAACAGGCTCAACGATAAAGTCAAATACACTTTTCATTAATATTCTAAATCATATTCAACAGAGATTGCCATGTTAGAATTAAATTTTTTCCATGGCAACACCTCGTTGTTTTTCTTAATGTAAATGTTATAAGAACTATCTTCTTTGTCAAAAATTATATGAGAGATCGTGTGACCTCCATACACAGTTTGAGTTAGAGAATAATGCATAGCATCTGTTTTGTAATCAGATCCTATACTGATTTTTCTAATAACAGAAGACATTATTATTTCTTATCCTCTTCTTTTTCGATTGCAGTAAAGCTTCCATCTTCTAAATTAATATTGATAGATCCATACTCATCTTCAAGTTCTTTTTTAAAGTCTTCAGTTTCTTTGTTGACTTCTGCGAACTTTCCTAATAATGCGGATTTTTGGGCTTCTAAGAAACCAACTTCATTCAAGAGTTTATTCAACTCTTTTTGAAAGCCTTGAATCTTTTCTAATTGGTCTTTGGTAATTAATTGTTTTGCATCGCTCATTTTAATTTAATTTAATTTGATTATTTGCCTATTGATTTAAATTTTTCTGCACCACGCGAACCGAAATAGGCAACATAAACGGTTATAAGTAGTGATTTTAAAAGGTCTATCCAACCGGTGTCTATACCAAACGATATATCAAACCCATCTAATAGAATAAAAATTACAAGTGATATTGTTAAGAATATCAATGTCATTGGCCGTGTGTTTTTTGAGAGCCATGAATCTGATTTCATATCGCTTGACCAGCGTTTGGATACCTCCTGTAATTCTATAGTGTCTTGCTCTAGTAGTTTAAGAGCTGTTTCTTTGTCTTGTGGTGGTAGATCTGGATCTTTTTCTATAAGATTTTTGACCATACCTAATGCGCCTTGATCGGGCAATATATTACTAATCACATTTATAATACCTGATTTACCTAGTAAGAATTTACCTACTTTAGTATCTTTAAATTTCTTTTTAGGTTTTGCCATAGCTATTTTTTTGGTTTAACTTTTCTATATGCTTCAGCTTCCCAAGGAAGATTTTTAGCGCCTTCCTGCATTTTTGCTCTTGAGTAACGTTTACCTCTCCAGTAAACCGCACTTTCATCATAATCCAAATCACCTCGCTTCATCTGATCAATATGAACTTTTTCATGCTCAACTACATCTTCTATTTGCTCTGGATCTTTAATATCTTTACTTACTAAAATACTTCCGTTTCTATCTGCTTTACCTAACACACCTTCTTCTAAATCTACATTGTAAATAGGGGTGTTGTCAATAATATAAGGTGGGTTAATTTTAAAAGCCATTACTTTCCAGGAAATAATTTATTTAGTTTTTCTTTACGCTGTTGACAGCCACAGGGTATGTTTAAACCCTGTGACACTGCATCAACAACTTTTTTAATACCAGTTGCTTTAGTGAAAGATTCTATTTTATCACCTAAGCCCTGTTTCATTAAGATATTTGAATAGCCGTAACAGTTACACCTTCTGGTATGCGTACTTTAGCTAAAACACCACCTGGGTTTGCAGTTAATGCATAATTAATGTTTTCTCTTAGCTTAACACCTAGCGTTGCACCACCTGTGTAAGTGATAGCAGCTAAATCGCTACCTGCACCTCCAGCCATGTGGTAATTAACGTTTGTTGCGCTTGAGACTATAACTCCTACACATTTGTCGCTGCTTAGTAAGATGTCTCCACCTGCAACACCAGCTCCCACTGATTTAATCGAAATAAATTTTGCCATAATAATTGTTTTTGTTTTTTGTTAATTGATTTTTGTTTGTTGTTATTTATTTTTTACTTGTACTTTTTAAAACTATTTTTTTTGTAAGTCGACCAAGTTTTTTCATGGTTCTTTTATGTTTTCTTTTATCTTTTTTTGTTCTATCTTCATCAGCTTTTACACCAGGTTTGTAATTTGGATTTCTACCGCTTATAGGTGGTTTTGGATAGTTTCCACCGGGTAAGGTTTTAAACATCGCATCTGCATCAAAACCTTGGTTTAATGGAGATTTAGTAGTTTTACCCCTAGCGGTTGTCATTGTTTTCTTTTTTTTAGCACCAACAAAAGTTTTTCTAGATGCGCCTTCTCCCTCAGCTGAAGTTGTATCAAAATCTACTTTAATTCCTTTTTTCTCTAACTGACGAACTGTTTTGTCCATTTTATTTCTTTTCCTTTCAAATCTTCCACTTACATCAGCATCTTTAGTTCCAAAGCTTTTTCTTATTTTATCTATTTGAGCTTGAGTTTTTGCTGCTTTTTTTACTTTCTTACCTTGATTAACTGGAGATTTAGTAGTTTTGCCTCTACCAGTTGTCATAGTTTTTTTTGTTGACGTAGTTTTGCCTCTACCAGTTTGCAGCATTTTTTGCTTACTTTGTTCTATGAGTTGCTTTTTATATTTTATAACGTCATCAGAATCAGCACGATTATTTTTTTCAATTTCTTTAGTATATTTAGTTTTAGAACCACCACTTTTCTTTACACCTTGATTTAATGGAGATTTTTTAGATTCTATTTTTTTACCTACTTTATCCATGCGATCTTCTAACCTAAACATTCTTTGCTCTTCTTTTTCACTGGTTTGACCCATTTCAAAACGGTCATAAAGTGATTTATGTTTAGCAGATAATCTGTCCATTTTTTTATTAGGATCTCCTATTACTTTATAAGGTGACTTATGCATTGGTGAACCTTTCATCTCTAACATTGATTTTGCTTTGTCATAATCACCTCCAGTTTTTTGCATTGCGTGACCAAAAGCATTACCGTGTAAAGGTCCTTGCTTTTCCATTGGTGAACTAAACCTTTGTTTAAATGCACTTCCGTTATATTGATAATTTGGACTGTTTGAATCACCCATAGCATTATAACCGCCAGACATGTCTTTAAATAAGTCTTTTCTTTCTTGGCCACCACCTACTGAGATGTTTCTGCCTTTTCCTTCGTGTTTATATTTTCCCATAATTAAGACATATGTTTAGAAATCCAAGAGCCATGCTTTGAATCTGATTTAGAACCTGCTTGTGCATTTTCTGCATAATGTTTTCTTGCACTTTTTGAAAGTGACTGATTGCTTGCTTCTTTTACGTCGTAAGCTGTTTTTTTACTGATGTTTGGCATAATATTGTTTTTTTTATTTATTTTTTAGACATTTTTTTAAATGTCTTTGCTAGATTATATCTTTTGCTTCCTGGAGGACAACTAGGTCCACCAAATTTAGATCCTGTACAAACACCTTTTGTACCTCTTTTTTTTATACTTTCGGTTACATCTTGTATCCAACCTGTTTTATAAAATGGTTGTTTCATTTTAACTTAATGCTATAAGATCTGTTATACCACCACCTGTACCTGTAGCATAAACCATAACTACACTAACTGGTAACACAAAACCTTCTGCAGGTTTTACAAATGTTATTGCTTCATCATTAACAGTGTGAACTTTTATAGATGCCTCTGCATCATAACTATATGTAAGGGTTGAATCAGCAGCTATACTTGAAGCTGTTGCTAAAACATAATTGCTTGCGTTTGTTACAGATGCTATTAAAACACCAGCTGCAGGTAATGTACCACCTGTTACTCTCATGCCAGCTTTTATTTCTGCATTAGGTGAAGCTAAACCTACGTTAGTTGAGTTTGAAACAACAGTGTTATCACTAGTTGTTGTAACTGGTAATGTTGATGGTGAATTACCAACATATAAATTATATTGAACCCAAGAGCTTTGTGGTGTTGTTGATTTTGTTCTACCGTCCAGTAGCAATATATCACTTGGTACTACGGGTATTCCAGACTTGTAAGAGTCAGTGTAATAATTTCTAATCATTTTTTTTTATTTTTTTTTATTTAACATTTCCATCTTTTTCTAGCGGCTTTACCTCTTTCACCGGTCCAACCCTTTGATCTAGCACAGAATGATTTTCTTCTTTTTGCAGATTTACTACCAGGTTTTACATCACCCGTGACTGCTGTTTTTAATTTACTACCAGGGTTTTCTTTCCTATACTGCTTAACACCTGTTTCAGTCATGCCAGCACCTTCCTCTGATTTTCTAAAAGTTCTACCTTTACCCTGCGTAGTTTTACGCATATTTAAAGGTCCGTTAGGTAAGTTAAAAGCCATTACTTTTTCTTTTTAGGAACACAGTTAGGTACTTTTCTACCATTCTTAGTTTTCATACCATAAGCCTCATACCCTTTCCAGCATGGGTTTTTCATCATTTTTTTAAAAAAAGGTGAGTTCATATTATTTTGTATTTAGTTTTACCGTTTTCTTTATAAGCTTGTAAACATCTTCTTCTATTAGCATCTTCAGAGATATAACTTATATGAACCCAGTCTGGATTCTTACCATTACCAAACTCCCAAATAATTTGATCAAAATCTAAATTGCATTTAATGTATTCAAACATTTCAGCATTAGTTTTATAACCGTACTTGTCGTCTATATCAATTGCACATCCAATACAGTGTTGTGAAGATGTACTTCCGCCGATAGCAGAATTCAATTTGGGTGAGCGGTAGAAACTATTAATAGCGATTGGACCACCTACAAATTTACGTAGAGGTTCAAACACTTTTTCTGCAATAGTTTTCATGTTAATTAAATCTAATTCCCTAGGTATATTGTCAATACTTAACCTAGTTGCTGTGTGAGATTTAATTCCTTCATTAAGTGATATGTGCTCACTTATTCTATCACTCATTTTAGTGAGTTTTTACTTTGCAGTTGGGTTAATAGATCTGTCAGCAACCATACTGTCAGGCCAACCGCCTCCAAGCTTAGATTTAGCTATTGAAGATATAGGTCCTGCTTTATAAGGTAATGGATCTTTTAACACTTGCATTGGATCCATACCATACTTTGGATTTCCTTCTTTTAAATTAGTTGGTTGGTGAGGTCCGTCCCACGTTGCGTTAGCGCCAACTTGTCCTGGGTTTTTTGCCATAATATTATTTTTTATTTACTTTTTTTCCAAATTCTTCAAAATCACTTTCATCAATCAATTGTCCTACTTTATAAGGTTTACCAGTATAATGTTTAGAACCTCTTGGTAGTCTTAATGTATCTCTACCTGTTCCAGTTTTCATTTCATCAGAATTTACAACGTATTGACTTATTTTATCAGATTTAATTGCTCCCATATCTTCTAAATCTTGAACGTTTACAGCTTTGTATTTAGATTCTTTACCTTGATTTAAAGCACTTTTAAATTGCTCTTTATCATTTACATAACCACTAATACCAAAACTTGCATCTGATCCATCTGGTGGATTTTTCTTAGAATATCTTTTTTGAGGGTTATCTATTTTAACACCTCTCTTATTATATTCACCTTTGTGATAACCATCAACGCTATATTCTTCAGGTCCACCCGCTGCTTTTATATCTTTAGCTCTTTCTCGTCTAGAACTACGTAAACCCTTGTTCGCCATTCTTATGTTTTTTCTCTCTTGTCTTCTAGCCTCTCTACTATTTTTATTCATAATAGGATTCATGTCGCCATAAGGACCTGGAGGTGGAATAGGTTGGTCTAACTGCTTATTAGCAATTTGCTGAGCCATTTCTTCTCCTTGAAAAAGATTTTGACCTAGCTGTTGCATTTTTTGATTAGCAAATTTATTAGGATTCATCATATGTTTATTTTTTATCCTCTAGTTTTTTAATAAGCTCTTTTAACTTAGTAATCTTTTTGTCAATATGAGATAATTCTTTTACCTCTATTTTTTTTTCTTTTTTTCCCATGATTATCGGTTTTTATCTTTGTTAACATTATTTATGGATGTAATCATTACTTTATCCATGTAGGTTTTACCCTTCATTATTTTGTTTCGATGTGCACTTGTAGGTATATCCTCAGTACCAAGCATGATACGGTACATCCGACTTATTAGTTGTTTACACTTAAAGGAAACTTTATAGATGTTGTACTTTTGGGTTGTGCGGTTGTGTGTTCTCCAAACCGTTATCCAACCTTCTTTAAGTAATCTGTTCCAGCGTCTGTTGTCCCAACTATAAGAATATGTACCGATTTTAAAATCTTCTCTAGTAAAAAGATCCATGCAATCGAAGTATATTAGTAATTCAAGGTCTGCATCGTTTAAATCATAATTTTTGCAAGCCCATTTCCTGATGATTCTATAATGTTTTAAAAGATTTAATTCCCGTATATCTGTGGGTTCTAGTCTCATAAAACAATAACAACGTTATCAACTTTGACCACGTTATATATCTCATCTTTAACTTCTATTTGATGTGAATTATTTTTATCAAAATAAATAACATCATTTTCTTTTAAACCGCCTGCATCAGCTCCTGCTGTTACTACGGTTCCTTCAGCATATCTTATATCTTCTCTTTGTTTTTCACCTAAAAGTAAACCACCTTTAGTTTTAGATATACCGGCTTTTGATATTTTAACCACTAAGTTTTTACCTATTGCTTTCATCAATTCTTAAATTATTGATTACACAATCAGTTGACAAAATAGTTGTTGCTACTGAAGCCGCATTGTTCAGTGCGCTTTTTGTTACGAGTAAAGGATCAATAATCCCTGACTCAATCATATTTACCATATTTCCTGTAACTACATTTATTCCATATCCTGTAACACTAGGTGTTTCATATTGTTCTATACCTGCATTATGTAAGATGGTCTTAAAAGGCGCTTTAATAGCTTCTAGTAGCGCTTCTTCTGACTTATCACTAGTTTCTATATCATTAGCTGCATTTAACAAAGCAATACCACCACCAGAAACTATACCTTGTTTGATAGCAGCTTTAGTTGCACATATAGCATCTTCAACTCTAGCTTGTTTTTCTTGTAGTTCAACCTCTGAATTAGCACCTACTTTTACAATAGCTACTTTAGCTGATAATCTAGCTAATCTTTTTTCTAATTTAACAGTTAATACAGGATCAGTACATTCTACTAATTCTTCCTCCATTTTGTTAATCATGGATTTAACTTCTTCAGTTGTTTCTATTAAATGTAAAACTGTTTCATTTTCTTCAGTAACACTTTTTTTAATTTCACCTAAATGCTCAGGACCAATTAAATCAATGTCATCACCTAGGTCTTCGTTTATAATTGTTGCTCCTGTTAACATAGCAAGATCATCTAATGTTTCTTTCTTACTTATACCATATACAGGTGCATCTATTACGTTTACTTTTATATTGCCTTTAACTTTATTCATAGCTAAAGCTGATAACACCTGTTGGTCTACATCAGCTATAATAAGTAAAGACCTATTATTCTTAATAACATGTTCTAATATACCTTGTATCTTTCTAATGTTTTCTATTTCTGATTCAACTAGTAAAACTAACGGTTTATCTAGTTCAGCAGTTTTAGACTCCTTGTTTGTTACAAAATGTATATTTTTTAAACCTCTATTATAAGGAACACCATCAACTAATTCAAACGTGGTTTCTGATAATTCAGTTGGTTCTAAAACAACAACACCATTTTTACCTACAGATCTAAATGCATCAGCTATAATTTTACCAAGCTCTGGATCATTGTTTGTTGATATTGTTGCTACTTGATCTATCATGTCTCCTTGTACAGGTATAGAATTTGCCTGTAAGTGATCAATCACTTTTTGAGTTGTAGATAAAATACCTTTTTTAATTTCTCTTGATGTAAGCTCATTTTCTAATTTATAAGCTTCTTCTAAGATAGAGTGTGCTAACACTGTAGCGGTTGTTGTACCATCACCAGCTTCTTTAACGGTTTTTCTAGCGGCTTCTTTTAATAAAGTTGCCCCCATGTTTTCTACTGGATCTCGTAATATAACAGACTCTGCTACTGTTACACCATCTTTAGTAATAATTGGTTTGCCAATTGTATCTTCAAGAATAACACATTTGCCGCTAGCCCCTAACGTGGAGCTAACAGCTTGTGTAAGTTTTGTAATACCAGCAAACACGTTGTTTTTAGCATCTGAACCAAAGCTCAGATTCTTTACAATTGCATTTGACATAATTTAATTTAATTTGATTTGATTTGTATTATTTAAACGTTTTAACTACTTTAGGTCCTTTTAAGAAGTCTACTTTTTTTCCGTAGTGATCAACACTACCGTCAATAGCAGCT
>Ga0209535_1000639_pt1 | contig 24496 bp, 45 predicted proteins | sample LinPmetageLP28_FD_184041 | JGI IMG/M metagenome (GOLD analysis project Ga0209535, IMG submission 184041) | Marine viral communities from the Pacific Ocean - LP-28 (SPAdes) (version 2) | ecosystem: Environmental > Aquatic > Marine > Oceanic | place: Pacific Ocean | collected 2009-08-22
GATATGCAAACTATTGATTTATCTGGGTTTACTGGTACTACTGATAAGTATGTCCATAGCCTACCAATGACCCCCGACCTGTTACTTACGGAGGGAGTTAAATACTTTGCCGAAGAAGCTGGAGCCTACTGGTTTATGGATATTGTGGCTACTGAGTTTGTTCCTAAACTCAGTGACGAAGATTATATTATCTTTATCCAAGTAACTGTTGATAGCGATAATGGTGCTGTTATTATAGGTAGCGATGGTGATAAGGGTGATGGTCCTGTAATACTGCATACTCGCACTATTGAGTATACTGACCTACCCACTAACTCTACTTTCAATTTCATATTGACGGTAGATTACCAAGGTAATACGTTGCTATTACCGAGTGAGTACTAAAATGTACTCGGCTGAAGTTTACTATAACTCGCGTGAGGGGTATTCCCTCACGCCTATATATCCTAAAATCGGGTTGATAGAAACTTATCTTCATTATACTGGTTTAGTTGATAATGTTGATGACATCAAAGAAATTGTAATCTTAAAAGGTGGGCGTCGTAAGATGCCCACTATCCATGGTTATTATGATTGGGTTAATGGTAAACTCAAATTAGATAAGAGTAAGCCAGTCATGATCCATAACATTTTGTATGGGTTAGGAGATTAAAATATGGTTGAGTGGGCAGATTCAAGATTGAATCTTCAAACTGTTGTACCTTATAAAGTACAAGAAGATGGTTTTATCTATGGTGAGTTTCATCGGTTGAATTACGCAATCGTTTTTGCCAAAGCTCTGCAAAAAGAGTTAGGTACTGATGTGAGTATACATGGACCAAATGGATGGGAGGAGTACGATGGGTAAAGTAAAAGATCTTTGGATGAACGAGCTTGAAAAGTTGCAAGATGATTACCATAACGCTAGCATTACTGAAGAAAAGTTCAGACGCAGTATGGCTAGTCTTGGGGTAGATTATATAGATATTGAATGTTTTATGATAGAATCCCAACCACTGAGGGCGGTTAATCAAGCATTTAAACCGTTTTTTGATACTGATGGCAAACCTAAAGTGTGATAAATGCAATAATGAAGCAGAGGTGCAAGAACCAATCGGTCACCTCTGCTATCCTTGTTGGGTTTACTTATACGCTCAACTCTCTAGAAAGGAGACACGGCATTATGGAAATGGATTTAGTAACAGCTCTATCTCTACTTCTTCTGTTAATCGGGCTTTAAGTTAAATGTCAGGCAAAGTACCAGTAGATGATAACCTCACACATATACCATGCCCCGAGTGTGGTGGTGAGGGGCATTGTGAGTATGAACGCGCTGTAGTTGATTACAATCGCGGTGGGTATTTAGAAGCATATTATGCCGATTGTGAAGAATGTAGAGGATCTGGCGAAGTAGAGCTTGACCCTGAGCGTGATTGTACAGTTGATGAATATGGTAATCTGTACTGGAAAGATGAGCCGAAGTTCTAAGATAAAATAAATTGGCTCATCAATACAATCTGGCATAAAACTGTGTTACTATAATAATAGGCGAGGGGCAGTCTCTTGTCTACCACGTACAACCGCTCAAGAAAGGAGTAGGTTATGAATGAGAAAGTAAATGCAAATGATCCTTTATGTGATATGTCTGGTGCTGCTACTGCTGTGCCTGAGGATAGCGAGGTAGGTGCTGTATGTACAGACATTGCTGCCCGTGATGAGTGGCGGCACCTTGTTGACCCTACTAAGAATGTAGAGTATGCACAGCAAGAGGCACAGTACCAGCGTATAAGTGATGTACGTTCTAGGTTTGAGAACCTTGGTGCTGATATGCAGCATATTATGAATGCGATCTACAGCTTGCAAAAAGAGGTAAAAGCTCTACGCATAGGCCAAGAGAATATGACAGCGGCTGGTACAACAGTTGATGATGTGTATGTGCGTATGATTGAAGTTGAAGCCAAAGTTGAAGAGCTGTCTAACACAGCCATTAGCAGTAATGATTACGACCCTGAAGAGTGGGTGCATATAAGTGACTTTGCTGACCGTGTGCGTGACTTACGCTTTACGGTAACTGCTGAAGTTGAAGTAGACTAATGGCTACCTACAGTGATATCAGGAGTAGTGTCAGCTACTTTATAAACCTTGATAAACGACAGTTCATTCTTGAACGAGGTGAAAATGCAAACTATGGGGATGACCGCGTAAGCGGTCAACTCGCCTATACTTTAGCTTCAGTCTGTTTCCGCAGCCCTGAAGCTCGCTCTGTTTTAGAAAGTATGATAGCTACCCGCGCCAGAGAGGTAGCCATAGCCGAAGAAAGGACTAAGAAAAATGGCCGATCCAGAAAACTACAAATCGATATCGCTTGACCTTGATACCTATAACCTGTTGAAAACTGTGGCAGAAGCTGAGTGCCGCAGTATCGGTATGCAAGTACGTTGGATGATTAAACAGGGGATGGTAAATCCACCTAGTCCTAATGTAACCGCGATGCCTACCGCCTCTGCGACTGTTAAAGCAGTAGTCAAACCGCGTGGTAAGATATTTACTAATAGTGGGACTGCACAAATCTTGATGCGGTTTTACGAGACTAATGCTACTCTATCCGTCGCCGATTTCCAGGATGTTGGCGTAGAAGATGTGTACAAAACCCTAGTCAATATTGAACAAAAGGGCGAGCTACGCAGAATAAGTCATGGTAAACCCGGACTTTGGCATATTACTCCTAGTGGAGTAGCTAAAGCCCGTGAAATTATCAGGCGTCGTAATGAAGAAGATGCTTGTAAACAAGTATTCAATACAGGGTGAGGTTCCGTACCTCCGTTAAATTTAGTATGGTGTTTCTTGATAAATGTGGTACTGTATCACACTCATGATAAACTCCTCCCTTATGAGAACTTACCCCCAATCAGCAATGGTTGGGGGTCTTTTTACCTATAAACAGGGTTCATGACCTAAAAAAGAGGCTGCTCAGACGCCACTCGATTGTCTCTAATGTAGTGGGTGGTAGGGTAGGCACCCCCTAAAAAAGCGACTTTGCTATATAGGGGCAAAAGATGGATGGGAGTAAATTTGTTTTTTATGATTTGATAATATACAATATCTCACTATACACATATCTTCAATGGGTTAGGTGAGGTTGATGGTTCAATAAACAATATCTCAAGTAAAGTATTTCCGTCCGCGCGGTCTAATCTATGATAAATTTAAATTTAACAAAATTCATTTTTGGTCCTATTATGCAAAGTGTTCCATCATGTAGGAGGAGAAGACTCACATGGCTTTAGCAAAAGCGACCCACAAGCCTACACTTGATATCGTCGCAAATCCGCGTAAAGAAAAATCCATCACTCCCAAGCAAGAAGAATTTGCACGACTCTATGTCTGTGAGGATATTTCACAAACTGAGGCGGCTGTCCGTGCGGGGTTTAGTGTGAAGTCAGCCCATGCCATTGCTTCACAATTACTCAACGGTGTGCGATATCCCCATGTGGTAGAGAGGATCCGTGAGTTAAAGCAAGAGTTGGCTCGTAAATATGAGGTCAGTTTTGAGGGTCATGTAAAAAAGTTAGCTGAGATCCGTGATGCTGCGATGACAGGAGGAAATTTTGCTGCTGCCGTTGCTGCTGAAAAATCACGAGGCCAAGCTGCTGGGATCTATATTGATCGTAAAGAAATCTTGCATGGTAAAATTGATCAGATGAGTCGTGATGAAGTTATGAGAGAAATAAAAAGGATACAAGAGGAGTTCCCTGCTTTGGCTGTCGTTGCCGAGGGCAATATAATGATTGATCATGATGAGGGTGACAATTAAAGACTTATCATTACAACTCACCTGTGGCACTATATAATTGTAACAACGGTCATAGAAAGGACCCATTACGATGAACTACTTTAAACAAACTAACGACGCCGTATTAGACGGCTGGGTTGACTATCACGCAATACAGCCAACACACCTTGAGGTCAATGATGACAAGGTGCTATGTTGCCTTGACGATTTGAGGCAAATAACTATTGTTGGTTTTGAGCACCAAACGCACGTCACTATTACTAATACTAATAATGATGACGACAAGGTTACTTGCGAGGCAGCTTTTATAGTTGCTGAGGAGTTACACCTATTTGCACTCAAGCAGTTTTTGCGTGACTACTAAGCCAAAAAAGTTAGGACGTCCTAAAGGGTCAGCCCAGTATACGGACGTCCCAACTATGGTGCATATTGGTGGACGCGAGACGCTCCAAAATTTGCACGCTATCCGTGAGGTGTTAGAGGAACAGACAGGTATGGAGGTCACCTACCCTAATGTCGTTAACTACCTTATCAACTTTTACCTCAAAGAACGGTGATACAACGGGACAGTAAAAGAGTTATCATTTACTGTCCCTTAGTTTACTTTATAATTATAGCAACACTCACAGAAAGGAGCCGCTATGATAAAACCTAAAGCTGAAACCCACGAGTTCAATGATGGTAGATCTCAAACCATACTGGACTTTTCCCGCGTCAATGAAGCATGGCTCGTGTGGCGTCAGGATCCCGGAAGTCAGGGTAATGTAAAAATCCACCCTAGTTATGATGAGGCCAAGCGCGATTACGATAACCGCGTTGATGCCATACAAATGATGGAGGCACACAATGCTGCATGAGTGGACAAAAAAGCTAGGTCAGCAACACTGGTCTATTCCTGGATCCTTTGAGGGTACTCTTTGTGGGATGCCGATGCTCGGTAATAATTATGCGAAGCATATAGATGAGGAAGACAAAACACCTTGTCCGCAGTGTGCTCATCAAGCGCAGTTGTATCGGTTAGATGAGTCAGCTTGATTACATAGTACAGGATACCCAGACGGGCAAAAAGTTCGTCTGGGGTTTACGTCGTGTACTGAAAGAAATTAATGAAACAGCTCCCGATCCTTGGAATAACTATGATGAAACTGATTGGACACAGGGTTGGACTTCTTGGATTGTACCATTAGAAGATTACAAGATAGTCGGGTTTGTCAGCAAAACAAGATAACAAAAGAGGTGTCTTCTATTGTCTGCACTGCTACTTTATAATTACAACAACGCTCGCAGAAAGGAGCTGACTAATGATACAGTTTGTAGATATGAATGAAGATGGTGACATGGTGGTTACTAATGAAGACGCTAGCCGCCTCATGTTGTTAACGACTTTATGGTTTACGGATACCACTATGGTTGATGGCACACCATTTACACCTGAGCCTGAGGTGGGCATGGTATCGTGGACAGATGAGTCAAGGCAACGTGCCGAGTTGGCAAATCGCATCAATACCCATAACGAGTGGGCAAGTGAGCAGGAGGGTAGGCCAGTTGTCAAGTTTGCCAAGCAACAAGTCGTGCTCATTACCCCAACTACAACGGAGCTTGTGTAGTGGCGACTAAGCCTGAGTCCACACTGTGGAAAAACCTACGTGAGGGAACTAAGGAGCTAGGCGTGTTTTGGACACGTCTAGAGTCTTGGTCTAGTCCTGGAGTACCTGACCTGCATGGCATTTTGGATGGTCATGCTTTTTGGCTTGAACTTAAAGTCCACAGGTTAAACTCGTTAAATAAAATTGCGCTGCGTCCCCACCAAATTGCTTGGCAGATAAGATATAGCAGATATTCTGGAAACGTCTGGAACTTGGTTGGTCATCCTTCCTCCCGAACTATAAATATATTTCATGGTGCGAGAGCCATGGAGCTGACAGAAAAGAGGACAAAAGATGATCCGTTGTCCCCTGATTGGAGTTCGGGGATTCCTTACGATTGGACGGGTGCCATCAATCATATTCTATCATCTTCTTCTCCCATCATAAAGGAGAGAGATCTCTAGAATCCTCTATCCAAACACCTTAAATCAGAAACCCTCGTCATCAATCTTCCTCAATCATTTTTTATTGACGATAAACGAGGATTCGCGAGGTACGATCTCTTGACGATTATTGATGATTACGCTGATGTTTTTTGACAATTAAAGACTTGTCAATAAAAATCCTAGGTGGTACTCTATATTCATAAGCAATGGTGCTTATGGAGATGTCGTAGAAAGGACATGTCATGACTGTAAAAACTGCTAAAAAATCAACCGCTAAAACTGTCGTTAAATCTGCTGAGTTAGTGGTCACTGATAAAGAAATCACCTACCCAGAAATCTGGGCGTTTATCCAGGAGCATGCTGGTGGCAATGAGGCTAACGTTAAAATCGTGCCTCTTGACAATGTTGACTTGGCAAGCAAAACACCTGTCCCGTTTGGCTATGGTGGCAAGACAGGAGGCGTTCGTCAGGTTATACAAGATTGGATGCTTAAAGGTGTTGATGGTGATTTGTCACTAAAAGCCTCTCTTAATAAAGCAGCACCATTAGGACACTCGCGTAAAAAGCCTGTCTGCTTACATGCTTTGATGCACGGAGGATACAGCCCGTCCAGCAAATACTGGATGACACCATTCGTCAAACTTGTAGTCCAAGGCTAACATAGAGGGGGACGTCGCAAGGCGTCCCTTTTTCTTCCCTTCCCATCCCTGACGAAGAAAGATTATGATCCCCATCCTTGAGGAAGACTCATATAGGTATAGTCATATACCTATAAATCATTCATCATCTATCATCCTCAATGGGGCTTGACGAGTTTTGAGGATTTAACATTTTAAAAACACGCTGGTCAAAAAAACTCGTTAGCTACACTTTGTAAAAAACAAACAGCAAAGGGTAAAAAATGTGGTTGTTAATTTTTGCATTAATAGTGCTGGGTTTTTACGGCCTACTAAAAAAGTAAAAATAAATAAAAATAAGTATTGTGCGTATGCTTAAAATGTGCATAATAAAAATTGTAGCCGCTACTGGCTACCGCATTTAACCGTAGAAAGGGTTTATAAAATGCAAAACACTACTAAAGGCAAGGCAGCCAAAAATGCCACTACTACTACAGCCGTTGTACCTGTAGCCCCTACATTGCAGCATACTGGCAATGAGCTAACCTACGCTTGCCTATGGGCGTTTATTAACGGCCAAGCTGGTGGCAATTTGCACAATGTGCAAGTTGTGCCACTTGGCAACGTAAAGTTAAACGACGCGCAACCTGTGCCATTTGGTTTTAATGGTAAGGTTGGTGGTGTACGCGCCACAATACAAGGTTGGTTGCTTAATGGCGTTAAAGGCAATAACAGCCTTGCCACAATACTTGCGGCAGCTAAACCGTTAGGCCATAGTGCAAAAAGCCCAATTTGTTTACTTGCACTTTTAAACGGTGGGTACAGCCCTAGTAGCCCAGTGTGGGGTACAGGCTACGTTAAACTGGTAGTGCAGCCCCAGCCAACCAAATAAGGGTACCCCCAGCCACTAACAGCCCCAGCAATGGGGCTGTTTTTTTGGCACCCCCGTGAGACCACTCCTTTTCCCATGTCAGTGGGTAAAGCCAAGTTTTGGACAAATCGTGTGGTCATAAAAAAGTTTTTGGATATTGACTTTTACTCGATCAAAAGCCGAGACCGCCACCCCCCTTTACTGTAGAATCGTCATAGGTTCATTGCCCTAGAAAAATTTTCGATATATTTATAATATATTCGCTTTATTGAGGAACCATGGATAATGGACATTCAGTTTGTACCAGAAGATCAATTAAAGAAGTACGCCCATTTATTAGACCGCGCTAAAGAGATTAGCCAAGCAGAGTCTAGCCAGCAAGATTTTATGGAGTATACGCAAACGGTTTGGCCTGAGTTTATAAATGGACGCCACCATAAAATAATGGCAGAGAAGTTTAACCGTATAGCTAGTGGAGAGTTAAAGCGGTTAATTGTGAATATGCCGCCGCGCCATACTAAAAGTGAGTTTGGCAGTTATTTATTACCTAGTTGGTTAATGGGTAAAAACCCGCGATTAAAGATAATGCAGACAACGCATACGGCAGAGTTGGCATTTAGATTTGGCCGAAAGGTGCGTAATTTAATGAACTCTGTAGAGTATACTAGGGTTTTTCCTGGAGTAGAGTTACGTGCAGATAGCCAAGCTGCGGGGCGTTGGGAGACAAGTAAAGGTGGAGAATATTTTGCGGCGGGTGTAGGTGGTGCGGTTACTGGACGTGGTGCTGATTTGTTAATTATTGATGACCCCCATAGTGAGCAAGATGCACTTAGCCCTACGGCATTAGAGCATGCTTATGAGTGGTATACATCTGGTCCGCGCCAGCGTCTCCAGCCCGGAGGTGCGATTGTGATAATTATGACGCGTTGGGCAGATAATGATTTAACTGGAAAATTATTAAAGCAACAGGGTAGGGATATATTGGCAGATAAGTGGGAGGTTGTTGAGTTCCCTGCATTAATGCCTGAGAGTGATGAACCTTTATGGCCTGAGTATTGGAAAAAGGAAGATTTGTTAAGTGTAAAGGGAAGTTTATCGGTTGGTAAGTGGGAGGCGCAATGGCAGCAAAACCCTACTGGTGATATGGCAGCGATACTTAAACGTGAGTGGTGGAATGTGTGGAAAAAGGATGATATACCACCGTTAGAGTATGTAATGCAGAGTTATGATACAGCGTACAGTAAAAAAGAGAGTGCGGATTATAGTGCGATAACAACGTGGGGTGTATTTTACCCAGATGATGGAGGACCACCAAACATTATTCTAGTTGATGCAAAGCGTGGTAGATGGGATTTCCCTGATTTGCGTCGGCGAGCACTTGAGGAGTATAAGTATTGGGACCCCGAGTGTGTATTGATTGAGGCAAAAGCGAGTGGTATGCCGCTTACTCAGGAGTTACGCAATATGGGGATTCCCGTTATGAATTATACCCCGAGTAGAGGTAATGATAAATTTACAAGAGTAAACTCTATTGCGCCATTGTTTGAAAGTGGGTTAGTATGGGCTCCAGATGCACGTTGGGCAGAAGAAGTTATAGAAGAGTGTGCGGCATTCCCTGCTGGAGAGCATGATGATTATGTTGATACAGTGACTCAGGCTTTACGCAGATTTAGAGAGGGAGGCTTTATTCAACACCCCGAAGATTATGAGGATGAAGAAGCTGCTCCTGTACAGAGGATATATTACTGATGGCAATTAACCCCCGCCCAAGCAATGTAGACCGTAGTTTACTACAAGCTCCTGATAATACAGTTAGCGAGTTAGAAGAAAACCTCCTTGCTGATGATATTTCTATAGAGATAGAACCTGATGATGAAGGTGGTGCTGAGGTTGTTTTTGGTAAAGAGGAACAGCCCCTTGGTGAGGAGCCAAATGATTTCTACGACAATTTAGTAGAGTTTTTGAGTGATGAGACATTATCCGATATTTCTACGTATATTAACCAAGCGGTAGATGATGATAAAGCTAGCCGTGATGAGTGGGTAGAAACATATACAAGTGGTTTAGAATTGTTGGGATTAAAGTATGAATCCCGTACTGAGCCGTTTGATGGTGCTACTGGAGTAATCCACCCGATATTAAATGAAGCAGTAACGCAATTTCAGGCTGGCGCGTATAAAGAAATGTTGCCTAGTTCTGGACCAGTGCGAGGAAATATTGTAGGTGTGCCAACACCTGAGGTAGAAGCACAGGCAAAACGTGTTCAAGATTACATGAATTATAAAATCATGTATGAAATGGAGGAGTACGAGCCTGAGTTTGACCAAATGTTATACTTTTTGGGCTTGAGTGGTAGTGCGTTTAAAAAGGTTTACCGTGATGATGTACTAGGTAGACCAGTAAGTAAGTTTGTTCCAGCTGAGGATATCGTGGCACCTTATACTGCTACTGACCTAGCATCAGCAGAACGCATCACACATATCACAAAAATGTCAAAAAATGAGTTACGCAAGTTACAGGTAAATGGTTTTTATCGTGATTTAGAACTACCAGATGAAACAGATTCAGAAGCAGATGAAGTAAGGAAAGCATATGATGAATTAGAGGGTCGTGAGTCTGCTGGTGATAATGAAGAGGTAACTTTATATGAGTGCCATTGCTATTTCGACCTTGAAGAATATCCAGATGTAAATGAAAATAATGATGAAACAGGTATAAAGTTACCTTATATAGCTACAATTAGTGCAGATACTGAAAAAGTATTATCTGTGCGAAGAAATTATGCTCAAAATGACCCGATGAAGAAGAAAATACCTCATTTTGTTCAGTATAAGTTTACTCCAGGATTAGGTTTTTATGGTTTTGGTTTGATTCATTTGCTTGGCAACCTAAGTAGGACAGCTACAGCTAATTTACGGCAGTTAATTGACTCTGGAACACTGAGTAATATGCCAGCTGGATTTAAAGCTCGTGGTTTACGGATAGCAGATGAGCAAACACCGATTCATCCTGGAGAATTTAGAGATATTGACATTCCTGGAGGTGATATACGGACTAGTTTAATGGCTTTGCCGTATAAAGAGCCCTCTGGAACGTTGTTTCAATTGATGGGTTTTGTAATTGAGTCAGCCCAAAGGTTTATTGGCACTACTGATATAGGTGTAGGTGATGGTAGACAAGAGATGCCAGTTGGTACAACCATTGCTTTATTAGAACGTGGCGCAAAAATCATAAGTGCAGTGCATAAACGGCTTCATTCAAGTTTAAAACAAGAATTGAAGATGTTAGGGCGGCTTTTTGCTGAAGATCCTGCTCCTTACCCTTACGAAGTTGGTCAAGATGCCCAGATAAAATCAACAGATTTTGATAATAGGGTGGATATTATCCCTGTTAGTGACCCAAACATTTTCAGTATGTCGCAAAGAGTAGTTTTGGCTCAAGAGCAATTAAAATTGGCTCAAGCTGCACCAGAAATGCACAATTTGCGTGAGGCTTTCCGCAGAGTTTATGAAGCATTAGGGGTTAATAATGTAGACCAAGTTTTAAAACCAGAGCCACAGCCACAACCGATGGATCCTGCTACTGAAAATCAGTTTGCTAGTCAGGCGGCTGGTGGTCAGGGTAAAATGCAAGCCTTCCCAGACCAAGACCATGATGCTCATATATCTGTGCATTTAGCTTATATGCAGAGTCGTGTAGCACAAATGCAGCCACCAATTTTGTTGACATTAGAAAAACATATTTATGAGCATATTGGTATGAAGGCTCAGGTTCAGTTCCAACAACAAATGCAGCAAGATCCTAATATGCAACAGTTGCCACCTGAAGCTCAGGCTTCAGCGATAGCTAGGATACAAGCACAGTTGATGGTAGAGTACCAACAGCAACAGCCGCCAGCCCCACCAAGTGACCCCCTTGTAGAGATTAAAAAACAAGAGCTTGCTTTACGTGAGCAAGAAATGCAAATGGATAATCAGGCTGACCAGCAAAAAATGCAGTTAGATGCACAGTTCCGTCAAGAAAATGTAGATATTGCCCGTGAACGTATAGGCTCTACCGAAGATATAGCTAATATGAGAGCACAAATTGCACGTGAACGGCAACAAAAGAACCAAAATAGGGGTTAGCAATGGGCAGAGAAGACGGTCCAGGAAGTGAAAGCGGTGGCAATGTAGGCTTTGGCGGGGGCATGAATGAAGGCCAAGGTAGCGGTGGCGGCAGAGATAGAGGGGGCTCAGGTGTAGGTAGACAAGATGCTCCCGGAGGCTCACAAGAAGAACAAGGTTACACAAGTTCTGGAAGAATGTCGGGTCCTGGAGCAGATGAGTACAATGCCCAACAAGATTTATTAGATGCAATTAGATTTGATATTGCATCAGGAATAAATGTACGCGGTAGGGGATATCAAACTAATCTAGCAGATCGTATTTTAGGTGGGAAATTTGGTAGTCCAACAAATTTCGGTATAACTAGTCCTACTATTGGAGACAGAGCATTATCTGCTTTGGGGTATGATAGAAGTAAATCGCTTATGCAAAATGTAAAAGCGGCAGCTATTCCAGGACAAAAAACCCCATTAGGTGCTTTATCTTTAGTTCCTACTATTATGAATGCTAACCCACAAATGAGAGCTGCTATAAGTATTGGTAATTTTTTAGCTGGTCAACAAATGAGAAAAGACCAAAAACCCGAGCAAGAAAAATCTATAACAGATAAAGTTCAAGAATACACAGGATATACAGGACGCCCAGATGATGCTCCTATGTCTACTGATTTTACTCCATCTTATCCTAGCGGGCAGAATTATGGGTCTCGCACAAAAGAAACAGGAATAAGTTTAGACGATATAACAAATTTTCAAATGCCAACTGTAAACATACCTGATTTGCAATTAGCTCCCTCTCGCGGACCAGCAGTAAATGATGTATTAGACGGTTTAGGATTACCTCGTAGTGTGGATGTGCCTTCTCCTTTTGGCGATATTAATGTAGGGTTCCCAGATCGTACCTCTGATAGTGGTACAGCAACCACTCCTACAGGACAGTTTTTACAAGGTTATGCTCCCTCACAATTACCCCAAGGAACTCAAGTCGCTGGTAACTTTTTAGATACAGTTAAAAATATTGCAGAGGGCGTGACATCAATTCCTGGAGGCTACCAGATAGGTGATAAACAGTATACAGGGACGTATAATGAAAACCCTTCAGCTAGAACGTATTCGGGTTCAAGTACGCCATCTGTTAAACCATTTTCTGCTGAGGCACTTAAACAAGGTATTTCTAGCCTAAACCCTTTTAATTAGGAGAATAAAATGTCTAACGATAGAATAGCACAGCTTAAAGATTTGCTTGAAGAAGCAATCGATAAAGGTGATGATGATAAAATTAAAGAAATAGAAACCGAAATGTTTCAAGTTTCTGGTTACAACCCTAAAGGCAGAAGTAAAAATGCTAAAGGTGGTTTTCCTGATTTAACAGGTGATAATAAGGTAACTCGTAAAGATGTGCTAAAAGGTCGCGGTGTAAAGTTAGCCAGTGGTGGTGAGGCTGTGTTAGATGCTACTACTGATATAAACCCTAATGGTGGTATTTCCCGTGGTGGTGGAGCAGCTTTAAGAGGCACTAAGTTTATAGGGATACGTTAGTGGCTCGCAAAAAACTTCAAAAAGATAGTGCTTATCAACATCTTGATACAAATAATGATGATACGCTTTGCGATGATGAAATTTCTATGGCTTTGGAGTTTAAACGCAGAGAGTTAGAAGATGCTGATGCACGTCGTGATAGTATGCGCTACATGACATGGTTTGCTTTATTTGGTACGCTAAATTATCCAGCCGCTATATTAATCACTTCAATGCTTGGTTATGAGACTGCGGCAACAATGATCACAGATATCGCGCCCACTTATTTTGTCGCGAACAGCGCACTCGTTGCGGCTTATTTTGGAGCAAATGCTTACGCAGATAAAAAGTCTAAAGAATGATCCATGCGTTTTTATTGGTAGTTGTATTAGGTGGCAAAGTACAGAGTCAAGATATGTATTTTAGATCAGTAGTTGATTGTAATTATTTTGCTTCTCAAATAACTAAAAGATACGGTAATTACGGAAGTTTAAGTGGTGTCCCTGCCAAACATAAAGCAACAGCTTATTGTAAACCTGTGAAAGTAGCAGCAAATCAGGAGTTATATTAATGGCTTCAAAGTTAAATGACGGTAGCGAATTTACCATCCCCTTAAAAAACCTGATAGGACTGATAGTTTTTACAGGTCTGTCAGTCTGGGGGTACTTCGGTATTATTGAACGGCTTGCTTTTCTGGAGCATGAGCAAGAAATGCACTGGGAAGAAATTCAAGAAAATGATGGCTGGATAGATGAATATGAGCCTCCAAAGTCAGTGCAGGAAAACATCAAAAGAGTGCGAGAGCTTGAGCTACGCATTACAAAAATAGAAACATTGATGGGAAGGCCAAAATGATACAAGCACTCATAGGTCCAATAGCAAACCTAGCTGGTAGCTGGATGGAATCTAAAGTTGAACAAACTAAAGCTAAAGGTGCAGTAGCTAAAGCTCGCGCAGAGGCAGAAGCACAGGTTATGGTTACAGCCGCGACGCATGAAGCTGGCTGGGAAAAAATTATGGCACAGGCCAGCGACAACAGCTGGAAAGATGAAGCATGGACAATTTTGTTTATTATCATTATAGCAATGTGCTTTATTCCATTTACGCAACCATATGTTCAAGAAGGATTTGCGGCATTGTCTAATACACCTGAATGGTTTCAATGGGCTATGTACGCGAGTATTGGTGCAAGTTTTGGAATCCGTGGATTGAAAGGTTTTAAAAAATGAGCTTATATGAAAACATTCATAAAAGAAGAAAAAGCGGCAAACCCATGAGAAAAGCTGGACAAAAAGGCGCACCGAGTGCTTCTGATTTCAAAGCAGCCGCTAGGACTGCTAGAAAACGTGGCGGCGGTGTGAGAAAAGGAAAAAAATGAACAAGGATAAATTACGCGAAGAAATCGCAGAAGATGAGGGGTGTAAATACGAAGTTTATTTAGACCATCTCGGACTGCCAACTTGTGGAATCGGACATCTTATTACAGAGAATGATGAAGAGCATAGTAAGCCTGTTGGGACAGTGGTTGAACAAGAGCGTGTAAAAAAGTTATTTGCGTTAGATATGGCAGTAACAGTTGATGAGTGCAAAGTTTTATACCCAGATTTTGATGAGTTAAATGAGGAATGCCAACATATTATCGCAAACATGATGTTCAATATGGGCAGACCAAGACTGAGTAAATTTAAAGGTATGAAAGCTGGTGTGGATGCTCGCGATTGGGATAAAGCAGCAGATGAAATGGTAGACTCTCGCTGGTATACTCAAGTTCCAAACAGAGCTAGAAGACTTGTAGATAGGATGAGAGCATTAGCTGAAAATGAATGACCTTTACATTTATGAGAATATGCTTAAGATAATTCGCGAACGGCAAGAATCAGTTAAAGAAACTATTCTTTATGGTGCTGTAGCTGATTACACTGTTTTCAAGGAACTCCGAGCAAAGCTCGGGGAGCTTGCACAAACTGAACAGGATTTAAAAACCCTGCTAGATAAGGTATCAGGAGCAAATGAGTAAAACATTATATGTACCCGATTATATCGCAAACCAAAAAACAAAATTAGACAAAAAATCAGAAGAAAATAAATCTACCCCAGATACACCAGCCGTTAAAAAACTTCCTAAACCTACAGGATGGCGTATATTGATTTTACCTTTTAAGGGTAAAAAACAAACTGAGGGCGGTATACTTTTACCAGACCAAGCAATAGAGCGCGAAGCCTTGGCTACTGTTTGTGGCTATGTTTTAAAAATTGGTCCACTAGCCTACAAAGATTCTCAAAAATTCGGCAACCCACAAGACCCAACCGAAAACTGGTTGCCTTGGTGTAAAGAAGGTGATTGGGTTATTTTTGGTCGGTATGCTGGTAGCCGCTTTAAAATAGATGGTGGCGAAGTTCGTTTATTAAACGATGATGAAATATTAGCTACGATCAACAACCCAGAAGATATTCTGCACATTTAACATGGAGCTATTCATGCCAGAACAAAAAGAGCTTTTTGAAGAAGAGGCTAACCTCGAAATAGAAGTTGAAGAAGATAAAGAAAAACTCTCTGAAGAGACGGGAGAGGCTGTAGAAGAATCTTCAGCACAATCCGAAAACACAGAAGAACTTGAAAATTATAGTGAAGGTGTTCAAAAACGGATTAGTAAGTTAACAGCAAAAATGCGCGAAGCAGAAAGACGTGAGCATGCTGCTACAGAGTACGCACAAGCTGTACAGAGACAATTAGAAGAGTCGAATAAAAGATCTGTTTCATTAGATGATGCTTTTGCTTCAGAGTTTGAAAGTCGAGTATCTTTTCAAGAAGAATCTTTACGGAATAATCTTAAAGAAGCTATAGATCGTGGAGATGTTGATAAACAGGTAGAGGCACAAACTGCTTTAGCTAAATTAGCGCAAGATAACCAGAGGCTTGCCTATGTTAAAAATCAAAGGCAAGCACAAGCCCAACAATTAGCTCAGGTACAATCTCAGCCACAAGCACAACCTCAGTCTCAAACTGCCGTTTCACCTGATCCAAAGGCACAGGTATGGGCAGAAAAAAATGATTGGTTTGGCACAGATGAGCCAATGACCCTCACCGCTTTTAGTATACATAAGAATTTAGTGGAAAATGAAGGGTTTGACCCCCAAAGTGATGAGTACTATCATGAGCTTGATACTAGGATTAGGAAAGATTTTCCGCATAAATTTGATGGAAAACAAGCTAGAAGTTCTGGTCCAGCTGTTGCGAGTGCTAATAGAAGTGGGAAATCATCAAATAAAAAATCTGTCAAACTTAGTCAATCTCAAGTTGCAATAGCGAAAAAACTTGGTATAAGTAATGAACAGTATGCGAAGCAACTGCTTCTGCTACAAAATTCGTGAGGATGTCAAAATGACTGATAGAAGCCCACGCACTGCCCAGTCTAGGGAAAAAGCCAGCCGCGCTAAACCGTGGCAACCACCGTCTCAATTAGACGCTCCAGATCCTCCAGAGGGATTTGTTCATCGTTGGATTCGTGAGTCAATCATGGGTTTCGATGATAAGAAAAACCTGTCTGCTCGCCTCCGCGAAGGCTTTGAATTAGTTCGCGCTGATGAGTACCCTGATTTTGAAGCACCTACAGTCCAGGATGGAAAACATGCTGGCGTAATCGGTGTGGGAGGTCTAGTACTCGCAAGGTTCCCAAAAGAGACCAGAAATGAACGCAACACTTATTTCCGCAATGCAACGCGGGATCAAATGACTGCGGTTGATAATGATCTTATGCGGGAGCAACATCCATCCATGCCTATTAGTAAACCTGATAGGCAATCTCGTGTAACTTTCGGTAGTAATAATACCGAATAATTGTTAGGAGACTAAAAATCATGGCAAATACTGATTCGCCTTTTGGTTTGCGTCCTCATAACAAACTAGGGTCAAACGCTAATTCCATGGGTATGACGCCTTACAAAGTACAGATCGCGGGTGTAGCAGGTTCATCATCTTCAATTTTTCAAGGTGATATGGTGATTCCTCTTACTAACGGTCTTGTGGATGTAAGTGCGGCAGACGGTGGTTCAGTGGCGATTCTAGGTGTTATGGCAGGGTGTGAGTATACTGCACTCGACGGTACGCCGACTTTCTCACCAAACTATCCCGGAACTTCTTCTTTGAAGTCAGGCACAGAAGCAACTGTGTTCGTATACGATGATCCATTTCAAGTGTACGAAGTCCAAGCAGACGCCACGTTAACTAATCTTGCAACGGCAACTGCTTTGATTCACTCAAATGCAGAAGGCACTGGATTTGGTTCTGAAACAGCAAATGGTATCTCAAGTGGAGAAATTTCTGTTTCTTCTGCTGGTGCTACTACTGCTACGGATAACTTCCGTATCGTAGGTATCAAAGATGTTCCAGCAATTGATTATGCTTCAGCAGGAGTTGTGCTCCTAGTGAAGTTAAATCTACCGTTTCATACTGCAACCACTGGTCTATAAGGAGGTAATTAGATATGGCTATTGCAAGATCCCAACTCCTTAAAGAACTCGAGCCAGGATTAAACGCCCTGTTCGGTATGGAGTATGACCGTTACGAGAACCAACACACTGAAATCTTTGAAACCGAGTCTTCGGATCGGGCTTTTGAAGAAGAAGTTATGTTGTCAGGATTCGGAGCCGCACCTGTAAAGGGTGAGGGTCAGGCAGTTTCATTTGATACTGCAAACGAATCATTCACTGCTCGTTATACACACGAAACAATCGCGCTTGCATTTGCGATTACTGAAGAGGCCGTAGAGGATAACCTTTATGACCGCTTGAGTTCTCGTTATACTCGTGCATTGGCTCGTTCAATGTCTAACACAAAGCAAGTGAAAGCTGCTTCTGTTCTCAACAATGCGTTTGATAGTGGCTTTGCTATCGGCGATGGTAAAGAGTTGTGTGCTACTGACCACCCGACTAATGGTGGTGGTACTTTCCGCAACGAACTCAGCACTGCTGCTGACCTGAACGAAACATCTTTGGAGCAGTCATTAATTGACATCGCGGCTTTCATTGATGAGCGTGGGTTGAAAATTGCTGTGCAAGGTCGCAAGTTGATCATTCCTTCTTCGCTACAATTCGTAGCTGAAAGATTGATGGCTTCCAACCTACGCCCAGCAACAGCAGACAATGATGTCAACGCTATGAGAAATATGGGTATGCTGCCTGAGGGGTATGTTGTTAACAACTTCCTTACAGACACAGACGCATTTTTCATTAAAACAGATGCACCTAACGGCTTCAAGCATTTTGAGCGAGCAGCTATTAGGACTTCTATGGAAGGCGATTTTGACACAGGTAACGTGCGTTATAAAGCCCGTGAGCGTTATAGCTTTGGGGTGTCCGATCCACGTTGTGTGTTTGGTTCTCCTGGAGCTTAATACACTGTATTACGAAAAGGGCGGCTTGCGAGCCGCCCTTTTTTTGTTTATAGTTTCTGCAAGTCCTGACAACCACATTGGGTGGTTGACATTAGCCAAGACAGGAGTTTGACATGGCGAACACAACTTTTAACGGAGCGGTACGCTCTGAAAACGGTTTTAAAGTTATTAATAAAAATGCGACAACAGGGGCAATCACTGAAACCTCATCTGTTGCTTCTACTGGTATTTTTACCAATAAATATATCAAGCACGTTGGTTACGCTTCTGGTGTTACTGTAAACACCACAGCAGGTGACAGTCCCGCTATTGCTACATTTGTACAACCAGCGAACACGATCCTTACTAGCATTAGAATATTTTGTGATGTTGCTCCAGTTATTGGAACAGGTGATATTGGTTACGAAGTTGGTACTGCTTCTTCTGGCGCACAAATTGTTGCGGCGGTTGCTGATGAAATCCTTGATGGCGGTACAACCGTCGTTGTCGGTAATGTGACGACTACTGCTTTGGTAGCAACGACACAAAGTGCGACTACTGCACCAGTTTCCCCACAGTATACATCTGCTGCAAGAAATATTTTCTGCAACATCACCAATACAGTGGATGCTACAACAGCGGGTTCGTTTACCTTTATCATTGAGTATATTCAAATTGCTTAGTGTGCAATAGAGAGGGGTTAGCCCCTCTCTTTTTAAAAGGAGAATAATATGGCTGGCTCAGACGTAAAAGCTATTACACGAACTGCAACAGGTGCTTTCTTTGCTGGTCCTTCTAGGATCAGAGGTGTGTATATAAAAACTAATGGTTCAGGCTCCCCCGCTTTTATTATTAAAGACGGTGCTTCGGGTGCAACTGTTTTAGATATTGTTTCAACAACAGATCAAACAGATTCAATATACGTTCCTGATGAAGGTATTAGATGTTCATCTAGCCCTACCTTGACTACCCTAACGGCTATTGATTCTATCACAGTATTTTTGTCATAATGCCTAGTGCAAAAGATGTAAAAAGAACCCCTTCTGGTAAAATATCATACCGAGGGGAAACTTTTCCTGGATTTAACAAACCGAAGCGCACTCCTGGAGCTAAGAAAAAATCAGCAGTGTTAGCTAAAAAGGGCGATCAAATAAAACTTGTAAGGTTTGGTGATCCCAACATGAGTATTAAAAAAGATATCCCCGCGAGGCGTAAATCTTTTAGGGCTCGTCATAATTGTGCTAGTGCTAAAGATAAATTCAGTGCGCGATATTGGTCATGTAAGGCTTGGTAATGAAAGCAGATGATGTATTAAAGTTGTTAGAAAAACACGAGGCAGATTGCAGTACTCGGTACGCTCAAATACAAAAACAACTTGATAAATTAGATATGAGGCTATGGGGCATAGCCGTTTTAATCATAGCGGCTGCTGCAATCCCGAGGTTGTTGTAATGGCTTTGAACAGAAGTAGTATGGCTCAACAAATAAAGAAAGCTCCTGCCAGCCGAAAGAAAACCCCAAAAGTACCAGCTAAATATTTATCTGGTCTTAGTCCTGCTGACAGGGCTAAAAAGAAAAAAGAAATAGAACGTAATAGGAAAAAATCACCAAAGGATCCTTCAGCTTATGTTTTCCCAAGTGATTTTGATAAGCGCGGCAAGAGAAGAAAAACCAAAGAATCCGTGCATACTAAAAAATTCAAAAAAATGTTTGGGGGCAAATCCAGTGCTTGAGAAAATAAAGCAAAAGATTGAAAAGTTAATTAAAAAGATAAAAAGTTTTTTTCAAAAGAAAGGAACATCTAATGGCATTAAGCGCAGCAACAAAAAAGTCTCTAGCAACAAAAGCAGAAGCCGCCCGAAAAAAGGGTAAAAAAGTTACCGCTGGTCAATTAGCTAGAGTATATAATAAAGGATTAGCTGCTTACAGGACAGGCCACCGTCCTGGAACATCACCAAATCAATGGGCTATGGCGCGGGTTAACAGTGTGTTAACAGGAGGAAAAGCTGCCAAAGTAGATGCTCATATTTTTGGTAAAGGGAAAAAACCAAAAAAGGAAACTAAAAACAAAACATGAGCTATTTACAAAGTAACGTACCTTATTTTAAATGTTGGGTAAGAAGAGAGTACACACATAATCATGAAATGTATCACGGTGAATTTTTACATGCTATGGCTGTGGCTGTTACCACGATGCCAAATAGGTGTTTGAGTTTTCAGGTTATTTTTACAGGGTGTGAAGCAGACATGAATGATGAGCCTAATGTACATGGTGGAGCTATGTGGGCAAGGATGCCTATAACTGCCTTAGTAGGTGATACGCCTTTTGATGAGTGGCCTGATCCTATGCCTGTTCATGCTGCTCAACCTTGGGATTGTATGTCTCATACCCACTCTGTATACAAGATAGATAGAGCTACACCTTGCCCATGGATGGCAAAAATTGATGGTGAATTTTTTCCTGCTAAGTATTACTTTACCGTAGATTATACAGATAGCGAAATAGCAGATGATCCAGCACAACATAAACAAAGCCATGTGCTGGAGCTTTTAGATGCTGGTCAATGGACTGGTAATATTGTGGCTTTGCCTAACAATCGTGTCCGTGTCACGCACCCAGCATGGTTTGAAACTGGTGAAGGCGCACCTGATTTTAAACCTTCTCAACACATACACTATTCAAAATCTGATTTAGACTATACAATGGACGTGAATCAGATATTCGATAATCTTTATGCTGAAGAGGAACAAGAAAATGGCGATGAAGAAAAAGGGTAATGCCAAAGGTGGCAAGCGTATGATGAAGTCCAAAGGCGGTGCTATGGGCGGTAAACGCATGATGAAGTCCAAAGGCGGTGCTATGGGCGGTAAACGCATGATGAAGTCCAAAGGTGGCGCGGCTGGCGGCAAAACCCCTGCTGATGTATCCAATGCGTTCAAGGCTGTACAAGATGGGCGTCTTGGAGTTAAAGATATGATCGGTAAGGTAATTAAAGGTCCTTATTCATAGGAGAGCTAAATGGCTGTTTCAGGTTCCAACGATTTTGAGCTAGACGTAGCTGATTATGTTGAAGAGGCTTTTGAGCGTTGTGGCTTAGAGGTTAGGACAGGCTACGACCTTAGAACAGCCACTCGCTCTTTGAATCTTATGTTAGCAGATTGGGCAAACAGAGGTTTAAACCGTTGGACTATGACGCAAACTTCTCAAAGTATAACGGCTGGCACACCTAATTATAATCTTGGTGCTGATACGATTGATATTCTTAGCGCAGTTATAAGAACAGGAAGTGATGCAACGCAGTCGGATATATCTTTAAGTAGAATCAGTAGGGATGCTTACATTAGTATTACTAATAAAAATAGCACAGGTAGACCTACTCAGTTTTATGTAGACAGACAAATTAACCCTGTTATAAAACTTTGGCCTACTCCTGATAGTGTTAGTACGTACACACTTGTTTTTGATAGATTAGTGAGAATGGACGATGCAGATAGTTCAATCAATACTTTGGATGTGCCGTTTAGATTCTATCCTTGTTTAGCGGCTGGGCTAGCTTATTACATTGCTTTGAAAAAAGCCCCTGATAGAATACAGATATTAAAAGCTGTGTATGAAGAAGAATTTGAAAGAGCAGCTTCTGAAGATCGTGATAGAGCCACATTAAGTCTAACACCAAGTAGAGATTATTATACGTTTATATCATGAGATATGCTTCTGGTAAAAGGTCTTTAGCCATATGTGATCGGTGCGGTCAAAGGTATCGTTACCCAAAACTGCGAAAAGAGTGGACAGGCTTAAAAACATGTCCTGATTGTTTTGAGCCAAAGCACCCACAACTTGAGCCTAGCAAAGTACCTTTTGAGCCACAGGTTTTGCATGAACCTCGCCCAGATATTAGGGAAGTTTCTGGCGTCACCGTTTCTTTCCCTGTGATTAATTCAAACACTTTTTCACTTGAACCTTTTCTGCCTTCTCTTTTTGCTCGGGTTGGAACAGTAACTTTGGGTGGGGACGTTGTCACACCTGTCACTGAAGATGTTACAGGTGTTTCTGGAACAGGTGTAATAGGAACCGTTACAGCATCAGGCACAGGAACATCTATAGCTGCTACTTATACCGTTACAGTTGCTTCTTATTATGGGGCTAATAAATATTATATTGATGGTGTTAGGCAAGATACCGTCAGTTTGTCAGAGGGCAGTACGTATAGATTTGACCAATCTGATAGCAGTAACTCTGGTCACCCTTTAAGGCTCTCTACAACTTCTAACGGCACTTGGGCTGGAGGCTCACAGTACACAACAGGCGTTACCACAAGCGGTTCTCCAGGATCTTCAGGGGCGTATACTCAAATAACAGTAGCTTCTGGAGCTCCGACATTGTACTACTATTGTACAAATCATAGTGGCATGGGCGGTCAGGCGAACACACCATGAGTTATACATACACACAGCTAAAATCTTCTATTCAAGAATATACCGACAATAATGAAACAAGTTTTGTTTCTAATCTAGATAGGTTTATTAAATCAGCAGAGCAACGTATTTTTTCAACGGTAGATTTAGAATATTTCCGTAAAAATGCATCTGGGGCAATGACTTCTGGTAATCAATTTATGGCAGTGCCTTCTGATTATTTAGCTTCTTTTAGTCTTTCTGTTGAAAACTCTAGCTCTAAAGTATTTCTCTTACAAAAAGATGTAAATTTTCTACAAGAATCTTATCCAGATAGTACCGCAACTGGTATCCCGAGATATTACGCAGCATACGATGTAAACAATTTTATAATTGCTCCAACACCGAACGCTAATTTTTCTACAGAAATCCATTATTATTATAGACCTGTTAGTTTAGCAGATAGTAAATTCAGTCTTACAGTTAGTAATGTAAGTGGAACTTTTGTTAATAATGAAACTATAACAGGTGGCACAAGTGCGGAAAGCACAACTATTAACTCAATCACTTCAGCTACAGAATTTGTTGTGGTTATCCCAACAGGGTCTTTTACAGTTGGCGAGACAGTAACAGGCGGTACTAGCGGAGCTACTGGAACAGTAGTTTCAACTTCTGCTGATACTACTTTAACGTGGGTTAGTGAAAATGCGCCTAATGCCATCTTATACGGCAGCTTGTTTGAAGCATATACTTATATGAAGGGCGAAAAAGATATGTTGGACTTATACAATGGTAGGTTTGCGGAGGCCATTGGTAGAATAAAAGACCTTGCAGAAGCTCGTGAGAATTCCGATGCTTATAGAAGAGGACTACCCGATCGGGCAAGATCATGAAAATAGCTATAGTAGGTCTTGGCGGTAGTTTTTCCGATTATGTTTCCGCAAAAATAACCTCACAAGAATTTGATGAAATATGGGGCATAAATTGCATAGGTGGTGTTATACACGTTGATAAGACGTTTATGATGGATCCAGTAAGTCGGTTTTTAGATACTGAAAATGCGGGAACCCAAACAGGTATAGCTCGTAAATTTTTAAAAGAAAACAAAAAACCCATAATAACTTGTCAGTTAGATAAACGAGTTAAGAACCTAGAATTATTTCCTCTTAAAGAAGTCGCTACAGATCTTGGGTATTGTTACTTCAATAATACTGTTGCGTATGCTGTCGCGTATGCTATTTGGATTAAAGCCACTCAGATTTGTTTATACGGAATAGATTATACTTACAAAAATGTTAATATGGCAGAATCAGGTAGGGCTTGTGTAGAGTTTTGGTGTGCGATAGCTGCAACCAGAGGTATTAAATTAGAAGTAGCTCATGGTTCTAGCTTGCTAGATACAAATGTGCCTGAAAATGAAAAACTCTATGGTTATCATAGATTAGATGATCCTTTAGTACAAACTGTAAAAGAGGGGGGACTGGTCATAACAAGACAGTCTGAGGTAAAACCTCCAGAACCAGTGGAAAACAACCCAATTATTTTTGGGAGACATGATAATGTTTGATTTAAATGTAGGGAGTGTAGGGGCTGTTAATATAATGACCTCTGAAAACGGTGGCTTATCTAATGACCAGATAGCAGAGATGTTGGCTACTAAACTTATTTATATTTCTGATGATGCTCCAGAACCTATTCGTTTACAAGCTGAGGCTTTTAGGGATAAAGTAAGGAATCTAGCGCAATACTATATAGAGTTGGCTAGGAAGGAAGAACGTGCTAGTATTTGCGCCAAGGTCCGTGAGGCTGGACAA
>Ga0209535_1000640_pt1 | contig 24470 bp, 34 predicted proteins | sample LinPmetageLP28_FD_184041 | JGI IMG/M metagenome (GOLD analysis project Ga0209535, IMG submission 184041) | Marine viral communities from the Pacific Ocean - LP-28 (SPAdes) (version 2) | ecosystem: Environmental > Aquatic > Marine > Oceanic | place: Pacific Ocean | collected 2009-08-22
CAGGTGGGGTTGTTCGGGTTTTCGGGGTCGGGCTTGGGGAATTTGTTCGGGATGCTTATCGGGCTTCCCAGCGCCTCTACTACATATAGACATATTATCGGGATTCGGGCCGGGGGACAACTTGCCAGCGATGACAACCCGATAAATTGTTCGGGTTAGCTTCCCCGGACCGCTGGGATTACCCGGCATCTCCAGCACGGCAAATTCCCCGGCGACCCAGCAGCTCCCCGGCATACAACCCGAACAATTGTTCAAGTGAAGGCCCGGCGCTGGCAGCACGGCCTGGCATAAATTATTTTATCTTTTTGTGTTGACATATAATATAGAGTGGGATAATGTGGGATTAGTCTAGTAAACAGAGGAAATAAAATGAGATTCGATCCTTTTAATAAAGTAAATTGTAAATATGGCTCTCCAATGGGGCGTATTAGTCGTTCTTTAGAGTTGTATGGTACATTAGCTGCCCGACATCAGGGCGGTGGAGATGGATACGACAAAGGCGGCGCTTACTGGGGAACGCCTAGTAACGTCTGGGCAGTTTGGAATTCAGGCAACGGTCCAGATACTGTAGTGTATGTAAGAGCCAATAGTCGTGATGATGCTATGAACGTAGCTATTAAAGATATGTAAAATATCATCGGGCTTGACCCTTCGGGATCGGGCCTTCGGGCTTCGGGGTATCGGGGATCGGGGTCGGGGTATATATAGATATATATACATAGATATATATACATATATACACACATATACACACACACGTTCATTATAAATATAAAAAAATTGATTTTTTGCGCTGGATTTTTCCAGCGTTTTTTTTTGGCTGGAAAGCATAACCCGAACAATTGTTCCAGATAATCCCAAATAATCCCTTGTCATATGGGATAAAATAGTTTATCTAATAGGTATAGGGCGACAGCTTTGCTCTATATCTAGCAAAAAAGGAAACAAAAACAATGACTTACACATTTGGAATAGAAATAGAAACAGCAGGTGTATCAATATCAAGGATACAAAATGCTTTTGATAGAGCAGGTATAAAGGGATGTGATGTAAAACCCGATGGGACGCCAAACGTTGACGCGGAAATAGTATTGCCACCATTGGCAGATTGCCAAGTTGCAAAAGAATATCTCGAAAAGATTTGTTCTACACTTTCAAACGTTGGCGCGGATGTGAATAGATCATGTGGATTGCACGTTCACATTTCAAACGCGCCATTAAACGATGATACACACGCGGCTCGTTTTACTGGTGATAGCATTTTGCACAAAGAACGTACTGGACGCTTCTTATCGCAACATGGTGATACAATTGACGATTTAATTGTTAAGGACATTATGCAACGTTATGAACGCCAACAAACGGCAATCAATCGCATGTTTCCCAATTCACGCACCAACAATCGTTATTGCCACCCATTAAACGCAACGCGAATTGAAAACGCTAATACTATTCAAGAATTAAATCATGGTAAGTTTTACGCGATTAACTTGGATACATGGCGCAATGGCACAATTGAATTCCGCCAACATAGCGGAACAATTGACGCCACCAAAATCTGGAATTGGGTTCAATTCATTCTTAACCTAGTAAACTGGACGCAAACCGAACGCGTTGACGGCAATGCATCTAGAACAATTGTTACAGACACACCAGTTGATCCATTCCGTAGAAATTCACGCGTTGGTGTTCAATACACCATGATGAGAAATGACAATGGCGCGACAACGCGCGACATCATGGACGCCACCGGATGTAGCGAACAACGTGTTAGGGCCGCTGTATCTGAAATCAGAAATCGCGTTGGTGACAATGCCGTTGTCACCCACACCCAACAATCGAATGGTGCAAGTTATGGTGATGGAACAGACCATACGCGCTATCAAGTTTTACAAACGATTGAGCAACAAACTGGTGGCGTTGCATTGCTACCAGAAAATCGCATTGGCATTGCATCCGTTTGGGCAGGATTGTCGGATGAACTATTCGAATATTGGAACGACAGAATAGATGAGTTGGCGCGATAGCGCCAATCACACCTAAGACCCACCAAAGAAGCCCGCCTAGTGCGGGCTTTCTCTTTTTCCAAGGTACCCTAAGCAATCCGAACAATTGTTCTAAAATCGGGGTATATGGGGGCTATGCCCCCCCCTATATTTTAGACTGTATAGGTGCAGCACATACACAGTGTTTCGCACGAACAATCACCAGAAAAAAACTTTTTACTGCGTATGGGACCCATAGGGGGTCAAAAAAATTTTTTACAAAAAAAACATTGACCTGTCCCATAAACCGCCATAAGTTCCCAGAAAAGGAGAGAGAATTGTGTCATACATGGTTTTTGGTTATGATTTAAATGAGAAGAAACCAAATCCTCATATATTTGGGCCTCTTTTCCCTATGGTTGCGGATGGATTTTATGCAGATGTTGAGGATGCTGAATCTTCCAAAGATTATTTTCAGGAAATTCATCCTGATTTAAGGTTTTGTGTATTAGAGGTGATGAAGAAGAATGCCTAAATACAGGTTAACATATGGCACTGACGATGAGTTTTTTGCTCAGACTGCTGGGGAAGTGGTTCCTATGCTGCATGACCGTCATATTACTGGTGGTATTGATAATGAGCGTGGTTTTCTTCGCCGTTTAGCTATGGAGATGTGCGAATGGAACGGTAAAAACTACTGTTTTCATAGCCGAGATGCGTTAGCGAATAGCATGATTGAAAATGGTTTGTTAGAGATGATTGATTAAATCTTTGTAAATTGTTAGAGTTACAACAATTGACATCGGAGATTTTAAATGAATGTACGCATGATGCCCCCACAAGGCCCTATGGGACAACCAATGCCAATGGGCGGAGCGCCTGCCCCAATGGGGGGTCCGCCTCCGATGCCGATGGGTGGACCGATGCCTGTTCCGCCGATGCAGCCTACGGCTGGTCAGCAGAATAAGAAGGGTTTGGGCAGTACGTTTGGCGGCAATGCGCAGGGTCGCGGTCAGTTTAAGAATTTCATGTCTGCGAAGAAGCAGACGAGTGCTTTAGTTCCTCAGATGCAGCCTTCGATGCAACCTATGGGTTCGGCTCCACCTATGGCACAACCTAGCATGGCACCACAGCCTATGTTGCCGGGACCTGCTCCACAGATGATGGGTGCGTTGCGTCCTATGGGGAATGCGCAGGTTAGCATGCCTGTTCAGGCTGGGCGTCCGATGCGAGGTAGTCAGGGTGGATTGGGCAGTGCGCCTGTTCAGTTGAATATGGGTGGCATGGTTCCGCAGCTTAGTATGGGCATGGCTTCTGGTGGTCCTGCTGTTTATTTAGGTGATCAAAGGTTATCTGATCCTTCTGACATGCATCAGAAGATGTTGAGGGCGGGATATGGTCGTGATGACATTATGGATTCTGCTTCTGGTATTAGAGATGCTGCGATGCACATTGTTGAGGATACTGATGAGTATTTGGGTGGTGCGCGTGGTGGCTTTGGTCATATGCATGGTTTTGCGGATGGTGGTGAGGTTCCGAGGTCAACGACGATTGCGGGTCAGCCGCATTATTTAGCGTATATTAATCCTGAAGAGGGTGATTTGTTGAAGGGTTTGGGCGGTGCTGAAGCGCCGGGTCCGGGCGGCATTCCGAGTTATTGGTTTCATAGTAGCTGGGGTGGTGGAGGTTCTTCTAGTTCTTCTAGTTCTTCTTCTTCATCATCTTCGAATGACGATAATAAATCATCAAGCGGTGGATTTTTTAGTGATCTTGCGATGGGTCTTGGTCTTAAAGAAAAGGATCAAAGCTATGTTGACCGCACGGCGAACACAATTGCGTCAAATTCTGGTTCTTCTGCTGCGAGTAATTACGCGAGTGGGATGACTGACAAGGGTTTTGATGATAATTACAACGCGCCTGCTGCTGCTACTACGACTACGGTAGATACTTCTCCAGCGGCGACATCGTATGTAGATACATCTAGTGGATATGAGGACGCTGCGTATGGTGGTTCTCAGGCTGATTTTTACAATTCTGGTGGGTTTGGCGACACTGATACCAGCAATGATACATCTAATTATGATAGCGGCTACGAGGATGCGGCTTACGGCGGTTCTCAAGCTGATTTTTATAACTCTGGTGGTTTTGACACTGACAGTGATGATGATGACAATGATTCAGTTGTTGTGACTACGCCGACATACACAGATACGTCTACGCTTGCTGGAATCAACGCTGCTTCTGGTTACACTGGTGATGAGTTTGGCACGGGTAATATTTTCACTGAGACAACTCCGGGCGGTAGCACGGTAGATTTTGGTACTGGCACTGGCACTAATACTGGCACTGGTACTGGTAGTGGTTCTACTACAGTTCCTGATCCTGTATATGTTCCTCCGCCCACTTACTATGATATGTTTGGCGGTGAGCATGCGACTCAGGAGGCTGCGAACGCGGCTGATAAGGAATATACGGATTCTCAACAGCAGGCTATTGATATAGCTTCTCAGACTGATAATGTTCCGGGTTATATGTCTGGTGGTTATGAGTATGAGGGTCCTGATTTTGATCAGGAGGCTAGTAACACTGCGAAGTTAACGGGTGTTGATTACAGCACGATTAGTAATGATTATAGTACATTTCAGGGCAATGACCTGAGTACGGGTGATGGAAACACGATTGGCTACTCGACTGGCGGATCGAAGGTTGGTTATTCAGCGGTTGTAAATCCTGTAACTGGCGGCATTGATATTGTAACGCCGGGCAGTGAGAGCATTGAGAAATCTTTTGCTGCTGAAGAATTAACGGATGCGTTGAATTATTTAACTGACGGTGACGTTGATTTAACGAATTTGAATGCTCCTGTTGATCTTTTGACAGGTTCTGTGACTGGCACTGAGACTGGTGATGTTGGTTTAACATCTGGTGTAGACGCTATTGAGGACATTATTGAGCGTTTAGACACTGAGGGCTTGGATAGTTTTGTTGACGATTCGATAGAGACTGAGTTTGATGCATTTCCAACTTCTGATGGTGTTGTGACGCGAGATGAGATTGAGGCTGATTTAGCTGATGATGGCTTAACTGATTATGAACGCGCAGCGTTTGGAACTGACGCAGAGACTTTTTACAGTGATTTAGGTGATACAGAATCTGACAGTGAAGATGTTTCAGTTGGTATTGACTACGGTGGGCGCGATCCGATGAGGGATCAGGCTCCAGATTATACTTCTACGATTACGGATACAATCAAGGAGCTTGAGGGTTTTGGCGGTAATACTTACTTTGATGTTAATGCTGAACGCGCTGGTTATGGCAGTGACACGAAAACTGATCCTGTAACTGGTGAAGTTACGAATATTGAGCCGGGTATGAATGTTACGAAAGAAGAAGCGGAAGCTGATTTAAATCGTAGGCTTACAACCGAGTTTGTTCCGAGCGTCGTTAATGCTGTGGGTGCAGATACGTTTTACGCTATGGACCCAACTACACAGGCTGCGTTGACTTCGATTGCGTATAATTATGGCGCTAATTGGGCTGAAAAGCTACCAAGTTTGGCTGAAGCTGCGAAAACTGGTAATACGGACTTGATTGCGGATGCGATTGAGGATCGTTCGGTAGACAATGATGGCATTAACGCTACTCGACGTTTGCGTGAGGCTGAAATGGTTCGCTCTGGCGTTGCGCTAGGCGGCGATACTGATATTTACGCTGAAGATGATGTTGCACTTGCTGGAACGCCAACGGGTAAAGGCACTGGTGTTGGTGGCGCTGACGTAGACATTGTGACAGAAGTTACTGAAGGTACAGGCCAAACAGCTACTGAAGCGTACTTGAGTGCGATGAAGAAGGTGGGTTCTGGCTACGATCCTGACGTTAACACAGACCCAAGTGATCCTCTTAAACTAACTGATATGGAACAGCAGGCGTTGTATGGCGCTCGTGGTCAGACTCCAAACGCGGCTGAGACAGCGTATTTGAACAGCTTGCTGAGTGGTGTAAAGCATAAAGAAGATGGTCCGATTGATAATCGTCGGTACATTGAGACACCAATTACATATGGCTCAACTTATAATACTGAAACTGGTGAATTTGAAGGTTCCAATGAGATTACTGGTGGCGGAGAGCGTATTGAGAATCCTAATTTTGGCAAGCAGACGCATAAAGCGGGTGATTATGTTGTTGAGCAATCTGGTTTAGAAACTTTTGGCAACTTAATAGTGAAGGGCATAGACTTCTTCTTGAATCCGTTGACGATCTTGGGTGATAAATACAGCCTTGAGAATATGAATGAATCTTACGTTCAGGAACAGCTTGATGCGTATAAGAATGGCGGCACGTTTGTTTATGACGGTGCAGGCACTGTGGTTGGCATTGCTGACGCGAACTATGACGCGGATGGCGATGGTGAGAATGACAGTGTAGTTCTTCTAGGCGATGATGGTGAATACACTGTTAGCAGTGGTCGCATTGGTGTTGAAGATGTTGATAACAGTAATCAATTTTCTGATACTGACAAAGACATAGATGACATTGATATTGTGGATTCAAATACAACTTTTACAAACACTGAAACTGGTGTTGTTGAAGAGCGTGTAGGCGCTGGCGAGGAAGAAACTGAAGATGAGCCTTTCGTTGATCCATGTCCAGAGGGTTTTGTTTTAGACCCTGTTTTGGGTGAATGTGTTCCGATTGATGAGGTTGATGCGACAGCAGGTACTCCAGATTTGGGTGACGTTATTCGCCCTGATACGGGCAGTAGCACTCCAACACCCACACCCACACCTGCGGCTGGTGAGCCTATGATAATTCGTGGACCGAAGCAGTTTAATGTCGGCGGTGCGGTAACACCTAACATTGATAGATTTATGCAGTCTTTAGGGGCTTAAAATGAATGATTTAAGCGACTTTTCGAAGTACCTCACAGATGAGGAACTAGCAAAGGTCGCTCCTATGTTGGAGCGTTTGCAGACGCTTGATAAGCGTGTTGAGAAGCAGGACAACTACATGAGTTTTGTGAAGCATGTTTGGCCTCAGTTTATTGAGGGCAGGCACCACAAGATTTACGCTGAGAAGCTACAAGCTGTGGCTGATGGTAAGATCAAGCGATTGATTATTAACATGCCGCCTCGACATACGAAGTCAGAGTTTGCGAGTTATTTATTTCCTACTTGGTTGATGGGTAAGCGCCCTGATTTAAAGATTATTCAGGCAACGCACACGGCTGAGTTAGCTGTTGGTTTTGGTCGTAAAGTAAAAAATTTAATTGATAGTGAGGAGTTTAGAGATGTCTTCCCTAATGTCAGTCTTGCGACAGATGCCAAGGCGAGTGGTCGTTGGAGTACGAACGGCGGTGGTGAGTATTATGCGGTTGGTGTTGGTGGTGCCTTGGCAGGCCGTGGTGCGGACTTGGCGATCATTGATGACCCGGTTTCGGAACAAGACGCGCTGAGTGTTACGGCACTAGATAACATTTACGAGTGGTACACATCTGGTCCGAGGCAGCGTTTACAGCCCGGTGGTTCGATTATCATTGTTATGACGCGTTGGAGCATTCGTGATTTAACTGCGAAGGTTTTGGCAAAGCAGAGCGAGAAGGGTGCGGATCAGTGGGATATTGTTGAATTTCCTGCGATTATGCCATCTGGTGATTCGCTTTGGCCTGAGTTTTGGAGCTTAGATGAGCTAGAGGGCGTTAAGGCTTCTATTCCTGTGGGCAAGTGGAATGCTCAGTATATGCAGAATCCCACTGCTGAAGAGGGTGCGATTATTAAGCGCGAGTGGTGGAATTTGTGGGAGGAAGAAGACCCGCCTTCGTGTAGTTATATTATTCAAAGTTATGATACTGCGTTTAGTAAGTCTGACAGGGCTGACTATAGCGCGATTACAACTTGGGGCGTTTTTCATTATGATGAAACGCAAGAGGATCATATTGTTCTTTTGGACGCTGAGAGGGGCCGTTGGGAGTTCCCTGAGTTAAAGGAGCAGGCTTTAGAGTCTTATAAATTGTATGAGCCTGACATGGTTCTTGTGGAGCAAAAGGCGAGTGGTATGCCGTTGACGCAGGAATTAAGGCGAATGGGTATTCCTGTAACGCCGTTTACACCGAGTCGTGGTGCGGATAAGTTTACGCGTATGCATGCTTGTGCGCCTGTATTTGAGAGTGGCATGGTATGGTGTCCTGAGACTAATTTTGCTGATGAAGTTATGGAAGAATGCGCTGCATTTCCTAATGGTGAACATGATGACTTGGCGGATTCGATGACTCAGGCTATACTACGATTTAGACAAGGTGGTTTTATTACGACCCCAAGTGATTATGATGACGAAGATGAACTGGCGTTATACCGCCGCAAACGCGAATATTATTAGGAGGCTTTTATGGCTGATCAAAAACAAGAAATAATGCAGGCGCTTATAAAAGCGATGGGTGGTGGTGCAGCAGGCGCTGGTGCAGGAATGGCAGCAGGGTCAGGAATGAAATCATCACCGCGTCCGAAACCGCGTCCTCAAATGGGTAAAAGAATGATGGTTCAAGAAAAAGGTAATGCCATATCAGATGCTGATAAAAATAAAATAAGAAGAATGATGATTCAAGAATCAGGAAACTCTATGTCGGATTCAGACATGGAGCGTCAACGGCGTATGGATCGTGCAGGTATGTTGGAGGCTCTTGAGGCTGGCGAGATGGGCATGATGTCTCCAATTGAGCTAGAGCGTTTACGCAGACAATTAGGAATGTCACGCCGTAAAAAACCCGCACAATTTATTGACGGTGGTGCAGTTAGCACAAAACCCAAAAAGAAACCCAAGAAGGGTTGCGTCATGAAAGGTCGTGGCGGTAATTTTAAAGGATTGAAATAATGGCAAAAACACCAAAAAAATATAAAGGTTTCTCAATGTTGCCTGAAGCAGTGCAGCAGAAAATGGACCCTAAAGCTGCTATGCAGTACATGGAGGGTGGTGCAGTTAACAAGCCAAAAGTCTCTATGTATATAAAAGGCGGAAGCGTTGAAAGAGATGGAGTTTTAACGGAAGTTGACCCAGAACCCAAAAAGGCTTCAACCAAAGGCGCAACCAGTGGCGGCAAGTCACGAGGCGGTGGCGCAGCAATTAGTGGTCTTAAATTTGAAGGAACAAGGTAATGCCTAAGATCACAATAGACGTTCATCTCCCTTATGATGATATGCCAGTATATGACATACCTGAAGATGAGGTCATAGTTGTTGACGAAGTTATAACAGATGAAGACCCAGAAGAAATCGCTATTACTTGTCCCACATGTGGGGCGGTGATTGAAGATAAGGAAGATTAAATGGCTATAGAGCGTGGATTAGGTGCGGGTGGATTGCCCCAAGACCCAATGGTTGCAGAAGCCGAATCTCTTCAAAACGTAATTGATTTGCCAGCGCAGCCCGGTGTCACAGAGTTTGACGATGGTAGTGCAGTGGTAGGTGAGTTTGAAGAACAAGCCGATATTCCCGCGAGTGTTCCGTTTGATGGTAACTTGGCTGATGTTATTGATGAAGCTGAGTTAGGTAACATTTCATCTGATTTAGTTGGTTCAATTGAAGATGATTTGGCTTCTCGTGAAGACTGGGAAGATACATATAAAACAGGCTTAGAGTTTCTTGGTATGAAGACCGAGGATCGTACAGAGCCGTTTGAAGGCTCTTCTGGTGTTATTCACCCATTATTGGCTGAGTCTGTCACGCAGTTTCAGGCGCAGGCGTATCGTGAGTTGCTACCTGCAACTGGTCCTGTACGCACTTCTGTTATTGGTGCGCAGAACGAAATGCTTGTAAAGCAATCTGAGCGCGTCAAAGATTATATGAATTACATGATTACCTATGAGATGGAAGAGTATGATCCTGAGTTAGATCAGATGTTATTCTACCTTCCTGTTGTGGGTTCTACGTTTAAAAAAGTTTACTTTGATCCACTGAAACAACGTGCGGTAAGTAAATTTATTCACGCTGAAGATTTGGTTGTTCCTTATGGAGCAATTGATTTGGTTTCTTCTCCTCGTGTCACTCATCGTATCACGATGGATTCCAACGAAGTGCGTAAGATGCAGATCGTTGGTTTCTATCGTGACATCGACTTACCTACTGGTGGGTACGGTGAAGACAATATGGCTGATGAGGTTGAGGAGTCAATTAACGATATTCAGGGCGTTCATCCAAGTGGACCTTCTGAAGATTTAACTTTGTATGAAGTCCACACAAGCCTTGATATTGAGGGTTTTGAGGACATGGGAGTAGATGGAGAACCAACAGGTTTGAAACTGCCATACATCGTCACAATCATTGCTGATTCTGGCGAAGTACTGGCTATTCGTCGTAATTTTATGGAAACGGACCCAATGAAACGTGCGAAGCAATACTTCGTGCATTACAAGTTTTTGCCCGGTCTTGGTTTCTACGGCCTTGGCTTGACTCACATGATTGGTGGGTTGGCTCAAGCGTCAACGTCGATCCTGCGTCAGCTTATTGATGCAGGCACCCTCTCCAATCTTCCAGCAGGCTTTAAAGCCCGTGGCGCTCGTATTCGCGATGAAGACAATCCCCTTCAACCGGGTGAGTTCCGCGATATTGATGTGGTTGGAGGCACCCTGCAAGGCTCCTTGATGCCTCTCCCCTTCAAAGAGCCTTCAGGGACGCTTTATAACCTTTTGGGAACTTTGGTAGATGCAGGACGCCGTTTTGCTTCTATGGCTGACCTCAAGGTTGGTGAAATGGGCGGTGACACACCTGTTGGCACGACGATGGCGATTATGGAGCGCGGTACAAAGGTTATGTCCGCAATTCACAAACGTTTGCATTACTCACAGAAGATTGAGTTTAAACTCCTTGCCAGAATCTTTTCAGAAACAATTCAGTCTTATCCATATCAAGCAGATATGCAGATGGGGCCAGAGATTTTTGTGCAGGACTTTGCAGGTCAAATTGATGTTTTACCTATTTCTGATCCTAATATCTTCTCTATGTCGCAGAGGATTGCTTTGGCGCAAACTGAACTACAGTTAGTGCAATCAAACCCACAAATACATGGCGGTCCGCAAGGATTATATGCGGCGTACCGTAAGATGTATGAAGCTCTTGGTGTAACCAACATAGATGCCATTCTTCCCCCCCCACCTCAACCGCAGCCTATGAATGCTGCGAAAGAGAACCAAATGGCATTGCAGGGAGCGCCATTACAAGCGTTCCCTGACCAAGATCACCAAGCGCACATTGAAACGCATATGGCTGTTATGTCTACGCCTGCTATGGAGTTAAACCCGCAGTCGATTATTGCATTACAGGGGCATATTCAGGAACATATTGGTTTAATGGCTGAACAGCAGGCACAGCAAGAATTTATGTCTCAGATACCGCCAGAACAAATGCAGATGATGCAGCAACAAGCTCAGATGATGCCACCACAGCCCGGTCAGCCACCTGCTGATCCTATGATGCAGTTTAAGCCACAGATAGATTCTCTTGCGGCTGAAAAAATTGCTGAGATGACAGAACAGCTTGCACAGGCGGTAGCACCTCCACCGCAATCTGATCCGCTTGTAGATATTAGAAATCAAGAACTGCAACTGAAAGCAGCAGACATGCAGCGCAAACAAACAGAATTTGAAACCAAACAAGAATTTGAACGTGAGAAAGAACAAAATGATGTTCTAACTGCACAGCAAAGGATTGATGTTTCAGAAGCGGCATTAGCCGATAAAACAAGAATTGCAGAGGATCGCATTCAAACACAGCGAGACATTGCGGCTCTAAACTCAAGCATGAAGGGAAATTAATATGGGATCAGTAAGAGAAAAAATGGTTGAACAAATTCGTGCAGCGAAACGTGCTGCTGCAAACATTGTTCAAAAGGCTCCTGTTGTGGAAATGGTAAGAGCGCGTGATGAGGATGGACACTTTGTTAAAGATGACCCAAGCACCCCAGAAAACGAAGCGTGGGTTGAAAAGCCAGCCGCAAAGCCAAAAGCTCAAAAAAAGCCAGCCACAAAGAAAAAAGCAGCAAGCAAAAAGTCTAAGTAGATTTAGTAAAATTGCAAGACCCCAGAGATTCCAAGGTATTTTCTGATTTTTTGGTATTAATACTTGTGTTTCCCGTATAATCGCATACTATATGCGGTATGGACGCACTAAATCTTGCAGAATATCTGCTAAAAAACATTCGTGAGCGCGATGTGCGTTTAAAAGACAAGCTCGCGGATGGCTCGATACAAGCATTTGACGAGTATCGGTACATCGTAGGCGAAATACGCGGAATGTCCTACGTTGAAGAAGAAATTAAAACCGCGATGAAAGGCATAGAGTACGCAGATGACTAATAAATTAGTTGTGCCAGAATATGTGGCACGGGCGCAAAAGAAAATAAATAAAAACGCAGAAATACCAAAACCTATAGAAAATGCTTTTGGTAAAGGTGCGGAGAGCAAAAACGAGCATGATCCATCTAAGATGGAAAGTTCAGCGATAGAAAGATTACCACAGCCAACAGGCTATCGTGTTCTCATTATTCCCTATTATCCTAGTGAAAAAACAAAAGGTGGCATTATTGTTCCCGATGCAATTCGTGATCGTGAATCCTTTGCTACTGTAGCGGCTTATGTCGTTAAGCTAGGTCCAGACGCATATAAAGATTCCCAAAAGTTCCCAAATGGTCCTTGGTGTAATGAAAAGGATTGGGTTCTTATAGGAAGATATGCTGGAAATAGGTTTAAAGTGGAAGGTCTTGAGGTAAGAATCATAAATGACGATAATATTATTGCGACGATTCTTGACCCCAAAGACATTTCATATGTATAAGTGAAGGGAGAACAAGGAAATGTCTATGTCTGAAGATATTCGTGAAAACGAAAAGGTTGAGGAAAATACATCTGTAGAACTTGATGATGATCAAGATACAGTTGAGGCTTCTTCAGACGACTCCAAAGAAGAAACCCGAACAAATGTTCAAGATAAGTCTTCTGGAGATGAAGAATTAGATAATTATAGTCAATCTGTTCAAAAACGTATTAGAGAATTAACTGCGAAAAGACATGCTGCTGCTGAAGAAGCGCAGGCGGCTGTTCAGTATGCTCAAAACATGCAGCAAGAAAACGCTCAGATGAAACAGCGTTTGCAGCAAATGAGTGTTGGCTACAATACTGAAACAGAAGGAAGATTAAAGGCTCAAGAGTCTCAGGCTAAACGTGCTTTAGCTGAAGCTATGGAGGCAGGCGATTATGAAAAGGTTGCCGATGCTCAAGAAGCCATTTCAAAGATTGCTATAGCTAAAGAGCGTGTACGCGTTCAAAAAGCAAAAATTGCGAAACAACAGCAGGTTGAAAAGCAGCAAGCACAAGTTGCTCAACAGCAAGCTCAACAACCACAACAACAGCAGGCGGCTCCACAACAAGCCCCCGATCCAAAATTGCAGAGTTGGTTAGGTAAGAACGAGTGGTTTGGTCAAGATCGACTAATGACTCGCGCTGCACAAGCAATTCATGAACAATTAGTATTAGAGGAGGGTTTTGACCCTACTGGTGACGATTATTATAAAGAAATCGACACTCGTATGCGTACAGAAATGCCTCAAAAGTTTAAGGAGAAACGGTCCAACGCTCAGACTGTTGCTCCCGCGTCTGGAAACGGACGGTCAGTAAAATCAGGGCGGAAGAAATCGGTGGAATTAACGCCGGGTCAAGTGGCGTTTGCCAAAAAAATGCGTATCCCATTAGATAGATATGCAAAAGAAGTTGCTCGTTTAGAGCAAAGACAGGAGTAATTGATATGGCTAATAGGACATCACGCGAAGTAGAATCGCGGGAGCGCAAAGAGCGCGTAACAGAATGGCGTCCCGGTTCAGCCTTGGATGCCCCTGAACCCCCCATCGGATATGTTCATCGTTGGATTCGTGAATCTGTGATGGAATTTGATGACAAAACAAACGTTCATAAGAAACGGCAAGAAGGCTGGGACCTCGTTCGCGCAGAGGATTACCCAGATTGGATCGGACCTGTAGTAGACGAAGGGCGTAACGCTGGTGTCATTGGCAACGGTGGACTTGTTCTCGCACGAATGCCCGTCGAATTGGTTCAGCAGCGGAAAGATCACTATAAAGGTGTGACTAAAAATCAAATGGATGCAGTGGATAATGATTGGATGCAAGAAAACAATCCAATTATGCCGAAACTTGCTCCTCAACGTAAATCTTCTGTCTCGTTCGGCTCTGGTCGAAAGGGCGGATAATCTGAAGGAAACTAAAAATGGCTAATCAAGACGCCTCTTTTGGTCTTCGTCCAGTTCGTACAAGTATTAGCTCACAGCAGCAAAACCGTTATCGGATTGCTTCAGGCTCTAGTACTGCTATTTTCCAAGGCGACATGGTTGCAATGGTTACAGGTGGTGGTATTGAGCGTGTAGCAGCAGGTGGATCAGGGTTTATCCTTGGTGTGTTTAACGGCTGTGTCTATACTGACCCAACAACTGGCAAGCCCACTTTCTCTAATAGCTACCCCGGTAGCATTTCCGCATCCGACATCATGGCTCATATTATTGATGATCCGGGTGCAACATTCGAAATTCAAGCTAATGCAGCAATGCCTGTTACAGATTTAGCTGGTAATTTCGACATTGTTGATCAATCTCCTGTAGGTGATACCACATCTGGTACATCTCGTTTGGAGCTTGCTGTATCAACTGGTGCAACAACTGCAACATTGCCGTTGAAAGCCATAGATATTTCTCAAGACCCTGAGAACAGCGATGTTTCATCGGCAAACACTAACGTGATTGTCAAAATTAATAACCATCTGTTCAGTGGTGGAACCACTGGCTTGGCATAAGGAGATTGAGTTATGGCTATTTCACGCTCCCAACTCGTCAAAGAACTTGAGCCGGGCCTGAACGCTCTATTCGGTATGGAATATGACCGATATGAGAATCAACACGCAGAAATCTTTGATACGGAAACATCTGACCGTGCTTTTGAAGAAGAAGTTATGTTGGTCGGATTTGGGAATGCTCCCACAAAATCTGAAGGTTCTGGCGTCGAGTTCGACAGTGCAAATGAAGCGTATACTGCTCGTTATTCACACGAAACAGTTGCTCTTGCTTTCGCACTGACTGAAGAAGCAATCGAAGACAACCTGTATGATCGTCTTGGTGCGCGTTATACGAAGGCGCTTGCGCGTTCTATGGCACACACAAAGCAGGTCAAAGCGGCTGCTGTTCTAAACAATGCGTTTGACAGCAACTTTGCAGGTGGCGATGGTAAGGAACTTTGCGCAACTGATCACCCACTATCTGGTGGTGGTACGTTTCGTAATGAACCAGCAACCGCAGCAGACTTAAACGAAACTTCGCTTGAGAATGCTTTGATTGACATCTCTACTTTCGTCGATGAGCGCAATATGATTATTGCTCTGCGCGGCACCAAGTTGATTATCCCACCACAACTGCAATTCGTTGCAGATCGTTTGTTGGAATCAACATTGCGTGTTGGCACAGCCGATAATGATGTAAACGCGATTCGAAACATGGGTATGATTTCAGAAGGTTATACAATTAACCATTTCTTAACAGACCCAGATGCGTTCTTCTTAAAGACTGACGCGCCTAACGGATTTAAGCACTTTGAGCGTTCTCCAATGAGAACAAACATGGAAGCTGACTTCGATACAGGCAACATGCGCTTTAAGGCTCGTGAACGTTATAGCTTTGGCTTTAGCGACCCACGCGCAGTATTCGGTTCTCCGGGCGCATAAAATGTGATACAGTGAGGTTATCCTCCCTGTAAACTTTAGGGGGCTGCTTCGGTAGCCCCTTTCTTTTTTTATAATTTATGTTATGCTTAATTTATTCCTGACAGTTGCATGGTGCGACTGACTTAACCCAGACAGGAGATTGATATGGGTACTACAACTTTTTCAGGCCCGATAAAGGCCGGAACAATTAAAAATACAACAGGCTCTACACTTGGTTCTGACGTTGCTAACGTTGGTCAAGTTGTTATGTCACAAACTTTTTCAGCAGATTTGTCTGGTGGGGCATTAGCCGCAGTCGTACAAGATGTTGTTATTCCTGCCAACTCACAAATTATTGATTGTGTAATTGATATTATTACAGCGGCTAATGCTACGACAAACTTGAGTGTTGGAGATACTGTTGGCGGTGCAGCCACGATTTTAAACACTTTTGCAAGTGGTACAGATGCAGGCCGTAAGTATCCAACAACACAAGCTGGTGCTGCACTTGCTTGGCAAGATACAGGAACAGCAGATATTCGTTTGACTGTAACTGCTTCAGCAGCAACAAATGCGGGTTTGGTTCGTTTTACTATCTTATACGCTCAAAATAACAACTTAGCGTAATAGGAGGCTAGTATGGCAGGTCCAGTACAAGCATTTAATCATGCACAAGGAAGTGCTGCGGCTGTTGTTGGCCCCGCACGTTCACGCATTCGTCAAGTTGTAATATTTGCTGCTGCATCAGGAGCGTTTACAATAAAAGACGGAAGCGCGACAGGAAGTACACTACTTACACAAACATTTCCATCAGGTTATCATCAAATAAACATTCCAGATGATGGAATACTTGCCACAAGTGGTGCGTTTGTTAGTGCGTTTACAGGAAGTAGTAATCAACTGACGCTCTTTTTATCTTAAAGGTGCAACATGGCTCGTAAAAGAGACAAAATGCCTGCAAGAAACAAAAAAAATTTCCGCCCTACAAAAAAAGGGGCGGGAATGACCAAAAAAGGTGTTGCTGCGTATCGCAAGGCAAATCCCGGTTCTAAATTAAAAACTGCTGTGACTGGTAAAGTTAAAAAGGGCAGTAAGGCTGCAAAAAGGCGTAAATCTTATTGCGCACGTTCAGCAGGTCAAATGAAAAAGTTTCCAAAAGCAGCTAAAGACCCTAATAGCCGCTTGCGGCAAGCTCGTAAACGTTGGAAATGTTAATGGCAATAGGTCGTAGTCAAATGAGCAAACAAATCAGTAAACCACCTCAAAAAAAGGATGATATGCCTAGAGGTTTAAGCTACTTTAGGAAGGGTGGAGCCGCTTCAAAGAAATCAAAAGGCAGTAAAATATGCCCTTCTGGAAAAGCATGGGCCAAAAGAACTTTCGATACATATCCATCAGCCTATGCAAACATGGCAGCATCTAAATATTGTAAAGACCCCAACTACGCTAAAGGCGCTAAAGGAAAGAAGAAAAAGAAATGATGAATAAAAAGAAAAAAGCTGCTGTAAAAAAAGTTATTAAAGGTCTTAAAAAGGCTTCTCGTTTACATGCTGGACAAGCAAAAAGTCTTAAAAAAGTTATTAAACCTACTAAAAGAAAAAAGAAAAAATAAATGGGTGCGCTTAAAGACTGGGTAAAACAAGATTGGGTTCGCATCGGCACTGATGGGGAGATAAAAGGTAAGTGTGGTACTTCTAAAGATAAGAAGAACCCTGACCGATGTTTGCCTCGTAAAAAGGCTCAAAGTCTTTCTAAAGCAGAAAGAGCTAAAACTGCTCGTAAGAAAAAAGCAGCAGGATCAAAAGGAAAAACTGTTGTTTCTAATACAAAAAAGGCAAAGGTTCGTAATATGGAAAATGGAGGTGCTGTGGAAACAAAGTCTAAACGTAAGTTTAATGGCAAGAAAATACCCGGCACTGCTATTGCAAGAGGTTGTGGCAAAATAATGTCAAACAGAAGAAAGCGCACAAAAGGCGCTGTAACTCAGTCATAAGGAGATAATCATGGCAATGAAGAAAAAAGGTTATAGAAGTGGTGGTAAAGTCAAAAAAATGATGAAGGGTGGAGCCGCAGGCGGTAAGAAACCCCGAATGATGAAAAAAGGCGGAGCCACAGGCGGTAAAAAGTCACTTGCCGCAGCAAGAGCGTCACTTCCTGCTGGTTACAAAATAGTTAAAAAATAAAATATGGCTTATTTGCACAGCAATATACCTTATTTTAAGGCATGGATTCGTCGTGAATACACTCATAACCATGAGGATTATCACGGCGAATTTCTTCATGCTATGGTTATTGGTGTAACCACAATACCAAACAGATGTTTGAGTTTTCAGGTTATATTTACTGGAAATGAGGCTGAAGGCGAAAAAGAAGACACAGTACATGGTGGTGCTATGTGGGCGCGTATGCCCATAACTGCGCTTGTTGGTGACATTCCCTTAGAAGAGTGGCCTGAACCAATGGAAACATACGATGCACAGCCTTGGGACTGTGCTTCTCATCATAATTCTGTGTATGTCATGGATAGAACTACTCCTTGTCCTTGGATGGCTAAAATAGATGGCAAAATGCACCCAGCAAAGTATTTATTTACTGTAGACTACACTGAATCAGAAATAGCGGATGACCCAGCGCAACATAAACAAAGCCATGTTCTTCAATTATTAGATGCTGGAGAATGGACGGGTAATATTGTTGCGTTACCCAATAACCGTGTGCGTGTAACTCATCCTGCTTGGTTTCAAACAGGAGAAGGCGCTCCTGATTTCAAGCCATCTCAACATATACACTATTCAAAAAGTGATTTAGACTATACACTAGATGTTAACAAGGTTTTCGATAACCTTTATAATGAGGAAGAATAATGACGGTATCTGGCTCAACAGACTTTGAATTAGATGTAGCTGACTACATTGAAGAGGCTTTTGAGCGTTGCGGTTTGGAAGTTCGCACAGGTTATGATTTAAAAACAGCTAAACGATCTCTTAACTTAATGTTTGCTGATTGGGCTAATCGTGGTTTGAATCAGTGGACTATTGAGCAACGAACATTTACCGTTACATCAAACGATGGAGATTATACTTTAGGGACTGATGTAATTGATATTCTTTCTTTGGTTGTTCGTCGTTCTGGTACTGATTTTGCTTTGGATCGTATTAGTCGTGATGAATATTTAAATATTCCAACAAAAAGCACACAATCTAGGTCAACTCAATATTTTGTAGATCGTCAAGTTACACCTGTTTTAAAAATGTGGCCTTTGCCCGACAATAGTACAGATGTTGTGATTTATGATGCATTAACAAGGCTAGATGACGCTGATACATATGTTAATACTATTGGTGTACCGTTTCGTTTTTATCCTGCATTAGCAGCGGGTTTGGCTTATTATATAAGTATAAAACGCGCTCCAGATCGCATGCAAATTCTTAAATCTCTATATGAAGAAGAAATAAATAGAGCTATGGATGAAGATCGTGATCGTGCATCTTTTCGTGTAGCTCCAGATTTAAGGAATTACCGCTATGTCTAAGTATGCCACAGGTAAATGGGCATACGGAATTTCTGACCGATCAGGTTTTCGCTATCGGTTAAGAGATATGCGTAAAGAATGGAATGGTCTTTTAGTTGGAAAAGATGAATTTGAACCTAAACACCCTCAATTAGAACCATTACGCGCTGTTCCAGATGCGCAGGCGCTTCGCAATCCACGCCCTGATCCTGACGCTGGTGCAGTTTCTGTTAGTGTGGGTGACAACATATTTCCAACGCCCAAAAATACAATGAATACCATTGGTTATGTTGGATTTGTTTCTGTCATAGGCACTATATCTGGTGCTAATGCTACACCAACAGGTGTAATTGGAACAGGTGCTGTTGGTTCTGTAAGTGTAAATATACCTAGTGTATCTGTAACCACAACAGGAGTTGCAGGCACTGCTTATGTAGGTTCAACAACTGTAACTACTACAGGATATACGACATATACAGTTACCGTTGCATCAGGCACAAACTCCTACGGAACAGGTAATAAATATTATATTGGAGGTTCTGTTTCTCCTACTCTTACTTTAAATGAAGGTGACACATATCGTTTTGATCAAAGCGACTCAAGCAATAGTTCGCATCCTTTACGTTTTAGCACGACTGCGAACGGAACGTGGAACAGTGGCTCACAGTACACCACGGGAGTTACCACAAACGGAACTCCCGGTAGTTCGGGAGCCTACACACAAATAACGGTGGCGTCAGGTGCGCCAACGTTGTATTACTATTGTACCAACCATTCAGGTATGGGAGGCCAAGCGAACACACCATGAGTTTTACATACGATAGTTTAAAACAGGCAATTCAGGATTATACTGAAAACACAGAAACAACTTTTGTGAATAATCTTGATTTGTTTATTAAAAATACAGAAGAACGAATTTTAAAAATTGCACAGCTAGAAGTGTTTCGCAAAAACCAAAGTGGAACGTTAACCGCAAGCAATAAATATCTTGCTTGTCCTTCAGACTATTTAGCATCTTTTAGTGTTTGTATTACAAACGGCACTGATAAAGAGTTTCTTCTCTTTAAAGATGTTAATTTTGTTCAATCTTTTAATCCAACTGGCGCTACTGGTGTGCCAAGATATTATGCTCAATTTGATATTGATAACTTTATTCTTGGCCCAGTTCCTAATTCTAACTATAACGTTGAACTTCATTACTTTTACCGACCTAGTTCTTTAACGTCTGGGGCAGGAAGCAATACAACATGGTTAAGCACAAACGCATCAGTTGCTTTATTGTATGGTAGTCTTATTGAAGCATATACGTTTATGAAAGGTGAAGCTGATTTAGTACAAAACTATACTCAACGCTTTACTGAGGCTTTATCCCGCGTTAAGAATTTTGGTGAATCTCAAGAGGTTACTGATGCATATCGCACTGGCCTTATTCTTAGGGAGAAAACATGATACCTGCTTTAAATATAGATTTACCTGAAGATTTTAGAGTAGATGTAAAAACCACACATAATCGTGGGTTTACTCCTGAAGAAATCGCGCAACGATGCGCGGATAAAATAGTTGCTGTGGGAGATTCCGCACCCCCTGCAATTCGTGATCAAGCGTTGGCATATAAGCGTAATATCACAAAAATCATTGAGTTCTACTTACGCGAAGCAGCAAAAAGTGATAGAACTACAGTGTATAATGCAATCAATGATGCAGGCCACCCAGAGCTTGCTGAACTTATAAGGAGAATGTAACATGGCCTTTTCAGGTAATTTTATGTGTACTAGCTTTAAGAAAGAACTTCTTGAGGCTGTTCACAACTTTAAAAACTCAGGTGGTAGCACCTTTAATCTTGCACTCTATACAAACAGTGCCTCTTTTACTGCTGCGACTACAGCATACACCACTTCAAATGAAGTGTCTGGTACAGGATATACAGCAAAAGGTGCGGCTCTTACTCGTGTAGACCCAACAACAAGTGGTACAACAGCACTTACAGATTTTAGTGATCTTACTTTTAGTACAGCAACAGTCACGGCTCGTGGTGCGTTAATCTTTAATGATACTGCATCAGGTGATCCCTCTGTTGTGGTTCTTGATTTTGGTGGTGATAAAACATCAACCGCAGGTGATTTTACAGTTGTATTTCCAACAGCAGACGCAAGTAACGCGATTATCAGGATAGCCTAATGGCAGACATCATCGTTCCAATTGGCGGTTGGTCCCGCTTCGGTTGGGGCGATATGCCTTGGAGTCAGACTAATCTACCCAAGGCTACAGCTTCAGTTGGTTCTGTTTCTGTTGTTGCAGAAGCAAACACGCCCGTCACAGGATTAGCTGCCACAGGGTCAGTTGGTTCTGTTACTGTAGTTGCAAAAGCAAATACTTCTGTCACGGGACTTGCAGCTACGGGTGCGGTAGATTCCGTAACTGTGACAGCACTAGCAAATGTTACAACCACTGGCGTATCAGCTACGGGACAAGTAGGTGTCGCTACTACTGATGCTGATGCTCGTGTGCTTGTTACAGGACTGTCCGCAACGGGTTCCGTTGGTACTACTACCGTTGTTGCAAAGGCTAATGTGTCTCCAACAGGTGTCGCTGCGACTGGAGCAGTAGGCTCCGCAACAATTAGCGGAAAAGCAAATGTTCCCGTTACTGGTCTTTCTGGAACAGGATCGGTAGGCAGCGTTACAGTAGCCGCCGCAGCCGATGTTTCGGTGACAGGAGTTGCAGCAACTGGAGCAGTAGGCACTACAACTACTATCAGCAATAACAATATACCTGTTACAGGGCTTGCAGGAACGGGTGCCGTTGGCGGTGTCACAGTCAAGCTTGGAATAACAATTAATGTTACTGGTCTTGCAGGAACGGGTGTCGTTGGGGTAGTTACAACTGTTGCTAAAGCAGGTGTATCCGTCACAGGAATAGCCGCTACAGGTGTTGTCGGAACACCTCTAGTGTATGGACGTATTGTCCCAGATCAAAATCCGAGTTATACTCCCGAACAACCAACACAGTCACCCGTTTGGTCCGATGAGAACCCCTCGTCAGGTCCATTACAAACACCGGGCTGGACTCGTGAAGCAGCATAGGAATTAAAAAATGGCAAGTACATATACATTAAATAACGGTATTGAGCTTATAGGAACAGGCGAACAGTCTGGTACATGGGGCGATACCACAAATACAAATTTTGAACTTTTAGATACGGCTCTTGATGGTCAGGTTACGATTACCGCCGCAGCAGCAGGTAACTCTGGTTCTCCAAATTCATTACCAATCACAGACGGTTCGTCCTCTAATGGTCGCAATAGGCTAATAAATATTACTAGCGGAAGTGATTTAGGCGCGACAGTTTATTATCAACTTACACCAAATGACGCTGAAAAAATTGTTTACATAAAAAATAGCTTAAATACACAAAACTTGATTGTATTTCAAGGTACTTATAACTCATCAAATGATTATGAGATAAAAAATGGAACAACAGCCGTTGTCTTTTTTAACGGAGCAGGTTCTGGCGCAGTAGCGGCAAACATTCTTTCTGATATTCAAATTGAAGGTTTATCTACAGCTACAGCAGGTACATCTAACCTACGCCTTGGTAAGAACGCAGGTGATGCAATAGTCTCTGGCGGTAACTACAACGTGGTCGTGGGCGATGAGGCAGGGACGGCGATTACCACAGGCGATAGAAATACTGCTGTTGGATTTGAAGCTTTAAAAACTGCAACGACAGCACAATATAATACTGCCATTGGCTACCAAGCTCTTGAAGCTAATACAGGAAATAATAATACAGCCGTAGGTGACCAAGCTCTTGAAGCTAACATTGGCGGAGCAAACAACTCTGCATTGGGTGATGATGCATTAGTGGCAAATACTACTGGCGCTAGTAATGTTGGAATAGGGGCTAGTGCATTAGCTGCAAACACCACCGCAAGCGGCAACACGGCTGTCGGGTATAAAGCAGGGTTTGCTAATACTACAGGCTCTCAGAACACGGTAGTAGGCTCTGAGGCGTTGGACAACGCAACGACAGCAGTAGCTAACACTTCTGTTGGGTATGGTTCTATGGCAGATACTTCAACAGGCTCATACAACACGGCTGTTGGCTCTCAGTCATTACTCTTAAACACCACTGGTACTGAAAATGTTGCTGTAGGGTATCAAAATCTTGATGCGAATACGACAGGAACCCACAATACTTCTGTTGGTAATTATGCGTTAGGTGCAAACACTACTGCATCTAACAGCACTGCGGTTGGTTACTCAGCTTTAACAAGCAACACTACTGGTGCTGCTAATACAGGTTTTGGTCGTCAGGCACTAACTACAAACACCACCGCCTCTTACAACACTGCGGTTGGGTATCAAGCAGGGCTTAGTAATACTACTGGTAATGATAATACTTTTTTAGGAGCCTTTTCAGGTTATAGTGTTACTACTGGTACTAGAAACACATACGTTGGTAAAAATGCTGGATATTACAATACCACCGCTACAGGTAATACACTTATTGGACACGCATCTAATGGAAGTGGTGCAGGGCAAGCAATAACAACAGGATCAAATAACACTGTCATAGGTGGATACAATGGCAACCAAAACAGCTTAGACATCCGCACCTCAAGCAACTACATCGTGTTGTCTGATGGGGCGGGTAATCATAGAATGAGAATGAATGGCTCTGGATTGTTTTGTTCCGAAGTTTATTCAGTAACAGGAGGGGCAACGGCCAATGTGTATGTTGACTCTTCGGGAAACTTGTACAGAGCAACATCTTCTTTGAAGTACAAAACAGATGTTCAAGACGCTGAACACGGTCTTGCCGACGTACTAAAACTGCGGTCTGTTATATACAAGAGCAAAAAAGAATCTGAAAGTGGCATTACATTTGGCGGCTTTATTGCTGAAGAAGTACACGAAGCTGGCCTAACAGAGTTTGTGCAATACGCAGAAGATGGAACTCCAGACGCTTTGGCTTACAGCAACATGGTGTCTCTATGTATCAAAGCCATCCAAGAGCAACAAGCAACTATTACAGCATTAGAAGCTCGTATTACTGCCCTAGAAAACGCATAATGTTAGACAGAAAAGGAGAAAAGAAATGTCTGATGAAATAACCGCTGAAGAAATCGCAGCACACTACACAGCAATGGGTCACTCTGTTGATCTGTTAAACGAAGGGAAACCTGATGACATGGAAGCAGACGAATGGACTGCAACCAAAGCTCGTAACGTA
>Ga0209535_1000642_pt1 | contig 24464 bp, 27 predicted proteins | sample LinPmetageLP28_FD_184041 | JGI IMG/M metagenome (GOLD analysis project Ga0209535, IMG submission 184041) | Marine viral communities from the Pacific Ocean - LP-28 (SPAdes) (version 2) | ecosystem: Environmental > Aquatic > Marine > Oceanic | place: Pacific Ocean | collected 2009-08-22
ACGTAAACTATCTTCATGTTTTTGTCCTGCTTCAATACAAGTATAATGTGCATCTGGCCAAAACTTTTTTACAGCGTTAGTCCATCTGCCATTCCAGGCACCTAAATCTAATACTCTTTTTGGTGAGTCAAGTGTTTGCAAGTAGTCATACATTTCATCCATTTATTTTTTTCCGTAATACTTCAATATCAGTTTGTAAATGTCTATCTCTTACTTTTGTCCAAACAAAATTATCTCTGTAATTAATGTTGAAATTCTTCCGTATTTGTTTACCAGCGTTGTCATTTATGATCTTTTTAGCCTTAAATGTCACTGTTGGCAGATAAAGGCATCTACCTAACTTACGTGCAACTTTTTGTGTATAAGTGTCCACATGCCAATGCCAAAAGAAAGGAGGTGCTAGGTATCCTAATGTATCCACCCAATTTTTATGTACCGCAAAATGTGCCGCTGGCAGTGGTTCATCTGGCCAGAGTTTTGTTTCACTACCTGAATTTTTATTACCTTTGGCTCTACCATCACTTGGCACTACCATAAGAATCTTGTCCTCATATCTATTGAATTCGTCTGCTATCAACTGATCCCAGTCCTGTGTTTGCACCTGGACATCATCGCCCATGAGCATAACAATATCGTTGGTTGCTTTCTCAGACATAAGATTCCAACTGTAGCAGGTGGACTGATTTGGTCCAACTGTATAATGTTTTTCGTCCAGTAAATCTTTGTATTGTTCTAACATTTCATCATCGTCATTGAGGTAAAATAAAAATTCTGTGTTGTGTTTTTGTGTTGCAGTAGCAGTGTCGACTAGTCTTTTTGCCAGTTCGGGTCTGCCTCTCGATGGACAACAGAACGAAATCATATCAATTTCTTCTTCCAAGTATCAGGAGTTTGGTCATTGATAATTTCTAGCGGCAAGTGGTATTGAAACTTTTTTGTACCTCTGGTTCTTATGTACTCGGCTGTCTTCTTGACTGACTGTCGCATGTTTGTCGCTGTGTTGTATCCTAATAAATCCCTTGCTTTGTCTGATGAACACACTGCTAGTTTTACTTCCTTGGGTCTGTCTTTGTGATGTATGGGATCTAAATTAAGTCCTGTTTCGTTTGCACATGCCTCTGCTAACTCATTGATTGTTATAGGTTCTTCGTCTGGTCCTATATTAATTACTTCACCAACAACGTTATCACGAAATGCTAATGCATTCAAACAATACAAACAATCATCAATGTAACTGAAACATCTTTGTTGCTTGCCATCTCCATATATGATAGGCTGTTTGCCTTGTAACATTCTATTCAACATGATGGACATAACATTTCTAAACGGGTCGTCGTACTTCTGTCTTGGTCCAACTATGTTGTGTGGTACAGCAATTACGTACTCTACTCCATGTGTTTCGCATAAGTTTCTTAACACATCTTCGCCGGCCTTCTTTGCGATTCCATATGGATCTTGAGGACGACACTCGTAAGTTTCTTTGTATGGCATCTCATCATGATGTCCATATCTTGCCATGCTAGAACAATACACAATACGTTTTACTTTGTTCCTTATGGCCGCCGTAATAGTTGTAACTGATGCTTCAAATATATTTCGTGTAACAAGCACAGGAGAAAATACTGATAGTCCTTCGTAAGCCGTAGCGGCAGTATGATACACTATGTCACAACCCTCCATGGCTTTGGTCATGTTCTCCAAATCGCAACAGTCCACTTGGTGAAACTCTACATTCTGCGGAACATTATCTGTATAACCACCAATCATATTATCATTACCAGCCACGGTGTGGCCTTCTGATATCATTAAATCTGCTAGATGAGAACCTAAAAATCCTGCTACACCTGTTATAAAAATTTTCATTTTGAGTATTTAATTTAAGTTATGCACGATAAAAAACTTTATCAGGCCAGTGTTCTATCAGCACCTTGAACCCTAGCGAGCTTATATGTTTCTCTATTTCGGTATTAGTGCTTCCATATTTTTTAGTGTTGTTGTTTAATTCTATCATTAGGTACATTATATTTTTTAATGTGTTCTTTGCACCTTTCAACACTTCCATTTCATATCCTTCGACGTCGATCTTGATCATGTCAACATCCTGACAATTTAAATTATCTAGTGTTGTCATTCTTATGTCACCCTGTCTATCCACTCTTTTTGCCTGTGTAAAATTGTCTTCCGTCAATGATATTTCTTTTATTTCCGAACCAACTGCTTCCATTCTAGGGTGGCAGTTAATCGTACAGTTCTTTTGTAAACATTCAAAATGTGTTTTGTCGGGTTCGAATGCAATTACTTTTTCAGCATATGGTTCGATGGCCTTAGACCATGTTCCGCACCATGCACCCACATCTATCACAGTTTTCATTTTTTTATTTTGCACTTCACAGTGCTTTAGAAACTTATTCAAACATTTATTTTGAGTGAAAGGTTGTCCAGACTTCCATTGCTCTATGTGTATATCGTTTGATGGTACCCAAAAGCCGTTAATTTTTTCTATTTTCATAATATTCCTTTGTCCATCAATATCTCAACTGCTGTACCGTTGCTGATCTCCTCCGGAGTGAACTGTTGGTATGCTAGACTGTACAACCATGGTTCGGGTCCAGCATAAAAAGGATCCTCAATATCTTCTAGGTTTAAATTGCCCATTGGCTCAGCAAAACTTTTTCTATCACAGAACACAGGCACGCCCATACAAACGGCCTCAACAGCACTGATACTGCAACTGGTCACACACGCCCAAGCATCTTTTAGGTCCTCGGATAAGGGTACCTTTGCCTCACTTGGTCCTGATGTACCTCTGCCCCTAGGCTTGTCTCGAAGTTTGATCGGCCTGTCAGTGACTCTTTTTAATCTATCTATCGTGTCTTGCGTCCAATCTGGAGTGTCGAGATAGTTGTGGATACCTGTTGAACTAGGACACACTAAAATATATGAGCCTTTCAACGTTGGCGCTTTAATCTGCATTCCAAATTTTTCAAACCTATCTGCTTTACAATCTTTTAAAAATCTTGCATGTATTTGATTTTTACATACACGCCAATAATGATTATCCTGTTTTAAATTGTTATTGTCAAATCTACCAAAGTATGGAGTGTCAGTGAACCAGTAATTGTGATTACGTGCTTCTAATTTCTTTATCATCGGTCTGTTGTTGCCAACAAATCCCCAAAACATGCTGTTGTTCACCGGATCCGTTTCTTTGGTGTTATCTAACTTGGCTATCTGGTCTGGCCACGACTTTTCAACGCCGGCAAACACTTCCCATGCTTTGCTGTTTTTATTATTAAATGGTGCGTAAATTGTTAACATCTATAAATTCTTTAATTTGTTTTGCCCACTGCCTATGTCCTTCTACTGATGGGTGTGGATCGTTTGGACTTACGATTAAATTTTTGTCTGATATAAATTCTAGTTGACTTGTCCCTGGACTAAAAAATCTATCCATATTGATTGCATTTTTAATTACATTAAAGTCCTCTGTGCCATTACCAAAATTATTAGGCAATGAATTATACATAACGTAAGGTATCCGCTTACGTTCAAAATAATTCTGTAAATCAAAAACATTATCAAGAAAATTCATTGTAAGATTATTTTCTATGTCCCACCCCTTGTGGTTACGTATGAAACTTACATTGTCTAATGTCTTCCATGTTCTCCACGTGAGCTCTGTGCCTGGGCTACGACCTTTCTTCCATCCGTCATCCGTTATGTAATCATTCCTGATTGAACTCGACCATCCTATGACAGCAAAAATCTTTTCATCCTTATTTTGTTCGCACCAAACTTTTGTAGAAAAACTTATCCTGGTATTGCCCCTGCCACCCATGGCCAAGTTGACGAGTCCTATATCATAATTGTCTGCCAGTATCTGTGTGGTAAAAGTTTCCACACCATCTTTATTTCTTGGTGTTAGGAAACTACATCCATTTGATAATAATTTGCTCATGCTGTTGTTTAATAGTATAATTATAGTGTAGTTATTCACAAAATGCAAACATGAAAAACATAGATTCAATCAAGTATTTTCTAGAAAAATGGGAAACTGTTGATACAAGTTACGATTACACCGTTCCATATCATGAGGACATAGATCCAAATTTCACAAGTTTACCAACTTTTGTTGCTGAATTTTATGATTGCAAAGTACATAGTTGTCCGTTACTTGTTACCTATCAGCAGAAATTGATAACCAATTATATATGGGGCCTTACCGATCAACGCAGAAACAAACCAGACAAGACACACAGACTTTGGAAAGAGTGGGGAGACGAGGTACACGCAGATCTACCGCCCGTTAGTGAACACTTTCATGAGAAATATAATTATGTTTGGTTGCCTATCGACGAAGAGAGTGTTAACAATCCATGGCACATATGGATCGATGTCATATCTAAATTTAGATTATTAGAAAAGAGATGGTCCACCGATTTCACAAAATACTGCTATGTGTTGGCAAACGAGAGCGGATATTTTAAAAAAGTAATTCAAGAATTATTTCCTGAAATTAAAGTCCTTGTCATGCCAAAAAACGAAACATGGCAATTCAAACATTTACTTGTACCCAGTGCAAGTAATTCAAAAGATGGAGTAATTACGCCCCACCTGGCACCATGGCTGAGACACTTCAAAGGTATCAATAAAGATCAAAAAGAACCACATAGAAAAATTGTTGTACTGCGTCCAGGAGCAAAAACAAGACGACTTACCAATTCCGAAGAATTATTATTGGCCTTGAAAGGATGGGAAACAATAGTATTAGAGACCATGACAATTAGAGAACAAATTAGAACATTTGCTGAAGCAACCCACATTGTTGCGGCACATGGAGCAGGGTTGGTTAACCTACTTTGGTGTAAGCCGGGTACAAAAGTAATCGAAATACAAGACAGAAAAATGATTCATAAAAAGGTTTATCCACTGCTTTCATACCACCTCGGATTGAAACATGAACTATATTTGGCAGACACAGTGCCAATAAAATTAAAAGACGGTAAAAAACCCAAAGGTATTAAAAGAATAAGTGATTTAATAAATTTTAAAATTGATATACCTGACTTGCTTAAATATCTTGATTGACAATGAAAATTAAAGTAATTACATCATACAAACCCGGTTGTTGGAATCTATACGCTAAAAAAGGAATAGAATCAATGGCAGAACAATTTCCTAAAGAAATTGACTTGGTTGTTTATGCTGAAGAACCAAAACGGCCATGCAAATTCGAAAGGATCGAGTGGATAGATTTAAAAACTGCAGAGCCTGAACTTACTGCATTCAAACAGAGACACAAGGATGATCCAGTGGCTCATGGCAAATTAGAAACTAAAGAAAATGGCGTTCGTAGAGTACCTGAACTGCAAACGCTTGGCGGCTCTGACAAGAACAAAGAATCTTTCTTATGGAATGCTGTGCGTTTTGCAAACAAAGTATTTTGTGTAGTCAATGGACTACGTAATTCCAAAGGCTATGACTATGTGGTTTGGATAGATGCTGACACATTTTCGTTTCGCCCTGTTCCACTGGATTGGTTTGAGAAATTATTACCAAACGATACCATGGTCACTTACCTTGGCAGAGAAAATCCAAAGTTAGGTGATGGTGGCAAATATCCCGAGTGTGGCTTTGTTGGTTATAATTGTAATCATCCAGAAATACAGAATTTCATAGACGACTGGGAGCAATTATACGTGACCGACAATGTATTCAAGATTTTAGAATGGCATGACAGTTACGTTTTTTGGCATTTAACAAAAATATACAGGAAAGAAAAAAATATAAAAGTGAATGACATCGGTTATTGGAAAGGTGTAAAAGGACACCATGTGTTTGTAAACAGTGAACTCGGTTTATACATGGATCACATGAAAGGCAATCGTAAAACAAAAGGCACCAGCGTCAAGAACGATCTTAGACAAAATCCAAACGTCAAAGTAAATGTGCAGGACATAGAATATTGGAAAAAAGTACCGCCAGCGTAGACAACCATAATTACATTAAATGAAAAAGATTGCATTTGTAACCGGCATGACCGGACAGGACGGTCCTTACCTAGCCAAACATTTACTTGAAAAAGACTACAAAGTTTATGGGCTGGTAAAAAGATACAGTAATCCTAATCTATCTAATCTCAATTATCTCGGAATAGAGAATGAGGTTGAATTGATAACTGGTGATATCACTGACGATGCAAACATGAATCATTTGGTAAGGACTATCAGACCAAACGAATTTTATAATCTTGCCGCACAAAGTTTTGTAGGTGCAAGTTGGGAACTAAACAAGCAAACAACAGAAGTAAACGCAGTGGGCGTATTGAACGTCCTTAATGCAATCGTCAATCAAAATCCGCTTACACGATTCTATCAGGCAAGTACTAGTGAACTCTATGGCAATGCAAACGTTGAAGGCGTACAAGATGAGGACACGCCATTCCATCCACGTTCACCGTACGGTGTTTCTAAATTGTATGCATACTGGATGACCATTAACTTCAGAGAAAGTTACAGCATACATGCTTCTAATGGAATATTGTTCAATCATGAATCGCCAATAAGAGGCAAAGAATTTGTAACGAGAAAAGTCACGGATGGAGTTGCCAGGATAAAATTAGGACTGGCAAAAAAAATTACTCTAGGAAATTTAGATGCAAAAAGAGATTGGGGATTTGCTGGTGACTTTGTTGAGGCCATGTACACAATGGTACAAGAAAAAAATCCTGGAGACTATGTAATATGCACAGGAGTACAACATACTATCCGAGAATTACTTACCCATGCTTTTAGAACCGCCGATATAGAAGATTGGGAACAATACGTTGAGTCCGATCCACGTTTCAAACGTCCAGCGGAAGTACATGCATTGCATGGATCATATTCAAAAGCAAAAGAAAAACTAGGATGGGAACCTAAAACCGAATTCAGAGACATGGTTGCTTTGATGGTTAACGAAGATATAAAGAGATTGTCCCATGATCTACGTTAGTTCTACAAACAGGAAACTTACTGAAAAATATGTTGACTGGGCTGTACAAGGTTTGCCAGATGCTAAAAAACTTCCACCAACTCAAATAATAGACAAGACAGACTGCACCAAGGCAGTGATGTTTGGTGTACTACGTGGCACTCATCTAGTTTACAAATGGGCTCAGCAAAACAAAATTAATTTCTACTACATGGATCGACCTTATTGGGGAGAGACAAGAAATAGTCCTTTTTACACTAAAATTGTAAAGAACAATCATCTAAAGAACTGGCAAGAAAATAGGCCGGACGATCGTTTTAAACAATCATTTCCTTGGCCTATAAATCCATGGAAGAAAGACGGCAAGAACATAATTGTGTGTCCACCATCCAACGCTATTAAAGAGTTTTTTGGAGTGCATGATTGGTTGGACATGACTTTAGCAACACTAAAAGCAAACACGGATCGGCCGATCATAATAAAAAATAAAGGGTATAATCCTATAATGGAATATGATAAAGACGGTGGCATGATAGTCAAAGGCAAAGATAACACGGCGCCGAGTGGTCCTATTAACTGGAAAGATGCTTTTGCTATTGTGACTTATAATTCAAATATTACGTTGGAGGCAACTACAAGAGGCATACCTTGTTTTACTGATAAACACAATGCCTGTGCACCTATATCTGAAACAGATTTCTCAAAAATAGAAACACCTAAATATATCGACAGAGAACCGTTATACCATTCATTGGCATACGGACAGTTCACAGCAGAAGAAATTAAAAACGGACGTGCTTGGAGAATTTTAGATGAAGGTTGAAATTTTTAGAAGGACAGTTAAAGACAGACGTAGGGGAGCAAGTTACGATCTCTTACAACACATGGCAGAAGGCATCAGAGCGTGTGGTGACGAACCAATCATGGTGAATGAAAAAAAGACTGGAGAATGGACTAAGAATGAAATGGAGCCAACCCACCCAATTGGTTGCATGTTTGGGTACGGAGGTAGTAACCAAAAACATCACACAAAAGGCCGTAGACGGGATTTAGTAGAACGTGCAAAGAAAAAAGGAATCAAGATAATAACATTTGACGGTGGCTTACTTTCAAGTTTTGGTAATGTACATGGCCCAAAACATCATTGGCGAGTTTCGTTGTTTTCTCCAATGAACAACGGCGATTTCCTGTCAGACAACAGTCCTCCTGATAGGTGGGAGGCCGCAAAGGCGAGATGGAATATTAAAAGTGGAGCATGGCGAAAATCAAATCAAGAAGATCCTATTATGTTTGTTCTGCAACCAAAAGATAACTGGAGCATGAACGATCTTGATCCCATAGAATGGTTTCACAGTGTGTATGAAAAATTAAGGCCAATAACAGATAGAAAATTTATAGTGCGTCCTCATCCTAATCATGTTGTTCACATTGAAGAACGAATGAATGAATTTCCTGAGGACGTTGAAGTTATTATAGGTCAAAAATATTTTAATGGAGACGAGAAAAAGTACTACAGATTTCATTTCCAAGAAGCAATAACTAATGTTCATGCTGTTGTTACTCACAATTCTACTGCCGGTGTCGACTCTTGCGTTCGTGGAATCCCTACCTTTAATACCTCAGATCTTGCAATCAGTTGGCCTGTAGCAAATAGAAATCTAAATAATATTGAAACTCCCGAATATCCTGACCGGACACAGTGGCTTTACGACCTAGGATACAAACTGTGGAGTGAAAAAGAAATAAGGGATGGCACAGTCTTTAAAAGATATAAGACAAAGTTAGGATTATAATGTGCGGCATATACGGTATAACTGATTACGACCCAGAATTTATACAACAGTTTATAAAGAAATGTGAACACAGAGGACCTGACGGCAACAAGGTCTGGTGGGATCCTGACCATAAACTGACACTGGGTCACAACCTGTTGAGCATAATGGCAAACCCACAACTCTCTATACAGCCATGGAAGACACCCAAAGGTAACACACTGGTGTACAATGGTGAGATATTCAACTACTACGAACTGAAACAAAAATACAATGGGAAAGGTTTTGCTGGTATCACTGGGTGCGATACAGAATTGTTGGCGTGGGGACTAGACGAATTTGGATTGGATTTTATTGATGAGATAGATTCCATGCACGGTTTTGCATATTACCGCAAAGACGAACAACAACTTTGGCTATCTAGAGATCATGCTGGCATCAAGCCATTGTACTATGCTGAAATCAAAGAGGGATTGGTATTTGGTTCTGAAATAAAGGGCATGTTAGACAAGGTACCGGGAAGCAGAAAAATGGATAATCTCGCAGTGAGTTTTATGGCAAGGACAGGAATCAATGCACTACGTAATACTTTTTTCACTGGCATTAAAAAGTTATTGGCCGGCGAGACAATAGTGTACGACATAGCAAAAAAGCAAATTATAAAAACACACCGGGTGCATATCAAACCAACAAGTGATAAAAATTTTAATGCCGAAGAGTTTAGAAACATGGCACACAAAACAGTTAATATGTGTTCCATTGGGCGAAGGAAGATTGGTGTGTTCTTGAGTGGTGGTCTAGATTCTAGCGTTATTGCTTATGAATTAAAACAAATAAAAGGTGAGGTAAACACGTTCACTAACAGAATGAATCCAAATGTTCAGGCAGATGAAGACTACAACAGTGATGCTAACTGTGCCAAGATATTGGCTGAACAAAATAATTTCAATCACAAAGAAGTTGTGATAACACCAGAGTCGTTCATAGACAAGTGGGACGACAGCATATACTACATGGAGCAACCTGTGTACAATCCTAGCATGTCAATGTACTGCTACACCAACAAGTTCCTAGCAGACAATGATATAATCGTTACACTCGCTGGAGACATGGGAGATGAGATCCTAGCAGGGTATCCAAAATATTGGAAGATGAAAAATCCTGAATGGTTAGAAAAACAGATAGGAAAAACTAAAATAGAAAGTTGGGATGACGTGCTTAAACTTTGGCTACATAGAATAAAACGTCCATTAAAACTTACAGACAATCCTGTAAGTGATGACATATTACTCAAAGAGTTTAAAAAATGTTATGAGGGTGAACTATGGAATCCAGACGATCCTATAGGCTCCCATATGGCCTTAGACTGTGTTGCCCAAGTACCTGAAGAGATGTTCAGCAGAAACGACAAGTACGGTATGGCATACAGTATGGAAGGACGTTTTCCATTAGCAACTAAAACTTTTATGAAATACTGCATGAGCATACACACAGATAAAAAATTAGGGCCAGATAAAAATGATACAAAAATTTTCATTAAGAAAGCATATGACGGAAGACTACCTAGCGAGATTATTAACAAACAAAAAACAGGATGGACAGTTCCTGTAGGACATTGGCTGACAACAAGCACCAGCAGTAAACTAAACAATTTCTATAAGGAACGAACAGGCACAGCGTCTAAACTTGATATAACAAAAGCAAGTCAGAAAGCGGGCAAGGCATTGATACCTGCATGGATTGTAAGTGACTGGATTAAAAAGTACAACATGACAAGGTAACGTAAATATTTACAATGAAAATTAAAGTTATCACATCATACAAACCCGGCACATGGAATCATTATGCCAAACGAGCAGTCAACAGTGTGTTGCAACACTGGCCGGAAGATACTACTGTTTCAGTATATCATGAATCCCAAACACAAGACTTGTTCGAACATCCGAGAGTCGAATGGATTGATGTGCATGAAGTACAACCAGAACTACTAAAGTTCAAAAACAAGTGGAGGGACGATCCCGTGGCTAATGGTGAGATACAGGAGATTCCTAATGGTATGCGTAGACCAACCCCCATGCCTTCCAAAGGGTCATTCCAATGGAACGCTGTTAGGTTTTCAAACAAAGTGTTTTGTGTCACACATGCCCTTGAAAATTCTACTGAGTGCGATTATGTTATCTGGTTAGATGCTGACACTTATTCTTTTAGACCCATGCCATCCAGTTTCTTAGAAAAATTGTTGCCAGCAGACACCCTAATCACCTATCTAGGAAGAGAAGATCAAGACCCGGAATGCGGATTTGTTGGTTACAATCTTAGCCACCCTGAGCTACAAAACTTTAAAAAGGAGTGGGAACAACTTTACGTAAATGATGAAATATTCAAACTTACATCAGGATGGACCGACTGCTCGTCCCTGATCCACTTATCCAACAAATACCAAAAATATAAAAATATTAAAGTAAATGATATAGGCCATGGAAAAAAAGTTATGGGCCATCACGTATTCATAAACAGTGAACTAGGTTTATACATGGATCATTTCAAAGGCAATAGAAAAAAACTACAGAAAAGCAATAAGAAAGATTTTAAACTACAGACATCAGAGTCTACAAAAAAATTAACAGAACTAGAATATTGGAAAAAAATTTAATGAAAGTAGAAGTTTGGACACAGTACGGGCCTTTGAACTCAGAACTTATTTTCAAAGCGTTTATAAAAAGTCTTCAAGACGCAGGCGACGAAGTTGTATTGAATAGAAACAGTGATGCAGATGTGGCTGTGATCTGGAGCGTATTGTGGATGGGGAGAATGCGTAACTACAAACAAATTTGGCAAAAATATAGACAAGCCAACAAACCAGTAATAGTGCTAGAAGTTGGAGGACTAAGACGGAACAAAAGTTTTAAGATTGCAATAAATGGCGTCAATAGGAAAGCGGACTTTGCCAATCAAGAAGTCGATGAAAAAAGGTGGCACCTGTTTAACCACGAACTCAAACCATGGCAACAAAGAGGACAGACTATAATTTTACTCGGACAACACCATGCTTCTGAACAGTGGGCAGGAATGCCAGATATGAGAACTTGGTTTGAATCACAAGTACAACAAATAAGAAAGCACACAGATCGTCCAATACAAATCAGGCCCCATCCAAGAAACAACGTTGGCTTTGATGTTAAAAAATATCCAAACGTGACTCTAAAACATCCTGTAATAGATGTTAGCAAAATAGATGACACAGATTTCAAAGACACATTAAAAGATGCTTGGGCAGTTGTGAATCATAGTTCTAATCCGGCCATGGAGGCTGTTATAAATGGCATACCTGTGTTTGTGTCTGAGGCCAGTCTTTGCTATGAAGTTGGCAATCATTCTTTAGATACAATAAACAATCCTGTCATGCCAGAAAGAAAATCTTGGACAAACAAATTATCATACACAGAGTGGTTTCCAGACGAAATTGAAAAAGGATTGCCATGGAAAAGAATCAGAACCAGACTAGAGGAGACATACCTTTGATCGACGCAATAGAGTTCAAACCATATGTGGGAGAAACTGTAAACACAGTTCTTAGGATAAAGAACGGAAAAAAGACACAGGAAACCGAGTGGTATCCTGATAAGATTAAAGCAGTGCCGAGAGGTAATGCATATTGCATAGGTAACGGGCCATCTCGTAAAGATTTTGACTTGAACAGATTGAAAGCATCAGGCCAAACATACGGGTGTAATGCATTGTACAGAGACTTCATGCCTGACTTCATATTCTCTGTGGATCAGAAGATGTCCACACAGATGGTGGAAGACGAAGTTGGATTGAAGACTGTACACTACGCTCCTGCCCTGGAAGTAAACAGGAAACAGAGCAAAGGCATGATAAACCTTATACCTAACAATCCACACTGGATATCAGGCAATCAAGCATTCTGGACGGCGGGAGTACACGGACACAAGAACATATATCTCATAGGATACGACTTTAGGGAGTATGGCAAAGGAGAACTGAACAACATATACCAAGACACTGCCTGCTATGGCGAACGTAATGATGATCAAATATTTGATGGATGGTTAAAACAGTTCCGCGATATGTTGAAGATGAGGCCTTATGTGAACTACACAGTAGTACATGACAGTCCGCCCGAATACATGAACCACTTACAGACTGGAACTGATCTCGGTAACAGTAGAGTTATAACTTATGCGGAGTTTGAAAAAGAACTAGCATCTGGCCAGACGTAATCCGGCCGCATTAAATTTAGGTTTCCAAGCAAAAAAGTTTGCATTGTGATTTGAATAAGGATCTTTCAACCAAGTCATTTGATATAGGTGCACCATTTCGTGTGCTAACGTTTCTATAAAATCTTTCCATTTAGGAAATTTTTGATGTAGTTCGATGTAGTACTCGACTTCAATATGGTAAGGTATAATTCTCTGATCAAATTTACCTTTAGGTGTGTGTCTATTATCCCAATTGGCTACACATCTGCCCCAATCTTTATGTAAATTCCTAATATATAACGGAACCATTGGTAATCTACTGTTGAATAGTGTCTTGTTCAAATACCTAAACCAACTGTATGCTTGGGCTTCTGTGGGTCTAAAGCCGACTGCGTTCCTGTGTCTAGTCAGAGTATTTTCCAACTTGATCTTCAGTTGTTTCTTGACATTTACACTTTTGTTTATTTTCTTCTTTTTCATGGTTGACTGCTTTACCAAATATGTTATAATATACTAGTAATTATCTAAAAACCCATGGACAATATGCACATAGATTTGCCAAAAACAATTAACGAAGCACTCAAAATACTAGCATATAATGATTATTTTTGGTCCGACTCCTTATCTAGCCAAAAGAGCCATATTAAACCACATCCAAAGGATCAAGAGACAGTGAGGTCGCTGGCAGAATCGCAGTATGCATGGACCGAGAAGCAGGCCAGATTAGCACTGGTCATACTGAAAAGATACCTGTCCAAGTTCCAGGCACACGGTATGGACATCAAGAAATTGCTAGACACACCAGTGTATGAGGACGACTTCCGTGTGATAAGTTTTGACAAAGTAATAGAGAAATACACAGATGAAGATAATATTGACAGGATAGAAATGAGATTTCCTTACAACAAGAAAGTAATACAACTGATACGTTGCATGAAAGACCAACGTGGCCTACCTGGAATGTATGCATTGTATGATGGTGAGAAAAAGAAATGGACTTTCTTGCACAGCGACGTTACTGCCTACTACCTAACACTGATAGCGGTAAGATACGATTTCAAATTCATGGACGAAAGTCTACTCGACGACTACGAAGAAATCAAGAAAGAAGTAGTCGGACATCGACAACCAACAGCAAGATTGATAGCAGGTGAGATTGTGTTAGACAATGCTACTGAATCACTACAGGAATATTGGGATGAAAATTTGAGAGGCAAAACAGTATTGGCCCAAGTGGACTCGTTGAAAAACTTTAGCATATCAACCAAAGGGATCAACGTGCCTGCAAAGACCACAGTAGGTCACAAAGTAGCACATAACAATTACCACAAGTTATGGATAGACTCAAAAGGATTCAGCAAGAACGAAGTTGTCAAAGGATTGATAGAATTGGATTGTTTTCCATTGATGATGCCGGTCAGTGGAGACATACATATGCAGGAAGACGTCAAGAATTTTTGGGAATGGCTTAACGCCTTCAAATCATTCGGTATAGACATATTGAATGATTGCAGTTGGGGATTTGATGTGAAAGAACCTGTGTATTCAAAAGATTACAAAGACGGGATGACGTCACCGGAAAGGACTCAACTAATTAACAACGGCACGTCACAAGAGTTTTTTCAAAACTTATTTGAACTGCATCAGATGAGCAAACAGTTCAAACTTATTAATGATAAAACCAAAATTATATTTGTAAGGAACAGAATACCAAGAGCATTGATCAAGAGCAAGATAAAACCAAAAGCATCATTGGTCGCACTGGGCGGCGGTTATTATGCAACAGGCACAGACAACTTGAAAAGAATGCTTGAAAATCTTCCAAAAAAGTTGTATTATAGTGATCACCAACCGAGTAGTTGGGATTGGCAAGATCACGTAATAGTAAAAATTTAAAATGAGCAGTTGTAAACTAGTAATAAAAGATGAGGTAAACGTGAAGTTCGAGAACCTAAGTCTCGAATGGCGTAAAAGATTATCTAACAAATTCAAATACGAGATACCCTATGCAAGACATTTACCAGCAGTGAAGTTAGGTAGATGGGATGGTAAGGTCAGTTTCTTTGGATTAGGGGGCACCACATACCTAAACCTAGTTGATCAGATACTTCCCATACTAGACGAGGGAGGTGTGTACATAGATGTCGAAGATAAAAGAGAAAAGCACAACTTTGAATTCAAAGCAGTAGATAAAGGTTATCTATCTCACATAAAGTGGCCGAAGAATCATCCAGCCGCGGGACAGCCGATAGAGTTGCGAGACTACCAAGTGGAAACAATTAACAAGTTTATAGAACATCCACAAAGCATACAAGAGATTGCCACAGGAGCGGGCAAGACAATAATCACAGCGGCTTTGTGCCAACTGGTCGAGCCTTATGGACGTACACTAACAATAGTGCCAAACAAGAGCCTTGTCACACAAACGGAAGAAGACTTCCTTGCTTGTAACTTGGACGTGGGTGTATACTACGGTGACAGGAAAGAGCTAGGCAGGTTCAACACTATCGCAACATGGCAATCGTTAAATGTATTAGAAAAGAAAAGCAAGGACGAACACTCTGAAGCATTTGCAGAAGCAATAAAAGGAATCAACACAGTAATAATAGATGAGGTGCACATGGCAAAGGCAGATGTGCTTAAAAGATTACTGACGGGGCCATTCGCACACTGTGGCATACGTTGGGGTCTGACAGGAACTGTGCCAAAAGCAGATTATGAATTCATGGGATTGAAATGTAGCATAGGTGACGTGTCCAATAGGATACAGGCCAGCGAATTGCAGGACAAGGGTGTACTCGCAAACTGTCACGTCAATGTTTTACAGACACAGGATCATCCACAATTCAAAACATACGGAGAAGAGCTGAAATGGCTAACTACGGATAAAGTCAGAATGAAATGGGTGGCCAACACCATCAAAGATATATCGTCATCAGGAAACACACTAATACTTGTAGATAGAATATCAGCAGGTGAAATACTACAAGAGCAATTGGAAGATTCAGTTTTCGTATCTGGGGCAACCAAAAACACAGACAGAAAGGAACAATACGATGAAGTGTCTACAGCGACAAATAAAATTATTATTGCCACATATGGAGTGGCTAGTGTTGGTATCAATATTCCTAGGATATTCAATCTTGTTCTTATTGAACCTGGCAAATCTTTTGTAAGGGTCATACAGAGCATAGGAAGAGGTATTCGTAAAGCAGAAGACAAGGACAATGTCCAAATTTGGGATATTACCAGTAGTTGCAAGTTTGCGAAAAGACACCTGGGTGCAAGGAAAAAGTTTTACAAAGAGGCCAATTACCCGTATAATATAGAAAAGATAAATTATGAAAATCCTTACACTTGATAACAGAACATACAAACTAGAGAAGATACCTGAATGGGTAGACGAGAATCTAAGATTTGCAGTACTAGATAATGCTGATCCAGATAATCCGGATTTCTTTTACATACCGTTAATATTTCTAGAAAGTTTTAATGCTCCGGCGGCCGTCTTAGAAATTGGACCGCACAAGATAAAGATGCCACTGGACTGGAAAATGTTAATAGGAGAAGCAGGACAACAAGAAATGCATGTGCTACCTATAACCAGTTTGAATGACCGGGGGTTTGACGCATTTACTTTCAACCCATTGTCTAGTCCAAAGCCTGATTTCTATCCAATTGATGTAGTAGACATCTACACAGAAGTAAAATGGTATTTTCCAAAGATCAAATCAGGACAGATGTTGGCAGTACCTTTAAGCAATGGAGCGAATCCCATATGTGCCTACTTTGTCAAGGACATTTCGAGACAATGCGAACAGGTGGACTATGGCTCAGTCTGGTAGGAAATCAATCACAATCGATGCACCGGTCATGATAACCAGCAACAAAATCGCTGTGTGGATGGACGAGAACTGGATGCACAATTTTTTCGACTTCATAAAGAAACATAAATTCCAATTTTCAGGTTTACAACACAAACACAATAAGATAAAATTAACATTCGTAACAGCAAAAGAATGCACAATGTTTGCACTAAAATATGCCAGTAGAAAAAAATAGAAAATTTTTTGATTTAAGGAACGGATTAAAAGCCGTTGACTTCAGAAACAAAGATTACTTTGACAGGATAGACGACAAAGAAAAATCCCTGTACAGTCCATACATGCTGATGAGATATGTATCAAACGTTTCTTCGAAAGATCCTTTCTACGTAGAACACTATGTAGAGATGATCAACGAGTGCGTCAACAAGCACTGTTTCACACTAGGCAAACACAAGAAACTTTTATGGATATTGACTGCCATGTGTGGGGCGGAGACACAACAGTTCCATCCATGGATGAAACCCATGAAGCGTGTGCCAAACAAGAGTTTAAAGAAACTGCAACAGATATACCCAACATGGAAGGAAGCAGACCTAGAGACATTGGACAAAGTGATTACGGATAGAGAACTAGAGGAGTTAATAGAAGCACATGGCATCGACAAATAAATGTACATACTGTGGCAAGGAGTTCGCTAAAGAAAGAACATTACAAGTACACCTGTGCGAGCCCAAGAGAAGGTACCTACAAAAAGATGAGAAGTGGGTAGTAAATGCGTTCATGGTGTTCCAGAGATTCTATCAGATACATCAGCACAATTCAAAAACAAAGACGTACGACGATTTCGTTAAAAGTTCGTACTACAATGCCTTTGTGAAATTTGGTAGGTTCATTATGCATATTAATCCACTGTATCCAGAAAAGTACATAGAGTTTGTGTTGAGATCAAAAATTAAGTTGGATCATTGGTCAAGGGATGACTTGTACGAAACGTATCTCATAGAAGCATTAAAAACTGAACCTGTGGAGGCCGCACTACAGAGGAGTATTACAACAATGATGGACTGGGCAACAGAACAAAACGCACAATGGTCTGACTACTTCCGTTTGGTCAACACCAACAGAGCAGTGCAACACATACAGCAGGGAAAGATAAGTCCGTGGCTGTTGCTAGGTTGCAACGCAGGCAAAAGGATGTTAAAATCATTTAACGACGAACAATTACAAATGATTGAAAGATTTATTAATACCAGTTTTTGGCCAAGCAAGTTAAAGAGCTATCCTGCTGATCACATGCTGGTACAGGACACAGCAAAGGAGGCCAAGATTGTCTAAAATTAATTTAGAAGTTGCAGAGAACTTAGACTTCGAAGAAGGCGACTGTGCTATCACAATCAAGAAGGACGGATCCATCGGCAAAGTTATTGTACCAAAGATGAATCGAGCCATGTTGGATAGTGCCGGATACAAAGCACTACTGGACGTTGTAGAAGTATTACAGCCGGGAGCAAAAGATGAATTCATTAAACACAACGAGGCCACAGGAGGGAGCGTACACTAATGCCTGATGTAGACATAGATTTCTTTGACCGAGACAACACATTAAAACTTTTCAAGCACACACCTGCTTCCATGATCAAAGATGGCAAAAGCGAAAAACACAAGACAGGGGTCTACTTCCACGCAGTTCCAGAACATCCAGTCACAGGACATGCCTCATTGGATTACAAGAATGCAGAGGATCGAGGATACTTTAAAATAGATTGTCTAAATGTAAACATATACAAAGATGTTAAGTCAGAACAAGAACTAGTTGAACTGATGATACAGGAACCCGACTGGGACATGTTGAAAGATACAAAGATAGTAGAAAACCTTTTCCATCTGAATGGTCATTTCAATATAGTGTCCAAGTTGGAACCACGTACCATAGAACAACTTGCGGCTGTACTAGCAATCATACGTCCTGCTAAAAGAGGACTGATGTACAAGGATTGGACTGATATAATGAAAGAGGTATGGGTCAAACCAATCGATGGCAGTTACTTCTTCAAAAAATCACATGCTGTTGCATACGCCCAAGCGATAGTAGTGCAGATGAATTTGATAAGCAGAGCTAAATATAGTTTTGATGCACCATCAAAAAACTAAAAAAAGAAAATCCAAAAAACGCAGTAAAAGAATCCCCAAAAAAGATTGGTATGAGAACGCTTATGATCCTACCAACCCGTTGACAATATATTTTGCAAAGTATATTAATAAAGACGGAAAAGTTTAAACGGGTCTTCTTACCAACTGTATAGTACGTCTCTTCACCCGTTTCTTTGAAATATCAGAAAGTCTTACAGTTGGCCCGTGTACTATTTCAACATCCTTTGAATTAAGAGTTACCAATGTTGTTCTAAAATACCTAAACTCACCTTTTAGGAATATGTTGATTGGTAGTTTGCGATTTGATTCGTGCCACCAAGTCTCCCCACATTTCAAATACTTCATCTTGTCTTGGGGCATCATCAATCTACCATAATCGTAGAAACTGATAACATTGGTGTCTTCGTTCTGCACAATGCCCACATACTCCAAATCGCCCTTTCTAATCAGGCTTAGGAATGGGAACTTGTCCCTTAGAGTGTTAAAAATTTCGTTCATTCTATATCTATAAATACTGTTAAATATGTATTATGCAAACAGTACAAAGGTATTTAATAAATCAATTGGTAATCGCCTACATAAATGGTTATCACGGAAGGAACTCAAAAGTGTACGATAGACGCTTAACATTGCACAGAGGGGTATCAAACCCAGTCTCATTCACGTTTAAGAACGAGGATCAGAAGGCACAGGACATTACTTCTAAGACCTACGAGTTCAACATGATTGATTCTGAGACTAAGAAAGCAATTCTCACAAAGACATTGACTGTGTTAGATGACGGATCAACAGTGAGTACAAAAGGCGATGCTAGTTGCACAATCACAGAAGGCGACCTATTACCGCTAGATGCCAAATTCTACAACTTCTCTGTCCGTGAAGTCAAGTCAGATGGTAGCAGGGAGATCACGTATGCAGACACAGGATACGCGGCCGCTGGCACTGTTGAACTATTAGATGGTGCATACCCAGAATTTGTAGCAAGTACAAGTGTATCAAGTTTCACAGCACCAGGTGGTCCATTAACTTACACATCGGGATCCATAGATGCAAGGCCAGGCATCAATAATAACAAAGCACTACACACTATCGCAGTGTACACAAAGAACTTCACTGGAGCATTGAGGGTTCAAGGAACAATGAGTGCTTCACCGAGCAACACAGATTACTTTGATATTACCATGGAAGGTGCAGGATCAACTGCAAACTCTTTCACTGACTCAACAACAGTTACCAACTTCAACTTCACAGGCGTTTATCACAGCGTGAGATTCAGTTGGGGCAACAGCACTGATAATACCGGTGTGATTGACAAAATCCTATATAGACAGTAAAATAGTATAGATTATGAATCTTATACAGAATACAATTCTGACTAGTCTTCCTGCGAACAGAAAGAAGACCCCAAGCGGATGGATCAGTTTCAACGCACCTTGTTGTGTGTATAATGGCGAATCAGCAGACAAGAAGAAGCGTGGCGGTATAATGACCAGTGCCGACGGCACAGTCAGTTATCACTGTTTTAACTGTGGTTTCAAAGCGAGCTATGTGATAGGACGTAAACTGACCTACAAGATGAGACAGTTCATGGGATACATCGGAGTTCCAGATGACACTATAAAGAAACTTGCCATAGAAGCCATGCGTGAGGAAGAAGGCGATGTCAAGTATGAGAAGAAAAAGTTTGTAACATTTGGCAAAAAAACTTTGCCAAACAATACTAAATCATTAGACACGTGGTTAGAAAAATACACCACAGGAACATTATCAGATGTAGAACAGAAAAGAATAGACAACTTGTTAACCTATCTGTCTAGCAGAGGTATAGGTGCTGACTGGTATGACTTCATGTACTCTCCAAACAAAGTGTGGGACGTGTATCAACGATTATTGATACCATTTTATTGGCGAGGAGAGGTTGTAGGATTCACGGGCAGGATGTTTGAGGAATCAGATGGAGTAAAGTATTACACAGATGTATGGCCTGGATACGTGTTCAACATGGATGCACAAGATTGGACGAGAAAATTTGTAATAGTAACTGAAGGACCTTTCGATGCTATATCCGTTTCTGGTGTAAGCATACTTGGTTCGGAGATAAATGATACACAGCGAGAGCTGATAGACAACCTTGGTAGACAAGTGATTGTTGTACCAGACCGAGACGCACCAGGAGAAAAACTTATTAATCAAGCAACAGAATTTGGATGGAGTGTAGCGTTCCCAGAATGGAACGAAGATGTGAACGATGTAGCAGATGCCGTGTTGAAGTACGGGAGACTGTTCACAATTCAATCTATATTAAAAACAACAGAGACCAGTAAATTAAAAATAGATTTGAAAAGAAAGATGTATGGTTAATTTTCACATAGAGCCCACAAGTAAATGCACCTTAGAATGCAAGTTATGTGATAGAACTTGGTTCTATGAAACTTTTAAGCGTAGGAACTTGCATGAAATAAACATCGAGCATCTAGCGGACTTCGTTGGTATGAATACAGAAATAAGTTTGTGTGGCAACAATGGAGATCCTATATATCACTCACAGTTTCATGAACTTTGCCAAAGACTCAAAGATAATAATTGTAGCATACACATACACACAAACGGGTCTGCCAAATCAAAATCTTGGTGGAGCAAACTTAATAATATATTGACTAAAGACGATTGTATTACTTTTGCACTAGACGGACTGGAAGACACAAACCACCTGTACAGGAAGAATGCCAAATGGGGATCCATTATGTCTGCGATAAAAACATTAAAGAACAGAAATTTCAAAATGATATGGCAGTTCATTCCTTTCAAACATAATCAACATCAGATACTAGAGGCTGGCAATTTAAGTAAAAAGTTAGGATTTGATGAATTCAAACTGCTACAGAGTGACAGATGGCTAGGGCAGAAAGACCTCATGCCTGACAGAGAATACGTTGACAATTACTACCAACATCAAAAGCAAGTTTTAATCAACCCAACTTACACCGCAGGCATGAACCCTGAATGCCTAGTAGATAAAAAGCCAAGTAACCAGATGTACATAGATGCAGAGGGAGACTTCTATCCTTGCTGTTACATAGGCACCTATAGATACAAGTATAAATCAGTATTCTCCCCGAAACAACAATCATTTAATATAAAGGACAACACATTTAACCAAATAATGGAAAACAACAACATAAAAGACTTCTTTGAATCAACAAAACAATTTACTTCTGCTCATGAATGTTGTAAAATACAGTGTGGAGTAAAACATGGCTGATTATAAAGAACAACACTCGCAGGCTAAGAACTATTCGTTTGATGTGCAGAAATTGTATATCGAGATGCTATTGGCCGATGCAGAATCATTCGCAAGGGCACAGAACATATTCAAGCCAGAATCTTTTGATCGTAAACTACAACCCATCGCAAAGTTCGTCAAGGACTACATGGACGAATACAAAGTGATGCCGGAAGTTGATATTGTGAATGCAGAACACGATATCAAACTAAAAACAGCAAAGGACTTAGACCCAGCACACTTCAACTGGCTGTTGGATGAGTTTGAAACATTCTCGAGACACAAGGCACTGGAACATGCGATACTTTCGTCTGCGGATCTATTGGAGAAGGGGGACTATGCTCCCGTTGAGGACATGGTCAAGGAAGCAGTCAATGTAGGACTGACTCGAGACTTAGGCACAGACTACTTTGAAGACCCGAAAGGAAGACTAGAGGCACTCAAGGCAAACAATGGACAGATCAGCACTGGCTGGAACAACTTAGACAAGAAACTGTTTGGGGGTTTCAACCGTGGAGAACTAAACATCTTTGCAGGTGGATCAGGTGCAGGTAAGAGTTTGTTCTTACAGAATCTTGCAGTTAACTGGGCACAGGCTGGACTAAATGTTTGTTACATTTCTTTTGAATTAAGCGAACAACTAACTGCTATGAGATTAGATGCTATGATGACAAACATTCCAACAAAGAAAGTGTTTCCTGAAATAGATAATGTAGAAATGAAAGTTAAAATGTTAAAGAAAAAATCAGGTACATTACAGATCAAATACTTGCCTAGTGGTAGTAACGTGCTAGATGTGAGAACATATTTGAAAGAGCTAGAACTTAAGAACAAGAAAAAAATAGATTGTATACTGATCGACTACTTGGATCTGATGATGCCAAAGAGCAAACGTATAAGTCCGGCGGACTTGTTCATAAAAGACAAGTATGTGTCTGAGGAACTAAGGAACTTGGTTGTTGAGAAACACTGTGTATTGGCAACAGCATCACAGTTGAACAGGGCGTCCGTTGAAGAGATAGAGTTTGATCACTCTCACATCTCTGGTGGACTGTCCAAGATACAGACAGCAGACAACGTGATTGGTATATTCACTAGTAGAGCTATGAAGGAGCGTGGAAGATATCAGATACAGTTCATGAAGACTAGATCCAGTTCGGGTGTAGGACAGAAAGTAGATTTGGAGTTTGACGTAGATAGTCTGAGAATAAGAGACCTTGCAGATGATCCAGAATACAAACAGTTTGACAAACAACGTAGCACAATATATGATTCTCTAAAACAAACATCTAAGGTATCTGCAGGTAATAGCACACCAAAAGATGCGAGACCGGAAGTGCCAGATCCACGTAAGGGTGACACAGTGGGCAAGGTGAAGGCCACAGTCGAAGGCGGAAAACTGAGACAACTTCTAAACGAACTGCACTCAGATGAAGAACAGTAATGACATCAATTACATATACGAGAAATTAAGTTCTCTTTATCCAAACTACGCCAATAAAAAACCCAAAGCAAAAATATATTCAAAAGCGTACACTAGCCTCATAGGTGTAATGCTTTCTGCACAATCCCAAGACAAACGGACAGCGATTGCATGTAGACAGTTATTCTCACTGGCCAACACTCCGGAAGACATGCTCAAACTCACACAAGAAGAAGTGATCGAAGCAATTAGGCCTGCCGGGCTGTTCAATGCCAAATCAAAAAATATACTTGCCACTAGCAAGATGTTGTTAGAAGAATTTAGTGGACGGGTACCGCAGACACAAAAAGAGTTAATGACACTACCTGGTGTTGGACGTAAGAGCTCAGACATAGTGATGCGATTCGTTTTTGGTGAACCACACATAGCGGTGGACACACACGTTTTCAGAATGCTGTGGAGACTGGGTTGGGCTGACAGCCTAGACGAGGGCAAGGCATCCATCACTGTTAACAACACCACACCTAGCAAGTACAAGTATGGTGCCCACATGTGGTTGATAACACATGCCAAATACGTTTGTAAATCCAGAACACCCGTGTGCAATGAATGTGTGATCACTGCCGCTTGTGACAGAAGAGACATCACTGTTCCCAAGAGCAAATTACGCCAAAAAGTATAACCAAAATAATATACGCAGATAAATATTCCTGTCCAGAGCTTTATGCGAGAGGCGATAACAGGCAAACATAGGCATGAAAAATAAAGAACTAAACGACATAACAAGGCTATACGATAGATTCATTAGGCATT
>Ga0209535_1000644_pt1 | contig 24446 bp, 31 predicted proteins | sample LinPmetageLP28_FD_184041 | JGI IMG/M metagenome (GOLD analysis project Ga0209535, IMG submission 184041) | Marine viral communities from the Pacific Ocean - LP-28 (SPAdes) (version 2) | ecosystem: Environmental > Aquatic > Marine > Oceanic | place: Pacific Ocean | collected 2009-08-22
TTACCAACCCAATTGTACACAGCAGGAGTTCCACCATTAATATCATAAGTTAAATCTAATGAAGTTAAAGGTTGATTACCATAATTTCTAAATGTAATTGAAATGTCTGTTTCACTAGTACATATAACATCTTCAGCTGTTGAATTAGTTACATTAGCATCATATGCATTTGGGAATATAGGGGTTACACTAGCTTGAAAACCAGTAATAATTTCACCTGGTCCTTCAGCTATATAAGCTACAACATCTAAATTTGTAGGATCTAAATCAGGAAAATATCCATTAGTTGATTGACCACTAGCTAAATTTATAGGCATTTGCCATGTATGCGTATTTGGTACAAAAGTACCTGCAGTTGTAACATTAAATTCTAGACCATTAGCACCATCCATTAAATGTCTAAACATATGTTGGTGATTGTAAGTTGGATTCCAAGGTCCTGTAATTATTGCATTTGGGTTATATGATAAAGCACCTGTTTGAGGACCTGCTACATTATTTTGTACTACTGCTACGTGTAACACATTTATATTAGTAGTAGTTGAAGTATAATAAGTTTCAGTATTTACTGTTAAAATACCAGTTACCATATCATAACTTGCTTGTGCAGCTACATTTACATAAGATGGTTGTGACATAATATTACTTGCAGCTGTAGCCCAATCACTTCTACTCATTGCTGTTCCTCCAGGATTTTGTGGTGTAATTCCTGAAAGTATTGCTCTATTAACTGAGCCAGCTGGGTAACCAGCTATATTAGCATTTGTAGCTATAGCACCCCCATATAAACAATTAAAGTCAGGATCACTTGGTCCATTTGGGTTTGAATAACCACCTGTATGTATATTAATTAAGAACACATCATTTGGGTTAGCATTATGTAAATTTTGAGCTATTAAATGTCCATCAGGACAAAATTGACAATAGATACCTGTAAATTCTTCAAGTATCACATTTTTATTTTCTGGGAGTGTACTTACAAAAGTTTGTGCTTGGGTTTTTAGTGAACAAAAGGTTAGTACTGCTATCCAAAATACAGTTACTATAAAGTAACCTTTTGATTTATTTATATTTTTCATTATTTTATTTTATTTATTAGTTGTTTTATTTCAGCACATTTTTCATATTCTTCATATTCTTCAAAATAATTACTTATCTTTTTTAATGCTGATGGGTAGTACAAATATGATAGTTTTATTATTACAGATAAATTTACTATATTAAATAGTTCTACTGTTGTTTTATCATTTTTAATTGCTTCCTTAATTGCTTTAAAAGCATCTCTCATTATAATATTACGAAATTCTTCTTTATTAGATAGCTCTTTCAATTCCCTTTTAGTACTATAACTTATTTCTATACTTGTTATTTCATTTCTTTTAGTTTCTTTCTCCATAATAGTATAATTTAGGGGTTGATGGTTATAAATATTATAAATTAATTAAATCATTAACATAATCTTTCATTTGAATTATCTTAATTTTTAAGTTACCTAACTCAAATTCTCCTTTTTCTCCACTATCTTTTAATATAGCAGATAAATTTTGAATATGTCTATAATCTTCATTATCAAAATTATCACCTATAGTAATTAAAATTTCATTATTTTTTTCATTGTCATATGGTTTTACTCTTTCATATAGATCCATAGTAGTATTATGTTGTTCGGTTTTAATATAATCCTGGATATTACAATTAGTGTATATTGTACTACACCATGGTTCTAAAGCACGTAATAGATCTATATTATTTTGGTGTGAAATAATTCCTACATCATATTTAGGATTAATAATTGGAAATTGATATTCATCATTTTGAATCCAATCACCCCACTTTCTAATAAAATCCATTCTACACCTACCCATAGTTGATTCATAATCATCATTTACAATACCAACTCCTTTATTCCATCTATGTCCTCTACAAGTTAAATGATAAACAAATGCATCTCTACTTTGAACCATCTCATAACCAGCTAAAATCCATCTATTAAAAATATCTGAGTCTTCATAACCATAAGGAGCAAATGTTTGATCATGTCCTCCTATAGCAAAATGGTCTTCTTTGTATAATACCCAAGGTGCAAATATACCCTTTGTAGTTATATCTTTAAATTCATTAGATTTTTTGGTACAAAATTTTTCAAATTCTTCCCATTTAAGGTCATCATCATCCATCCCAAAATCCATTACTATTTTTTCTTTACCTTCGGGATGAATAGGAGGTTCAATTCTAGTAGCACATACAACTTTACCTCGCTTTAAATGTTTTAGTGTATTTTCTATATAATTGGGTCCTATAATCATGTCAGAATGTATTATGCCTACTATTTCATTAGTAGCTTGTCTCATTCCTTCATCATAAAAGAAAGTATGACCTTTTCTTTCTTTAGAATCTATTTTAATTACATTATCATCTTTTAAATTACTTAACCACTCAGATGTATTATCTGTAGATCCATCATTAATAATAACCATTTCAACATCTTTATAATATTTTCTAACTGAGTTATAGGTATTAATTAGATGTTTTTCTGTATTATAACTAGGAATTATTAAACTTATATTCATAGTATTTTATTTATTTTTTCTTTATATTTATTTATAGTATAAATTTCTTGGTACTTTATTTTAGACATTTCGCTGCACATACTATAAAAATCTTTATCTTCTTTTAATTGTTTAGCTAATTTACGAGCTTTTTCTACATCATCCACATCTACAGCTAAATCAGGATGACATATTCTTTGTGTATCTACTTTTTCATTTCCTATACAAGGAATTCCAAAATAAGCACAATTTAAACTAAAGGTACCTGCCGCTACAGTAGGCATTAAATGTACTGCGTATTTAAACGTCGATAGTGTTTTCATCCAGTCTAACCACAATACTCGTGGAAGATGGTTTAAATCCATTATATCACCTTCATTTTCACGTTTAGCATGAGAATCTTGAGTCCACTTCTCAACACCAAATTCATCAGCAACCATATAACTCTGAAATCCACCATACCACCTAGCAAAATTGCCACCTATAATTACTTTTTCTTCAGGTTTAGGGATTATACTTTTAAGTGAATCTTCAATAAGAAGAGTAGGCATTACATTTATTTCTTTTGTAGGAAATAATCCTTTATAAAATTTACTATCATGTTCATTATGGGCAAAGATACTATCACAATCTGCTAATGAATTATAAAAATTAAATTGATCTATTATACTATAGTCATTAAACCACCAACTTGGTCCTTCTTGTATATAATGAACTTTTTTATTATATTCTTTTAAATTTTTAATTATATTGGAATTAAGTAAATCAGAAATGGGATTTGAATGGTTTCCTATTTTAATTCCTTCTGCACTTAAACTAAGTTTACCTTTTGGGATAATTATAAATACATGATCATAATTTTTAATATTTGAAATATTTCCTCTATGAAAATGATCAGCATTTAAAGCATTCATCCAAGCAAATTCAGTTCTCATATTAGGATGATTTGAGGATACTTTTCCCTCAAATCTCATCTCTGTTATGAACGCTATTTTCATATTAAATCTTTAATTTCTTCTATAGTAAATTGTTCACATTCATTTGAATATGGTCCTTCTTCCATTACTTTTTCATGTAAATTTTCTCCGGGTTGGAGGCCTATTTTTTTAATTTTTATAACTTGCCCATTTCCATATTTTTGAACCATAGCTTCTAATAAATTATCAATTCTCATAGATTTCATAGAAGGACAATAAGGAGATGTATCTATAGCTTCATCTAAACAATCTACTATTAATTGAATTGCTTGCTCAACATTCCAAAAAAATCTTGTTGCAGAAGGTTCAGTTACAATAACTTCTTTTCCTTGTTCTATAAGATCTTTCCATTTACATAAAACTGATCCTGTAGAATATAATACATTACCATAACGAACTATTCTATATTGGCATTTAGGATTTAATGATTGAAACTGCTTAAATAATCTTTCTACAAGAAATTTTGTAGCTCCATATACTCCAGCTACTTGTGCAGCTTTATCTGTGGAGGTAGTTAAAATAAAATCTAAATCACATTCTAAAGATACTTCTAATATATTTAAAGAACCTAATGTATTACTTTTTACATTTTCACGAACAAAAGTCTCTGCTAATCCTACATGCTTAGATGCTGCTAAATGAAATACACCATTAACTCCTTTCATTGCTTGTTTAACTTCAAATTTATCAGCAATATCACCTGGGTAAATTTCTATATCTGGGTATTTTTCCTTTAATGATATTAATTTACCCTCATCTCTAGCTATAACTCTAACTTTAGCTCCTTCTGATATAATTTTATCAACTAATGGAAATCCTAAAAATCCAGATCCCCCAGTTACTAAGTATAATTTATCTTTTTTAATTTTCATTTGTTTATTTTTTTATTTATAATTTTCCTGATTTACTAGCATCTAAATGTTCTAAATATTTTAATCCTGATGGGGGTCCATAATTATAACATCCCCACTTATTATGAACTTCTTCAAAACCAAACATATTAATTTCATCTCTATATTTATGAAATAAAGGAAGTTCTATGCTATTATGATCTGAACCAGGGTATGTTAAATGATATTTCCACTCATTTAAAAATTTAGATATTTTTATTATATGAGGGTTTGTAGCAAATGAACTTGTTTTTGTTAAATCTAGTTCTTTAATCCTTGGTTCTTCTTTTACTATATAATCTTGAATTCTTGAAGGTATATCCATTTCAATCATATTTGCCCTTTTTGGGAGTTTTACCAAATTAACAAAATCATACTTTTCCATTACTTCTAATACTTTAGGTGTATCTATAGGATGTAATATATCCCAATCATGTTCAATGAATAACATATAGGGAGTAGAACAAGTGTTTATAGCATGCCAATAATTAGGACGTAAACCAGAATTTGGTGAATCCACAACCTCTATACCCTGAAATTTATTATCAACTAAGTTTAAAATATTTTTAATATATTGGTTATAGATTTCATCTTTTTTCTTACTATCAACATAAAGTACATGTTTACACCCTTTAATCCCTTTAAATTTATCATAAGAACTTTTAAGATTTTTTTCTAATATTTCAACACTAGGAGCATACTCATGAATATGAGTTGTAGATATTATGGTTAATAAATTCTCCATTATATTAATTCTTTAAAATTTATATTATTATACATCCAATCATAGGTAGAAATATAATTTTTAGCTAATTCCATATTTTCTTTTATTGCAGGTAATCGTTTTTGATAATCTTCTTCATTACAGTTTTTAACTATATCTTCTACATCATTTAAACTATCCATTACAATAACTCCATTCATATTAAAGTAATTTTTAATATTAGGTGTCCCCCAGAATATAGGAACTGTTCCCACAGCAAAACAATCTATAATAATATCTGTAAAATAATCATTTTCATCTGTATTAATTATTGCAAATGAATATCTATAAGGAGCAATAGCAATAATCTTTCCAAACTTTTTATCATATTCATCAATAAGATTATTATAACCATTTCCGTAAACATCTAATTTATCCATACCAACTTTTTGAATAACTTCATGTCTTAATCTATGTCCTACTGTCCACTTTTTAAAAGATGCTACAATTGATATATTTCTTTCTTTTTCATATAACCCATAATTTTTTAATTGTATTCTTGACCCCCCAACAGGAACATATCTATATCTTTCTTCTCCAACAATATCTTTTATATAATCAAAACATGAAAAGAAATAATCAAATTCTTTTTCTCTTTCAATAGCCCATTTATGAATGTGAGGAGTTCCATGTTGACTTGTATAATCATATATGGCTGGTGACTCCCTTAAGTATGCTATTTTAATACCTTCATAGTTTTTATGATCCATTACCTCTTCATTTTCAAATATATGAATATCACCTTTTTCATTATTTAACCATGAATATACTTCTTTTATTTGTGGTATTTCAAAATCAGCTTTTTCTATATCAGTTATTACACCATTGCGTGTATGTAACCATATTCTACTATTTACGTTCATATTTAGTATAGGGTTTTAAGTTTCTTATATATTGTTCATTGTCTTTTTGCTCCTTAATTCTTACAGTTGCTACACTTTCTGAGTTACTTCTATTTAATACTAATAAAGGTTCTAATACTCTATATGATTTTTCTTTTCTGCACATTTCTATAAAAGGCAATTGAACAGCAACATCAGCAGCACTTCTAAAATAATTTTGGGTATTTGGATCAATTAAATCCTTACGATTTAACTGTTTCCATAAAAATGATTTTGATGTTCTTAAATGAGTAAAAATAAAAGGGAATTTTCGGTACCCAAAAACATCATTATTAATTTGATCAGGAATATCAAATAACATATGTTCTCCGGTTTCAAATTCTGGGTGACGAGTCCAATTTCCGTAAGTCATCCAACAATTATAGTTATTATAAATTGAATTAAGATATTCTAGTACTTGTGTAGATGATAACCAATCATCCCCATCATGAAATACTATTATTTCCTCATCATCTGGGTTAGCAAAATCAAATGCCTTTAAACCATTACTTAATTGGGACCCATTTTGAGTTTTATTACTTATCAAATGGAATCTATCATCATCCTTTATATTAAATTTAACTATCTCTTCAGTATTATCAGTAGAACAATCATTAACAATAACACATCTAAAGTTACTATGAGTTTGTAGTTTAAGCATATTGAGAGCTAAACCCACCCATTTTTCTACATTATACATGGGCATTATTATTAAAAACTTATTCTTCATTTTTTTCAAAAAATATTATTCCTGATGAAGGGGTTAATACTGGGAAGTCTATTTTTTTATACAAATTATCTTTTACATAATGTTCATTAGCAAATTTAGGTATGAATTCATTATTTGCATCATGAGCTATCATATATTTACTATTATTAATAGCAGATATAAATGAATCTTCTCTATTTGAAGATCCTGCAGGACCATCTATAAAAATTAAATCATAATCATTCTTAATTTTTAATTCACCTACAACATATGTATGTACTTCATGATTTCGAGATTTTAAAATAGAAGACATAGTATCTGCCCAGTGTTTATCATTTTCATAGGAAGTTAAACTACCTCCTGATATATTTTCAACATAATCTAAAAAAAAATTAGTTGATGATTTTCCACAACCTATTTCTAATATGGTCTTAATATTATATTTTTCAAGAAAGTTATAAATGCATTCTACTTCAGAAGAATGTAACCCACCCCCAACGTAATACTTATCAAAATTATTCATTAAATTTGTTTATTAATCCATTCATAGGTTTTTTTCATTCCTTCTATTAAAGGTTGAGATACTGACCAGCCTATTTTTTCTTTATATAAATTATTATCAGAGTTTCTTCCATTTACTCCAATTGGACATTCATGACCATATTTATCTATAAATTCTTTTCCATTAATGTTATATAAATCTAAATCTTTACCTGATACTTCGATAGCCATTCTCGCAAACTCATTTATTGATAGCATTTCTTCTGAACCTATATTTACAGGACCTGTAAAATCTGATCTCATTAATTTAATTGTTGCTTCAATACACTCATCAATATATAAAAAGGAACGTGTTTGATTACCAGGACCCCAAACCTCTATTGATTCTCCTTCTTTAGCATAAGCAGATTTTCTACAAAGAGCTGCAGGAGCTTTTTCTCTACCGCCTTCCCAAGTACCTTCAGGTCCAAATATATTATGATATCTTGCTATCCTTACATTAAGTCCTTTATTTTTCATAAATGCTAAAAATAATCTTTCACTAAATAATTTTTCCCAACCATATTCAGAATCAGGATCGGCAGGATAAGCTGAAGATTCAGTGCAATTTGGGTTATCAGGATCTAATTGATTATGTTCAGGGTACATACATGCTGATGATGAATAAAATACACGTTTAACTTTCTTTTTAATACACTCATAAGCTACATTTAAATTTATAAGAGCTGAATTGTGCATAATGTCTGCGTCATTTTCTCCTGTAAATATAAATCCTGCTCCTCCCATATCTGCTGCAAATTGATATAATTCATCAATATTATTTTCTATAACTTGTTCTACTAATTTAGGATCTCTTAAGTCTCCAATTACAAATTGATCGGCATGAGTTTCTGAAAATTCAGGATATTTTAAATCAACCCCTATTACATAGAACCCTTCTTTTTTTAACCTTTTCACCATATGGCTTCCTATAAAACCACCAGCTCCAAGTACTATTGCTTTTTTCATTTTATTTTTCTTTTTTTATTAAGTTTATAATTTCTTTAATTCCTTCTTTTAATGTTGTTCTTGGTTTCCAATAGTTAAGAATATAATTATTAGGTTCATTTCTTTTATCTCTTTGCACATTATCTTCTTTAATACCAGGAACTATTTTACATTCTATTTCCCCCTGAATTGTTGATGCTATTTCTTCTATAGAAGTCCATTCAAAATTAGTAATGTGCAATTCTTTATTTCTATCTATAGTTTTGTAAAATTTACTTAAAGTAAATAAACATTCAGAACAATCATCACCATATAGAAATTGTCTCACTTCTGTACCTGTTGTTCTCATTTTTATAATACCTAATTGGGCCATTTTAATAAAATCTGTTATTACATGTGATTTTTCTTCATCTTTTTCATAACCATATACATTCCAAAATTTAACTACTAAACCATTAAGAGATTCTGTGTATTTTTCTCCAATTGCTTTTAATATACCATAAGTTGAATAACTCATATTAGACATTTGAGAAGATGCAAATATAAAAGGTTTATTATATTTTTTTAATAAATCAAATGTTCTATCCATAATTTTAATATTATTATCAATAAAACCAAAAGTATCTTGATATTTTTCCATATAAAGAGAACCCCCAATATCAAATGCTAAAAAATGAACAAAGTCACATTTATTAATAGCCTGTTCTAATATATTATTATTATATATTCTTAAATCTTGATTTGATGCTTCTACTATATCAAATTCAATAACCTCTTCTCCCACAGATTTTAAATAGGAAACTAAATGAAATCCTATTTGACCACTTGAACCTAAAACTAAATGTTTCATACTATAATGTTTCGTAAAATTTATTTTGTTTTTCTTGTCTTTTTATATCCTTAGGATGATATAAACAATATTCTTCATTACTTGGTAAATCGGCAAATTTATTATAACCCACTAACTGTTCATGAACAGGCTTTACCCATTTAATATTTTCAGGATCATTTTTATAAATTCTCATTTGTTTATCTGGAAAATTTACCCAACTTTTATCATTAAGACTCCATCCCCATTTTTGGATATGTTCTGTAGTTAATCCTTTTACAGTATTAATCCTAGAAACCCAGTAAGCTTCAACTTCTGGATTGTTTTCTATCATCCAGGGTAAACCATCAAATAAATACTCATTTGGACATTCATCTGCATCAATTAAAAATATCCAATCCCCATCACACATTTTAGTAAGATAATTTTTCTGTTGTGCAAAATCATTATTTAATGGGTTTGAATACCAAATAAAAGGAGATTTAGTATTTACTGATTTAGATCTTAAATATTCATCTACTACTTTAGAACCATTCTGAGAATCAAATAAAATTACAATTTCATCTTCTTCACGTTTATGTTTTGTCAAAAAATCTACTAATCTTTGTAATTCATTAATTTCATTACAAACTGGGATAGCGTAACTTATTTTCATAATATAATTTATTCAGGTAATACCCCAATATACGAAAGTGCATCCATATAACCACGTTCTGGGTCAAAAGATTTTAAATTTTCCATATCCATTCTATGTTTATAATATTCTCCTGATTTTCCAGGGATTGGAAATTTTAATTTTTCAGTTTCTTTAACTTCAATTGCCTTTACAGCAGCCCAAGACCAATTGTTTTTATCATTACCATTTGCAAACACCATACCTAGTTCTGGTTGGTTTACAGTATTAGGTAACCAAAGAAGTCCTGTTTTTGGATCTTCCCAAGATAAATCTTTATATAACTCTGGGAGAGAGGCCAATTGTTCTTCATAAAAATCAGATCCTGGGGTCATTAAAGTATTGGTCCAAAAACCACATGATAAACTAAAATAATTAGTTATATCATTATTAATTTCCATTTTATAACATAAATCACCCCCACTTTTAGGACAAACTATTATTTCATCATATTCCATATTTATACTTTATTTAGTTTAGGTAATTTTGGGGTATTTAATTTTTTCAATTTAGGTAAAGATAGTTTTACTTGTTCAGGAATATTAACATTATCCTCTAATATTGTGTTTATTTTAGCTTTCATATTTTCAAAAGCAAAATAAGTTCTACTATGATATCCTTGTCTTTTTGCTTTTATTAACCAATTTTTATAATTATTAAATACTTCTTTATATCCCCTATATATTTCTTGTGGAGAAGGTTGAAACCATTGAGACTCTGCCATTATCATATCTTTTTGTTGAGCAGATTGGTGAACATTAGTTAATCCTCCTTGTAATAATAATGTAAAATCGTTTTTTAAAAAATCAATTTGGCCAGACCATCCTGAACATATTATAGGTTTATTTACTAAACTAAATTCTAATAAAGGCCTTCCAAACCCTTCACCCCTAGTATGAGAAACCATTGCTTTGATTTTAGGATGATTATACAATTCATTCATTTCTTTATTAGAAAAATTACCATGTAATATATAAACTTTAGGTAACTTTCCTTTGCACATATTACGAATTAAATGTATTCTTTTCTGTATTTCATTTCTATCCATATATGAAGAATTTACAGAAGAAGTTTTTAACACTAATGCAGGAGGATTTTTTTTATCTTTAAAAGTTTCATAAAAAGATTTAACTGTAACTCCTATATTTTTTCTGTCTTCTCCTATATTTCCTTGCATCCAATGGCCTACGGATAAAAATACAAATTTTTCAGGAATTGAATTAATATCCTTTAATAAATTTAATTCTGTGATTTCATCCTCTTTTATAGGTTTATATAAATCTAAATTAGCACCTTCTAATAATACTTCTATTGGTTTTTGTATTTCTACAACACCTATTTTTTGTTTTGTGTTTTGATCTAATTTTTCAAATTTTGAATTTAAAAACACATTTTTAGAATGTTCGGATGAAACTATATTTAAATCCATTCTATTCATTCCTTCAATCCAAGGTGCTGAACATAATGTAGTTTCAATTCCTGCTGTAAACCCAATATTATATTTTCCTATAGGATTATATTCATTAGGAACTGTAACCTGTGCCCAAATATCTGGTTTTTGGGAGATGGATTGAATTAAATAAGGTTTTAAGAATTCCCATTCAGGGTGGTCATTAATAAACCCAAATGGAGTACTACCCCATCTTTGACCTAAAATCTGAACATTATATTTATCTAATTCTATAATTGATTTAACTAAATCTCTTGATCTTGCTCCATAACCACTATAGGTATCAATTGGGCAACTTATAACAAATGTATTTTTCATATTTAATAAACTAATTTATGTGGTAAAATTCTTTTTTTATAATCTGTATCTTTTAGAAAATTATATTTTTCTCTTGGTTTCCAAGTTTGAAATAATTCATCAAAAGCATTAGTAACTTTTTTAGTCATTTTTTCTGATGTAAATCCAGCCTCATCCCCTTTAGCCCAATCATATCCTTTTTTTCCTATAGATTTTCTTTCTTCAGGAGTCATCATATATAATTTCATAATTTGATCAACAACATCATTAATGTTATGATGATCATCATATATATAAGGTGTCTGAGGTGAGCCTACTAATGTACTAGCTACAGTATAAACGGGTAATGCCCATTCACCATGTTTTTTATATTTACCATGATGGTTAGAAGGAAATTCGCCATTAAATTCAATCCAATCACCTTTTTCATCTTCAAAACGCATTTGATCTTGCATACCACCTGTAACAGTTGCAATAAAAGGTGTACCTGTTAACATAGCTTCGGTTAAAGATAATCCCCAACCTTCAGCATTCGATATTTGTATTACACCATCAGCAGAATTATATAGAAAGTTCATTTCTTCTGTTGTTAATTTATGTTGTAAAATTCCTACTCTACAAATTTCAGGATCACAAAGATATTCTACAACAGCATTTAAATCAGTACCATGTTCAAATACAGCTTCTGTTTTTAATGTAAGCTGACATTTTTTAGCTTCTTCAGGAGTTAATTTATCTATAAATAATTTCCAAGCCATTATTATATTAGATACTTGTTTTCTTCTAATATTTCGGGAATTAAATAATAAATGAAAACTATTATCATTATTCATTCCTAGTTTTTTCTTAAATGATATTAATTCAATATCATCTTTTTCTAATATGTTAAATTTATTATCATCTAATCCATGAGGAACGTATTTAAATATTTTATTTTTACCTTCATCCCCTAAAACTAATTTATTAATATTAACTGTTTGTTTTGATATACCCATTAATAAATCACAAGATTCATAAAATTCTTTATTATACATTGGAGCTGGGTAGTTGTCCCAAATGTTAAGGTATGTAATAGGTATTTCCTTTCTAATTTGATCCTCATTATGAAATAACCAAGAAAAATATCTTGGATCTGTAATTAATAAAATAGCATCTGGTTTTTCTCTATGCATTACTGCTCTTACAACATCCATATTACCATATCCTTTAGTTGGGTATAAAGTACAATAAGAATCTTCTAAACCATTAAAATTATTTAATTCTTGTGAAAATTCTACAACTTTTCCTTCCTCAGGATGATCTACTGCTCCTGCTATACAAGTCCAATTATAATAATGGCTTGAATTTAAAACAATTTCTCTACCTATTTGAGCAACTCCAGAATGAACTCTAATATCATCTGTTATAAGAAGTATTTTTTTCCTATCTTCTTTTTTAATATAACCTTCTTTCATTTTTGTTTATTGATTAATTTCTAAATTGTTGTGACTGTGTATTTTTTTTCTAAAATCTTCATCAGTAAGATATAAATGAATAGCTCTATCAGATAATTTCTGAAATGAGAATTTGCGTCTTACACATTCAATTTTAAAATTTTCAAATAAATCACTTTTTACTTTTACACTTGTGAGTGTCATGTTTTTCTTTTCAGCCATAGTTTTAATTATTGGTTTATATTTGTCTATACGTATATGTGGATTATAAATTCTTACCAAGGACATTACATAATTTTGCATCTTCTTTAAAAGGACAAAAGGTGCAGTTCCATTTCGACGGTCTTGGAATGTGAAATGTTTCTTTGTATCCTGTATAGTTAAATGCTTCATTTATAAATTCATTTAAAATTTTAGTTGCTTTATTAGTTTTATTTTTTCCTGAAGCAGGGGTAAAGGTTTGTATTCTTTTTTGAGGATATTCTCCACCTTCATATATTTTTCTTCTAACAATTAGGAACTCAATATCAATACTCTTTTCTGCTAATCCAAACTGTTCTGCAAAGAATTTTTTATATAAAATTAATTGAAAATGTTTTTCCTCATCTTTTTTAGCATATGAATTCCATCCTTTAGTACTTGTTTTAATATCGATTATTTGAAAAGTATCTGTAGGTTCATGGTACATTACAACATCTAAGAAGCCGTTGTATATAACGTTTTTATACGCGTTATTAGGCATAACTGATATGGGTATCTCACAACCTACTAAATGCCATCCTTTTTTACTAAAATATTTGCTTTTATGTTTTTTAAAATACCTTAATATTTTAACCCCATCATCATAAAATTCCCTGATTTCTTCAGAAGAACTAAAATGTAAATTTTTATTTTTTTTATATTGAGTAAGATATTCTTCTCTTAGTTTATCCTCTAATAATTCTTCTATGTTTTCTCTATCTGCTGCTGCCCCACTTTGTTCATACATTACATCTAAATAATATTGTAAAACTTCATGAAACGCAGTCCCAAATACAGTATGAATGCTAGGAGAATGTCTTTTATGTCCTTCTTTATATTGAAGAGCCCACTTTTGGGGACAACTTCTAAACATTGAAAGTTGAGAATAAGAAATATTTTTCTGATATCCAAAATTAATTGGTTCAGGTTTATAATTTCTTATTATTTTTACAATTGGGGGTATTTTTTTAGCCAAAACATTATTTTTTCCATTTATTACGTCCTACTAACAGACCAATAATACCATAATTAGCTATGTCTAAAAAAGTATCTTCCATTCCTTCACCTTTAACAAATGCTCTACCATTTAATAATAAATTTTTTAATCTACTAATTTTATCAGTTAATCTAATAGCTAAACCAGTTAATGAGAATTTTTTATCATTATCATTATTTAAAATATCTCCTCCTAAAGCTATATTATTTAACCCATAATCCATATGTTTAGCAGCAAACATTTCATACATTTCTATTTGAATATTTTTAAATTCAATAGATAATTCTGGGTATTCTGTTTCAAATAAATTTATTATTTCTTCTTTACTCATTTTCACCATAGTATTTTTCTATTGTTTCCAATCTCTCTTCAGCTGAAGCTAATAATTTTAGACTTTTTGTAGCATCTTTAAGAAAATCATCTGCAGTATGGTCTCCTATTCCTGATGCATTTTCAGTTAATAGTTCTAAAGCCATTAATGCTTTTGATTTATCAGCTTCTGCTTGAGTTTTAAGTGCTGTTATTACTTTATATTGTGCCATTTTATAGTTTTTTAATTAATTTTTTTATTTCTTTATCGTTTATACCTAATCTAATAAGGATTTCTTTAATATCCTCATTATTTAATAAATTTACATATTCATTTGCTTCTACAAAACTACATTCAAAATATTTTACCATAGGTTCTAATATTTCATTTACATTTTGTTTTGTTTTTGATTTAATATATCTCAAAAACATTTTTTTTCTAGGAAGCATTTCACAATAAAAATTGTAAATTCCTTTTTTATCTGTTGGAGAGAATTTTTGTGCTAAATTAGCAATTTCTATATAATCTTGATACATTGATATAAATCTATGTACCATATAAGCATTAAAATTCTCCCAAGACTTTTCATCAAAACTATCTAAACTTGACTTCTTATAAGTTAAATGTTCTAACCATTCAAAGATATTTTTAGGAGTTAATAAGGACATCCTTATATTCTTCTCTTAATTCTTTAGGAAGTGAATCCTCTAAAATTTTACCTGATTCAGGATCATAAAATACTGGGATAGGCATTACAGCATCTGCATCTGTTCCTGTTACAAATTTAGATACTTTACGTAATAAAGCTCCTTGTTGCCAGATTCTACCTCCTCCTTCAGTTTCAATAGCTGTAGTGTTTTTTAAATCAATGTTTGGTTGTTGTGGTTGCATAATTAATAATTTTTAAATAATATTTGGTTTAATTGTTTCTATAATTTTAGACATTAAAGCCATACAATTTACTTCTTTGTCTATTCTAAAATTTGATTGATATGAATATTCATTCACATAAAAGGCAATCATACCTTCTTTTCCAGATGCATATTCAGATGAATTATCATATAAAAATCTATATAATCCTTCAAAATCCTTTACATTAGAATCTGCTACTATTTGTCTAATTGTTCTCCAATTAGGTTTTTTTACTTTTAATTCTTCTAATATTTTATTTTGGTAATTACTTTCTACTAATACATCATTATTAAGTTTTAATGTATTATCTACCGTAGATACTTGTATAGTATTAAGCATTTTACGGACATCAGGGTAGTTGTTGTTAACTATAACTGCTAAATCATTTACGTGTGCTTTAATATTTTCTCTATCAGTAATATCCTTTAAATGTTTAACAATATCTAATTTACTAGGAGGGATTATTTTCAAAGTCTGACACCTAGATTGTAAAGGGTCAATTATACGTTCTACATAATTACAAGTTAATATAAATCTGGTTGAACGTGAAAATGTTTCAATTACATTCCTTAATGATGCTTGGGCCATTATTGTTAGAAAATCTGCTTCATCTAAAATAACTATTTTTAATGATTTAAAAGACATAGTACTAGCAAATCCTGATACTTTATCTCTAATAGTTTCAATACCTCTTTCATCTGATGCATTAATATACAACAAATCACAATCGATATTTTTGGCTATTAATTTAGCTAATGTTGTTTTACCTGTACCTGCAGGACCATAAAATAATAAATTTTGAATATCATTTTTTGATATATAACTTTTAATAGTATCTTTAATACTTTTATTCCCTACATAATTATCTATATTAGTAGGTCTATATTTTTCAACTAATAGGCTATGATTTTTCATATTGTAAATATAATAACTTTTATTGTGGGATCCAAACTATCTACCCTGTCTAAATTCACCATACATGCTAAATTCCTTAGGTTTTTCTTCAGGTACTTCATATTGATGAGTTTCAATAGCATATAATTTACTATCTAAAGGAGATAACCTAAATTCACAGGGTTTACCTGTGGATTTAAAATGGGCTTCTAAAGTATCAGTTAGGGATTCATGTACTACCTTTTTCTTATCATCTACTAAAGTCCACTTGTCTCCAGGTGGTACTCTAGTAGCAATAAGCTTATTATGTTCAGTTTCTTTTATTTCCATGTTACATTCCCATCATCATTGAAGGATCCATTTGTGGTTGTGAAGTATCTTCTTTAGGTTCATCAACAACTATACATTCTGTAAGTAATACAGTCCCAGCAACAGCAGCAGCATTCTCAAGAGCTGTTCTTGTTACTTTAGTAGGATCAATAATACCTGCTTTTTTCATATCTTCAACAGTATCTTTTTTAATATTATACCCAGCCCAAGTATTATTACCTGAATCTATTAGATTATATTTACCTATCATTTGAGCATCAACTGAATCTTTACCAGCATTAATTAATATTTGTTCAAATGGTTTACCACAAGCTTTATAAACAATATTTTTACCTATGCATTTACTACATCCTGTTAAGATAGTTTCTCTAGCATATAACAAAGCTGCTCCTCCTCCTGGTACAATACCTTCTTCAATTGCTGCTTTAGTTGCATGTAATGCATCATCAACTCTATCCTTCTTTTCATTCATTTCAGTTTCAGTATAACCACCTACATGAATAATAGAAACACCACCAGCCATTTTAGCTAATCTTTCTTGTAATTTTTCAGTTTCAAAAGATGATTGTGCTTTATCAATTTGAGTAGTAAGTTCTTCTAATCTTTGTTTAACCTCTACTTCATCTCCTTTACCATCAATAATAGTTGTTTTTTCTTTTGAAATAGTTACAGTACGTGCTTCACCAAACCATTCCCAAGAAAATTTGTCAAGTTTCATTCCTTTATCTTTATCAAATACTTGACCTCCTGTTACTGATGCTATATCTTCTAAAATTAATTTTCTTCTATCACCAAAATCTGGTGCTTTTACAGCTGCTACCTTAATAGTACCTCTAGCTTTATTTACAATAAGTGTTGCTAATGCTTCACTTTCAACATCTTCAGCTATAATAAGTAATGATTTATTAGTATTAGAAACTGCTTCTAACATAGGTAATAAATCTTTAACTTGAGATAATTTTTGATTAAGTACTAAAATATAAGGATCTTCTAAAGTACAAGTCATTGTGCTATTATTAGTAACAAAATAATGTGATAAATACCCTCTGTCAAACTGCATCCCTTCAACAGTTTCTAAATAAGTATCTCCGGTTTTAGATTCTTCAATATGAACTACACCCTCAACACCTACTTTATCCATTGCTGTAGCTATTAATTTACCTACTTCAGGATCATTATTTGCAGAAATAGTTGCAATTTGTTCTAATTGATTTTCATCTGAAATATTTTCTGATATATTTTCTCTTAAATTATCAACAACTTCTTTCACTGCTTTATCAATGCCTCTTTTAATTTCAACAGCATTAGCTCCATTAGCTAAATATTGCAAACCATCTTTAATCATTTCTCTTGCTAAAAGAGTTGATGTAGTTGTACCATCACCAGCTTTATCTGCTGTTTTAATTGACGCTTCCCTAACTAAATTTACACCTAAATTTTCAACAGGATCATTTACAGCTATATGTTTTGCTACTGTAACTCCATCTTTAGTTGATATTGGTGATTGGTTAGGTCTTTCTATTACTACATTTCTTCCGTTAGGACCTAATGTTGATACTACAGCATTAGCTAATGTGTCAATTCCTTTTACTAATTTATCTCTACCCTCAGGGCCAAATTCTATAATTTTACTCATTTTTATTCTTTTAATGGTTCAGTTTCTTCTAATATTTTTTCAAAATCTACTTCTTTTTTTACTCTTGCTAAGATTTGATTTTCAGGACCAACATAATAATCCTCTCCATCATGTTGTAATTTTGTAAATCCTTGGGTTGGTAATATTACTATATCTCCAACTTTACTTATGGTTTCAATAAATGTACCTGAAATTGTATGTTGACCAGGTCCTACTGCTATTATTTCTCCATGTTCATTTACGTCTTTTCCCATATCAGGAACTACAATTGAGCCATACTTAGTTTCTTCTGCCTCAATTGGTTTAACTATAACAGCGTTAAATAATGCTTCTAAATTCATATTGTAATTTTTTCTTTAATTTTATTTATATTTGATTTAATTTTATTCCATTTATTCAAGTATTCTTGAACAGATGAATATTCTTTATTTTTTTCATTTAGCTGGTGTTTCATAATAGCTAATAGGGCGTTTCCAAAATCAGCATAATGACCAATTGGTTTTTCATAATTTTTACCTTCACTACCTTCAGCTAAATATTTTCTTTGTGGTGTGATAACTTCGTATGCTGTGTAGCAATACGCATCTTTGCCTATAAAATAAGGCTCTAGTAACTCATCTCTAATAATAGTCATATAACTTTTTATTTTTTTAATTATGGTATAATATACGAAGAAATTTTGGGTAAACCAACCTAAAGGGCGCGTTTGGTTAGTTAATTTTCAAAACTTTTGGCATAGCTTCTTTAGCAAATGGGATAGTCACAATTAATAAACCATCATGAAAGTTAGCTGTTGCTTTTTTAAGATCGAACTTAGTTCCTACTTTATATCCTAAATTAAAAGAACGTTTTGCTATTCCTCTATGAATATAATTTCGGGAAGGAGATTCTGGTGTTTTCTCCTTATCATAATTGAAACTGATTAGATCTCCTTCTAATTTTACTTCAATAGCATCTTTAGGAATGCCAGTGCAAGCTAACTCAAAAGTTAAACCTATATCATCTTCAAAAATATTAATTGGGTATTGTTGTTTGGCTTGTGCAGCCGGTGTAAATTGTGTTCCTGTTTCAAACAGGTTTCTAAATAATAGATCAAACGGATGGTGTGATCTCTCTAAAAAATGTGTACTCATATCACTTTGTTTTTATGCTGTCATTAAGATCAGCGGTTAATAAATAATTTAAAACTTGCGCCCTTAGGTCAATTTATTATACGTATGTGGCATCTTCTTTTCTTACCATATAGTATAAAGTCTTTATATCTTCTGATTGGAATTCTAGTTTCATAAATCCTTCTTCAGTTAATGAAAGTTTACCACTTTCTAAATCTTTGTTTGCTGCTAGTATATTTTTAAATGAATCTGAATTAAAAGGTAATTTTAATTCTTTATTTATAATTATATTTTCATCTACAATATACTTGATTTTATTAGAGAAATTATTTAAATCCCCAAATGCAAATTGTACTATAGTTCCTCTATCAGGATCTTCTTCAGTACTAATCATTACATCACTTATATCAGTTAATGCACTTTTTGCCTTAATAAAATTACTTACAATTTCAGGTGTTAATTCTATTATAACATCATAATCCGTAGGAAAATTAATTGTTCCTCTTTTTGGAACTAATAATGAGTCTGCTAAAGAATATGCTACATTAAATGAATTATCTTGTATATGTAATTTTGAAAATACTTTATGTTCTTTTTCTAAAGTAAGTAATAATTCTCCATTAGTAACTGATATTAATTTATTTAATTGTGCTGTGTCAAATATTGCTATTTCACTATCTTCTACAGGTGAAGTATCACATACTAAATCCCCAGCTATATCTTTATTTTCAGAAGTAAAACTAATACTTAATTTATTTCCTTCAGTTACCCATCTTACAGATTGTACTAACCCGTTTAAATAGTATTTAGATATTATTGATTGTAATTTTGATTTATTTATCATTTTATTGTTTTTTTATCCATTTATTATCTGAGTCTAAAATTACTTCTCCTACAAATAATTGATTCCAATATTCAGGTTCAATTAAAGATAAAAATAATTTTTCATCTTCTCTTTGGTAGAGATAGTATGTGTGTCCTTTAATAGGAATAAAACTAAATTTAGATTTACTAACTAATTCATTCCATTTATATAAAGTTATAAGTTTAGCATATTCTTCTTTTAATTCTATAAATTTAGCAGATAAATAATTATTTACATCTACTGATTGTTGAACTACCCAGGCATTTGTATTTGGTAAATCAATTTTAGGAGCAGCTACACTATCACCATAAGGCATAATTGCCTTATTTTCTGCAAACATATCAGGTTTATCTTTATCTTTATCTTTATTTTTAGTCATATTAAAAATTAAAAAATTTATTTCTGTGGGGGTTTAAACTTAATGACCAACCTAAATCATTGTAAAATCCTTCTAACTTATTTAATAATATACTTTCAAATACTTTTTGCCTATCAGCATATTGCTCAATAAATGTACGAATTTGTTTTGGTATATCATAATCTAGAAAAGCAATAGCATCAATCCTATAAGGATTATTTTTTAAATAAATCCACTTAATTTTTTCTCCTTGAGTAATATAATTGTACTTTTTATCTAATTTCCAAAATCTTAATAAGTCATTATAAATGATAGAAGCTTTAACAGCAGCAGGTGCTCCTTTACCTATTGAAGAAAACATTTCTCCAGCACGAGCTTTACGTTCTGTAAATTTATTGAGTTTCTTTACTGCTTGTGGGTTGCCAATTTTTTCTAAAGGTATTTCCCCACTTAATATTTGTCTTCTAAATTCTAATAACTGAGAATCAATTTCATGTTTAGGTACTCCTTTAAGTACTTGTTCTAAGCAACTTTTAAAAAACTTACCAAATACAGGAGGAAAATTAGCTTTTTTAAATTCTAATCCTTTTACATCTAATGTTTCATTTTCAATACCTTCTTGCTTAGTAATCCATTGTGCATAACGTCTTGTAGCTCTAAAATAAGCTGATCTGATTACACATTCAGTCTTCATTTCTAATCTATGAGTAGAAACATTAAAACAATCCTTTGCTAATCTATCATAATCATCTGTTATAATATCTTGATATTTAAGTGCTTCCTTTTCTAAAACACTATCTCGCTCTGAATCTGACATTTCATCAAAATTGGGGTATAAATATCTTAATAAAGGTTCTGCATTAAAATAATTAGAATCTGTATCAACATAAGCACAATAATTTACATCACCTGGATCGCAAATCCACCATGGAGTATCTTCTAAATGTTTCATATTTTTCCTTTAATTACTTTATTCATATGTCTATTAGCGCATAAAGCACTTTCTTGGATAATACGCTGACCACTTAAGGTAATAGCTTCAGATAACACTACATTACCATATCTAAACGAACCTAATGCAGTAGCACCATATAAGCTATTTAATAAAATTTTCATAGTATATTGTTTCATATGATAAGCAGCACCTAATTCTTTATTACCAGATTTATAAGCTTTTTTCATTTTATTTTTATACAATACCCTTTCATCAAACCATTTATTTAATATAGTTGATAGTACTGACTCACGATTTGTACTAAACATAACACCATTTGCTGAAATAGCCCACTTATTAGATTCAATAAACCCAATTAAATCTCCTATAGTAACTTTAGTACGTTTACGTTTGATATTTTCAATTAATATTTCTTCTTTAGGATCCTTAGCTTTTAAATCATTTAATCCCAATCTATTATTCCTATCATCAGCATCAATAATTCTAGCTACCATTGTTTCCTTACCAATATTAACAGTCATAATAATTGAAGGATATAGGGATGTTAAATCCTCATCAAACATATAATTATATAAACCAGCTTGAGGGCAAAATAAATAACCACCAGCATATCCTTTTTTATGAATAGGATTACGATCTTTAGCAGGTGGTATTATTTTTTTACTTAATAAATAAGCTGAAATTGCCCCATCTTGTGTTTTAGTATTAGCATATACTTCACTATAATTATGTTTTCCTTTATGAGCTAGATTTTTAGTTAAAGCTAAATAATCTAATTTTTCATCTAATAATTTTAATATTTCAACATCTACAAAATTATACTTAATAAATTTTTGAATGTCGGTGTTAAATAAATCATCTAAATTACCTTCATATTCAATTTTATTCATACCAACATATTTCTCTCCAATTGCATCCAATCTCATTGAAGGTTCATCTGCCCAACTATATTTTTTATGTAAACGCATATAATCTAAAGATTCAACTCCACATATTTGAATATATTGATCTTTATACCAAGGTGTTTCTCTTACATAACCTATTGGAGATAAAAACCTAGCAAAATCTTGACCCAAAACATTACATAATCTGTAATATAAATAAGGAATATCAAAATAATCACTATTCCATCCTACAATAATATCAGGATCAATGTCTCTAAATCGCTCTAAAAATTTACTTAATAATTCAGTTTCATCCCCACAAGGAATAATTTCTTTATTATTTTTAGTTTTGGTATGTTTTAATTGTTTTTTTTCATCTAGAATAACAATACCCCACTGATCCATTTGTTTATCATACCAGGCAATTGAAGTAATTCTCTTAGGGGCACTTTGAATGTATTCAGGAGTTAAAGCATCTCCCATTTCACACTCAATATCAAAAAATAATTCTCTGTGGGTTGTAGATGGAGTATCATCAATACCATATTTTTCAATTAAGAATTTTTGATGAGCAGGCATATCACCAAAATGAATTCTACTATCTTCATTATTCCAGTGTTTAGTTTTCTTTAAAGACTCACCATTTAATCCAGAAAAAGTTGCTTCATGATCAGGACATTCAATGTAAGCTTGATTATCCCATTCTACCTTCTCATAACCTTCATCAGTCCATAAATGTATTAAATGTTTATTTCCTTTAATACGTCTTGCAAATGCTTTTTTGTACATTGATAACCTATTTTGACGTAAATATAATAAAGGCTTAGCATGTTTCCAAGCTAAGCCTCAATTATTTTAAAGTAAGTTTTTAATTCTTACGAATTAGATACTGTTAAGAATTCTGCTACTACCTTTACTTGACAAAGGGCTGATAAATCAGCACCTCCTACTATAGTTTGAAAGAATAATGACGATTCATTTACAAAATATAATCCTGAAGCTGCTGCAAATGCAATAGCAGTTCCACCACTAGTTAATGCATGTTTACTTGAAGTTGAAGTAAATGAATTTATTACTATATCAGTACTTGTAGCATTTAATTGTGTTGATGCTACAATTGACACATCTGCTGATGCATTACCAAATCCAACTGCTAATGTTCCACTACTTTGAATATTTGCATTTTCAGTAAAGAAAACACCTAAAGATGTTACTAAAGAATTTGCTGGGATGAATTTTGCTAATTCATTATTTGTTGTTGCTTGTCCTGCTGGAATAGTAATTAAAGCTGACGCTTTTGTTGTTTGAACCTGATCTCTTAAATAAATACCAGTAGTATTTAATCTATTTGAGATGGATCTTTCTGGGTTGTTGCCTCCAGTGAAGGCAAATGGTGATTTTGCTGCGCTCATAAATTTATGTTTTTTAATAGTTATTAATTAATATTGATATTATATCAATTATACGTATTAAAAATAAATTAAACGTTAATCTTCTTTAATGAAAAATTGATTTAAATCTGGTCGGAAATAATTGATAGATTTCATTACTTTTCTATCGCGAGTTCTATAAACAACATAACGATTTCTAATTTTTTCCCAATGACAATCTTCACCTTGTTCTTTAGCTCGTTGAGTTACAGTTAATTCAGCTTCTGCTTCATCAACACAAGATTTTGACATATTTGATGCTTGAACTTCTTGATATGCTTTCCAAATATGACCTTTTAAACCATGTAACATAGTTCCATTACCTAATGAAACATAAGCAATATCACACAATGCATCCAAAACTTCTACAATATCACCTTTCTCACAAGCTTCTTTATATTCAGCTAGTTCTTCTTGAATAAAATCATAGACAAACATCCATTCTTTTTTTTCAGGAATTGTTGGTTCGTAATTATTTGGTTTACCAAATGTTTCATTGAATTCTTCTACCTCATTTACAAAGGGTACATTCCAATACTTATTACCTAATTTTTCTTTTTTTTCACTCATAACTTTTTTTTTAA
>Ga0209535_1000645_pt1 | contig 24437 bp, 37 predicted proteins | sample LinPmetageLP28_FD_184041 | JGI IMG/M metagenome (GOLD analysis project Ga0209535, IMG submission 184041) | Marine viral communities from the Pacific Ocean - LP-28 (SPAdes) (version 2) | ecosystem: Environmental > Aquatic > Marine > Oceanic | place: Pacific Ocean | collected 2009-08-22
CTACACCACTGTCTCACATAAGCATCTGCATCCATATTCATTATGTAATGAGCATGGTTATGTAATGCTCCTATCATTATCAGTATCCCTAGCAAGAAGACTGAAGCTTGAGATGCAGGATTTGTAACTATGGATAGTAAATATTTTTTCATTCTACATCAGTAGGGGGATTTGGCCATCCAGGAGGACACATAGGTACGCTATAAGGTTCACTTATAATAGATTTAACTATTGTTTCATCAACCTCTACAGGGTTTATAGAATCGCTATCTCTCCATATAGATGGCATATCTAAAAGTACTTTACCTGTAGTATCAGAGGGAGTAATACTTCTGATACAAAGAGCTGGTGGAGTATACTCCATAAAAAAAGGGGATGCCGTCGCATCCCCAGTATAACATCTAGATGTTTATGTGTCTATATTGAATATCAGAAGCTGTACTTCAGACCCAACTTTCCACCAAGACCGAAATCATCATCATTGTCGGCAGTCAGGAAGGACATTTCACCGTATACTCCAAGAGCATCGGAGACGGGAACGCCAACTCCTGCCTTACCAGAGAATTGGGTATCAGTGTCTTGTCCGTCAACAGCGACGATTGCAGGGCCAGCCTGGACGTAGTAAGAAGCATTTCCTGCTTCTCCTTCAAATCCTACGTGAAGATCTGTGGTCGCAGCGGTGTAATCATCGCCAACCCAACCTGCATTCGTCTCCACGTTGACGTAGGGACCGGCTAGGGCAGCAGCTGGAGCAAGAGCAATAGCAGCGGCAGCTGCAGCGATAGTCGTTTTAAACATTTGTTTTACCTTTAGTTACTTGCGGAATGGATACCCGCAGATGAGAAGTACCTCGACTAGGTACGATATTTAAACTGTCACACTCAAATAAGTATAAATGCGGTGTGACAATTGTTATTTATCTTAACTGACTTTTAAGATCATGTCAAGATTTTTATTGAGTTGGTTCGGAGACCCGACCCAAATACGGATTATAGTCCGTAATTTTATCAACAGTCATATCAGAACCTGTCTGTTCCCAGAAGTTTCTGATACCATCGTGACTTCGACGATGAAATGCGTCAATATGTTCTGGATGAATTGATGATCCTAATTGAATCTTATAAAGAAGAATTGGGGTAGCATATGTGACCCCAGAATTGTAGATTAGGTCATCAGCAACTGGACGTGGTTTGATACCGTTATCCAGTTTGTATTTGTCGCCCCTTACATGGTTGCGAATAAGTTTCTCTGCATGATGTCGAGTAATAACATAGCAAGCAGTTGAAAAGTCATTCACAAATCTTGCGTGGATAGGAACGTGAATGTCACCCGTTTGAATGATGGCAAGTTGAATAACGTCCCACGCATAAGGAACTCTAGCAATAAAGTCCTCCCATGTAAAGTTCCAGAATCTTACGATATCGATATCGCAGTCATCTTCCATAATAATAGCATAAGAACTGTCAGATGTCTCTATCCAGTGCTTAATTGCTTTCAAGTGTGAAGTAGTGCAACCAATCTCACTAGAAGTCATATTATCTGGATATCGACCTTTGATAACGTCACTCAAGTCATCTTCTCTACCATCATAGGCAGAGATTCTAGTATAGTCTGCAATCTCCCAATAGTCAAATTGAGATTCCATATACTCTTTTCTTTCTGGTTGTCCGTCAAGATTTAGATAGTATACAGGTCCAAAGTTCTTGAGTTTATAAACAGACTTATTTTTATCCATTATGGTTCATATGTAACGTGTTGAATATTATCAAAGATAAAAATACCTTTATTGATATGAAACTGATAATCATCCTCTGGTATTATACAATAACTTTGAAGATTTGAATTATACTGATGCTTAACAGCAGAACTTAAATGACTCTGACCACTATGAACTGATACAAGACCAGCAGAAGATGTCATGGCATCGACATAAGAAAAGATATTAGTTATCTTCATCCTTCCATCAACGGGTACAGGATATGTTACATGCTTTCCATCATGTGCAATATCAATACCCTTCCTATTATTGATTTCGTTTAGAAATTCTACCCTAACAAATAATTTATCTGGGTGATCTTTTCTAATTTCTTCGTATTTTTCCAAGAGTTTTTCATGATTATAGTCTCTACTAATAGTAGAAATATCAACCAAAAACACATCACTTAAATCAGTGCAGTTTGGTTTGTAGTAGATCTTTGGATATTTATTTCTTGGTTCCAACCCATGAAGTTGTTCCCAATTACCAATAGAGTTGCCAGCAACATTTTCAAATTTAATCTCTGGAATGTCGCCAGCATTCCATTTTCCTCCTTTGACTCCTTTAATATAAGGATTTTGTCCCCATACTAATTGAGCAATCTCTGGATTACGAAAAAAAGCATGGTCCCACACATAAGTGTCACGACCCTGCTGTATTGAAAACTCTTCAGGCAAAGTAGAGAACTGGAGAGAATCACCCAGGCCTCCATGATATGCTGAAATTAAAACATCACTCATGATTCTCTTTTAATAATTTCCTCCCAGTCAATTGTGGGCGAGTGTAGAAGATCACAGTGAGTAGCATATCCAGGCATAGGTGTAATTAATCTACGTCCAAGATGGTCTCTTAAGTGGCAGAACTTTGCATGGTCCATCGAAATACCATCAGGAGATGCATCACTAAAATGTTTATGGATTGTATAGTCTGCTTTGAGTGTTCCTAATCGTGCAGCATAAGTGTTGCAAGTGGAAGGAACAGTTCTCCAGTGAGAAGTCTCACTCACCATAACTTTTGAGACAAGATCATCATAACCCTTATCAATGTATTTGTCCAGATGGTCATAGAGAGAAACGTAGTTTGTCTCAAGAGTAAAACCTTCTAGCAAAGATTCACACCATCCAGGACGATGTAAGTAATCATCCTCAAGAAAATAAATGATAGTATCGTCTGGAACATCAAGTTGTACTGCAATATCTACAGTTCTTGAGAAACTACCTGCTTCATATCCATAATTGATAACTTCAACGTTTGGTTCATCCTTCAAGAAAGTTTCTTCAAGAGGTCCAAACTTTTCATCATATACAATTTTCAACTCGGCAAGTTCTGGATTGATAGTATTTTTAAAGTTCTGAAAGACCTTTACTTTATCAAACCAATCTGGTCTTTTTCGATTTGACAGCGAAGCGTTTGGTGAATAAAAACACTGGCGCATCAATACTTGAATAGGTTTTGTCATTTCCAATAATCATAAATGTCTTTTGTAATTTCATAAGGCATATCTTTTACCTTACGGTTAGGTTGTTTCATTGCCCAAACAAACATCTCTTCAATAAGATCATAAAGATTTGTATTGTCCTCAAACTTAAGAAGATTCTTTGCTTTGGCGTGGTCGCAATAGGCATGTTTTGCCTCATGACGAGGTTCTCCATGCTCAATGGGTACAACATACCCATACTTGCTTCCAATCGCTTGTACGGTCTCTGCAACCTCATTCAGAGTGAAGTACTTATCAGCTCCAATATTAAAGGTTTCTCCATCAAATCCATCCAATAGAAGGTCAAATGGTTTCATGTAGTATTTGATGTCAGAGAATGCTCTGGTCTGTTCTCCATCTCCATAAACCAAAATGGGTTGACCATTCAAAGTCTTACGGATAAAGATACCGATCACATTACGATATCTATCCCAGATATTCTGACACTTTCCAAGAACATTATGAGGACGAATAATGTTGTATCTCAAACCAAACTGCTTTCTGGCAAGTTCAAGGTCAACTTCTACACCATACTTTGCAACTCCATATGGGTCAATAGGAGAAGGTCTCATCTCTTCATTGAATGGTGGTTCTTGATCACCGTATACCGCCATTGTAGAAGTAAACAGAATCTTAGTTCCGTGATTAATACACTCGTTAATAATGTTAGCAGAACAAACTAAGTTGTTCCTGTAGTTGAAGTTTCTGATGAAAGGAGATAAACCTTCTGCTGCATATGCAGCAAAATGAACACAAACGTCTGGTTTGTGCTTCTCAAAAAGATCTACTACTTTCTTCCTATTTTCAAGATTGAGTTTCACAAACTCGAAGTTTTCTCCTTTAGGAACAAATGCTTTGTAACCACCAGAAAGATTATCAATACCGATAACCTGATGACCACTTTCCATCAGGTGTCTTGAGTAATTAGAACCCAAGAGCCCTGCACAACCTGTTACGAATATTTTCATCTGTATTTTAAGGATAACAACTCATTTTTATTAGCAAACTGACTTCCATGCCAACCAAAATGTTTGCTCGGGTCAAATGCAATCAACTCATCCCAGTGATGTCCATCATACTCAAAGCATGGATTCTCATATGCAAACTTAATTGCTAGTTCAAAAGGAGCAAACTTGATTCCATAATCAATTGCTTCCTGATACATTTTAGTGCAAAGAAAAGTATCCTCTCCCAAAATACCAGTATCTTTGAACTGACTAGAAAACTCAAGAAACTTACGACTACGGATACAGAATCCACCATTACCTACTCGGTTCTTAGGAAGATTCTCTCTAAGTTTTGGTTGATGCTCTTTGTGTTGCATCGAAATCCAATTGTCTTCAATAGGCCAGGGGGCCCCAATATAATCATATTTCAAAAACTCATCATCCCAAAGTGTTGGATTAACAATGTAACCATCCTCTTGGATGACCATAACAAAATCATTATCTGTATGGTCTTTTAGATTTAAGATATGATCATTATATCCATCCCAACTAAGTTTCTCTTCCAACTGATGCAACTCAATCTCATAACATTCAAAAGGTTCAATATGAGATACTAAAATAGACTTCCCAAACTTAAAATACTTCTGACAATGATTAAGTGCTGTTACCGATGCTTGAGGATTTACGCAGTTAATTGAGATTATATCAACGTTAGTTAATTCTTTCATGATGTTTCATCAGGCAGTTCTCTATCTTCATTTTCATACCTCATATTTATTAAATCACTATGACGATTATAGAAGATTTTACCATTCTTTTGGTTTGCTTTCAACAACCAAGGTGCAGGAGCACCATTAACTCTTGTGCCGCCCCATTCATCTCTTGACTCAAAGTCAATCCAGTAACATCCACAAACTTTACCAAGTTTTTTATGCATACGATACATCAAATCATGGTCATCCATGTCTTGTGGGGAGAATTCTTCGTCAAGATATTCCATCGTCTTGAGGTCTTCGTGATTAATCATCAAAGGACCACGATTGACTGAAGTACGGACAGCAAACACATTTCTAGAAATAGTGCTGCTGTTTGCGTGGTCAGTATGAATACAAATATCAGACCAAGCATTATCAAGGTCTTCTTCCATGCCAAGGTGTTTGGTATTGGGGTTGAACTTCCAGTTATGTGCAGTTCTAGAAGTGACCGCAAACACATCATCAAATGCATCAAAAGGTTTCTGCATTCTCAGGTTCCAACCCTTCTCATTAATAATCATATCGTCTTGGACGATAATGACATATTCACCTTTTGCATTCTTGAGACCTACGTTGTTTGCCTTGGTCTCAAATACATCTGGAGTTGTGCAGATAAGAACGTTTTTATTTGTTTTATAAAAATAGTCCTCAACATAGTTAAATGACTTATCAGTACATCCATCAAGGACTATGATAAGTTCATAGTCCCCAACAGTATTTTTTGTAATACCGTCAAGAACTTGGTCAATTAAGAACTCTTTATTATGAATTGTTAGAATAATACTATGCATCTTTAACACTCACAAGGAAACTATCAATCTCTCTTCCATATCCTGAAGCAGGATAACGTTCATACCAATAGTCATAGTCACATTCGATAAAGTTTCTAAACTCTTGGTTACTTACGCTCAGACCTTCTCTGATAGCAATATTAGTTAGGATACTTTGATCATTGCGATGTGCGTTGAAAGAAGACATCTCTTCACCCAAAGTGCTAGGGTCATCTTTAATGATGCGAGAGTCAATACAATACTTCATCCAGTCAGTAATAACATTTACTGACTGCTCAGTTTTTTTCCATACCTGCACTCCTGCTTCAAGTTGATTTGAATTCCAATAGTCTGCTTCATCACAACCCATCAGAACAAAACAGTCTCGCTTGGTATAATCTTTATTCTTATTCCCACCAAACAACAGAAGACAGAACTCATCTTCACTCAAAGTACCCTCGACAAAAGATTTGATGCCAGGAGACACCATATCTCCACAGTCACAGTAGAGAATATAGTCACCTTCTTCTACTTTTGATAGTGCGTTAAGGATAACGAAGGGTTTCCATACCCACCATCCACCACCACGATCTTCATCTAGAATACTCTGATTATCTTTATAGAAATCTGTAGCAACCAACCACTCACGATTGTATGACATGATGTTGAAGTTGTCGGAATGAATTCTTTCCAAAAACTCCTGCTGTGGTTTGAACTTATCATCAGCATAATTGACTAAGTGCCAAGTCATTTCAGTTTCTCCTTTACATACTCTTGGTTTTCATAATACTCGATCACTTCTTCTTTGGAAAGATTGCTAAGGTATTCCCACAATTGATTATTCTTTTGCATAAATGGATTGTTAAACCAAGAGTTTGGTGTCCTCTTATGCTCAAAGTGATAAGCATAGTCATCAACTCTTTGAATATCATATCCTAGAAGTGTCCAACGATGATGACGTTCTACATCTTCAGGAGCATATGCAATAAAGTTTTCGTTCTCAAGATATCCATCCAGATAGACTTGCTTATTGAAGAACTGAACCATTCCATATTCTGCCCATCCTTCTCCTTGTTGGTGAGGATAGTAAAAATATTTGCCCTCTAATGCTTTCTCATCATAACCAGATTCAAGATACGCTTTAATTTCTGGATGTTGTTCAAAGGTATCAATGGCAGGTTTATTATCAAATTGAGTATTCAATGTTACTTTACGTTCGCCCCGTTCACCAAAACGATATGGATAAACAACATCACAAGTCTTGAGTTTTTCTACTGCCTCAAGATAACTAGACACTGGCAAGATAATATCGCTGTCATAATTAACAACAATTTTGGTATCTGCCAGCAGCACCATATCATTTAAGACTTTAGTGCGATGGAAAGCATCATCATTGCGACTATGCTTTTCAAAAATATAGTTCAGTCCACTTGTGTCACCAACGATACGTTTAATAACAGGCAGGGCCCACTGCTGGAATATGGGTTCCTCATCAACCTCTTTGATGATTACATTAGTATCAAAAGTATTCAGAAGGAAGGATGTTGTAAGAATAATGTTCCTTAAACGATCATCAGTTTCAATCTGAAGTGGAATGATAAAAGTTACATTTTTTAGATCGTGCTTCATAATACTGTCCAAGTTTCAGGGAACAAGTCCTTAATGTTGTGATGTTTATTATTTGGTCCAAACCATACTGAAGGTGCTACAACTTTTTTATTTTCGTTCTCGCATAACCAAGCACCCCACCAGGAGAATGTACTATTAGCAATGATAAAATCTTTACATTTGGTCATCAAATGAAGATCATGATATGGACTGTTTGTTTCGCAAACTAAAAATCTATCACTTGCAAATAATGATTGCTCTTTACACCACTTTGTATCGTCAGAAAATATGACTACCTGTCTATCCTCATCAAACTCTTTCAGTGCTTTTTCATACCAATCGAGTGAAAGATTGTGATGATTTCCACTGTTCCTTAAGAAATCACCTCTACGTATATGTAGGGCAACAGACTCAGAGCATAATTCGTATGCTGAACTACATTCTTCCATGATATTATCTTTGAAAGAAAATTCTTCTAAGATCTCATCTCTAATATGTGAGAAGTATTTTTCTGTTTGAAAGTAACCTGTAATACTTACTCCATCTGGAAGTTCATCAAAGAGTTGTTGGTCAAACTCAAAAAACCTCTCCTGAACAATTTGTCCAGAAGAAGTTGCTCTTTTGTTTTTTAGATACGGTAAGTTAAAAGGAACATACAATTCAATACGAAGTCTATTTCCTAGGGCATCTACAATTAACTCATCATGATCTGGGATACCAAAATCATATCCTTTATGCTTTGCAATACCACGGAGAGCGGCATACTGGAACATTTGATTGCCCAGTTGCCCCATCTTACCAAGATAATCTAAAAAAATCATATCGGTTTTCTAATCCAATCAGAAGGAACAAGATCTGAAATATCATCAATACCTGATGCAGGTCCAAACCATTGATCTGGAGCAACAACTTTCTTGTCTGGGTTACTGTTCAACCAAGCACCCCACCAAGAGAAAGAAGAGTTAGCGATAATATTATGACTACACAATGACATCAAACACAAGTCTGTGTTGGGAACCAGCGAATGTCGCATTTGACCATCAGCATCTTTATGTAGATGATCATAACGTTCCTCATTTTGAGAGAGTAAGAACCTATCACTAGAGAAGACTTCTTGCTGTCCACACCATTCAATATCATCAGAAAAGATGAGAACTGGCATGTCCTCAGGAAACTCTTCAAGAGCAGCAGCGTAATATTCTAGAGAGCAAACTGGATGGTAGTCGGTAAGGTTTACATAATCAGTACGACGAACATGAAGTGCAATACATTCTCCAACACCTTCAATCATTTCTTTACAAGGTTCAAGAATCTCATCCTTGAACGTATAGTCAGAACGAATCAAATCTTCTACGTTCTTAAACCATTTCTCAGTTTGATAGTAATCATCAAGATTACTATCATCAGGACACTCGTTAAAGAATACCTCATGAAAATTAAACCCACTAAGTTTAAATGAAGTAAAGTTGTGAGAGACAAAACCAAAGTTTTCTGGTTTTACACTACCCATCTTAAAGCAGTCAAACAAACCATAGTTTGCTTCATACTTATCAACGGGAGGAGGAATCATAAAGTCGAATCCACGATGAGTTGTAATGCCACGCAATGCAGCATATTGAAACATTTGATTTCCTAGTCTGCCATTAGATCCAAGTCGGTTATAACCAATCGTCATTTGCCACCTTTCAGTTGAATTTGTTCAGAAATCCATTTATATGTTTTACGGATGCCTTCTTCTAGAGTTTGGGAATAATCCCAATCAAGTTCTTTACGGATCAAATCATTATTAGAATTACGCCCACGAACTCCAAGGGGTCCATCAATATGAATCTTAGTAACTTCTTTCTCTGCGACTTTAGCAGCAGTCTCTACAAGTTGATTGATAGTAACCATCTCTTCAGAACCAATATTAACCGGTCCCATAAAGTCTGATTGCATCATTCTGTAAGTTGCTTCAACGCATTCGTCAACGAACAAGAAGGAACGAGTCTGTAAGCCGTCTCCCCACACCTCGATTGCTCCACCTTGCTTCGGGAGGTAAGCGACTTTACGGCAGATTGCAGCTGGTGCCTTCTCTCTTCCACCGTCCCAGGTTCCTTCGGGACCAAATATGTTGTGATAGCGAGCAACCCGAACAGGAATCCTATGATTACGGTTGTAAGCAAAGTAAAGTCTTTCGCTAAAGAGTTTTTCCCAGCCGTACTCCGAATCAGGAGCAGCAGGGTACGCAGATTCTTCACGGCAATCGGGGTTATCGGGGTCTAATTGGTTGTGCTCTGGATACATACATGCTGAACCAGAATAGAAAATCTTAGTTTTATTTTGTTCTGTAATTTCATTCAGTTTACGTTGTTCCTCAAGAACATTCAGGTTAATAGTGACAGAGTTATGCATAATGTCTGCATCATTCTCACCAGTGAATACAAATCCTGCACCACCCATATCAGCAGCAAACTGATAAATCTCATCAAAAGGTTCGGAAAACTTATCTACAATATCTTTGTAGAAGTTTCCAAGGTATCCGGTAAAACGAACACATCGTTTTACGAGATTAACATCTCTCAAGTCACCAACAATAAATTCATTTGCATGAGATACTGAATATTCAGGATGCTTAAGATCTATACCACGCACCCAGTATCCTTCGGAGCGTAATCGTTTAACCATATGTGAACCAATAAATCCACCTGCACCAAACACCAGTGCAGTCTTTTTATAGTCAGACATTCTTTCCTTTATTGTTACCCGATATTTATTATACAGAAAAAGGGGCGCTTACGCAACCCCTGTAGTATTATCCAAATCTTTTTAGAAAGTCTCCATAGGCAACTCTAATACCATTATCAAAGGAGACCTCCGGTTTCCAACCAAGTTCTTTAATCTTTGATACGTTCATAACCTTTCGCATTGTTCCATTTGGTTTAGAAGTATCCCAATGAATATTTTCTCTTTCAAGTCCAACCACAGAAGCAATCACTTCGGCAAGGTCCTTAATAGAAATTTCTTTTCCAGATCCAATGTTGATGGGTTCTTCTTCATTATATGTTTTCATAAGAAGAATACATGCATCTGCTAAGTCATCAACATATAAAAACTCTCTCATAGGAGAACCATCTCCCCAAAGTCTTACTCCCCTATGATATGGACCACCAAGATCATGACCAATGGCATCTCTTGCGTCATGAATTTTACGAATCATTCCAGGAATAACATGAGAGTTTTCTGGATGATAATTATCTCCTGGTCCATAAAGATTGCATGGCATCGCACTAATAGCGTTGAATCCATACTGCTGACGATAAGATTTACAGAGATAGATACCAGCAATCTTTGCCACCGCATAAGCATCATTGGTGGGTTCAAGTTTACCAGTCATCAACTGATCTTCAGTGATTGGTAGTTGAGGTTCTTTTGGATAAATGCATGAAGACCCCAGGAACAAATACTTCTTACACCCGTTACGATATGCAGCTTCAATCAAGTTACTTTCAATCATAAGGTTTTGATAAATCATCTCTGCCTTATGATTTTGATTACCAATGATGCCACCAACTTTAGCAGCAGCATTAAAGACATACTTCGGTTCATGCGTTTTGAACCATTTATTTACTTCTCTCTGATTTGTAAGGTCAACCTCTGACCTATCAACCGTCCAGATATTAGTATGTCCTGCAGACTCCAACTGTCTAATAATAGCAGAACCAACAAGTCCTTTATGTCCTGCGACAAAGATTCTAGATCCCTTCTTCATTCTTACACATATCCTCCACTAGTTGATCAAATGATGTCTTGGGATACCAACCCAAAATTGCTCTTGCTTTTGTTGAGTCTCCAAGAAGTGTGTCTACTTCTGCTGGACGGAAATACTTCTCATTAACTTTGACAATAGTTTTGCCAGAGATAGTATCTATACCAACTTCTTCAAGTCCTTCACCGTGCCACTCAATATTCATATTGAAGTAAGGGGCACACTTTTCTAAGAACTCACGAACAGAATGTTGTTCATTTGTAGATACAACATAATCATCTCCTTTCTCCTGTTGAAGCATCATCCACATTGCTTCAACAAAATCTTTTGCGTGACCCCAATCACGTAAAGAATTTAGATTGCCAAGAGAAAGAGTATTCCACTTTCCTTCTGCAATATTCTTCAGAGCAATCGTAATCTTACGAGTAACGAAAGTTTCGCCACGACGAGGAGATTCGTGATTGAAAAGAATACCAGAACCTGCATGAATTCCATAGGACTCGCGATAGTTCTTCGTCAACCAATATGCATAAATCTTTGCACATCCATATGGCGATCGTGGATAAAATGGAGTAGTTTCTTTTTGAGGAATTTCTTGAACCTTACCAAACATTTCTGATGTAGATGCTTGGTAGATACGCACTTTATCTTCCATTCCTAAAAGACGAACTGCCTCAAGAATACGAAGCGTTCCAAGTCCATCAACGTTACCAGTGTACTCAGGAAGTTCAAACGACACCTTCACATGACTCTGAGCAGCAAGATTATAGATTTCATCGGGTTCAACTTTCTTAATAATACTAACCACATTAGTAGAGTCTGTCAAATCTCCATAATGCAATTCAATATCTTTGAATATATGGTCAATTCTATGAGTATTAATCAAAGAACTACGTCTCACAATACCATGGACCTCATATCCTTTCTCAAGCAATAATTCTGCTAGATATGAACCATCTTGGCCAGTAATCCCCGTAATTAGAGCGACTTTCATATTATATCTATTTTTTATATTATACTAAAAAAGGACGGTTTATGCAACCGTCCTCATAAGGTCTTGCCATGCACGCCACTTGCTCTTTAACCTGAAGCAAGAAACAGGGCGGGAGTGTTATCTCCATCCGCACCACTTGCTCTTAAGTAAAGCAAGAAACCTCATCAAAGTCTAATTCTTCTGTTGCCTTCAGAATCTTTTGGAAAATGTTCGGTAATTGCTGGACACTGATTTAATGCTTCAATAAGAGCATCAAGTTTTGCATCCAGTCCAGATGCATTTCCATCACCTCCAGATTGAGTATGTACATTTTCTTCCAGTGCCTGAAGTCTTGATTCGACTTCAACATCATACTTAGACATCGATGCACCACTTGCAGATTTTCCTGCCGTTCCTTTAGTTGACATAGTTAGTAATAAATTAACTCTTGGTTTATTTAGTTTTTAAAAGGGTCTAATGACTCCACCAGGGCTAGTTTACACGACTTACCGAGTCTGTTATATAACAGGGTACACCATCCGGATCTAACCATTTAGTGTACTCAAAGTCATCCATCGCAGTCAGAAGTTGCATCTGGTTATCAAGAAAATACATATCACTATATCTTTTTGTCCAACTATCTGCTTTCTGAATGCGATAGTCTGGCATACCATTGATTTCTAATGTGCCATATTCAACATAACGATAAGGAAAACGTTCTAGAAGAACTTTCATGCTTCTACCGCTTCAAGATCGACAGAGATTTGTTCCATCAAAATATCATAATCATCAAGAGCATCACCTGAAAAGACGACACCAGTGTTTTCATAATAACGACGGACCTTTTTGAGAAGTTTTGGATTCTTCACATCCAGGAAGAACTCTCCATTTACCGCACCCTTTAGAGTTTGGATATCTTTCTTAAACTTAATAGTCAGTGTCATTGTTCCGTTTGTTGACCTTAGTATTATAAGGGTTTGACAGGGTTTCTGTCAAGTGCTTCCTGTGAGGATCGAACTCACCTTAGGCAAATTATGAGTTTGCTGCATTCACCAGATTGCTAAGGAAGCAAATAGGACTGCTGAGAATTGAACCCAGTTTGCGCCCTTATAAGGAGCGAGCATTAACCAATATGCGACAGTCCCTCAAGATGCATCATCGTGAGTTGTGTGTATTCGTATGAGTTCATCATCCGCTAAGGTCATCACTGCTCTATTTCCATTGCTATTCTCTACTATTATATTTTCACCACCCTCAACTCTATCCATGAGTTCTTCCCAGTGCTCTTGCCAGTATTCCACGGAGTAAATTTCCATAGTTGCATTATGTATGTAAATCGGGGTGACAGGATTCAAGCTTGCTAATGCTTGATATAGGACATCACACCTATCATACAGTCATGGATTCCTTCTGTCAATTCCTAAAGAGTCCAAGTATTCTATCCACCAGTCTTGATCTTTCATATATCTCCAGTTGGGAACTTCTTCTCCACGTTCCACAACATAGTATTCATAGAGAGCATCATCGATAGTCTGTGCGATCTCCATATTCTTCTTCCTCTTCATCAACGTCTGCATATGCATCTGCCACGAAGGGTCCTCGTTTTCGTAGAGGTTCTTTTCCGACATAAGAGTTTTCTGTATTAACTGCAGATACCCACACCGCGAGTTTCATTACTATAAAAATCAATACCAGTGGTGTGAAGCAACCAATTAAAATTACTGGATTCATAATTCATTAAAGAGATTTACTGTAATGTAATTTTTAACCATGGAAAAATAGGTTCAATCACTCCGATAAGTCGAAGAAGACCCTCAGCAAAAAGTGCGAGAACAACCCAACCAACACACATAGAGATAATTCCAGCATTACGATTATGTTTTCGTATTGCATCGTCAATCATCTCCTGAACTTCTTCTTTTGTTGTAAAGGTAATTAGTTCAGTATTCTTCCACTTCATTACTTGTTCCACCACTGACTATTGCCCTCATCATATTTTTTACCAAACTTATCTAGGTCTTGTAGACGTTTCTCCCAAGTGTCACCACCTTCTTGTCCTTTCATGGGATTGATGCACTGCTCATCTCCATGTTCATTGCATACTATACTCGCTAAGTTTATTTCATTGCCCATATTTCCAGTACCCGACCATCGATGCTCTCCGTTAATCCAGACGGCACCACACTTTGGACATTCCAACCTACTTAGTGATAAGTCAGACAGTTCCTTGTCAGACATTTTTGCGTTCCTCTATGAGACGTTTATATTCAGTGGTATCTTTTTTAAGTCGCAGTTCCATTCTCTTTTTCATAAACCACAATTTTAATAGCACAATTTGGTATCTAATACTGAGGTCACAATATGCTACTAATCGCATAGTTGCATCATATTCTCCAAAAGCAATTAAAACAAGTATTGTCATAATACCAAAATAAAATAATATCATTTCTAGTATTTGTGATATGTGTATATAGATGATACAATATTTTTTAATATTTTCTGTATTTTTTAATACCTAAACGAAAGGTGAGAGAGTCAAACTCTAAAGGTCTTTAACATTTCAACGCTTTTCAAGAGCGGTTCCGTCACCAATCTGATTGACTTTCTTCAAATAATCCTTTTCGTTTTGATACGGACGTTCTTGTCCAGACCAGAATTTATATCCATAAACTAAATCAGGCATCAACCATTGATCCACTCGATAACAATACTTCCAGTTAACAGGTTGAACACAATTTACAGCAACAACTTGATAAAATGCTACCAAGTGGATTAATAAAGTTTTCATTAACGGACTTCAAAATTTAGTCTCTTTACTTTACGCTTCTTTCTTTGCTCGTGCCAAGCAATATCTTCAGAAGTTAATACACTATTTTTACTATTTGACTTTCGAGAATTTACCATAACAACCTTAGATAGGTCAACTGCTGTTACGCTGTCCTCTCTTACAGTCATCATATTAGGACAACCGCAAACTTGAGTCTTAGTATTACTTACTATTTCTCTGTTGCAGTTCTTACATCTTACAACTAACATTTTGCATTCTATAAAACTCAATCTACAGGTTATTTATATACTCAAAGAGGGGATCGAACCCCCGACAACCTCCGTGTAAAGGAGACACTCTACCGCTGAGTTATTCGAGCAATACAATGGACTTATTAGTATGCTTGCTATGGGGCATTTTCTAAACCCTAACATACCAACAGTTTCCAAAGGAGCAAAGAGAGTAACCAACTCTCAAGATCACAGTGTGGTTAGCACCGTCGCGGGCGAGCTCATTCCCCGTCGAACTCCTCCACCTGGACTCGAACCAGGGACAACAGAATTAACAGTTCCGTGCTCTACCAACTGAGCTATAGAGGATTGTTTGCCTTTTCTTCCTTATTGGTCTTGAAGTAGAGTTTATAATATCTCCCCTTCATTTCATTGATCGCATTCATATCTTCCTCAAACCCCATATATTTTAGCATTTGAGAAGAACCTTCCAACTCACTAATGAGTCTAAGGATGTTGACTGCTACTGGTGGTTGTCCACCAAAATCATATTTACCCATAAAAGAAGAAAGGACAACGCCCCGTGGAGGATTCGCACCCCCGACCGCATTCTTAGAAGGAACGTGCTCTGTCTCCTGAGCTAACGGGGCAAACTAATCACAGATTGTGATCGTACTCCCAATGGCAATTAGGACATAATGCCATTGAGTCATGAGGCAATCATATCGATATGATTGCCAAGTGGGTTTAGTCAGGTTCGAACTGACGACTTACAGGTTAAAAGCCCGCTACTCTACCAACTGAGTTATAAACCCGTGAAATGGACAGGATTGGATTTAAACCAACATAGGCAGAGCCAGTGGATTTACAGTCAAACGCTGCTACCACTGATCTAAAGAGGAATAATGGTAGTTCCTATCGCCGCTAACCCTGAACTACCAAGGGGGTCACCGCAGTTGATTATGATCATCAACGTACCTATCATACTCGTCTTCAGAGATTTTGTCAAGTGATACAACTTCTAAATCTTCTTTAGGATCGAACCACTCATCAAATTCTTCCATGATTGCCATTTGATCGTAGATTCGTTCTATACCTTTATCTTGATACTCTTCTACTTTACCAATTGCCCATTCACGAACTTCAAATACAATTTCTTCAGTCTCCATCATAATAGTCTTTTCGGAAGTACCTGCTGAGGATGTTACTATTGTAGTAGGCAGGTCCTCCTGTGTCAAGTGATTCGGTAAGGACTCCGTGGATAAAGAGTTGTTTTGTTTCTTCGAAGTTTGTTTTGCCACCTGTTTTATGTAAAGACAGGATAGTTCTACTAAAATTCTGTCTGCCCAATTTGTCAATGTCCGCTTTAAGTTCTGGACAAGACCCATAATACTTTCTCCAATCAGATTCTTGTTTTACCTTGCGCTTCTTTCCTTTTGGTGTTCTGAATGACCAAAAATACTTTCGGCCAAGGTATTGTCGTTGGTTTGTGAGATTGGTAATGTTATAAACAAAACCAAAGTTGTCCCGAATAAGGCTACCATCAAAGGGAGTGCCCAAATAGACCCATGGGTTTTCATAATCAGTATCTATATTCTTCAATGATGTTCAATACCTTATCGAGATATTTATGTGCCATATCTCGATCCCCTTGCCATACTGTCTTGGGTTCTTCGTATACTTCATTTTTTAATTGAAGTACACGATTTTTAAACTCTTCTTTCTTCAATTGATTTTTAGGCATAGGGGAAACTCATGTCCCCCCTATTTAAGCACGGTTTAGAGTTGGAAACCACTGAATGTGTCCTTTTTCACATCTTGCTTGATACCGCCAACAACATAGGACTCCACCTCAGTCTCTTGTGGTGCCACTTGAAGACCCTTAGAAGAGATCCAGTGCTGTGTCCAGGGCAGTGGGTTGTTGCTTGCTGCAATGTCATACTGAGGTCTCAGACCAATTGCTTTGAGACGACGATTAGCAATCCACTCAACATACTGCTGAAGTAGTTTATCATTCAGACCGATCATAGATCCATCCTTGAACAGGTAATCTGCCCAACGTTTCTCTTCATTCACAGCACGATCAAATGCCTTATAGGTCCACTCTTCCTCTTCCTTCATGATCTGCTTCATTTCGGGGTCGTCGCCTTGCTTCCATTTGTTGAGGATATTTTGAGTAATTGCAAGATGCTGATTTTCATCTCGTGCGATAAGAGAGATGATTTTAGCGGATCCTTCCATAAGTTTGAGTTCACCAAACGCAAACGAGCAAGCAAAGGACACATAGAACCGTATACCTTCCAAAATGTTGACGTTCGCCACGGCTCTGTAAAGTTTTCTTTTGAGTTCATACTTTTCTTGTAGTGCTGTAGGAACTTGTTCTAGTGCATGTTGCCAGTCATTGGAGTTATCATAACGATGAGCACTTCTAATGAAGTCGTCATATGATTCTGTAACACTACTGGCACGTTCCAAAATACGTGGGTCAGTAACAATCTTATCAAAGACTTCTGAGGGGTCTGAATAGACGTTCTTGATGATGTAAGTATAAGAGCGACTATGGATCATCTCCATAAATCCCCATACTTCCATACATGCTTCTAGTTCAGGTAAGGAGCAGTAAGGAATGAATGCCATACCAGGACCACGACCCTGAATAGAGTCTAACATAATCTGATACTTTAGATTAGAAGTATAGATATGCTTTTGTTCTGGACGAAGTAATTGATAGTCACCACGATCCTTCTGCAAAGAAACCTCTTCAGGTCTCCAGAAGTATCCTAATTGTTGTGTGGTGAGTTTATCAAAGATTGGATATTTGTATGAATCATATCTCTGGATACCCAGAGGTTTACCGAAAAACATCGGTTGCTTTTTAGTATCTACTTGTTCGGTATTAAAGACAGTCATGCCTTCAACTTCTGTTTTCAGATTTTCCACTGACGAAACTTTAAACTGCACAGGATTCACACTCTCCCTCCTCGGATTGTTCTAAATCGGTTAACAAACTATCTAAATTTAGTCTCTCTTCTTCCACTTCATCCGTCTTACTATCATATGTATTCTGATAGTAAGACGTTTTCCATCCGTACTTATATGTAGTTAAAAAGTCTTGTGCCATAATGGACACTGGGACTTCATTGTCAGGATAGTTCTCTGGATTATAACTCCAGTTGCCAGAGATTGCCTGGTCAAAGAACTTTTGCATCACAGCAACAACATTAATGTAACCACGATTAGACTTCATTTCCCAAAGGAGAGTATAATTACTCTTAAGAGATCCATATTGTGGAACAATCTGCTTAAGTGGTCCCTTTTTACTCTTCTTAATGGACAAGTAGTCTCTAGGTGGCTCAATTCCATTGGTGGCATTTGACACAACGGAACTGCTTTCTGAAGGCATTTGTGCGGACAGAGTGCTGTGCCTGAGTCCGTGCTCTTTGATAGATTCCCTAAGACTATCCCAATCATGCGTTAATTTAATAGAAGAAATTTCATCGACATCATTCTTATATGTATCAATTGGAAGAATTCCATCTGCATATTTGGTGCGACCAAAATCATGACACCATCCTTTCTCTTTTGCAAGTTCATTTGAAGTCTTCAAAAGATAATATTGGAATGATTCAGAGAGTCCATGAACAGCATCCCATGCTTCCTGAGAGTCGTATGCATACCCCAGTTTAGCAAGGTAATGTGCAAGACCAATGAATCCTACTCCAAGGGATCTACGTGCCTTTGTAGCACGTTCTGCTGCTGCCACAGGATACTCTTGATAGTCAATCAATTCTTCTAGACCACGAACAGCAAGTTCACAAAGATCCTCTAACTCTTCATCACTTTTAATCTTTCCAACATTGACTGCAGAGAGAATACACAAAGCAATCTCACCATTTTCGTCATCAATATGATTAATGGGATATGTAGGAAGAGTAATCTCTTGACAGAGATTAGACATCTCAACCTTATCTTTGAACGATGAGTGACTATTACAGTGGTCGATGTTCATCAAATACAAACGACCAGTCTCTGCTCTCTCCTTCAGGATGTTTAGAATCAGTGCCTGCGCTCCAACAGTCTTTCTTGGAGTAAACTCATCCTGTTCATAAGCCACATAGAGATCGTCAAACTTATCAGTCCCAAAAGCATCGAACAAACCTGGTACGTCGTGCGGTGAGAAGAGGCTAATCTCTCCATTCGCAATGAAACGTTCGTAGAAAAGTTTTGAAATTTGGATTGAGTAGTCAAGTTTCCTCACTCGATTGTCTTCTGTTCCTTTATTGTTCTTGAGAACAATAATATCTTCTATTTCTTGGTGCCAGATTGGGAAGTGTACTGTGGCTGAACCTCCACGAATCCCATTTTGAGTGCAACATCGTACAGTTGATTCAAACTTTTTAAGGAACGGGATAACACCCGTGTGTTGTACTTCACCACCTCGGATCTTAGAATTGATCCCACGGATTCTGCCTGCGTTGATACCGATTCCTGCACGTTGAGCAACATACTTGCCAATCGCCATGTCACTAGAAAAGATACTATCGAGGGTGTCATCAACATCAACAAGAACACAGCTAGCAAACTGTCGAAGCGGAGTTCGTACTCCTGCCATGATAGGTGTGGGGATGTTGATTTTGTGTTTTGAGATTGCGTCGTAGTATCGTTTGACATAGGACATCCTTTTTTCTTTTGGATACTCTGCAAAAATAGTCAGAGCAATCATCATATACATGAACTGTGGAGTCTCATACACTCCACTGGTACTACGATCCTGAACCAGATACTTATCGACTACCTGACGAAGACCAGCGTAAGTAAACAGATAATCGCGGTCATGATCAATCCAAGAGTTTGCCTTAGAGACTTCCTCTAGTGAATACTTAACAAAAATAGAACCGTCATAAACTTCACGATTCACACATTGATATATGTGCTGATCAAGTGGCGGCAATTCACGCATTTTTCCATAGAGTTGCTTACGAACAGAAAACAACAAAAGACGTGCTGCAACAAATTGATAGTTTGGATGATCCAAATCAATAAGATCGCTAGCAGCACGAATCAGAATCTCTTGGATTTCTTCAGTTGTAATGCCATCATAAAACTGAATACCAGACTTCATTTCAACTTGACTCGCAGACACCCCTGCAAGACCCGTGGTTGCCTCGTCAACCATCAAATGCATCTTATCTAGGTCTAGAGGTTCAATTCGACCATCACGCTTTTTAACTTTCGTACCGTTGCTCATATTTTCTTCCAAAAATTAAATTTAAGTTTTGCTTGCAAACCAGAATAGGTATTAGATTCTATCACAGACTGAACGTCAAGACCAGATATCACCATATCATTTATGTCTTTTTCATTAATATTAGACGGCCAGATGACTAGCGACTGGCCAGAGTCGATTGTTTTGGATACTCGGTTGACAATTTCTCGATTTCTCGGTTCGTTATCATAGATCCAAACAGGATTGTTAATCCCCCAAAGACCAACATCAGCGTCAGCTCCACACATAGCAATCGCATTGCGAATGAACGTACTGTCGAATGGTCCTTCCGTAACGTAGACTGGAATATCTGTTCGGACGTTATCCAATCCATAGATTTTTGGTGCATCATCATTAAACATCACGGTGATATATTTAACAGAGTTAGGATTTTCAAAATCCAGAGATCTGCCTTGAATCCCAATCAAGGATTCCTTGTAATATAGAGGAATAATAATCCTTGGTTCGTCGTATTTTATACTTTCAAAGACTTTTTTCTTTGAATTTACATACTTTTTAAACTTTTCAGCAAAGTAAAACTTATCTGAATCAAGTTTCCTAGAAGTCAAATACCCATCTGGACGAGGATCTTCAGAGCACTTTGGAAGTTTTACTTTGTCTTTAAACTTTGGTGGTTGAAAAACAAACTTTGGTTCCTCAACCGTAAAGTTTTTGCCAGAGTGCCCTTCCTTGAACTTTTCTAGCGTATATTGCTTGTGAAGTCCTGGATCAATATCCTTCAAGAAGTTGTTGAATGAAAAAGATGCTCCACAGTTATGACACTTGAAGTTAGTATTATTCTTTACTTGGTAAATATATCCCCGTGTTTTATTCTTATTCTTCTTTGAGTCTCCACAGAGTGGGCAGCGAAAATTGTAAAGACCCGCTTTTACTCTCTTAAACTTACTTAAACGGTTAGAAAGGAGACTAATAAACTTAGAATCAACGTGATCCATTCACAAAAGCAACCGCTGGTGAAATCATAACACTATTTGCGGAAGATAACAAGGGTTTAACGAGTTTGATTGCCTGAGGATTAGATAGTATTATGACTGCTCCCAATGTTCCAATAGCAGCCCAAAATTTCCGTTCCAGTATTGATAATCGTTTAGTAACGTTGTCATGATCGCTGTCCATTTTATCACGGAGTTTGTCGATTTTATCAAACAATATTGAGTCGATTTCCTCTTGCCTTGATATTTTTTCTTCATGAACCGCTAACATGCGCGACACATTATTATTTACCTCTGCAATTTTTTCAATAGCAGAGTCTAACTTAGAGACAAACATCTCAAAGTTTTCAAGTCTTTCTTCTAGTACTGCAACCCTAATTTGATCTGCCATTTGTAGGTGACCATATTTTTCTTAGACCTTTCTGATAGATGTATTTCTTTTTCTTTCTTCTCACTGGTGGATCATCACCCGCTTCTACAGTACCAGCAATTTGTCCGCCGCCAACATTATTTACGGGAGCATCTTCATACAAAGATTCCCTGACAATAGTTAAAATTTTATTGAGAATCCGTTCTTTCATTGTAAATCTTTTGCAATTCTTTTAAACAATCAAGATCAACAGGAATATCGTGTATATAACATTTTGGATATTCAGGAATACGATTCAAAAACAACATAAAAGTTTTTATGATAGACCACAACTCGTTCTCAATTTTAAAGAATAACATCGGAGTTGCCGCTTCCCCAAAAATATTATAGAGAATAATGAAATGATTGATAAGGAGGGGAACTTTAAGTTCCCCTGAATTCTTATATCGTTTCAACAATCTTTTAATATACTTAAAATGATTTAAGTCTTTATCAAAATCTTCTTTTGTTACAGATTGAGGATTTTCATAATTTTTAATCGCGAATAAGAGGAAGTTATCCTCATTCAACTCAGTAAAAAACATTTATCATCAAGCTGTTGGGTATGAGTTAGATGTGCCAGTAGTGATGCCAGACATAGCAACTAAAGTTTCTGTCTTCACTCTATCAACACCATTACTATCGGTATAGGTTGTAACACCAACCCAACCTTCATGAGTAACTCTATACGCAGAAGTAACACCTTCTGCGTTTGCTACACCGTAGACAAAGTTATCGCCAGGATTAGCAAGAACAGTACTCTCACTATACTTAGAATCAAGAATAGTATATTTTGGAAGTTGTGATACTCCAAAGGTAACACCACCAATAGCAGCACCAGAGAGTGCCATTGTACTACCAATAGTACACTGGATAGTAGATGCAATCGAAACGATTACCGCATCACCAAAGTATGTAGTGGATTTAGCGCCAAAACGAATTATATCACCCTCTTGAGCAGATCCGGTCTGACCAAAAGAAGTGCCGGTTCCAGTAACAACACCAGTATCATAATTTAGGACGACAGCACCTACGCTATCTACGTTGTCATTATTTCCCCAAAGTGCCATGTTTCTCTCTCTTGTTTAATTTACTTGCTATAAGATATTTATAAACTTACTCACCCTCACGAGCAGCAATTGCTTTAGTCACAACTTCTAAAAGTTGATCGTCCATATCAGTCTTGGTTAACTTAACTGCCTTAGAAAGAATAACAAGACAGATCTCAACCATCTTCTCACCAAGTTCTTCATTCTCAGGAATTTTGTTGATGGCATCGGTAATAATCTTTGATGCGAGTGGAAGTAAAAATGAAAGCATAGTAAATCTCAGTTTCTAATACTATATATCAATCCTTATTGGAAACCCACTTACCTTTTTCTTTATCATAACGTTTTACTTCACCGGGACGTAAACGATCTCTTGCCTCTTCGGCACGTTTGGAAAACTTACCAAACTTCATTCTATTATCTTGCTCTTTATTCTTCTTCTTCTCATCGGCAAATTTTTTCATTTGCTTAGAGTCAGCATAATCGATTTTTTCAGCAAACATAGTTCGCACTCTACGATAGTTCTGTTCGTCCATCTTGTTTACAAATTTTTTTGATGCAGCAACCATAGCATCAATAGAAGGACCATCTCCCATATTATTTGAAAGAGATACTTTCATTACAGGATAAACTCCTGAACCAGTATTATATTTATTTTGACCTGGTTCAGCAGGAGTTTGAAAATCCTGAGAAAGAAGATCTTCATCACCTTTGAATAACCTTTTATCAAATCCAGCAAAGGGTCCTGAAGCAGATGCTGCCTGAGTGTATCCACCATTTCCTATATTCATAAGTCGCCCATAAATTCTTTAAAAGTTTTTTTCTCAGGCAGTTTCTTATGCTTAGTAGAAGCAAAGTCTTTCGCATCACTCTTCTTCATTGATGCTGCTGCTTGAGCAACCTCAGGAGAAGGATTGGTCATGTCACCTTTCTTGGTGGCATAGACCATACCCATAAACCTTTGCTGTGCCTTAGATACTGCTGGCATATCAAGTCGCTTTCTTTCTGCGATTCATCTCTTTCGTCACTCTCTTCATCATAAATTGATTAGAAGGAAGACTCTGATCGCTACCACTTACTTGCTTATGCAATGCTGCCAGTTTTTCATCTGACTGTTTTGCCATCTTAGCATCTTCTTTAATAGCACCTTTACCATACTTGGCACGAATATCTGCCTTTACTCTTTCAAGTGCAGACATACCGTCATACTTTGGTTTTTTCTTACCAAATGTATTCGGTGTGTTACTGACTGGTTTCTTATAACGGTTGTTACCATCAACACCACCACGCTCCATGCGACGATCCTTCAGTGAATCTTCGGTTGCTTCAACCATATTACCTTCCATATCATAAGACATCTTGAGACCCATTGCTCTCAACTTGTTCTTTACAAGATTGATTTTAGTAGGCATTGATCTTGAATCTTCTTCCTTTGCAGGTTTAGAGTTTTCATCCCAATATTCTCCACCAGCCTTACACTCTTCTCTCGTCTCATCTTTATCACAGGCGGGACAATAACGCATCGTGCCTTCACCTTCTAACAGTTTACCATCTGGTTCAAATGATTGATTGAGCTGCTTCATCATGGCATCAATTCTCATTTTACGATCACCAAGTTTACCGGCAAGTCCTTTATTACCAGTGGGACCCTTAACTTGTTTCTTAGCAAGTGGGTTTTTAATATCTAGATTGGGATGACCAATATATCCATCTCCAGGTTTGCCACCAA
>Ga0209535_1000646_pt1 | contig 24437 bp, 13 predicted proteins | sample LinPmetageLP28_FD_184041 | JGI IMG/M metagenome (GOLD analysis project Ga0209535, IMG submission 184041) | Marine viral communities from the Pacific Ocean - LP-28 (SPAdes) (version 2) | ecosystem: Environmental > Aquatic > Marine > Oceanic | place: Pacific Ocean | collected 2009-08-22
ACAGTAACAATTAGTGCAATAAGGGCAATTTTCCATAATTTCATTTTTTTCTTCGTTTATCGTGATTATATCCTTTCTCTTTTAAAGCTAGGTGTTCTTTTGGAGTTTCAGCTTTTTTACTGTCTCCGTTTTTGTGATACATTTGGTGTATTTTAAAAGCCATAGTTATTTTTTCTTTTTAGATCCAATTTTAACACAATTGTTAACCATTTTTGGACTTCCATCGGGATTTTTCTTTCCACTAGGAGATTTTTTCTTACCTTGTGCTTTATATCCTTTCCAGCATTTGGGTCCTTTAGTCATTTTTTTAAGTAACGGTGATTTCATATTATTTATTTGTTAGTTCTATTATTTTATTAACTCTATCATCTTCATATTTAAGTTCTTTAATTTCTTTTTTAGTTAAACCTAAATCTAATAAAGATTTTATTTGTTCTGATCTATTAGTACCAGTTAAAGAATCTTTTTGTTTTATTAACTTTATTTCTTCATCAGTTTTTCCCTCATATTTTTTTTCTTCAGCTATTCTTTTTCTTTCTTCTCTATCATCTATAACTTTTTGTTTTCTTTTTTGTTCTTTGTTTTGTTTAGTTTCTATTTTAATTAAATCGTGTTCTTCATTATCAGCGTTTACATCCCAAGTTCTCCAACCTAATCCTAAAGCAATTCTTTGCATGGATGTATTTCTAGAATCTAACATTTCACTAAGCCTTGCTACTTCTTCAGTCATACGAGCTAAAGGAATATTTGTTACACCCTCTACAACATTACCAAATACAGAATAAGAAGGACTTAAGTTAACTCTTCCATCCATCATAACATCCCATCCTCTTTTTTCAATAATATCACTATCCCAATCTTTTATTTTTAAAGCATTATTAATTTTTCTAAACTTAGAACCTACAGGTGGAGATAAATTCATTATTTCTAATAAAGTATTTCTATGATCTTTATTAAAAGGTGTTTTACCTTCTTCTTGGTTATATTTTAATGCAACATTTTTAAGCGTAGAAACAATAGCTCCGTATACACCACTACCTCTTAAAACTGTATCAATCATATTGTTGATAATTCTAATTTGTTTGTTTTGTATTAACTGTTGTTCTTTATCTAGTTCTTTTTCTTCATCGTCAAATCCAGGTACTAAAGCAAATAATGCATTAGATAATGCAGCAAACATAAAATTCTGCACAGCTCCATAATATAATATTCTACTTATGTAAACTCTATCACTTTCTGATTGTGTTAAACCTGATATTCTTCTTCTGTTTGTTAAATCTTTTCCATCTTTTACCATGCTTCTAGTATATTGCATGGGAGTATTTTGAAAAGCTAAAATAAATCTACCTAATACACTAGCTTGTTGTTGTGAAATAAGCATAGGATCAGAAGACTGTTGAAACTTTTCTGTGGTTTCAGAGAAATCATCCCAAGCTCTTGCTTCTGCTTCTTTATCTGATAAACCTTGTTTTTTATAAGCATTTATTTTATTTCTATAATACGGAGCACCACCTAATCCAATCGCAGCGGCATCAGCAGCTCTTGTTGGTGTAAAACCTATTTTTAATAAATAAGAAATCATTGCTGACATTTTGTTTGTAGAACCACTTACAGCACTTGAAATTTCTGCTTCATTAACACCTCTACCTTCACCAGCAAATCTTCTTTTTATTTTAGGACTAGAAAGTATTGTGTACACATCTTTACCATATTGTTTTACGTTTAATACAGCTTTAGCAACAGCTAGAGGGTTATTTTCTCTATGGTTTATATAATTCAGCATAGATAACAATTGTAACGTTGCTGATTTAGTGTTCATAAACATTATAGCTCCAACAGAATTATTAAGCCAATTAGTAAAGCCATTTGTCAATCTATCAGCATTAGATGGTCTGTTAGTACCATTTTTCATACGATATAGTATGTCTTGTAATGCTTCTCTTAATCCTATTCCATAAACAGCTTCTATTTTGTTTAAATTATCTTTAGAAAATATAACATCAGCATTGGCAACAAACTGCTCTAGTTGTTGTTTTCTACCAATTTTACTAACAAGATCATTAACATCTTTTACAATACTTCCTGTATCCCAATAGGCATCTGGCTTAGCCCATTGATCCTGTTTGCTTAAAGCGGTAAGACCTTTAGCAAAATTTTTTAAATCAGGATTTTTATTGACGTGAGCTAGTAATTTATTTCTGTCTGTTTTAGAAATTCCAGGTATATCAAAACCTGATTGATTCCATAGAAAAACTCTTATAGCTTGACTGTTTGTATATTCTAAACCTTTAATTTTATTACCTAGTTTTGTATTAACACCAGGCATTAATTTTTTTAAAGCTTCAAAGTCATTCATCAACTGAGCTCTATAGTTTTCCATTTTTGCAATACCTTTAGAGTAAGGTTTAAAAAGATTTTCTTCAAAAAATCTCTTTTGTTTTTCCCCTAATTTACCTTTGCCTAAAAAATTGTATATTAAAAGTTCAAAATCTTGAGCACCAGGTGGCATAAAAAACTTATAATTACCTTTAGTTCTACCAGCTTTTCTAGCACCTATATCTGAATAAATTTTATTTTGACCAATACCTTTTGATTCTTCAAGTATTATATTAAACTCTTTACTAAGATCAACTGGTTCTTTAGGAATTAGATTAGGATTATTTTCTACAGCTTGTTCACCTTCAGCTATTTTATCTGTCATCTTAACATTAGCATCTATAATAACAGCTTCTGGCCTTCCTTGAGAAGTTTTTATATCAAACGTTTCAGCTAAAGTTCTACCATCTAACATTATAATAGAATTAGGATCAATACCTCCATCAATATTTGCAACTAAGTTATTAAAATATCTATCATACCACTTTCCGGTTTCTACTAACCAACCCGGAGTCATACGAGTTTTTAAATAAGCTTTAGTTCCATCGTATGTAACTTTATTAATTTTATTATCATTTTTTTTACTTAAAGCTATTAGCTTGTAATTCTTAATAATATTATTATACTCTGTAGTAAAATCTTTACCTGACAAAGCAGCATCAAGTAAATATATGTAAGCTGCTGTTGCAGGCATTGCATGCTCATATACAACTCCATCAGTCATAATATTAGAATAACCATCAAATTGAGCACCCATTTTGTGCCAATGTCTAGTATTACTTCCAACACCTTTCATGTAATTCGCTATAACAGTTGCTTCTTTTGGATTATTTTTTATTGCTGCAAAAGTTCTTTTCCATAATGCTTTATGTATTAAACTAATTTTTTTATTAAACTCAGCAATGTTTCCATTTTCAATATTTAACTTAGCTTTACCTGGTGTGCCAAATAAAGTAGAATAACCAGCTACTGAAAAATTAATTTCTTTACCTTCACTATCAAGAACAGCGGCTCCAAACTCCTGAGTATCATTGTTTAATTTTTTTATTTCTTTTTCAAAATATTTGTATAATTTTTTATCATCAATAGAAGTTCCTACTAGCTTAGAACTTCCAGTAAATTGAGTTCCAAAATTACCATTTTTATCCTTTGTACCAAACCAAAAACCCTTTGGCATTAAGGGTAATAAATTTTCTTTAATATCAGTAATATAGTTATCAATACTAGTTTTTGATTTTAAATCATAAGTTTTAGCTTGCTCATATTTTGTTAATAATACATTAACATTACCAGTTACAACAGCAAACTCTGTTAATATTTGACCTACTGAGCTTTCATTTATTTCGTTAACTTTACCAGTAGTAGCTTTGTCAACAAAGTATCTAGTTATAATATCAGCTAATGTAGAGTTTTTAGCTGTATCAGCTATATATCTTTTTAATTTACCTAAAGCTTGTATTAAGCTAACAGTTCCTTTTACTCCAGATCTAACTAATTTTAATCCACCACTTAAAAGGTTAGCAATTAATGCAGGACTAACACCAGATCCTAATTGATTTTTACCAACCGCATCTAGTTTTCCTACTACTATGTCTATTTGTGCTAATATTTTTTCAACAGCTTCAGGATCTCTAGGTTGTTTTTTAATATCAGCCAACGTGTCCTGAGTTTCTTTTAAAACTTTTGCACCTGGTTTTGTGTCTCCTAATTCTTTTGTTTTAGCTCTATTAAGTAAACCAGCTAGTACGTCAGCAAATTTTTCTTGTCTATTTCTTAACGTAGTCATTCCTGTATTAGGATCAGTTAAAAAAGTAATTAAATCTTGTGTTGTAGGATCTGGATTATCATATTCAAACACGCCTTTACCAGCTCCTTTATCAAACTTACCTGTTGATCTGCCTATTTTTTTAGGACCATATAATCCAGATAATTGTTTGTTTTTTATACCACTTTGATTTTTTAATATTTTTAATATATTTTCAGCATTAGCTTCAAGAAATGTAGTAAAATTACCAATTTTATTATCTTTTGTACCCAACGCACCACCAAAAGCTTCCATTATCATATCATAAAACTTAGCTTTACCTATGTCTGAAACATCTTTAACAGCTTGTTTTGGACTACCTTTTTTCTCTATTGTAATAGGGCTTTTTATAGTTTGATCTGCTGCTGCAGCGGTAGTTTCTGAATCAATACCAACCATATCAGCTAGTAACTCTCCTATAACTTTAGCAGGTTCTACCTGTGCTTCTGAATCTATACTTTCTTGTGTTGTATCGTCTTCAATTTGTATTTCTTTACCATCTACTGATCCACTTTGTATTGAAGATTCAAATTTTTCTTTTGTTCCAGATTTTCCTCCTTTTAATGCGTTTTTCTTTTTGTTGATTACTTGAGAGTTTGTCCAACCTGTTAGTGAATTATTAACCTCAGGATTAAAGTTTCTTATATGTGGTATTAATTCTGTTATAGTCTCACTAATAAAATCTTCTGGAGAAAAACCAGGTAAACTTTCCATTTCCCCAGTTATTTGTGAAGCTATTAAACCTTGCAATAATTCTTGTTCAAATATTGTAGCAATAACTTTTTCTCTAATATTAGTATCCCACTCTTCTTTAGTGACATCGTATTCTCCATCTTTTTTTCTAGGCCCAACTAAAGCATCAATTTTTTTACCTTGAACTGTTTTATAGCCAGATTGTTTTTTATTTTTTCCAGTTACAACAACTTCATCTAAAGTTTCTCCTTGTGTAATACCTCCTGTGGCTATTATAGCTTCAAGCTCTGTATTTAATTTATCATTAGCCTCTAAAAGCGGAGCTGTTAAAGCCGACGCATCTTTATACTGGTTAATTAACTTTGTGTTTTCTTTAAGCTCTGATAAAATATCTGATATTCTAGCTATCTGCGCATTGTCAAAATTAAATTTTTTAGCTAATGGTTTTGTTTGATTTACAAAAGCTTTTAAATTTTGAAAATTAGTTAATATTTCTTTTCCTTCACTTATGCTCAACCCTTTACTTTGAACTAAAGAATTTAATAATAATTCCATTTGACCTTGATCAAGACCACTATTAATTATTTCTACTCCAGTAGCATTTGGATCTCCACTGAATACATCAGCTAAACTAAAACCATTTTGATTTGCTATTTTTTTTGCATTTCTAGCTATATTAGATTGATTAATGCCTTTTGAAACAGATGCTATACTAGTAATAACTGATGGACCGCTAACAGAAAAAGATTCTAATTGCACACTTTCAGCTGATTCTATTGTTCTTAGATCTTTACCTTGAACTTTTAAAGCCAACGCTTCAATAGCTGCTTCCGCCATCATATTAGATATGCCTAATGTTGCTAAAGTTTTTAATGCACTAATACCTCTAGCGCTCATAGCTCTACCACCAGCAAAACTAAGCATAGCGGTAATAAAAGTTCCAGCGCTTATAACTTTACTTCTATTTTTAGATATTCTAAGTATCTCTTCTAGTTTTTTCTTGTCAGTAAAAATATTGAGAATTTGTTCGTCAGTTAAATCAGTTATACTATCACCAATTCCAGCTAACTTAATAACGTCGTTGAGCGTTTCTATGGATGTCATGTTTAATTCTAAGAACTCCATAGTACCTGCTCCTAAACCAGCAACAGCACCAATACCGGTAACTAAAGGATTTTTAGTTGTAATTGCCGCAGTAGCAGCACCTTCTAAAGTTGTTTCAAGACCTCTTTTTCTAGCTCCTTCAGCATTAATAACATTACTCGCATTCATCATTAAAGATTGCATCCCTGATGTTAAAAGAACGCTTGGATTATTATATAATGCTTTAGTAACTGACCACCAACTACCGCTTCCTTCTTTAAGATTTGCTTGTATATCTTTTTGATATTTTACATATTCATCAGAAGTATAATTTAAAGCAACTGTATTAGCATTTTGTGCTACATATTTTTTAACGTCAGCTAGTTGATTTTCATCGCTACTGTTAAACATGTTATATATAGGCTGAACTTCTTTTCCTATCAACCAGCCGTTTCTCATGTAACCATAAAAATCAGAAATCATATCCACCATTGCAAGGTTTGAATCTATTCCTAATGCTTCAGCAGATAAATCAACAGTCGTTGTTTTTTCTCCGCGAGCGTATGGAAGAGATTTTTGTAATATTCTTGCTGTTTCTCCCCATATTTCTATAGCACTAGGCATATAATTTTCTGGATTACTTAATTCTGATGAAGTTAAGTTTTTCTTCTTTTCAAATATTAATTGTTTAAGCGCTAATTCTTGTACAGCATTGTACGTTTCAGCTTCTATGTCTTCAAAACTACTAGCATTAAGATTTTGACCTATAACTTTGTAAGATTCTTCGACACCTTTAAGATTTTCAAATTTTAAATTATTAAGTTTTATTTGTTTACCAGCAATGTCAGATGCCTTATCTACTACATTTAAAAGTTTAGATGTTTTTTCTTCTAAACCTCCTAACCAATCTTTTGTGTCTTGCCAAAAGCTACCTGCTTCAGGATCAACATCAAAAGGGGTTATTGTATTTAAAACATAAGAAGCTTTTTCTCTAATTTTATCTACTTTTTCTAAAGACTCATCTTCACCTAATTTAAATTCTTTTTCTTTTTTAACTTTTGCAACTTTTGCGCCATCTGGCTTTTTGTCAATAATTAATTCTTGTTGTTTATCAACTTTAGGTGCTTCAACTATAACCTCCTCTAATTTTATCTCATCTGAAACTTTTTCATTTTCTTTCTCGATTTTATTCTGCTCTACGCAAGCTTCGTATTCCGGAGTACCTTCTTTATGTAATTCTTTACAATTTGCCATAAAATAATTTTAAACCATTGCTTGTTGTTGCAAAGCTATATCTTCTTTTGCTACTTCTTTTTCTTCTTGTTTAATTTCTTTTTCAGAAGTTCTAGGATCTCCATAAGGAAATTCTTTACCTACTTCTTTTTCTAAAAACCATGTTTTATAATCTTCTTGGAATTTTTTTAATTCATTAGGTCTAAGTGCTTTACCCGGTTCAAGATAATTATCAGTAACTTCTGCAAGAATATTATTATTAAAAGCTATTACTTGATCAGATCCTTCATGAGAACCTATAATACCAGCTGATATTTTATTCATTTCTGCTTTAAATTGCATGCTATTAGCAATCGCATCTTTATCTATTATATAAAAGTCTTGAACTATATTTCCTCTAAGTTTTTTGGTTACTAATTCTAAACTACCATCTTCTTTAATTTTTCTGTAGCTTTCAGTAACACCACCTGTTAAGGCTTGGTTATCAGAATCTTGCCCTAGTTTTTTGCTTTCAAATATTTCAGAACTTAACTTTTTAAAATCTTGGTTTTCTTTTGTTGTGTCAGGAATTTTTATAAAAAGATCTTGAGTTTCAGATAATTTATTTAATTTTTTTAAAAATATTCTTTCAACAAACTCTACTTTATCATTATATATATCCCAAGCAAGTCTTGATATATTATCATCAATAGCTTTTATTAATATAACTCCTTTTAATTGATCAGATAATATATTTATAGCTTCATATCTACTTGGTGGTGTACCCATTAAATCAACACCCCCCATGCCTCCTGATAATACTACAGCTTCAGTCCATATTTCTGTACTACTCATTACATTTTCTAAAGCTTGTCTTATAACTTCAACACTATCTGTTATTTCTTTAACTCTTTTTCTATCTTGTACAGGATTTTCACTTTTACCAGTATCTAACTTTAATTGAAGATCAGCATATTCATGTATAAAAGGTTGATAGAAAGCATCATAGTCAACTTCTTGATCTGTGTCAAATTCATAACCCAACTGATAAGTCATGAAAGATTGTTCTTCTGAAACTTTAAACTGATTTTGTTCGTTTAACGATTTGTTTTCTAGTAATTGTTCTTTTAAACCCATGTTATATTTTTTATGTACCAAACGCAGTGTCAGCAATTCCACCTAAACCTCCAGCTATATCACCAACAGCATTAGCTTTATCTTTTTCAGCGTTTAACATTCTTGATTTTGCTTGATCTTTTAATGCTCTTGTGTATCTTATTTTTTCACCTTCTCTTTTTTCTGTTGCATTAAATGCAAAAGCTTCTCCTCTTGCTTCTGCCGCTTGAACTCTTTGGCCTTCACTTATTTGAGTGTTTTGTATTCTTTGCCCTTCAGCAAGTTCTAATCTTTCTAATGATTGTTGACCTTGAGCTCTCATTTTTTCATTAGCTGCTTCTTGGCTTTCTATACTAGCTGCTACGCCTTTTTTGCTTTGTAATGCAGCTTGAGCTAGCGCTGTAGCTCCACCAGCTCCAGCTCCAGTGGCTCTAAGAGTGTCAAGAGTATTGGCTAATGCAACATCTGTTTGTTCTGCTTGCATTTCTGCAGCGGCAGTAGAAACACCTAGACTAGCAAATGGATTACTTAGTTTTCCAGAAAGATCAGAAGCCATTGAACTTAAATCTCTAGTAGTTTCGTATGGATTTATTACATCTTGTCTACTGCTTTCTAAGCTTTTTAACTCTTTAATTCTAGCTAATCTATCTTCGTTTGCTCTTCTTCTAGCTCTTTTAGCCGCGCCTCTTTTGGCAAAACCGCCAATCATTTTTCCTAAACCGCTAAATAGTCCCATAGTTTATTTTTCATTTATTTATTAATATGATGATTCTACATAATCAGTTGATACAGCAAACAATTCTGATTTAGTTGTAGGATACAATGTGTTATTTAAAGTCATTACTACTGTAGAGAAAAATCCTTTTACACCTGTGGATTCTTGACCAAACAGTATTTCACCAGGTGTTGCTGGAGAATTATTCATTAAGTTTGCAAAAAACTTACTTTCTTTTTTCTTAAAACTATTTGTAAAAACGCTTGTTTCTAAACCACTTAATGTAGTTTGAGCTACATATTTAGTTATAGGAAAAGTAATATCACCTGAACTTGCAACAAGCGAAGACATTTCCCAGCCAACAGCACCTTCATAATTTAATGTTTTAAAATTTTTAACAACAGAAGGTTGAGAGTTTAAAACTACAGTTACAGAAGAATTGTATACTGTATTATAAAATTTTGCATAATCATTGTTAGTGCCTTCTTGATCTGTATAGTGTTGCCATATTTTTCCTCTATAAAAAGAATAAAAATTAGGACCTAAACTAGCCATTAATTCAGGTTTAAAATTATAAAAACTAGGCCAACCTTTTACTGACTCATCAAAAGAACTAGTGGCGTAAGGAGTATCTGAATAGCTTATGCCTGTAACTATTTTTGGATCTTGTATAGAAACAACATAATTTTTTGTATGCTCATCAAAACCACCTACAACATTACTTACTTCTAAAGCTGATAGCTCATCTCTAAAATAATCATGCATACCGAAAGATGATATTTCTTCTATACCATTAGCAGATAATCTACATATACAGTTTCTTCTTCTATCAGAAAAATAAATTCTATAACCATATTGAGCAAAACTTTGTGGATCAGTGGATATACCATACTCTCCAGCATAAGGTACTGTTTGACCTATTACTTGAGCTCCAGCTGTAGTTATACCTTGTCCTTCTGCAGAATAAATAGCGTCTTTATCTATTAAAGCTTTACTTACTTTTTCTTCTTGAAATATTGTTAAATTAGTATTTTCAGCATAAAGCTTTTGTATCGATACATAAGCAGGATCTAAACTTCTTGTTATTTCTTGACCAACAGGAAATTGATTAGTTTCATTTACACCAGTTCTAGAATTATATATACCTGAATATATTAAAGAATTAAACCTGTGTTGTGCCATTGGAAACTCTTCTGTTAAATAAGCTTTAACACCATAATCAACACTAGTATTGTTATATCCTCCTCTTATTCTTGATTCTTCTATAAACCAATCAACACTGTTATCTAGTGTAGGAAAATATATTGTACAATTAGTTCCACCTGGGCAAACAGTGTAATCAGATGGTAAATTTGTTGCTAAATAAGATCCACCTGGAATTGCACTATTAAATTCAGGCGCATCAGAACTACTAGCAATAGATTTATTTCTTTTTAAAATAAAAGTGTTAAAGTATGATATTTCTATTATTGCTCCTGCCATGATTTATTATCACTTATTTTGTTAAGTTATTACAATTGTAAAAGCCGAAGGAACGTTATCTTGTGTTCCAACACCTAAAGTACTACCGTTCCACGCATCACTTACTTTATAAAAAAGATTATATGTACCAGCTGGAGCTTCGACTGTTTTAGTTAAGCTACCAGTAAATTCGTTTAAATTAAAATAATTAGCCCCACCATTGCTATATGAAGTTGTTGTAAATTTTAATCCATCTTTAGAACTTGAAGTTGATCCATTGCTGAAACCATACAAAGAAACCATTTCACCTATAAAACTAGAAGACTTAGTAACAGAGCCAGCAGCACCTTGATTTGCCGGAGCTATATTTGACAAAGAACCTTCAAATACAATTAAATTACTACCATTTGTAGGGTTACTTCCATTTCTATTGAAAGGACTCCTAACTAACATGTAAAAATTATACACATCTACTGTAGAAGAATCGTGTGTGTATTCAAATTCTGCTGCTGTTTTAATTTTATAAGTAGTTATATTACTAGTTGTTGTAGAAACTAATTCAAATTTTCCTGTTACATTAACTCCGTTGCCATTTAAAACTTTCATGTTTATAAACGTATCTGTAAAATCGCCATTTTTATTTTGAGGAGTAAAAGAGTTAGTTACATCAGTACCCACAGCTAAACCTTCAGTTAATGTAAAAGTAAAAGAACTAAATCTATCTGGAACTGTATCGTCAAAATTTAAAATAACTTCTTCATTAAGATCAGAAATTAATCCAGAAGTAGAAGATTCCCAATATAAATCTAACAATGATTCAACAGGTTCTGTTTCATAAATAGCAAGTGTAGGCTCCATTAAAGAAAAATCAGCAATTTTAGATTTTCCACTAGGTGCTCCTAATGTTGATGTAAACGTGCAATTTACTGGAGACAAAGGAGCAATAATCGCAGCTGCAAGCCTACATGTAGCTGTCGTAGAGCTAGTAACCGTTGTTATGCTTCCGTAAACTTCCCCTGTTGCTGTATTTGTTATAATCATACCTGGAAGAATAGGTATAACAGGAGCAGATGTTAAAGTAATGTTAATAGAGGCTCCAGCTGAAGCCGCATTAACATTAGAAGTTGTTTGTTGTTCAATACCAGTTTCTATTCTACATATTAAAGGGTTTGTGTCAAATTGATAAAAATTAATATAATTTTGATCTAATAAGTTTGATTCTTTAAAATTTAAATCACTTGCCGTAGCTATAGTAATAGCAGTATCAGTATTTGTTCCTGGATAAAAAGGAACATTATCATTGTATAAACTATTAGAAACTCTAGGAAAAAGCTGTACAGAGCTTCTAAATTGTTTTTGTTCTGGACCAACCTCTGTTAAGTCTCTAGGTATTTTATTTATATTGTCATTTATAAGAGCCGTATGACCTGTAACACCAATTTCATTTATAGGAAAAGCCTCTAAGTCGCCATTAAAAGTGTAAGTTATATCTTCATCTATACCTATAGTTTGTGGAGAACTTAATGTAAAATTTTTTGCGTCATCAGATTTTGTGAGTATAAACGGTGCAGCCACGTCATCAGGTATTGTGCCACCACTACCATCACCAGTCGCAGACATACCTATTTGTATTAAATCGTTAGCATCTGTAATTACCCATCTAATACTATTTGTAATACCTGGGTTTGTAACACTGCTAGTTGTTTGTGGAACCTGCCCTGGATAACCAGCTAAAATTCCAGGAGTATAAACATTGTAATAATCTTGCTCTTGTTGCTTTACAACTATTTTATAAGAATACCAACCAGTTTCATTTACATCATAAGCAAAATGTGGTGTTGTAGAGTTAATGTAAGTAAAATAAGAATCTGCTATGTCTCCATCAAATATTAAAATAAATTGTGTATAAGAGCCTATTACACTAGAACTAACTTGAACAATTTTAACATAATCAGTATCTTTACCTCTAAAAAACTTTCCTATGCTAGGTCTATTTGCAACAGGTGTAACATTAGTAACCTTAACAGTGTATTGATATTTTACTGTTGCTGATTTAACAATAACGTTTGCAATATTAAAACCTAATCCATCTCCTAATGAAACTGCGTATAAACCAGGTTCTCCAGTTGCTTCAAAAGGATAATTAGGTGTTGAATTTAAAATTCTACCAGAACTAATAGGTTGTTCAAAAGATAACTGCAAAGCATCACCAAAAAAGTAGCTAGGTGTTACATCATTAAAATACAGTGTTGCATCTTGTGCTATAGTTTTAGCAACTGTTGTTGTTATAGTAGTAGTAGTTGTTCCTTGTGTAACTGTTGCTACTGTAATTTTTTCATTTGGGTTTATACCTCCACCTGAAATAACCATACCTTTTTCTATTTTTAATTGCGGGTATGTTAATACTATAGTACTATTAGAGGTTGCATTATTTCTAGTTGATACAATTCCTTTTTTATAACCATTGTAAACTGTAGATCCTCCATATTTAGTAAAAGGGAAAAGTGTATCTACTGTTTCTTTGTTTTCTACACTAGATAATATCACGCTAGATTGTCTACCCCATTTATCAGAAAGTATAACACCAGCTTGATAAGTTCTATTTTGTTTTAACGAATGTGTAGGGTATTCCATAAAGTTTTCATTTAAAACTCCATGTTTTTTTTCGCTAACACCTAGTCTATAGTTTAAGGTATTAGGAGGCGTGTGTTGATTCCAAAAATTACCGTACATTATTCTATTACCAGCTGTTTCTTGAGCTAAAGCTTTTGTAGGAACTTTATCAAAAACTCTTGTTGTTTGTATTGTAGGTAATGTTTTATATGGTTTTCTTGATTGATAATTATAAATGTAATAATTAAGTTCTTTTGTTTCTGAGCAATCTGTGCAGTTTATATCAGATATAGGAACTTTTTCTAAAACTTTTGTAGCTAAACTATCTGATTCTTTATATATAAGCTCTATTGCAGTGATTTTATATTTAGAATTATTTTCAGTACCTAAGTTACTAGCTAAATCTGGCAAAGGAACTATTAACTCTACATTTTGAACATTATTTTCCATCCAGTCTAAAACAGTACTTCTAAAAGCAGCTGCTTCATTACCATCTATAAAATAACCTTGTTGCTTTGGAATAAAAGCTATTTGTGTAAAAGGAGCTATAATTGAAAATTCACCATCATCAAATTGAAACCTATAACTAAATCTTACAAATTTATCTTTTAATAAATCAGGATCACCAGGCCAAGTAGGATTTAATGATTCGTTAGTCATTGTTGTATCAAAAAAACTAATATCTTCACCGTTAGTTAATGTTGGTAAAAAACCAGTAGGTCCTATAGAAGCAACGCTTATTAAAGAGGTTGCGCCTGCCCATCCATTTACATAATAATATCTTGTTGCAACCATTGATGTTGAAACAAATTTAGAGTATTTTTGAAAATTAGGGTAAAAGTTTATAGTAACACCATCTGCAAGTGTTACATTTTCAGATAAAACAATAGTAGCTATTCCACCAAAAGAGCCAGTTGAAACACTTAAAACTGAAACAAAAGTATTTACAGTCATACCTGCAAACCCAATAATCATACCAGGTTTAATATTATATATATTACCTACAACTGTAATAGTAGAAACATTTGTTACAGCAGTATTAGTTGTTGAAAAAGAAATAATGTTTATAGTAAAACTAGTATTATTAACTCTTGCATTTATTGTTCCTGAAGATTTTTTAAGTAAAGAAATAGGTTTATAAGGGTTGTACTTAGCTACAGATATTTGATTTTCTAAAGTATAGTAACCTAAAGATCTAGTAATGTTTATTTTTCTAGGTTGGTTTCTATTATCTGTAAAAAATAATAACTCTTCTACTAAAGTTGCTTGAACAGGGTGTTGAGTTGAAAAATTAAGAAAATCTCCTTCAACTAATTTATGGAATATATTTTTATCAGGATTAAAAAGATATATATAATGATACGAGGTTGATGGCGCATAAGTGTCTGCACCTCTATAATCTGTGTAAAAAATATAAAATTGTTTTCTAGCCTCATCAGCTACAACACCTATGGCTTCTAAATTTTCATTAGCTGCTAATGAACCAAGACTAGCAACTGAAACATTACCTAAAACAGTTTCTAAAGCGCCAATGTCATCATCTTCTGATTTACCTACAGATATGTTCTGCGCATCTCTATATTCGCCATTAGGCACTAATCTATCATCCAAGTCTTTATTCATCTTGGATTTTAGAAAACTGTTTTTAATTTCTGCCATGTTTAATATTTAATCCACTTAGATTGATTTCTCATAGTTTGAACTATTTCATCTAATTTAATATTAGATAATCTAATTTTAGCATTTCTTAACTTTGCTGTTCTTTCTCTTTTGTATCTTTGAACTAAATACTCTGGAGTGTTTGCTGATGATGCTAAAATAGCGTGTGAAATATGAGAATATAATGCGTCTTCTGCAAGTTTAGGTATTCTAGCATCTAAATTATATGCGTTACCATCAGAGATATATTCTATAACAATCAATTTACCTTTTAATTCGTTAGTAAAATCAAATGTACCTTTTCTTTCGTTAATAGCAAACCAACCATTCCTTTGACTTGTTTCTGGGTTTAACCCATATCTTTGGCCTAATGCACCATCATAAAATGTTTCAGCAAATATACCACCCTCCTCATAAGTTTGAATCCATGCACCGCTTATATTTCTTGGATTATTTTTATCCCAAGCGGCTTCTGTTTGTGAAGTACCATCTATATTAGAATCAAAATTATCTTGAGTTGGTGTACCTAAATTGTCTTGCGCAGGGTTTGCATATGGTCTTGTGGTAAGACTATTGGCAGGGTATATTGTATGTTGTACACCGCGTTTATCTATCCAAGAAAATCTTACGTAATTTACATAATCTTGAGGAATTATTAAAGATAAGCTATCAGGTATAGTAAGTTCTTGTGATCTTACACTTTTTAAAGTATCATAACTAAATTCTTGTAAACCACGTTTAGCATGAAATATAACATCAGTTCTTTTTACGCTTGGTATAAGCTTACCAGCGCCTACATATGCTACTAAAAAATTATCAATTACATCATGAAGTCTTGTGTAAGCATAGTTACCTCTTGCTTTTTCAATTGCCGCATCTTTTAATTGTATTTTAACATAAGTACCATTTGCTAACGTAGCAGCAATAGTTATTATATTGTTAGCAGCCATTGTCCAAGGTTCAACAAATTGAAATGTTACAGCTGTTGTACCCGCTCCTGGTAGTGTAATAGCTGTATCAAGCGTTACTACAAAGGTAACTTGATTCATACTAACTACCTTAGCGCTAGTTGGATTACCTGTTATACCAGCTCCAAATATTGTCATACCAGCTACAATAGCTGTATTAGCCGCAGTTAAAGTTACATTAACAGATGCTGCATTGTTTTGAGTTGCGGTAGCATTTTGTGTAGTAGTGCTTGGTTGTAATAATGTCCAAGTTAAAGCGTTAGCACTAGTTAATATATCAAAACTATTTAAACCATATTGATCATTAGATGGATCAGAAGATCCAAATATTAGATTAGCATCAAAAGTACTAGTAATAGTAAGATTGTTTCCACCTGTAGCATAGTATTGCTGCTGCGCACCCGCGTAATATTGTCTGTTAGTTTCGGTTATTAAACCACCATTAGGTATAGGCATAGCTTATTATATTTGTTGGTTTTGATTTTCTTGAGCAATTTGTTGCGCCGCAACTTGTATTATTTCTGGGTTTTGTATTACAACACCAGCATAAAGTAATATTCTTAAAACAATCTCTGTTTGTTCAGATACGTGTAATTCAAAATTATTTGATGTAGAAGCATTAAATACGTACTGTCCATTTCCACCTACTGTAAAATTCCATATAGGCGCTATAGGTTTTCTTACATAATCTATAGCTACGCCGGTTTGTATTGAAGTAGGGTAAACTGTTATTAAATTGTTTTGATAAGTATATATAGGATATGTTGTTGTCGGCTTAGTTAAATTAGATGATAATAAATGATATAGTTCAGACTTATCTACTCTTTGCATTTCTTCTGCAGGCAAAGAACCTGTTGTATAAACTACTGTTCCAAGCTTACTAAACTGTAAAGGATATAAATTAACTACTAGTTTACTTCCAGCTGTGTATTGTGGTACTGTAACTGTAACACCACTAATACTGTAGTCAGTTGACGCTAATTCTATTTCGCTACCAGTAGCGCCTTGAAAAGCTTGTGATTTATAATTGCCAGCAGAAATTGTAGCTGTGCCTCCTGTTAGAGTGTATGTTAAACCAGGGTTAGCTATTGTAAATGTTTGTGTTGCTGGAGATGTACCAGAATATTGCGAAGGTAATTGAAAAGAGCCGTTAGAATAAACGGCTGGAGCATTTGTTTTAAATATAGATAATTTTTCATCAAGACTAGCAACTCTATTAGCGTAGTCTGTATCTGTTTGTGGAGTACGTAACTGTTGATTTAAACTTTCAAAATATGTATTAAATATTTCAGCTTGAACTTGAGTACCTATTTTATTAAACTCAACAGGTGTCATATAACCTCTCTGCTCTTTATTTAGTATTAATAAAACGGTTTGATATACAGTATTTACGTTTATTGCCATTTTAATATTTTAGTTAATAATGAGGGCCACGTTTTAAGTGACCCCTCACTATAATTATAATCACATGTTATTTAAGCTTTTTCTCTATAGTTCTAAAAACTTCAACACCTTCGTCAGTTTTAAACCAAGATGCCATAGCTGAATATGGATTTTCATCAAAAGGAACTGTCATTAGTTTTCTATCATTTGATGCCCAATGAAAAGTTCTTTGATCTTGAGATATTTTAATTATACCATTTTCAACAGCTCTAATGGCTGTATTTCTTAAACCTACATTTTCATCACCTGCTATTTCCATAAAAGACAATGGATTTTTTTTAGCCATTAAAAGTAAATCTCTTTTAATCTCTTTTGAACTCATGTTCGATACAACACTTCCTTTTTCAACTCTTAACACTGCTTCAGCATGGTCTATATCCATTTGTTTAGCAGCTATTAAAGCATCAATTTCATGGTTTATATCATCTAATTCATTTTCTGCAATCATCTGTGGTTTGAATTCTGAATAAGAGCTATTAAGTCTTGGATGATATAATGAAAGTAGTTTTTGTAAATTTTGTTTTTCTTTAGTAACAGTTAAAACACCTTCTTCAAATATAATATGGCCTAATGTTACTTCTCCTTTCTGTTCATCAACAAAAGGTGAGTTTTGATTAGTAGCATAACGAAGTTCTCTTTGTGTGCTAGACTCTGGGTCAAACCATAGTAAAGGGTATCTTCTGTTGTGTCTTGATCCTAAAGTAAATGTTAATGGAGTTTCATCTCCTTTTAAGATATATGTTCTATCTTTTATCTCCCATTTAGGGGCTGTTTGTTGTTTTGTCTTTGACATAATATAATATAATATAATTAAAAAAAATAAAGGGCTAGGCGCCGAAGCGCCTAACTCTTTAAAGTAATCTTAAGCTTGGAACAATACGAAATTGTTAGCAGCTTGAGTAATTAAACATCTTTCAGATAACCAGTTAACGATCATCGAGTCAAGTTCAGAAGTATACGCGCCACCAGCAGTACCAGTAACCCAGTTTTTATATCTTCTGTCATCTCCTTGAGAAGCTCTGTATCTAACGTGCAAGAATGGTCTTCTAATGTTTGTACCAAGAATTTGATCATAAACAGTTGAAGTTCCAGCAGGTATTAATACACCATCAATATTAGAAACGCTAACAGCACCTCTAGTTGAAGCATCATTTAGATATTTCCAGCTAGTTTTGTAGAAGTCATAAGAACCTCTTCTGAAACCAGAGAAACCTAAATTAAGAGCCATGTCTTCAGAGTTTTCAAAAATACCATAAGCAACTCCACCGGAAGGTCCGCTAGAAATTTGTGCAAGCATGTCATCAAAATCTAAATCCATATCTCTATTTAAGAAAAGCATGTTTTCTTCGATAGCACCCTGAGTGTCAAGATTTTTAAGTACTTGATCAAAATCAGAAATACCAGTACCACCAGAGTATCCAGTCATAACGTTACCTCTTTGTTGAATAGCAGCAAAAAGACCTTGTGTACCGTGTGCGTTAATAGCAGCAGTAAATCCTGGAACGTTTCCAGCAGCAGCTTGAGCAGCAAAACTTACACCTCCAACACCGCTAGCTAGTTCACCTTCAATCATTGCCATTTCTAAATAGTCATCAAATCTTAGTCTTGTTTCAGACTCAGACTTTAAATACCATAAGTATCCTGATGTACCATCTTCTGTAGCAACTTCTACCCAACCGATTTGAGCCATATCAGATCCATTAATTTGGTATCTATCTTTTATGATAATTGGTTGGTTGTTAAATTGAGTAAACTGTGGTTGAACAGAAAAGTTTCCACTTGCAGTTCCCTTTGCAAATAACGAACCATAAACAAATAGTTTCAATCCGTTGTTAGCAATTCCTAAAGCATCCCAGTTAGCAACTGTAAATGGATAAGCTGTAACGTTAGTAGTTACACCACCACCAGCACCTACAGCACCTACAATACCTTTTACAGTAACACCAGTTAGTGGGTTCATTACTACAATTGTATCGTTAGGAGCTATTGCATTTTGAATAGTTCCAGCGTTTGTTGGAATGTTAAAAATAGCTGTTCCTGCACCAGGTCCAACTAAGTTAACGTTATTGTAAGATATATGTAATCTATTTTGTTCAGACCATATAACCTGATCAGACGTCATTGGCATTTCAGCACCAACCATACGTAAAAATCCGTTTAATGTTCTGTTTCCGTATCTTTCTACCTCTTGTTCGTAGATTTCAGGAAGATACTGTTGAGCGAAATCATTTGCACCACCTGCAAAATTCAGGTAGTTGTTTTGTAACGCAAGTTGAGTTTGAGAAGGAATTACCGCCCCAAACACAGGATTAATTTGTCCCATAATTAAGTTTTAGTTTTTAGTTAAATTTTCTTGTTTTAATCTTAAGTTTTGAAGAATCCATACCGCTTATTGCTCTAACTTTTAATCCATTAACAAAAACATCACTAGGCGGATTTTGCCTAGGTTCGGTTTGAATGTTTTTAGATTTTGCAACAAGATCTTTAGTGGCGTCGGATTTACCTTGCTCATAAAAATGTTGTGCAATGTTGTCTGCATGTTCTGCGGCATACATAGCTTTGTGATAACCTTTTACATCCGTCACATCTCCTTTGTCATTTAAGAACTTCTTAATTATGTTAGAAATATTTGACTGTTTGTCAGCAACTTCACTTGGACTTTTAACCCCGTATCTAAATTTTTTTTCTCCAATATTGAAATCAAAACCTTTGAATTCTTTAGAGAAATACTCATTAGTATTACTTTTGAATGCCTCGTGTTGTTTCACTGCTACGCTTTGTTCTTCGTTGTAGCGATTGAAAAAATCCATAGCCTTTTGTTGATCTTGAGTAACGCCCGGTCTCAACTTGATCTCGTCGTAATATTTACTCTTTAAATCTTCTAAATGGTTTTTGGCTTTTGCAACCTCTTCTTTATAGGCGAGTTTAGCTTTTCTTATTACCCGCTCTTCATCTAGTTCTTCATCCCAAGAAAAATTATCTTCTATTAAGAAGTTTATTTCTTCAGAATCTAAATGTGATTTTGTTTGTTTATAATATTCTTTTAATAAAGTATCGTTGTCTACATTAGAATAATCTGCATTTAATCTTACATAATCTTCTAATGTTCCACCAGTTTCTTTCATAAAGTCTACGACTTTTTCAATGTTTTCTGGTAATGATGCTACCTCTCTAATTTCTTCTGGAGTAGGTGCTTCTATGTGTTCTTCAAGCTTTTCTCCTAATTCTACTATTTCTTCAGCAACTTTTTCTTCTGTTACCTCTTCAATTATTTCTTGAATAGGAGTAGTTTCATCGGGCTTTTGCTCGGGTTCTCCTCCTTTAACTTCCACCTTCGGTATATCTCCGGATGATTTATCATCAGGTATTGTTTCTGCTTTTCGCTCTTGAACGGCATCTGGTTTTGTTTTAGGTTTTGATAAATCTATTTTTATAGGTTTATCTTCTTTAGAAAGTTGTTTAGGTTTTTTAACCTTAAAAGTACCCTCTTGTTTTACTTCTTCTTTGATTTCTGACATAATATAATATAAAAATTAATAAAATTGTTTTATGATAATAAAGGTATATTCATACCACCACCTTCAAAATCTGTAGGTGGAAGATCATCTTGGCGCTGTTGAATCATTTTAGATTGCTGCGTTGCTTGTAATTCAGTCCGTTTGTCTTTACGGTCTTCTATTTGTTTTTCTTTTTGTTTTTGAGCATCAACCTCCATTTGTTTTAATTTGGTATCATACTCAAATTCTTTTGCCATCAGCTGTTGTTTTATTTCTAACTCTGATTGCATTCTTTGTATTTCCATTTGAGATTTAGCTTGTTCAATTTGAATTTGTGTTTGAGCTAAAGCTTGTTGTTTTTCAACCTCTTGCATTGCAGCGGCTTCAGTAGCCTGCTGATTAGCCTCTGATTGTGATTGAATTTGTTGCTGTTGACTTGCTTGATCTTTTTCTTGTTTTTTAGTTCTTTTATATTTTAAAACTTGATTAGCTAATTGTAAGTTTTTTATCTCTCTAAGATCAATAGCATCTTCTAAAAATATTTGTTGTTGTTGTAGAGCCATTTGTATGTTTTGCTCTAACATAGCTTTTTCTTCTTCTTCAGGTTCTAACTCTAAATAAACTCCAAAATCGTATAAATGTAAATTTTTAATTTCTTCTAATGTAGCTGTGTTAAACTTACCTATGCTAGCTTTTAAAGCATTATCAGTTAAAGCAAACTCTAACATATCAGATACCCTTAATGAAATATTTTCACATGTTCTTAATGTTAAAAATAAACTAGCATTTAATATATGTTTAGTAGCTGTATTTGAAGCATTGGCAGCCATTTTTTGCAATCCGACTAATGCGTCTTTGTCTGGTAAACTGCCATCCCTTGCTTCATTAAGACCTGTTACATCTCTTATCATTTGTAAATAATATTGATAAGTATTTATTAATGATCCAATTTTTCCATTAGCACTAGATGTTTGTAATTCTTGTATTGGTACTTTACCTCTATTAGGATCACCGTCTTGTGTTAAACTTCTACCAACTATACTACCAGTTTGGAAATACATGTTTAAAGCTTCTTGCGGATTATAATTAGTACCATTACCTAAATCAACTTCTGCTAAACCATCAACGTCTACAAAAACACCGTCTGGAACCATTTTAGCTATAACTTGTTGAAGCTTTAATGATGTTAACTGTATCATGTCAGCAAAACCTGTAATACGATTAACTAAAGAATCTATACGACCTTGATACATATGAGGTGCGACGATATTATAATTCATGTTAACCTTAGTTAAATCACTACTAGGTCTAGTCATATTAGTTGCCATCTTCCATTCTAACATTTGCTCTACACCCATTACTTTACAACCTGTAAATAATACCTCTATACTTCTAGATACTCTATCAAAATTATCACTTGGTGGTGGATTAAAAAAATCTTCTTTTTCTAAAGTTTTTTCTAACCCTTGTTCGGTTCTTTTTATTTTAAATACCTGATCAATATATGTTTTGTATTCAAAATATAATACTTGAACTAAATCATTATCCATATTAGGTTTTCTTAAATAACCTTCACGACCAGGATACTTTTGTATTTTTAACATATCTTCAGAACTTAATTCTGGAAATTGTTTTTTAAGCTCAGGTAAACTTAATGATTTTATTTCACCTACATAATAAAGATCTTGAAAATTAGGATCATTTGTATAAGACCAGACTAAATTAGCAGGGTTTACATAATCTATAGTAACACCTTCTGATTTATTAAAATTAGTTTTACAAGCACCTATACCTATTGTTACAATGTCTTCAGTTAATCTTTTGTTAATTAATTCGTATTTATTAAAATCTAAAACATTATTAATAACTTCTTCTTCAGCAATTTCTACAGACTGCTTGTAATTTAACTGCATATGAACTTCTAGTTCTTCTTTTGATTGAGGTAAATTAGAAGGATCTGCAGTAGAATAAACATTTACACCAATATTTTGTTGTATACTATCAATAAGAGGTTTTGACATCATATCTCTCATTATTGAATTAGCATAACTAGTTCTTTGCTTTAATGAGTAAGGATCTTGAGCATAAGCTTTTATATCATAATTTTTAGATGATATGCCATTAACAACTATATCTACAAATTTAGGTATAATTGGAACTGGTTTCCAGTCTAAATTTAAATAAGACAAGTCACCATTTATAGATAATTCATCTTTATATTTTTGAACAGGTTGCTCTGCTCTTGCGTACAATCTTAATCTATTAAAATTTTGATAACCTGTATGCCATCTACTACTATTAACTCTTCCACCTCTAAACCACTCATGCTCAATAGCCTGTGCAACTTTCAAGCCGTATTCTAAACTAAGCTTTTCCGACAAAGGTACCACCTGAGATGGGAAAGAACTATTAGTACTTGTGTTAATCATTTATTAATTATTTGTGAATTCATACCTTTGTTGTTATATTTTTTAAAGCCTAAATTTACTTTTTCTTTTATAACTTCGTTAATAGGTCTATATTTATTTTTATTACAAGCCATTATTGCTAGGCCAGAACTAATAGAAGCATCATGCTTAGTTCTATTGTTTATATCAAATGCAGCCCAGTCTTCTAATGTTTTCTGAAAATACATCGTGCCATATTGTTCGTTATTGTAACCTACAAAACTTTCAACATAAGCTTCAATAGCTGCAGCATGAGCCTGTTTTACATCTTCACTTGAATTAGGTATACCACCTATTTCTTTTTCAGCAACTGATAATTTAAATAAAGTTTTATCAGGTCTATTCATAGAATAAGATCTATAACCCCTACGTTTTAAATAATACAACAATCTTGGTTTATTATTTTCTGCGAGTATTGGCATACCATAAAAATGTAAAGCCATAAGCACGTCTTCAAAAAATATTTCTGCAGTTGGTGGTCTAGATATATATTCTAAAAAAAATAAATTTGCTGGACAGTTGTCCATTGTAAATTTAGTTAAACCGTGTAAAGATCCTTTCGAACCTCTACCATCTACGGTTCCAGATATATCATAGCTATCGCACCCAAAAGCGCCCATATGATCATTAGCAGGATATTTTCTACCATTTTTTACTATATATCTATTTTGTTGTTCTACATCAGGAACCCAAGATATTAAAAACCTACCGTTTTTAGAAGGTAAAAACTGTACCTTACTATCTTTTATACCATCTGCCCATTGAAAATTACCTTGTGTAACAACGTTTGTGTTTTTTAAATCTTCATTATAATCTATTTGTTCATATATTTTAGTTAAATTAAATAAAGATTGTTTTGTTTCATCTCTGAACGCGTGTTTTTCTGTACGAGGAAACTGTCTATATAATTCATTAAGTGCATCAGGATCATCCTTAAGACCATCTACTTCGTTCTCCCAGTGCTCAACGACCCCAATTTCAATCGGTTGATCATCGATTCCTTTAACAGGGGATTTTGGAGTGTCAAAGACAGGGTATCCATGAGTATCGATGTATCCTTCGTAGTTCCATTCCATAGGAATGAACAAGCTATATAATCCTGAGCTAGTCTGTCCATTGCGGTTTCTTTTGGTAACATTTGAGTCATCATATAGTTTTTTATAGTTTCTACCACCTTTATCAAGAGCATTACTCGTTGATCCCATCATACACTTACCAATAATTCTACTACCTAATCTTAATGTTGTTTTTGTAACACGCCAGTTATTAAGGATATTTTCCGGCTTTTCCCATTTACCTGCTTCATCGTGTACAAGGAGCATAAGTTTTTCACCGTCGTAGGAGTTATCT
>Ga0209535_1000647_pt1 | contig 24433 bp, 40 predicted proteins | sample LinPmetageLP28_FD_184041 | JGI IMG/M metagenome (GOLD analysis project Ga0209535, IMG submission 184041) | Marine viral communities from the Pacific Ocean - LP-28 (SPAdes) (version 2) | ecosystem: Environmental > Aquatic > Marine > Oceanic | place: Pacific Ocean | collected 2009-08-22
AGATTAATGTCTGCAAACTTTGTCCAGCCGCGCACTGTTGGCGGGCTACAGTTACGACGACGAAATTCGTCTACTACTGCTTCAAGTTGTGATTTGAAAAATGGTGCTTTTGCAAGTGCTTTCTCTAGGCGTTCTTGCAGTGTAACAAAGTTACTCTCAGCAACGTCATAAAGCGAGTTAATCTTTTGTGCATGTGTATTCATCAATGTCTCCATTAGCGGGCATCTTGCCCTAGAGGTTAGCGGTCAAACTTGACCTTCATTTATATAGTAACACCTTTTAGGTAAGTGTCAACCTTTTTCATATACAGGAAACTCAGCATACTTTGCTCTGCGTTGTCCACCATCACTAAGTCCGTGCCGGAAGCCAACTACTTTACCATTGTCCAATTCAACCCAATATTTTACATCTTTCTCAGGTCCGGGCCAGCCATACTTGCCCACATTAACTTTGGTAATCATATTCGAAGCATATTGTTTTGCTTCGAAATCTCTGTTGCGATACTTTGGCAAATCCCACCAAATGCCAAAGTCGTCTTGCAATGTTTGCTTTTTCAAATACATGGTTTAGTCCTCATTACTAGCGGCAACGTATTTGCCAAAGCGATCATAAAACTCATCAAAGTGCTTGAGCTTGTCTGGTTGGAAAGGCAAGTTGTACTGGTTGATAGCAACACGACAACCCATAACAGTCATCTCCGTAGGGAAGAAATCCATCATAAAGCGGAAGAAGTTATCCGCAAGTTTGTGCCATGCATCAACATCGTCTTTGCCAATCTTCTCAAAAGTATCCTGCAGTTCATAGCACATACCAATTGTTAGTGCATATTGTGCAGAGATTTCTTTTACTTTACACTCCTTAACTTTACCAGCAAGGATATCACTTGGAAGCGGAAGATCTTTTGCAAACTTGCGATGATTCATAAACTTTACAGCAATGCCTTCACCAACAGTACCTGCAACCAAGTCTGTAAGTTCTGCATCACGAATGTCATCATCCTCACAGAACTGGCTTACAAAAGTCCAACTACGAGGAGTAGCAAAAGCATGCCCACTTGCACGAGGATCAAAGTCAAACAAGTCTGCTTTAGCAAAGGAAATGTAACCAACTACATCCTCATGGATCTTGTTAGCAACAGCCCAATCCAACCAAGCCTCAAAATCTGCACGGATCTCTAAGTGTACAAAACGGTTAGCAAGCGGAGTAGGCATTCTGTAAGTAACACCTTTGTCACTCTCACGGTTACCAGCTGCTACAATCTTAACGTTTTTAGGAAGTTCATACTGACCAACCTTTTTGTTAAGTATCAACTGATACAGCGCGGCTTGCACACTCTGTGCGCCACTGTTAAGTTCGTCAAACAGCATAACAATAGTGTCATACTTTGCGGCTTCTTCTTCTGTAGGAAAGTCCACAGGAGGTAACCAAACCATTCTGTTATTTGCTAGGTCTGGTGCAGGAAAGCCTCGCACATCTGTAGGATCTAGCAAACTAGCACGAATGTCTATTAGTTTTGCTTTGCCAAGTTCACCACTGTCAACAACATGTTGACACATCTCAGACTTACCAACACCTGGAGGACCCCAGAGGAAAAGTGGGCGATCTTTTTTAAGCGCACGAATTAGTCTAGTAACTGCTTCTTTTACAGTAACGGTTCTTGCATCAACTGCGGACATTTCTATCTCCTTAAAATTAACTTACTATTAAACATAACATCTTACACAGATATGTCAACCTTTTTTATGCTTTCCAGTGCGAACTTTATTGCCTAAATTAATATAATTATTACGCAAAAAGATAACCTGCTTCGGAGCCAAATGTTCCCAAATCATAAGTTCGCCATCTGGCATTGCTATTTCTAACCAATACATACTATACTCCTAAGTAAAAAATAAAAAGTTTGGATCGTCTTTTGTAAACACCCAACGACTGTCTTTTATTGGATCTAGGTTAAAACTGCGTTTGAATGTGGCATTCTCGCTTTCACACATAAAAGCATCATTGCCATTGAACTGACCAAGTTTAGTTACAGTCCACAAATCACCATGTTGTTGAATACGGTTTTTACCGTGACGGCTTTTACCTTTTAGTAAAACCTTTTGTCCGACTTCCATTATACAAAGTCCCGTATAATACATACTTCTTCAAATACATTGACGCCCTCAACTTGGGCGTCTGCGCGGATTTGCTCAACTGCTTCAAGCATGCCCTCTTCAGTGCCGCGAACAGTTTCAGCCATTTGACCATTGTTAAACTTAGTAACGATTCTAAACTTTGTCATGTCTCACTCCTTAAAAACAACTTACTATTAAACATAACACATATATAAGATGTGTCAACCTTTATTGTACATAAAGATCAATTTTTTTATAGTTTTCTCTTATATAATCTCGTTCAGTTGAGTTGTCCATACGCTGTACAATCTGAAGTTGCAACTCCTCTGTATAAGGAGCAAGTGCAAAATCCTCATTTGCTACAAATCCTGTTCTAGTGCAATACGCTTGCAATTCTGGCATTGTAACTAGTTGTGCATGAAAAAGACTGGTCATACCTGGTTCGGTAATTACAAAAGTGTTTGACATAGTGTAGTTCCTCTCGCAAAAGTTATTACTGTATTATGCAGTCTTTTTGCGATATGTCAACCAAAAAAAACCGCCCTAATTATAAATTAGAGCGAACATGTTGGCGCCTTATCCCAACTTGCGAATTCTTTTAACAATATTATTTAGTCTATTTCTGGTTCAATACTGTGAAACATGGTAAATGTAAAGTAGTCTTTTGGCTCATGAAAGCGTATATCTACGCCCAACATACTCCAACGTATGCTCCAACGATTGCCAGGCTCACCAAAATGATCTTTCATCCAACTGAGAAATTCGCGTTTTCCACTAGGAGTATCACTAGGCACTTCAGCAGTTACGATCCAACGCCAATGTGTATCGTGTAATTCTCTTGTTCCCCAATGTTTAAACTTTGTGTGCATTTATAAACTTCTGAAAATCACCGTTGTACATTGTAAGTGCAAAGTGTGTCTTTTTATCAAACAGCATAATACTTCTTGTACGTTTTTTTATATCTCTTATATAATACGGTGTTTTGATAAATCTGTCAAGATCTAATAAAAAACGTCCACTAGGATCAACATCTTCTATGCTTATCTCAAAATACTCTAGTTGCAATCTATCTACACAATGCAAGCATCCGCGTTGAGTTAACCTAAAGCCGCCGTCACGTCTAGCGTTTTGCCACCAATTAGTGTATGCTATGTTGAATGATGGTCTGAGATGAAACTCTCGCGGATCGTTATCTATGAATGCTTGCGTGTATTCGTCCTTGGTACGCATATCATGGATAAATCTGCTTACCTTTGTCTAGTACAACAACTGTAAACTGATCTGTGTTAAATTGTTTATTAAGTTTTTTTGCTAGATTAATAGCATGTCCAGGGTTACTAAAGGAAACCTTTTTGTATTTAGGTCCAGGGTAACTAATAAGCATATTGAATGTTTTTAAGTTAATTGGTTTTTTGTCATAGTAAACTGCCCAAATGCCTTGACTTGCTAACACTTGTTCTGCTTTGTATGTTTCTTTTTCGACTTTTTCTAATAGAACAGTAGGCTTAGGTCTACTCATTTTGGTTCTCGCTTTATAATATGCTACTATTATTTAGCAAGAAATATGCGTACTTTACTAAAAAGTATCGCCGTCTAACTGAACTTCTACTACATTATTTTGTGTTTTTTGTAGTTCTATTATTGTATCTTGTAGTTCAGTTACATATTCTAGCAAACGAGTATAATCATTTGCTATGCCTTTTGCATCCTGTGCATTGACAGTCATACTGTCTTTGCGTAGATTGATACACCCATGTGCTAGTCTATCTAAGTTTGGAAACTGTGGTCTAGCCATTTGCTCGTCTTAGTGTTTCTTGCATTTCCATTTTATTTTTAAACGGCCCATCAAACTCATAACGACTCAGTGTAATAAGTTTAGGACAATAACTTGGACTATGGCTACCATCTTCCCAATGCACAACATAGTATCCTGCGCAGAAGAAACTTTGGCTTGCTTCGGTTTTTGTATACAGAGGAAGTTTACGCTTTAGATCAAAGATTGCATTATAGGGTTGTGTTTTACAATTATATCCATGAACTTCAAATTCTTGTTTTTCTTTATTAACAAGTTCTTTGCCTGTGAAACTAACACTGATCTTTTGTTTAAGATCTTCTAATGCTTTAAACGTTTGATTTTGACTGCCAACTTGTAGTGTAACACCATTTTCATTACTGCGAATAGTGCCTACTTTTTGACCATTATCTTCTAAGATCCAAAACTTATCTTCTAGTACAGGTTTAGCCACGAACTCCATGCTCGTCCTCCTTGTAATTAGCGTTTAACCATAGTGCAAATTGTTGTGCGTTTTCTGCTACACGTTGCATATCCCACTTACCGCAGAACTTCATAAAGTGTGCGCCTACCATGGGCTTGTTCTTTGCTACACTGTGTTCGCGGATAATGTCATCTACATAGTTGCGAATCTCTGTGGGCTGTGCAGTTAAGTCTACCAGTGTTACATTGCGCTCATAGTCGTCAAGTACACGATGCTCTAGACCATTGTGATCTGTCCAACGCTGTAGCATTAGGTTGTTCCAAGCAAAGCCTTTACTGTCTTTGTCAGCATATGCTTCTAATAGTCCAACCTTTTTGCTACTGCCTTTCTCACGCACACCAGGATATGCACTGAACACATTGTCAGTAGCATCGCCACGCATGCACTTTTTAAACAACTGATAGTCAGGTGCGGCAGGAACCTTTTGCTCGCCTGTTTTCTTGTCTAACACAGGCTTGCCTTCATCAGTAACTACACCATCAATCTTTATAAGTTCATTAGTAATACCGTTATACTGATGTACTGTGGGACTAATCAACTGTACAAAGTCTGTGTCACTGCTTACAATAATGTGTGTATCTTCCGGATGTAGTGCAATGAAACGTGCAATAATATCATCTGCTTCTGCAATCTCACAGCGCATAGCACTGCAGTTTGTACGCTCACCAATAAACTTCAAGAAGTCATCGTATGCTTCAAAGAACAATGCGTCCTCTTCTTGCTCACTAGGGCTCTGTGCTGCCCGCTTGTCGCTTCTGTTCTTCTTGTATGGAGTATAGAAGTCTTTGCGCCAACTACGTCCTTCGAGTGCAAACAACACATGATCCGCATTAAACTTGCGATAACACTTGTTGATAGCATTGAGAGTGATATGGATAGCCATGCCAATTTTTGTTTCAGCATCACCCCGCACTACATGTCTAGCACGGAAGAAAGTATTCATAGTATCTACAAGTAAGTAGGTTGCCATTATCTTCTAAGTCCTTTGAACTCTTGTTTAACTTGTGTTATTATACTACGTCTTTCTGGTTGTGTCAAGTGTTTAGCATCGCCAAGGCCAGCAGCCTTATAGTGTTGTATTACAACTGATGTTATATATTTTCCCCATGCACGATGCGCATCTGCACCAAAATGATTACTGTTTTTTACAGTGCTAAACCCTTGTTCTGAGGCCCATTTACAAAATGGAATAGGGATGAAATTTATATTCCAATCTCTATTATCGTTGAAGTTTTGTGTTGTGTTAAAAAATATATGTCTTATATTTTGTTTTTCAAGTTCACAGTGAAAATCGTAAATTCGGTTATACCAAAGTTGCTCTTTACGTTTGTGCTCTTCTGGTGTTTGTTTTAGTACCCACTCTTTGTATTCTTCTTCCATACTTTCTGGCACAGAATCTGTACCACTTGCTGTGACTTGCAAGTAATCTTCCCCGTGTTCCCATTCTTCACGCTCCCAACTTGCCCATCCAATAATTATGTAGCCTATATTTTTTTTATCTTCTGTATCTTCAATGTATTGTTTTGTAATACGCAGTATACGGTCATTGCTAGATCCGCTTTCTGCTTCACAAAAGAAACCTTGATTAAAAGATTTTGCAACATAATAACCATATGTTTGCAACACTGCCTCTGGATGGGCTCTTCGTCCATATGCTAAGTAACGTGGATCATCTTTTGCAAAACAAACGCCTGGAATAATGTCGGCGCCTGCACTATGGCTATCACCATTTACATATATCACTTGTAGGCGTTCCTGTGTTCGTCAATGTTCTCAACGTTACGCTGTGCTTGTTCTTGCTCATAACTTTCAAGAACAATGTTACGACAAACATCCTGGAACCAGTTATCTACAATATCGGCATCTGTTTTACCTTGATAGCCTGCACGAACTAGTTTCGCAACAAACAAGTCATTCCAATCAAGTTCAAAAGCACCTCGATCTAAACTACCTGAATCCAGTTCCATGCCCAGCACACTTACCCAGGGTTCGCCTGCTTCTGTAGCAAGTTCTTTTTCACTCTTACGAGGTTTTGCTTTTTTTGTTTTTACAGACTTAGGATTACCCAGCACTGCTTTTTTAATTTTATCAAACATTACATTCCTGCTTTTCTTAATTTATCTGGATCAACTGGATGTTTCATTGCACGTTCCAGTTGTTCGGATCTGCGATCTCTTTTTCTAGGTTCCCCAGGCGTTTCCGAAGAGACTGATGTGGAGCCTTGGTGTGAAGCGCCAACCTCGCTCCATACAGAGGTTAGCAACGTCTTGCACATTGAGTGTATACTCTTCCGAACGTCCGCCAAGCGGCATGAGATATACTGGACACTCAACGCCTGCATCACGGTATGCTTGAACAGCCACACTAACTTCATCCACATCCATACTATCAGCGACAACAAACTTGAGGTAAAGTTCACTGTTATTAACGCCAGCGTAATCGGCAACAGTCCCAGGCTTAATAGCGTCAGTCTGAGATTCTCCACTAACGCTAAGTTTCGGGGAACAACTCCAAGTGACCTCAAATCTGCTTTGATTGTTGAGATAGTCTCTAAACTCTTGTCTAAGGGTCTGAGTAGCATTTGTTTCAAATGTGACATTCTTTAAATCCTTCATCCTTGGATGCTCTAATAATTCTGCATAGAATTTTTGCCAACCTAGCAGAGGTTCACCGCCTGTAAAGATGAGGTGTACGTCTTGACCGTTCTCCATAGTCCAACTGCCTTCAGGCGTGAGACTTAGTAAATGTTCTACAACTTCATCTACAGTTCTATCCATCATAAACTTTTTAAACTCTGGATAGATACTTGCGTATGTATCACAGCCTGTATGAATAATAGGCAAGTCGGTAAACTTTTCTACTGTATTTACTATTCCACTATCTAGTAGTTCTTTGACTTCTGCATTGTGTTTTCCTTGTTCACTGCGCATCGGAGTACCTCTAGGAAGTCCAAAGTTCATACAACGAAAATTACAACCGAATGTACGCAGAAATACGCTGGGTACTCCTACAAACTTGCCTTCACCTTGTACACTGTAAAACGCTTCGCTATATCTTAGTTTCATACTAGTTCACTCCACTTACTAAGTTTTGCTCGCTTTACTTCTGCACGATCTTCTAGTTCTTGCCAACTAACAATATCCCATTCCTGAATAAGTTGCATCATGCAAAGTACATCGCCAAGTTCTTCAACAAGATGCTCGCGCTTCTTATCAAAGGTTCCCTGTCGTAATATTTTACTGCATACTTGTACTAGTTCACCACATTCTTCTGCAGTGATTACCATTAGTTGTTGTTTAGCATCTAGTTCACGCATCATCTGTAAAACGCTCCTTGCGCACATTCCATGGTGTATAGATAGCACTGTTTGCGCCATGCTCACTGCACTCTGCTGATTCACACCAGCAACGATTATTTGAGGCTGAGCGCACAAGCTCATCAGCGTATGCCCACGCATGTTCTGCAAATTTCTCTGCACCTACTCCATCAAGTAACACAACTTGGCACAAGCCTTTTTTCTCTAACTCGTAGAAGTCTTCCATGTGAGGATCTTCGCTATCAATAACTGTTTTGTGATCAAATGTATCTTCTAACCATTGCTTTAGTGGCTTTAGTCCACCAAAGTCTACTGCCCAGTTTTTATTGTCTAGATCACTGCATCCAAATGTAAACTTGAATGCTAGACTGTAGCCATGCAAGTATTTACAGTGTGAATGATCTGCGTGTGGTTGACGGAACACTGCACTGAGTCCAATGTTGTGTCCATATGTTTTTGTTGAATAATGTGGCATAATACCTACTCCTATATTATAGGGCGGAATGTTTAAAGACGGACGAACCTTAGACGTCTAATTGTATTTTATGATTTATTACGCATTTTGTCAAGATGTTTTTGCCAAGCATCCTGTTTAACTGCTTGAACTGCAATAACACAACGCAGTTCTCCACAAGCACGTTGAGGACCTTTTCCAATGTGAGGATTGCTTCCATCAAACACAATAAGTTTGCCTGCTTCTAACTTACTTATCTCCGTTTGACTGCGGTCTAGTCTGTTATACACAACAGTCTCACCACCCCAGTTATCTTCCCAACGACGGTTGAGATATAGTACGCCTGTTAGACTTTCACCGGGCACAAGCCAGTCATCGTGTATATCACCGTCTTGTCCAAAAGTATTACCTGCGAGCATGCTACGAACTAACGTGTATTCGTCACCGCAGATATCCAAGAAACGGTCACCAACTTCTCTAACCCATTCATTAGTATCTTCTTTATACTCGCCTTTAAATCCATCGTAAAAGCCTTGTCCCCACATTGGATATACAGTATCATTGTTTGACTTTTGTCCAAAGAACCACTTAGGCTGACATACCGTACTACCCCAAAGATTTTTTAGTGTAGGTTCATCAACCCAATCTCTGTATTCTGTAATCAAACTCATTCTTCAATGCTCCATTCAATGTCATATCCGCCTTTGCGATCACTAAACCAATCATCTTCTCTATTATAATCGTGATTGTTAACAAACTCATAAAACTCATCTGACTCTTCGTCATAGTGTTTTTCAAATGCTTCCATACTACCAAACTCAGCAACAATATCCTCGTCACTTAGTTCATATGTCATATGACTGTGTACACTATGATATTCAATCTTTTTAATAATCATTACCACCACTCCTCATAAGGAAATACGATCCATGTTGGATCTTCTGCTTTGTTAACTTCAATACTACTATAGTCTACATCAAATTGACTTGGAACATTGTCTATTAGTGCTGCAAAACGTAGATTATTTTCTAACACACCCCAGTCATTGCGTATCCAAGAGAATGTTTCACCTGTGTCATTAATGTCATCAATAATTAGAATATTGGTTCCACAAGTTGCTTCGTCTATTAGCCATTCACAGTGTTCTTTTTCATCACCATCACGCATGCGCACATCTAGTGTGTACATCTTAATGCCCAAATAATGACTAAGCATCATAGCGGGCCAAAGACCGCCTCTGGTCACGCCTACAATAAAGTCTGGTCGCCAATCATCTTTGTACATTTGACTTACAATGTCTAAGCAACAGTGCTTTATATCTTCTTGCGTGATATATCTTTTATTTGGCATCTGCCTCTCCCTGGGAAACTAGTTCCTCCACTCTTTTTTGCATATAAACAACAATAGGTTTCATAGCAATACTGTATTTCATTTTTTCTTCAGCAAGTGCAATTTCTTCTTTTAGAATTAGTATACGATTACTTGTCATTGAACTCTACTTTTACTCCTTGGGCAAGTAGCTCTGCTTTTAGCACTTCTACTCTACGTTCCATCCAGCCTATTGCAGTATGAATATGCCCTGTGTCATGTGGCTGTAACTGACTTTTAGCATACACTATTTCTTCTTCAATTGCAATAACTTTTGCTGGCTTACTAATCATCCTAGTAACCTTGAAACTACTTCTGCAAGGAATGTATATATAACCAATGCAAATACACTCATGCAAAAAGCCATTACAAGTATCTCTAGTCCATCATGGCTTTCATACCAGTTTAATATTTTTCTTAACATTGTGTCTCCTTAGAAGTTTAAGTTTAAGTTAATACCGCCACGCTTTTCAATTTCGCTGACGCTATCTATTTTATTGCGTAATTCTGCAAATGCTCGAACATTACCTTGTATGCCCAGCATGTTAGTAACACTGTCTACTTCTTTAATACCAGTTTGTGTGATATCAAACTTGTAGTAGGTGCCCAAATCAATCTCACGATCGGCATTGCGGAAATCTACTGTTTGTAGTTCTGTATTTACATTGCCATCTAGTGTTCTGCTTGTAGGAACTTTGTAAGTAAACTTTGCACTTTCAACTGTAACTGGCTGACTAACTGCAAAGCCCATTGTATGTCCTTGTTTAGGAGCAAACTCATAACCTGCTGTAGCAGTTGTGCTTACAACATTCTCCGCACTGACCATCATGCTGTTGTTCATATCAAAGTTTACACTAGTATAACCTAAACCAGCCTGTGCATAAAAGCCACCGTTAGTGTAGTTGTAGTTAGCATAGACTGTGTTACTGTCTTTAGTTGTACCAAGTGTACCTTGGAAACTATTGCCTAAGTAATGTCCAGTGCTGTTACCGACCCCAACTTCAATGCTGCTGTTTTCATTTAATGCAAACGGTACTGCCACATGTTGCTGTGCATCCATATATCCTGCAAAGTAATTTATTGCACCCATTTGCTCTGCAACACTTGCTGTACGAGTATCAACATCCTGTGTCATATCGCCTAAGTCAATGTAAAAGTCACGCTCGAAACTGTCAAGCACCATAACACTAGTAAGTGCTTGCATCTGACTTGCAGCAACACCCGCTACGTTTGCACCACCTGCTACTGCACTAACACCACCGTTAGTACGTCCACTAGTAGGAATACCAGTAGCACCAACAGGGCGTGTAGCAGTGTCCATGTCCAACAAGCCTTGTCCGTGGACATTTTCATCATAGCCTGCAATGTTTTTGTTGCCAGTTACCAAAACTAACTGTACCAAATGCTTGCCTTTCATGTGTGGCCACATCTGATGTAACACTGCAATAGCACCTGTAACAACAGGAGCAGCCATTGAGGTACCGCTCATTGTAACATAGCCACCATTTTCACCTGTGCTAGTAATTGCTGTTCCGTTAGCCATAATGTAGTAGTCTTTGATCTGCGCGGCATCAATACACACACCGTTCTGCATAGTTGCACAAACTGTACCTGCTTTGTTACTTGAACCGTTGATCTTGTTATTGTTTTGATCCCAGTTACCAACAATAATCATTTGTCCATCTAGGATAAGGTTACCATTTGCATCGGTTGCTGTAGCCATCTGATTCATACCTGCACTGTAATCCCAGCCTGCGTTGCCTGCTGCCTTAACAAGTACTTGCTCATTGCCAAGTGCGGCTTTCCACTTTGCTGCTTCATTAACAGCACCGTTGTAACCATGCTCACCATAGTACCAATGTGTGCTATAGTATACACCTTCTGCTTGCTTTACAATGCTGTTACGAAATCCACTGTCATAGTTTACTTCAGCACTAACATTGATAGCCGCACTGCCTATAGTGTTACCCCACTCAGCAGCCTTAATAGCATTTGAGAAGCTGTACTGATAACCACTTGCAACTTTTGCAATAGCAAGGTTAGCATCAAATGCTGCACCATGCATGCCTGCGCCGTTGCGCTCTGCACCTGCAATACCAGCAACATGTGTGCCGTGGTTAGAACTATTTGCTATGCCAGTGCCAGTAAAGTCTTTTGTATGTTTAATGTTGCTATCTAAATCTGTGTGTCCAGTATATGCACCTGTGTCAGCTATAACAATAGTCGAACCTTTTCCGGTCCAGCCTCTACTGTATGCTACATCAAAGTTACTTACGCTGAGTTGTTTGTTGCTAATGTAGTTAAACTCATCTGTCCGATAATGACCTGCGTCTGCAACATATCCAGGAGTGCGTGTGCCCATGTCTGCATGATCTTTACCAATTTCACCATTGTCTGTATTAACACGACTAAGTTCAGTAACAATAGCATCAACTAGCGGTAGCTTTTCAACAACACCACGACTTGTTTGTGCAGTTTCAGTCTCAGTTTTTGTTGTACCGTCACTATAAGTTGTTACTGTAGTTTTTTCTTGGTCATCAAAATGCTCATGAAACTCAGGAGTTGTAGTAGTCACTGTGCGTGTTACTACCTTCCAAGTACCTTCATATGTTGTAACATCTTCTGTAGTTACTACTGGCGTACCATGTGTTTTTACAACATGACTCCAAACTTTTTCACCGTAGTTAATTTCTGTTTTTGCAATAGTAATTTCTACTTCTTCTTCAATAACTTCTTCAACAGGCTCTTCTATTACAGGAGTAACTTCTTCTTCCGGAGTTTCCTCTACAACTTCTTCAACAGGTTTACCTGCAGCCGCAGTATATGTTGTGCTGAGGATAACTTCTTCAGTTGTAATAGCAGTTGTATATGTTGTGTTGTCTGCATAAGACTCTGCACCTTTTGCATTCTTTGTACTACCATCGCTGTATGTATATGTGTATTGCGTATAGGTAGTAACGGTAACTGTGCTAGGTGTCCTGCTTGTGTGCGTGTTTGTGCGCACTACATCGTGCTGTGTGCGTCCATCAGCAAGCACTGTATCAACAGTTGCATCAACATATGTAGTGCTTGCATGTTCTGCTTTACCTACAACAGGATCGCTGGTAAGTGTAATTGTTTCTGTAACTGTGCTTGCAAGTGTAACTACGCCTTTGTCTGCTTTAAAGTCGTCAACAGTTTTGCCGCCTTGACCAATTGCTTTAGCATAGGTAGGATCATCATTGTCTGCGATTAGTTTAAGTTCAACATAGTCTGCATCTGCATCATCAAATTTACCATCTGTGACCATGTTATTCCAAAAAGTTTCTTTGCCATCATAGTAAAGGGCTTTGTAACCTTTAAGCATATACCATGCCTCTTGCAGGTTCATAGTATCGCCATTCACTGTTACGTTGTATTTTGCAAGTTCTGTAGTATTGATGTTTGCGTTTGCATCTACCCATTGGAATATAGACAGTGTTTCTTTAGCATCAACAAGACCATCTTCGCTGACTGTTTGTATAGCGGCAGCAAATCCATTGCTTATAGCCGCAGTATTGACGCTGCCGAGGTTTGTTACTTGTATAGGAGTATAGTTACTGCCGTCGCCGCCACCGCCGCCTCCGCCGCCACAGGCAGCAAGAGCAGTAGTACTAGCGAGCAACGCAGTTGAAAAAGATTTATTAAACATAGAAACTTCTCCTAAAACTTAACTTACTACTTAATATAACACAGTTTAGAGAATCGTCAACCTTTTATTTGGTAATATCTTCCCAAAAACCGTACTTTGCAAGCAGTTTTGCATAGTTTTCGTATGCTTCTTTAAGCTCTGGATGCTGGCTACGCAGTTTTTCTTCTTTAAGATCATCCTGTACTCTTACAACATTTTCATAAACTGGATATCCATGCATGTCTATTTGATCCCATTCTTCTGCGATGTATGGAGGCATATAATCATCGTTGCCCACTTAGTTCCTCCCAGGCTTTATACTTTTCTTGCTCGGTAAGATACGCTGTGTACATATCTCGTAGTTTTTTATGCTTCTGTAGCAGTGTCCAATCTGGCATTGGGTCGCTTATTTCCCACCATTCTTCAGGTTTAGGCATGCCAGTTCCGGGTATAAATCCTTGAGGATCACCGCCTATAATCCAACGTGGAATATCACGCAGTTCAGGATTTGTGTATCGTGCATATACAATACCCGCGACACGTTCATATATAAGTTCTTCGCCGGGTATGTTGTGATCAGGATTGGTATTCTGTTGCTGCATAAAACGGTATCCCTTGCTGTTTAATACTTTTACTGCCGCCTAAATAACTAAGATCCATTGCAACTGCGACTGCAACAGGAGTAGCATGTAGTTCATATATCATATCAACTGCGGCTTGCATAGTACCGCCAGTAGCCATTAAGTCGTCTATAATGATTACTTTATCACCTCTGTTAATACTATCTTTTTGTATTTCCATTGTAGCGGTACCGTATTCAAGTTCAAATGTGTTGCTTACTGTAGCACCAGGTAGTTTACCTTGTTTACGGCACAATATAAGACTGCCTCTTGTCCTATGTGCTAGTACTGCTCCAAATATAAAACCTCTTGCATCTAATCCTACAATCTTATCTACAGGGCAATACTTTAATAGGTTATCATACATGTAATTGTTTGTTAGTTTAAATCCTTCGCCTGCACATAAACTTGCTGTGCATTTAAAGTCCACACCTTCTTTGGGAAAGTCTGGATAACTTTTAATATACTGTTTAATCATATTGGTTATTTGCTGTTGGCATAGTAAACAGTGCTTTTACAAATCCACCTTGCATTGTATCACTTGGTTTGCGAGCAAACACACACCAACGAAACCCTTGTTGCATTGTCCACATAGGATAGTTCTCTGAAATAAATTCACGGAAACTTGTGCCAGTGGTGTAGACATCATCTACAATCATTACTTCATCATTGGGATCTCCACTGGCATATTTGTTAAGTGCATCTGCAAACTTAACACCGCCTCGTGGAATACCTACTGCTTTGTAGAAAGGCCGCTTTTGATATTCCATAACCATTTTTGCACAGGCTGCCCATTCGGCATCTGTAAGCGCATCCATTTCGATTTTCCATGTCATCGGAATGCCTGCGTGTGATATAAAGTCTTGTTCTTGAAATAAATCCATGTTAATAACTCTGTGCTAATCTCCACATCAAGTATTCCTTGCTTTCAATAGGATCATACTTGTTTGGCTCGTCACGCAAGTTTGCTACTATAGTACCTGGTGTAGGGTCTACAAAGTGCGGCATGCTGTAACGTGTTTGGTCTATGTGTGTATTGACAACTCTGTGCTTTGTACTAACAAAATAATCATTAGTCCAACGCTGTAGTAAATCACCTATGTTAACTACGACACCATCTTCTGCATAGGGTACGGGATGCCAAGCACCTCCTAAATCCTGTACTTCAAGTCCTGGCACATCATTGATCTGCCATAACAGTGTAATGGTGCCGTAGTCACTGTGTTCACCTATGCGCATCTGCTTGTCCTCTATTGGACCAGTATACGCAGGGTAGTGAATTACTCTAGTAGTATTGTATGGTTTTAGATGTGCGTCTACTAGTGTAGTGCCACATTCTAATATTGTATCAAACTTTGCTAATATCTTTAATGTTAATTTGTCTGCAATATCTATTGACTGCAGAGCAGTTGCTTTAAAACCATTTATGCCAGTTGGCCATAGTTCTTCAGGCATCCTAGCGTTGTTGTAATTAAAACTTTCTTTAATATCTTTGGGGGCGGTTGGATCTACATTCTCATCGCCAACCATACTATATCCTAGATTATTTTCTTTTTGATATTTGTACTTTTGTTTTGTATCCGCGTCAATTTTAAAAAAGTCCTGCATTAGTTTCCACCATACAGTCATATCTGTTTGATCTTGCGTGTTTAATGAATTGGTAAAGACTGCAAAGCCTACAGTTGTGTATGCATCTCTGATCTCATCTAGTACTGTATCCCCGGTAAAATCTATAACTGGAATCATTGCGGAAGGTCCTTGTATCTATGCGCTTTAAAGCAACTGTTTTGTTCACCTGTGATAAACTTGTTAAGTGGCTCTGGATATTCTGCAAAGTCTGGAATAACGTATTCCCAACAAGTTTCGCCTTCGGGTGTAACTTCAAACAGTCTTCCGAATGCACTTTCACATATAAATGTATTGCCGTTCCATAATCTTTGCGCACTACCCATATATGGACTAAAGAAACTAGGAGGCATGTCATCTACATAACTCCATGCAAGTTCCTTTGTTACAAGATCATACTCAACAATGCGACTATGATGCACACCAGGACGAATGTTTCCATTGCAAAATGCAAGTAACTTGCCATCGTTTACTGTAGGACAGTGTTGTTGTGCAACATTAGGATATTCTAGTTCCCAAACTATTTCATCTGTGTTCATATCAACTGCAATAATGCCACTGCATACACGCAAACTTAGATATACTAGATTGTCAACTTTGTGTACACCATTAATCATGGGCCAGTGATCATCGTAGAAACATTCGTGTATAGGATATCTTTGCAGTGATAAATGCTCCCAGGCACGCCATTCCCACACAGTTTCACCTGCCCGATTAACTTGCTTTACAATGTCGCTTTGTTTGCCATTGTGTTCTGCCGCAACTGTGTATATTAGTCCATCTTCTAGCCACTGTGCATCATGGTGATGATAGATGTCCTCGTGTTCCCAAACAATATCACCATCCCAAGTTGCTTCCATAAAATGTCCACCATGCCAGATGTCCCACGGAGCATACAAGTTAGCACTTGTACGATGGCTACCGTTGTAGCCCAAGTTTCCGTTTGGAAGTAGTACTGCGTCACGTCCGGGACGCACAGGCATTTGCCATTTGTGATGTACATGTCCTGATGCATCTAGCAGTATAACTTTTCCGTTTCCTGTTTGTGGTGCATACAGTGTGTATCCGTTTGCTGACTTGTCGTTATTATGTGTAAGTCCAAGTCGCCTGCGTTTTAGTGTTGTCATACTATCCTCGTTGTTCACTCTCATGCCATTTGTGCATAAGATAATAACCTAAAGTGCTTATTGTTGCAAAAAATGTAAACCCTAACAATGTTGTAGCAGTGATCAGAGCCATCACTAATGCTGTCTCAAGTTCTGCTTGTGCATATATAATTTGCACACCTAATCCACCATCTTCACTGCCACTTCCAATAATGAACTCTCCTACAATTGCTCCAATTACACTTAGTCCTGCACTTATCTTTAGCCCTGAGAATATAGCAGGAAGAGCAGCAGGTACTCGTAATTTAAAAAAACTAACAATGCTGTTTTTACTGTGCATTTCAAATAATTCCACTAGTGTAGTTGGTGTAGATTTAAGTCCTAGTAGTGTGTTATTGATGATTGGAAACAAACTTATTATTACACTAATAATAATTATACTTTTCATTTCAAACCCAAACCATAATACAATTAGTGGAGCAACTGCAACTACTGGCACTGTTTGTAACAATATTGCATATGGGTATAAACTACGTTCAGCAACATGATTTAAACTCATTATAGTTGCTACTGCAAAACCAATTAGACAGGCAATGATGTATCCTGTAAATGCTGCTTCAAATGTTTGTGCAAGTCCTGTCATAATAATGCCAAAGTCACTAACAAATGTGCTTGCAACTGCACCTGGTGTTGGTAACAAGAACGGCATATTATATATTACTGCACCTATATGCCAACTTAGTATAAATGCAACCAGTATAAGCACAGGCGGCAATGTACGTTTTATTTCCATGCTCTTAACTTTCCTGATATGTCGTTACATACTACACTAAACTCTGCAGTTGATCTTAGTTTTGGTGTGCGCTTCCTAAAAGGAATGTCAACTATGTCTGTGATCTTTCCTGGGCGCGGGCTCATTACTACAACACGGCTACTTAGATATACTGCTTCGGCAACATTGTGCGTAACTAATATACTAGTAAACTTGTGTTTAAGCCAAATTTCATAAATTTCTTCTTGTAATACTTCGCGAGTAAGTTCATCTACCGCGCTCAGTGGTTCGTCTAGTAACAAGTACTCTGGCTCTAATACCAAACTTCTTGCTAGACTTAATCTCATTTTCATACCGCCACTTAGTTCGTGTGGATAATGATTCTCAAAACCTGTAAGTCCAACCTGTGCTAGTGCTTGTTCTGCTTTAGTTTTCTTATCAGGTGTCTTTTCTAGTTCCATTAGCAGTTCAACATTGCGTTGTACTGTACGCCATGGCAATAATGCACTGTCTTGAAATACAAATGCACCTTTACCGGGCTTGGTGACAACACCGTTTGTGCTTACTAGATCAGCAATAATCCTAAGTAGGGTAGACTTGCCACAGCCTGAAGGTCCAACAATACTGATGAACTCGCCTGTGGCAATATCTAAGTTTACTTCTGATAATGCTTGCTTGTTTTCAAAGTGTTTACTTACATTTTGAACAGCAATCATTTTGTTTTTCCTACTCGCAGTTGCCTAAAAATGAAAGGTTATAACTTGCTTTTGAATCAAAGTCTGCTGGAATAACATCAACCTGCTTTAGTTGCTTGGCATTCTCTTCCCAACGTGCAGGAGTCATACAACCTAGTTTGCTATAGTCTTTTGGAAGAAAGTCCCTCTTCATTAAATCAATAGCATTCATGTGGATTGCTCTGTTAACTTTTTTACTCTTACTAAGAATAAAATCCGCAGTAGGCTTTGGATCATTCAAACTCTTGACAAAAGACTTTCTTAATTTTGTTATTACCTTTTGTACTAACTCTGGGTTTTCATCAATCATCTTCTGTGTAGTAAACAAAACACTGTAAGGTCTATAACCTAAAGACTCTAGTGTAATCTGCTCAGTTGGTACACCTTTTGCAGCAAGTCTGGCAGGTAAGAAAAGTGAATATCCTTGTTGGAACATTTCTTTTTCCCTGGCAAACAAGCCTAAGTCACCTTTAAGTGGAAATTCGTCAGCACTTACTCCGTACTCAGCCTTTACCCACTTCCAATATGTTACACCCATCTTAACAGCAAAACGTCTGCCGTCTAAGTCCTTTACAGACTTAATGCCTTGGTCTGGATGGAATACTAGTGTGTAAGGAACGTGGTCTAAGTTAGCCATAATAGCAACTAAGCCTGCACCTTTGCTGTTAGCCATCATAACACTGTCTGAACCCTGTAGACCAAAGTCTGCTTGTCCAGCCGCAACCATTGCTGCAGTGTTAATTTTAGGGCCACCTGACTTAACTTTAATTTTCAGGTCTGCACTAAATTTTGTATCAAATTGTGCTTGCCAGAAAACACTTTGGTTACCTTGGGGGAACCAATCCATAAGAAGTGTTACTTCTTTTGCTTGTACAGTAGTTGCCATTAGCATTGCTGCTAGACCAACTGCCATATACTTAAATAGTTTCATTGTTTTTCCTTTCTAATAGATGGTGTTCTTTAACTAAAATGCTTCACCTTATTTTGGTACTGTTGCATTAATGCCTTCAACGTAGTACATCATTTGATTTAATTGTAAATCAGTTGCTACTTCGCCATCTGCAAGTTGCAGTTTACCAGTGTTGTCTTTGAGTGGGCCAGTAAATGCAAAGTATTCGCCTGCTTCAATAGCATCTTTGATTTCATTTGCTTTAGCAGCAACATCTGCTGGCATGTTAGTAAACGGTGCCATTTGTACACTACCGTCATCCATATGACCAAAGTAGTCACCTGTTTTCCAAGTGCCATTCATTACTTCGCCAACACGTTTTACATAGTAAGGTCCCCAGTTGTCAATAGTTGCTGTCAACTGTGCCTTAGGAGCAAATTTAATTTGATCACTTGCTTGACCAAAGCCTAATTTACCTGCTAATTGTGCAGCCTGCAATGGAGCAGGACTATCAGTGTGCTGTGCAACCATGTCACAACCTTCAGCCATCATAACTGTTGCTGCTTGGGATTCTTTGCCTGGATCATACCAAGTGTTTGCCCAAGTAATCATGATCTCAACATCTGGATTCATTTTCTTTGCACCCAAGTAATATGTGTTAATCTCACGAATAACTTCTGGGATTGGGAAAGCAGCAACATAACAAATCTTGTTTGTTTTTGTCATCATGCCCGCAATGATACCTTGTACATGTCTTGCTTGATAAAGGCGTAGACCATATGTTGCCATATTATCTGCACGTTTGTAACCAGTTGCATGCTCAAATGCTACATCTGGAAACTCCTTTGCAACTTTAAGCATTGATGGCATATAGCCAAAACTTGTTGCAAAGATAATGTCTGCTCCGCCTTTTGCCATTTGACGCATAACACGCTCGGCATCTGGACCTTCTGGCACACTTTCAACAAATGCTGTTTCAACTTTGTCTCCGTATGCTTCTTCTACTTGCTGACGACCAATGTCATGACGATATGTCCAGCCATGGTCACCAATTGGGCCTACATAGATAAACCCAACTTTTACTTTGTCTGCTGCAACTGCACTAAATGTCATGCCAAGCACAACTGCTAGTGAAATTACCAGTGTTTTAATCATATTCATTTCGATCTTTTCCTTTCGAGGGTTTTTAGTGGAGGTGCTCGAATCCTCCGTTTTTTTACTTTGTTAAGGGCACTACAATAGTACTATCGTTATAATCGCCGTCGCTACTATACGTTCTCTCAACAGTATGCTTGATTAACTTATCATCACGCATGAAGTATGATGTTAGTTCTTGTCGAATAACCCCGTCGGGTATATTGTTAAATGCTTCTAATAGTGGTCCGTCTCTATTCATATTTAACTCCTGTGTAAATCTAATGTTGTGCAGTGATGCCCACCGCCCAGTGTTCTCGAATGTGCAAATGGAACAGTGTAACTTAGTACTCCATTTGCCCTTAATGCTTGTTCTAGTTTAGGACAGTCATCAATTACTGCCAAGTCTGGTCGAATCATAAAGAAGTTCAGTAGTATATAGTTACTTGCGAACGCCTCACCAAAAAAACTTTTCTGTGTTAGATCTTCATCACCTAGCCAAATAACTTCCCAGTTTTTAAAACAACTGGGTAGTCTTTTCTTTGTTACACGATCCTTGTTTACTACAACAAGTCCATCTGCAACAGGACTAAATGTACTGTCAATGTGTACACCGCCATATGTTTTAGTAACTTCAACAGTGTGATTAGGAAACTGTTCTTGTAACCAATTTGCACCTGAACGTGTGCCGCTAACGCTTTGTAGATATAACAGTGTTTGGCCCAGCCTACAAACATTAGCAGCATCAAACTTTACCCATCTATTACGAGGTACAGTTAGAACACGTTTTGCACTTTTGAGAACGTTGGCATAATAACGGCTCTCTTGCTCTCTGCATGCATACTGCATATTACAATCAACAACAGTATTACCAACTACTAACAGTCTATCTCTTGGACAGTAGTTGTACATGCCACCTGTTTGTGCAAAGTTGTTATACTTAGGTCTGTGGACTTTTACACCTTCTTGCTCCAATGTTCTAGCAAAGCGATCCAAGTCCATGTCTGCTTGTGCAGTCACATGTCCGGGATATGCACCCGGATGTGAAAAATGGCAACCGTCAGGCTTGTTAGCACCGGCTGCCATTCCTACTATCACACTACGAAGTCGTGACCATTCGTTGTGCGAACTAATTTTCATTAACGTGCAAATTCCTGTTGTAGTTTAATATTATCCATAAACTCTTTTTTAGTACCATGATCATCTTTAAATGCACCGCGCAGTACAGTTGTTTGTGTTAAACTACTGTGTGCCATAATACCTCTGTTTTCACAACATCCATGTGTTGCTTGGATATATACTCCACAGTTTTCACTGCCAGTTGCTTTTTGAATCTCTTTAGCAATATCCATTGCTAGTTCTTCTTGTAGTGTGCCGCGTCTTGCACACCATTGTGCTATACGAGTATATTTACTCAAACCAATTAATGTGTCTGCTGCAATAATACCAATGTATGCAACGCCTGCTACAGGCTGATGATGATGACTGCACATGCTTTTAAGTTCACTACGCACAACCAACATGCCATCATAACGATCTTCCATGTGATTAGGAAATGCTGTAGCATTAGGACGAGAATCATATCGCCCGCTCATTAGTTCATTGATATACATCTTAGCAAGCCTACGACCAGTGTCGTTGCTGTTAGGATCATTGGCCCTGTCAATGATTAGACCATCCAGCACATCTTCAAACTTTGTTGTAAGTTCTTCGATTAGTGCTTCCTTATCACCTTCGTGTAAGTATGCTGCAATGTTATCTCCAGCCCAATACCTGGCGCCTGCATTGCGTAGGCGGTTTGTTATTACGTTACTTATTGTCATATTTTTCTCCGAGTTATAGTGGTGTGTCACTGTGTAATATTATATGATTATTTAGGCAAATGGTCAATATTTAATTTGCTACAATCTGGATATTCTACAAGTTGGGATTGTTTATCTTTTAGTTCTGCATCTTGTAACATTTGTGTGCCTCGCAGTGCATCTTCTAATCGCATATTATAATGGTAACCAATAACAAAGTCTTTTTGATCTTGCCATGGACTAATGTTTAAATCTCTACCATCATAAGCCATACGCTTCATTGCAGTGTATTCATGTAGTTTGTTTGTTAGGATAGCACCGCCGTGTCCTATTTCCAAACGTTTACTAGGACCAAAACTTAAACATTGTAGTTGTCCTGCACGATACATACCCTGTTCAAATGCTCTTGCACTATCCCAGATATTGCTTGGCGGAAAACGATATTCGTATTCCCAGGGTTCGTGATCATAGTAAAAAGGGATGTCTAGTTTGTGTAACATCATAGGTACACTAAGATAAGTGTTTGCTGGACAAACAACAGGACCTGGTTGCTTGTATCTAAAGCAAATTTCTAATGCATGTGTACAACTATCTGTTAATACAACATAAGGAGCACCTGTATACTTGCTTATATCTTGTTCAAAATTAGTTAATGTTCCGTAACTAAGACGCATTGATACTTCCTGTAAGTTGTAGTGTAAAACGTTTATCCAAACCAATATTGGCTGCTAGGTGCGGAGTATCGCTTTGCCAAAAGATGTAGTCGCCAGACTTCCAATTAGCAATAGGGATACCATCTACTTCACTGATGTGACCACTACGCCAATCTTCTAAGAATACAACAACACGAACACAGTCCATCAAACGAACGTTAAATAATTCTCTGTATTTTTTATATGTGTCTTTATGTGTGGGAAGAATAACACCAGTGCCCATGCGATAGTAACTAGTACCTACGTCTGTAACATTGTATGTATCTGTAAACCATTCAACAATACTAGCATTCCAAGCAGGCTGCGGTTGACGCATATCACATAAGAAACCAGTGTAGTGACTTGTAGGATGCACATAGCCTTGACGCTTCCACTTTTGAATATCCAATGGATTGTTAAACGCTTCATGAGTATAGTTAAGTTTTGTATAACTAACCTTGCTCCAAAAAGGTTCAATGTGACCTCTATGCCAGTTGTCGTGTGTTTCCGTAATGGATGACTTTATATCGTTCATCTTTATATTTCCTCCAAGGATCAACAACTACACTGCCTTCACTTAGATAACAGTATAACGCATCTTCGTAGTTTTGTCTTGTATATTTGTATGTTGTCTCTGCGCTATGTGCTAATAATGCAACTGCTTTGAATGGACCGCGTTGGGGACTTGTATGAGGATCTACCATAATAGGATGGTATCCTAGTTTTTCACAATAGTGTGCAACTAGCAAACTGTAACTGCCATCTTTGTATGGTACATCTGGCTTGTATGCTTCACCGTGAATTAGCACAGGTAGATCATGTAGTTTTGCTTGTGCTACTAAAAACTCTGCCATATTTTCCGCCTGTATCTCACGGGCATTCATAATTGCATCAAAAATGTCATAGCCTAAGTCTAGTTCTTTTGCCATGAAACGCAGGGCAATATTGTCTCTAGGATGGCAAGCACCGCCATCACCCATCCCAGCAGTCATGTACTGCGGGCTCATGATCCGTTTGCTTGACTCTGCCAGTGCCTGGGTAACCACATCAACATTTATATTGCCCTGCTTCATTGCGACATCTTGTATCATGTTTGCCAGTGTAATTTTTGTACTGATAAATGTGTTATAAAACACCTTGATACATTCGCACTCATCCCAGGTACCAACGACATACCTAGGATCATTCTCAATAATTGTTTTGTATATGCTAATTAGTTCTTGTGCATCGCCTGTTTCGTCACCATCTTCAGTGCCGATCATAACCATTTCAGGATTTCTAAAGTCCCATGCAACACTACCCATAGCAATAAGATATGGGTTGTATACAAACCGTGTATTGGTTACAAGAGGTTCTAGTTCTCTGCGAACTGTGCCTGGCAGCACTGTGCTAATAAGCACAAGCATCTGCGCAGGATTCATAACACTGTCGCACTCACGCAGTACATCTTTAACAATGTCATAACTAAAATCTTTAGGTTCAAGGTGTGCAGTAGGCGCACGACCATCATAACTAGGATCGTGAGGCGTAGGCACAGCAACAAAAACAATCTTTGCAAACTTTACTGCCTCTGCAATACTATGCTTTAAATCAACTAGTCCATTGGGATTAAAAAATGTTCCGTCCCTTCTGATACTAGCAGGATCATAGCCTGTAACATTATGTCCTGCTTTTGATATTTCTTCTGCACACGGCATGCCTAGTTTGCCGCAACCAATAAAGGCAATGTTCATTAGATACTTTCTCGAATATGTTTATACAGTGCTTGTCCACTGAAGAATTCAGTTTCTAGTTTTTTAACTTGTGTATGGATTGCTGGGAGAAATCTTGAGTAGTTCTCCATGTAGTCTTGAATTCTAGCAACAATTAATTTTTTGTGCT
>Ga0209535_1000649_pt1 | contig 24382 bp, 37 predicted proteins | sample LinPmetageLP28_FD_184041 | JGI IMG/M metagenome (GOLD analysis project Ga0209535, IMG submission 184041) | Marine viral communities from the Pacific Ocean - LP-28 (SPAdes) (version 2) | ecosystem: Environmental > Aquatic > Marine > Oceanic | place: Pacific Ocean | collected 2009-08-22
CATATGGAGTTGCCAGTGTGGGTATTAATATTCCTCGGATTTTTAATCTTGTCCTTATTGAACCGGGTAAATCTTTTGTAAGGGTTATTCAGAGCATAGGAAGGGGCATAAGAAAAGCAGAGGACAAAGAGAACGTGCAGATATGGGACATTACCAGTAGTTGCAAGTTTGCAAAAAGACACCTGGGGGCAAGGAAAAAGTTTTACAAAGAGGCGAATTACCCGTATAATATAGAGAAAGTAGATTATGAAAATCCTTACACTTGAAAATAGACCATATAAATTAGAAAAAATACCGGAATGGGTAGATGAGAAATTACGTTTCGCTGTGCTTGATAATTCAGATCCCAGCAATCCAGATTTCTTTTACATACCTTTAATATTTCTTGAAAGTTTTAATGCTCCGGCGGCAGTGCTAGAAATTGGTGGATGGAAAATTAAGATGCCATTGGATTGGAAAATGTTGATCGGTGAGGCTGGACAATCAGAAATGCATGTGCTACCTATAACAAGTTTAAATGACAGAGGTTTTGATGCATTTACATTTAATCCATTGTCAAGCCCAAAACCTGATTTTTACCCCATTGATGTTGTAGATATCTACACCGAAGTAAAATGGTATTTTCCAAAAATTAAATCAGGACAGATGTTAGCAGTTCCGTTAACTAACGGTTCTAGCCCTATTTGTGCCTACTTTGTGAAAGATATATCAAGACAGTGTGAACAAGTGGACTATGGCGATGTCTGGTAGAAAGACAATTAAAATAGATGCGCCAATAATGATGACAAACGATAAGATTGCTGTTTGGATGGATCAGGGAGAATGGGCAATGGATTTCTTTGATTGGTTATCTAAAGCAAAATTAAATTCTAAACTTTCAGGTTTACAACACATGAATAGTAAAATAAAATTAACATTTGTAACAGCAAAAGACTGTACAATGTTTGGATTAAAATATGCCGCAAAAAACAAGTAAAAGAAAATTTTTTGAATTACGTAACGGACTCAAAGCAGTAGACTTCAGAAACAAAGACTATTTTGATAGGATAGATGATCATGAAAGATCATTATATTCACCTTACATGCTGATGCGATATGTTTCAAGTGTGTCGTCAAAGGATCCGTTCTACGTAGAACACTATGTAGAGATGGTAAATGAATGTGTTAATAAGCACTGCTTCACATTGGGATCAAAACATAAAAAACTATTATGGATACTTACTGCTATGTGTGGTGCTGAGACACAGCAGTTTCATCCATGGATCAAACCAATGAAACGTGTGGCAAACAAATCGTTAAAAAAATTAATGCAGATATATCCTAACCGAAAAGAAACTGATCTAGAAATACTAGACAAAATTATTACTGATAAAGAATTAGAGGAATTGATAGAGGCACATGGCATCGAATCTAAATAAATGTACCTATTGTGGCAAAACATTTGCAAAAGAAAGAACACTACAAGTACACCTTTGTGAACCAAAGAGAAGACATCTACAACGAGATGAGAAATGGGTTGTAAATGCTTTCATGGTGTTTCAGCGATTCTATCAAATACACCAACACAACAGTAAACCTAAAACATATGACGACTTTGTAGACAGTGCCTATTACAATGCGTTTGTAAAATTTGGTCGATACATTATGTACATTAATCCGTTGTATCCAGACAAATACATTGACTATGTACTGCACTCAAAAATTAAACTAGATCATTGGTCGAGAGATGATCTGTACGAAGCATATCTAATTGACGCATTGAAAGGTGAGCCAGTTGAAGCGGCTTTGCAGAGAAGCATCGCAACAATGATGGACTGGGCGACAGAACAGAATGCACAATGGTCTGATTACTTTAGACTTGTTAATACTAATAGGGCAGTACAACATATACAACAAGGCAAAATAACTCCGTGGCTATTGCTAGGTTGCAACGCAGGAAAAAAAATGTTAAAATCGTTTACAGACGAACAATTACAAATGACACAAAGATTTATCAATCCAGAGTATTGGGCAAACAAATTTAAAAGTTATCCTGCAGACCACATATTGGTACAGGACACAGCCAAGGAGGCCAAGATTGTCTAGAATAGATGTTGACCACACAGACGAATTAGATTTTGTTGATGGCGACTCTTGTGTTATCATAAGCAAAAGTGGAGATATAAGGAAAATTATAGTACCAAAAATGGATACAGAAATGTTAAACAGTGCAGGATACAGAGCATTACTAGATGTCATAGATTTATTACAGCCTGGGTCTAAAGAAGAATTTATCAAGCACAATGAAAAGGATAAAGGAAGCATACACTAATGACTGAATTTACACACGGCATACAAGGAGCAATAAAAAAATTGATAACAGGATCAAGTTTTGGTCTAGCAATAGTGTACACCCTAGGACACATAGTGATTGCAATGGCAGTTGTGTCAATGTTAACTGGTGCCAGTTTATGGGAGGCAGGTTTAGTAGCACTGGTTGAACCTTCTATTAATGGGGTATGGTTTTATATATTGCACTCAATGTGGAAGAAATATAAAGGTTATAATGCCTGATGTAGATATAGATTTTTTTGATAGGGACGGGGTGCTGAAACTGTTCAAGCACACTCCTGCAACAATGATCAAAGATGCTAAAACAGAGAAACACAAGACCGGTGTGTACTTCCATGCGGTGCCTGAACACCCTGTCACAGGACATGCATCATTAGATTATAAAAAAGCAGAAGACAGAGGCTACTTTAAGATTGACTGTCTAAATGTAAATTTATACAAAGAAGTCAAATCAGAACAAGAACTAGTTGAACTAATGATACAGGAACCTGATTGGGATATGCTAAAAGATCCAAAAGTGGTTGCAAACCTTTTTCACCTAAATGGCCATTTCAACATAGTATCTAAATTAAAACCTAAGACCATTGAACAACTTGCGGCTGTATTGGCTATCATACGTCCTGCTAAAAGAGGACTAATGCATAAGGACTGGATAGACATAACGAAAGAAGTGTGGGTCAAACCAACCGACGGCAGTTACTTTTTTAAGAAGTCACATGCAGTTGCGTATGCACAAGCCATTGTGGTACAGATGAATTTGATGAACAGAGCTAAATATAGTTTTGATGCACCATCAAAAAACTAAAAAAAGAAAATCCAAAAAACGCAGTAAAAGAATCACCAAAAAAGATTGGTTCAATAATGCTTATGATCCAACTAATCCGTTGACGATATATTACGCAAAGTATATTAACAAAGACGGAAAGGTTTAAACAGGTTTTCTAACTAACTGAATAGTTCGCCTCTTCACCCTCTTTTTAGAAATATCAGAAAGTCTCACAGTAGGGCCATGCAGTATTTCGATATCTTTAGAGTTTAGAGTTACTAGCGTTGTACGGAAATAACGAAAATCGCCTTTTAGGAATATGTTAATTGGTATTTTTCTATTAGACTCGTGCCACCATGTTTCACCATATTTCAAAAACTTCATTTTATCCTGTGGTGAATACAGTCTTCCATAATCATAAAAGCTGATGACATTCGTATCTTCGTTCTGTACTATGCCCACGTATTCGAGGTCTCCTTTTCGTATAAGACTCAAGAAGGGGAATTTATCTCTTAACGTGTTAAAAATTTCATTCATATTCTATCTATAAATACTGTTAAATATGTATTATGCAAACAGTACAACGGTATTTAATAAACAACTTGGTAATCGCCTACATAAACGGTTATCACGGAAGGAACTCAAAAGTGTACGATAGACGGCTGACGCTTCATAGAGGGGTATCGAACCCCATAACATTCACGTTCAAAAACGAGGATCAGAAAGCACAGGATATTACAGCAAAAACCTACGAATTAAACGTTATTGATACTGAAAGTAAAATATCAGTGATCACAAAAACTTTAACAATACTTGATGATGGATCTACAGTCAGTACAAAAGGTGATGCCAGTACAACAATCACAGAGGGTGATTTACTCCCACTTGAAGCTAAATTTTACAACTATTCTGTACGTGAAGTAAAATCAGATGGCAGTAGAGAAGTGACATACGCTGATACAGGCTATGCATCTTCTGGCTCGATTGAAGTGCTAGATGGGGCATATCCAGAACTTGTATCAAGCACATCGATCACAGGATTTACAGCTACCGCTGATACTAAAAGTTTAGCTCACACATCAAGCACAATAGATAGTAGACCAGGTATCAACAACAACAAAGCATTACACACCATTGCGGTATACACTAAAAATTTTACAGGAAGTTTAAAAATACAAGGTTCAATGGCATCTAGTCCAACAACAGTAGATGACTGGTTTGATATTACCGTGGAAGGTGGAGCAAGTGCAACAAACACTTTCACTAGCTCAACAACAGTTACCACATTTAACTTCTATGGTGTTTACCAAAATGTGAGATTTACCTGGGATAATGACCCTGACAACACCGGTATAGTTGACAAAATCCTATATAGACAGTAAAATATAGTTAATGAATTTAATACAGAATACAATTCTGACTTCGCTTCCTGCAGGCCGTAAAAAAACTCCAAGTGGTTGGATAAGCTTCAATGCACCCTGTTGTGTACACAACGGAGAGTCCGCAGACAAAAAGAAACGTGGTGGTATAATGACCAGTGCCGATGGCACAGTGTCTTACCATTGTTTCAACTGTGGCTTCAAGGCAAACTATGTTATAGGACGTAAATTAAATCAAAAGATGAGAACGTTCATGGGTTACATTGGCATAGGAGATGATACAATACGAAAGCTGGCAATAGAAGCTATGCGAGAAGAAGAAAGCGATGCAACATATAAAAAGAAAAAATTTGTAATATTCAATAAAAAAGAATTGCCTCGAGGTGCAAGAAAACTAGAAATTTGGCTAGAGAAAATGTTAGAAAATTTATTGTCAGCTAACGAAACATCTTCGGTTGATAATTTACTAAAATATTTAGAAGGAAGAGGAATTGGTGCTGACTGGTATGACTTCATGTATTCAACAAATAAGAATTGGGACGTAGACAAAAGACTACTGATACCATTTTACTGGAAGGGCGACATAGTTGGATTCTCAGGAAGAATGTTTGAGCAATCAGAAAAAGTAAAATACTATACAGATGTACAACCCGGATATGTGTTCAACATGGACGCACAGGATTGGACAAGAAAATTTGTAATTGTTACAGAAGGACCATTTGATGCAATTACCGTTTCTGGCGTGAGCATACTAGGATCCGAGATAAATGATACACAGCGAGAGCTTATAGATGGACTAGGTAGGCAAGTTATTGTTGTGCCAGACCGAGACGCACCAGGAGAAAAACTGATCAATCAAGCAAAGGAATTTGGATGGAGTGTAGCATTTCCAGAATGGGAGACAGGAGTAAACGATGTTGCAGATGCTGTGATGAAATATGGAAGGCTGTTCACTATACAATCAATACTGAAGACAACAGAAACAAGTAAGCTAAAAATAGACCTTAAAAGAAAAATGTATGGATAAAACGCAGTTAGCAAAAATTAATTTTATTTTTTATATTCCTGGAAGTGCAGGATCATTATTAAGTATTCTAATGAAATCACAGATAGATAAAAACTTTCAGTTCAATGGTTTCGCTACAAACAATGCTCATAGCTATTGCATTGATGCTATTGCAGATACACACACATGGCACGAATATCAAAATTTTAAGAAGATGAATATAAGTCTAGAAGAATATTTTAAAGATAAAAATCTTAGAGATTCGTTGTTTCAACGTTGTGATGTTTCTTGGCTTGATGAATTTACGAAAATGAAAAATTTAAATTTAATTTTATGCTATATTGGCGACTACAATATAAAGTTATTTAATTTGTATAAGAAAGAATATAACACGATAAATGAGGTTGTAACAAAGGAAAATAATATTAAGGTGCCTAAAACACACAAAGATTATGAAACAATATTTTTTATTAAATCATTAAATGTTGCAATTCAAATCGAAAACAAACATATGGACAAAATAAATTCTATCAATATATTACCAGTACTGAAAAAAGATTACAAACAGTTTTCTAAGATTTGTAAAATCACAAACCATTCATTACTGGATAAAATTATCAACGATTACAATGCCAGAAATATCATAGACTTTGATATATTACCAAAAAGTATGAACAGATATTTACAAAAGCATCATAATAGTATACAATACACACATGGCTGATTATAATAACAACGAACAACACCAGGCTAAGAATTACTCTTTTGATGTGCAGAAATTGTATATCGAAATGCTATTAGCGGATGCCGAATCGTTTGCTAGAGCACAAAACATTTTCAGTCCTAAATCGTTTGATCGTAAATTACAACCTATTGCAAAATTTGTTAAAGACTACATGGATGAATACAAAGTCATGCCTGAAGTTGAGATTGTGAATGCAGAGCACGACATCAAATTAAAAACAGCAAAGGATCTTGATCCGGCACATTTCAATTGGTTGCTTGACGAATTTGAAACATTTTGCAGACACAAAGCACTTGAAAGTGCTATACTGTCATCTGCTGACCTGCTAGAAAAAGGTGACTATGGTCCTGTTGAGGACATGGTCAAAGAAGCAGTACAAGTTGGACTTACAAGAGATTTAGGTACAGACTATTTTGAAGATCCAAAAGGCAGACTGGAAGCATTAAAGAACAACAATGGACAGATTAGTACAGGGTGGAACAATCTTGATAAGAAACTGTTTGGAGGATTTAATAGAGGTGAGTTGAATATATTTGCAGGAGGGTCAGGTGCAGGTAAAAGTTTGTTCTTGCAGAATCTTGCAGTTAACTGGGCAACAGCTGGACTGAACGTTTGTTACATATCTTTTGAATTAAGTGAGCAACTTACTGCCATGAGATTAGATGCAATGATGACTAACATTCCAACGAGAAAAGTGTTTCCGGAAATAGATAATGTTGAGATGAAAGTTAAGATGTTAAAAAAGAAATCAGGTAACTTGCAGATCAAATACTTGCCAAGTGGTAGCAACGTGTTAGATGTGAGAACATATCTGAAAGAGTTAGAACTTAAGAACAAGAAAAAAATAGATTGTATACTGATCGACTACTTGGATCTCATGATGCCGAAAAGCAAACGTATAAGTCCGGCGGACTTGTTCATAAAAGACAAGTATGTGTCTGAGGAACTGAGGAACTTGGTTGTTGAGAAACACTGTGTATTGGCAACGGCTTCACAGTTGAACAGAGCAAGTGTTGAAGAGATCGAGTTTGATCACTCTCACATCTCAGGTGGACTGTCCAAGATACAGACAGCAGACAACGTGATAGGTATCTTTACAAGCAGAGCTATGAAAGAGCGTGGCAGATACCAGATACAGTTCATGAAGACTAGAAGTTCAAGTGGTGTGGGACAGAAAGTAGATTTAGAGTTTGATGTTGACAGTCTAAGAATTAGAGACCTAGCAGATGACCCAGAATACAAACAGTTTGACAAACAAAGAAGCACAATATATGACTCACTTAAACAAACATCTAAAGTATCTCCATCAGGAGGCACACCAACAGATGCACAACCAAAAATGCCAGATCCTCGTAAGGGGGACACAATAGGCAAAGTAAAAGCCAATGTAGAAGGTGGCAAACTGAGACAACTGCTAAACGAACTGCACTCAGATGAAGAACAGTAATGACATTGATTACATCTACGAGAAATTAAGTTCTCTTTATCCCAACTACGCTAATAAAAAACCCAAGGCTAAAATATATTCAAAAGCATACACTAGCCTTATAGGTGTAATGCTTTCTGCACAATCTCAAGATAAACGAACAGCGATTGCATGTAGACAACTATTCTCATTGGCTAACACTCCGGAGGACATGCTCACACTTACGCAAGAAGAAGTGATCGAAGCAATCAGACCGGCTGGACTGTTTAATGCCAAATCAAAAAATATACTTGCCACTAGCAAGATGTTGTTAGAAGAATTTGGTGGACGGGTACCACACACACAGAAAGAGTTAATGACACTACCTGGTGTTGGACGTAAGAGCTCAGACATCGTGATGCGATTCGTTTTCGGCGAACCACACATAGCAGTAGACACACACGTTTTCAGAATGCTGTGGAGATTGGGTTGGGCCGACAGCCTAGACGAGGGCAAGGCATCTATCACTGTGAACAACACTACGCCTAGCAAGTACAAGTATGGTGCCCACATGTGGTTAATAACACACGCCAAATACGTTTGTAAATCTAGAACACCTGTGTGCAATGAATGTGTGATCACTGCCGCTTGTGACAAAAGAGACATCACTGTTCCAAAGAACAAATTACGCCAAAAAATACATCAATAACTAGTATTATGTTTTTTGACATCAATACAAATCCGTCAGGCACAACCCACAAGTATCTTAATGAAATGCACAAAGTTGGCCGTTGGAAAATATTTCTAGATAATGGATGGATATCTTCTCACTCAGGATCAACCACAACATTTAAAAAAGGTTACAGTACTGAATCAGAAATCGTAGATGCAAAAGCCGGACAGACTGGAAATTTCTGCATCATTACTTGTAAAAGCAATAGCATCACCATTGAACATGACGACTGTAGGGGATTTCCTATCTACTGGAGTAATGATATGATATCAAACTTATACTCTAGCAGTAACCAACTATGGACCGGGCAGACAGCTTTTATAGAGGACGACAAAGTAAAATGTAATTTTGGAAAACTATTACTTGATTCTATTAGTACAGAAAAGCAGAACGTCCGTGTGCTTTTAGATCTAGTTGAAACTTATTTTAAAAATTACATAGCACAATACTTGAAATACAATGCAGATTTTTATTTGGCTGACAGTTCAGGGATAGACACACTTACTTTATCTGCACTAGCAAACAAGGCAGTGCAACCAGTTGAACCTCTCATTATATGCAATAGTCCATTGTCGGAATACATCAAAACCCGTTACTGGGGTTACAAACAGTTGCCAAACAAATATAACTTTGTTGGCACAGGATTTTGCGGAGATGAATTTATGATGAGGAACCCGTTGTATGTCAGCTGGTATCTAAAATTTCATAACATAGACCTACAGAAGATGTATTCTAAAAACCCAGACACATACATGGAGGGATTTATAAAACATAGATACCTTGATAAAATATCCAAGGACAGCAGTTCGTTTCGCAACGAAAAAGAAATGCAGTATCAATATATGAATAACATGCTGAATGATTTTCAGATGTGGCACTTAAATGAAACAATAACCTTCACTCCATTTAAAAATAGATATGTTCCACACCTGTTACTATCGATGAAACCTAAAGATGTGTTGACCCAAGTCACTGATGCATTGTTTAGTAAGAATCTAATTTATCGTAACAATCCTAACTTGATATCAAAGCTGTCAGCTAACAAAAATGATGTGTTGCCCTAAAGCGTAAATTTTGGTAAAGCGTTTTTTTTTTATACGCGAATGCGTAAATGCGTAAAGACGGCCTAGCCTTTTGAACTTGACCGCCTTCAGTGTTAATACAAATTAGAACTTGTATTTGAATCCGACCACTGTCTCTGTGTGATCTAGGTTGACGTCAAAATCATTGTTAACGTATAAAGATGCGTTCTCTCCGATGTCTTTGTCGAAGTCTAATTCAAAACTGTTGAATGTAGCATTCATGTTGTTGTCAACATCGTAGTTAACGCCAGAAGTTGCACCAATGCCTGTGTTCCATAACATCACATGTGAATCTAGGTACATCGCATTAGTTTCTGCTTCTACTTTTCTTTCCGCGCCAATCGTGAAGTCCACGTCTGCCGCTTCGGCCGGTGCTGGTTTCAGCACAGTCCAAAGGATCCCAAGTGCGATGATAATCGCCACACCTAGGCCCATTTTTTTCTTAGTCATTTTCATATTTGGTTTTTCTCCTTTTGATATGAATTGATTTCGCGATCCAAGGCCTTGGACCGCACCGGATTGTAGCACTACTTATCTGGTAAATGCAACCTTAATATGTAATTAAATACGCACATAATTTACCAAAATTCAGCTGAACGTTTCGTGTGTCTGTTAAATAAATACAACGTATGAAAAAAATCAAATGGTTATTATTCCACGAGCCTGCAGAACTGTTCATTAGAACAGCAGAACACTTCAGTGAAGAGATCAACAAGCTGAGTTCAACTGGGTTCGAAATTGAAATTTTAAAACTAGAAGACTACAACGAGAAGTACAACAACGGTGAGGCATGTGACCCTATCGCTGAAATGAGAGCGGGCAAAGTGCAAATGAGCCAGTTGTACGCTAACTCACTGGCAGGATCTGGTGCGGGAGACTTCACAGCACTGTCACTGCCGTTCCTGTTTAGAAGTCACGATCACGCAACCAAGGTTTTCGAGAGCGAGGTGGGATCACAACTTTTACAACACTTACAAGACAAGGTGGGAGTGAAAGGACTGTGTTTCACATACTCGGGTGGTTACAGAATGTTAGCTTCAGACACACCAGTTAAATGCATAGAAGAACTAAAGGGACTGTCATACAGAGAGAATGACACTGCTTTGTGGTCTGACCTGTTCAACACACTGGGCATGACTCCAACTATCGGAGAGCCAAACATCACACAGACGACTTATCCTAGATACGAGGCAGAAGCGAGAGCACATCAGAAATACATTGCCGACACAGGACATTCCATGTACCTGACTACAATAATGGCCAACGAGGAGTTCTGGAACGACCTTTCTGTTGAGGATCAACTACATTTCAAAACAGCGGCACAGATCTGTGCAAGAGCCGAAAGAACAAAGTCAGTTGACGACGCAGAAACTATCAAGACTGACAAGGGTGTACAATCAGAGTTGGGCATATCACAGATTTTCGATTTTGACGATGCTGAAAGAAATAAGCTGGAGCAGGCGTTAGAATCAGTATCAAAGAAATGGGAAAAATACTTTACCACTGGATTGGTTGATAAAATAAGAAAAATCTAGTATACTGTTTTGATGCTGAACTTCACAGGTATCAACACCGATCTCAAACAACAGGACCTACAAACCACAATAAAAAAGGGCACACATCTTGTGATACATTCATACGACCTGCGTATGGATCGGCCATTCTTCAACTACTGTCACAAACTGCACAAGGAACACAATCTCGATGGCATAGTGGCCATCAGTTCCAAGCCAGACAACACCTTTCATCCAGGCATAAACACCTACTGGCCGGACATGGTCACACTGGGAGACACCAAGCAGGAGTGGGCAGGCAAACTAAAGCAACTGTGGAAATTGGAGAGGACACCCGAGGAATTAATCAAGTTGCTAAGATATCAGATGCTGTTCAAAGACGGTGAACTGATTTACAGCAAACACCAACCTGTCAAGGATCACTACCAAGAGCTCTTACAAAACAAGGATGCCATGCGTAGGATGATCAATGATGACCTAGAAGGTTCTCAATGGGGAGACAACGGCAAGGGAAGTGCTAGGGGCAAACACCACGCGAAAATTTTTAAGAACCTACGCCAACAGGACGAGGGATCGTTGTGGGAACTACCAATATGGTTTGGTGAACAATCAAAAGGTCCTGAAGGCCACGGACCCGGCAATGGTTTCGTAAATTTTTTATTTTACTACCACTTATGGCCCAACAAGGAACTTGAAGAGCATCTAATAAAATTGTCCCATACAGCATAGTCGTTTAAATATCATTGCAATGATAAACCAACGATTATTTGATCACTACCGCATAGACACCAACAAGAATTTAAAAATTAAGAACAGGTGTCCTAGGCCGGCGGACACAATACTAATAGACAAACAGGGTTCTTGTTACGCATGTGAGTGTCAGTCGTGGTTGCCACAAAGCATAGGTAACTTACAGATAAAGACACTTGACGAGATCATTGGCAGTGACGTGCAACAACATCTACAAAGTTCAATAGCAGACGGCACTTATCGTTATTGCAACGAGCACCAGTGTTCGTACATAAAGTCAGAATCTGTATTGCATGGCCAGCCGGAAAGCATACAGCATCTAAGACTTGCCATTGATGACAGTTGTAATCTACGATGTCCAAGCTGTCGCAAGAGCATGATATTCCATAAGGAAGGCTCAGCATACGACCTAGGCATCAAGCTGGCGGACAAAGTTAATGATTGGTTGTACAAACACCAACACCCTATTCAGGTGCACATAGGATCAGATGGAGATCCGTTTGCTTCGCACGTCTACAGGCACTTCATGGAGCAGACGCCAGAGCGTGACAACATCAAGTACTCCATACTGACCAACGCACTGATGTTCAAGGAATTCCACAAAAGGATCCCATACGTTATAAACAACTTGCAAGAGTTGGGTGTCAGCATAGATGGTGCATCTAAGGAAACTTATGAAAAATTAAGATTAGGTGGTAAGTGGGAAAAAATTAATGAGAATCTAGAATGCATATCTGAGTTAAAAGAAAAACACAACTTCAGATTTATATTACACTTTGTTGTACAGAAGGACAATTATCACGAAATGGAAGATATAATACACCTGGGTAAGAAATATAATGCTGACAGGGTTTGGCTCAACAAGATGGAAGACTGGAATGTGTTTACCAATTTCAGTGACATGGATATTTTTAATTCCAAACATCCTCTACACACTGATTATCGAAAACAACTTCGCAACGTATGGCCTTATCTGGGCATGGAGAAAAATCCCATAGTAGAGGTTCCGACTTTAAATATCAAAACATGAAGATAGCAATCACAGGACACAGACAGGGAATTGGTAAAGCGTTTGCTGAACAGTTGTCTTCACGTGGACACACCATAGTTGGCATTTCAAGAAGTGATGGCGAAAACATACGTAGGACAGAACATATCGCCAACATGATAGAACCATGTGACATGTTTATCAACAACGCACAATCACAATATGCACAGACTGAGCTGTTCTATTCGGTTTGGAAGAGATGGAGAGGAAGCAAGAAATACATTTGGAACATCTCAACAATGATGACAGAGGAACCTGTCAATGGTGTTCCCGAAGGACTTAACGACCTGGACATGAGTCATTACAGAATACAGAAACTTGCTTTAGAGGAAGCATCGAGACAGTTGACGCACAAGGATAGTTTACCTAGAATATCTATAATAAGACCGGGAGAAGTTGACACACAAGGACGAGGAGGAGCAGATGTAAACGTGTGGGTCAAAAGTGTTATAGACACATTCACGCAACACGATAATATTCATATCAGTGAGATATCAATTGCACATACCGAAAAGGGCTTTGTGTTGTAATACTCCAATGCTATCCCACTGGAACAAAATATTAACCACAGACTGTATAGTGATCAAGATAGGTCAGCACACAGTATATCCTATATTTAGAGTAGGACATACAAGCCTAATGGCAACAGCTAATGAACAATACACCAACAAACAAATATCAAAATGCAAACACATAGACATACTGATAAGAAATCCGGACGAGCGTTTCGTGTCTGGACTCAATGAATATAGTCGACAAAACAATCTTGAAGTGTACGAGGCATGGAAGTTGGTAGAGCAGGAAAAATTAATTGACAGACATTTCATACCACAGTACATGTGGCTTTTGCATTTACATAAATTTTACAATGATTACGTCACCCTCAGGCCTTTTCCGTATATAAATGAATTCACAAATACACACGTGAAGAAAGACAAAAAAGAAAAGATAGCTGTAGAACCAATTAACAAATTTGTTGACGTAGATCATAAATTAATGCAACACTATCATAAACAAATAAAGTTAGGCGAACTTATCACGAGGTATAAAAATGTATTGTCCTAGACTCAAACACTTTGTAAGACTTAACCAGGACGGATCCATAGGCAAATGTGGACACATGGTTAATGCATTAGGTTACAAAACATTTGACGAGCTGGATAAAAGCGAATGGCTAGATGCAATAAAAGATACCATGTCACAGGACAAATGGCCTGATGAATGTGTGCGTTGCAAACAAACCGAAGAAATAAACGGAGAAAGCGTTAGGACAAAAAGCATAGAGAGACACAAGATACTACACCCTCGTAAAGATGATTACTTGGTGGTGGGAGGAGTATTAGACAACATATGCAACAGTGCTTGTCAGTCCTGTAACGCTGGACTCAGCACCAAGATAGGTAGCTTAGAATCTAAAAAATACACACGTGTGAACAACTACGAAACGTTTTGGAAACTGCCACAAAACAGAATACTAGAAGTGGATGTAAATGGTGGAGAGCCCACAGCAAGTAAAAACTACAAAAAGATATTGGCCAATCTTCCGGCAAACACTAAGATAGTTAGAATGAACACTAACGGGTCTAGAATGATCAAAGAGCTAGAGACAATACTAAGGAACAGAACAATGGTTATTGTTACTTTAAGTTTTGATGGCACAGGCGATGTTCATGACTATGTGCGTTGGCCAATCAAATGGAAAAATTATATTAAGAGCGTAGAGGCCTATAAAAATTTACAGAAACAATATCCTTTGTTAAAGCTGAACTGTTGGACAACTGTGAGCAGTCTAAACGTTGAAAACTTGCCAAGCATACTCGACTTTGTAACCGAACAAGGATTGGATCACAACTGGGCGTTTCTAGACGATCCTGATGCATTGAATGTAAAATATAAAAATAGTTTTACCTTAAGTGCAAAACAAAAGTTAAGTAAGTCATCCTATTCTGTCTGCAGGGAGATAGCAAAGAAAATAGCCATTGATCAAGACAACAGCAAACTGTTAGAATATTTTATAAAGAGACAGGATACGTTGCGTAATATATCTATAAAAGATTATTTTAATTTAGAGCCAAATTTTTCTAAAAACAATTTAGCAAAACGTTCATGATGTTCAGCACCGTAGTGTTCACCGTCCTTAGCTAGGTTTGGTTTTTTGAATTGTTCACGCTGTGTTCTTGAATCCCAATATGGCCAGCAATTTTTTATTGTGTAATTTTCAAGAACATTCAATTCGGATATGTGTTCATGATATGAATCCTGTGCAAAACAATGAAATGTTTTACAGTTGTTTTTCTCGGCATACTTCTCAACAAAGAAAACATTTTTTAAAAAATTATGTTTGTCTGTATTTTCATCCTCGTGTTTTAATTTTTCATCATAACTCATTATGCCTTGTGGGTATACACCAAGACGTTCTCTACGACTCCAGAAAGGCCAACATACAATTACTATTCGCGGATCTATAATTTTTTCACAACCATACAGCACACGCACAACTTTATCTGCACTTGCTCCCGGCTGTCCAAGATTCCAGTATCTCAATCTAGTGGCGTTATGTTGTGATAGATGATGTACCCAGTGCTCGTTGTCTGTGTTGCCTTGTCCAAATGTATGACTACACCCTAGCACCACAACATTCTTTTTGCCATCTGGCATTGGTTCCCATTCGGGACACCGGTAACCATGTGAGTTAGTTTTGTAGTCTATTATTGGTGCCTTGTTGATGCCAACACTCTTTGGAAGTTCTCTGTCAGCGTAGTACCCGTGTTTCATATATTTAATTATTTGGTGCTTATGGCGGTCCCTGGGAGAATCGAACTCCCCTTTGCAGGATGAAAACCAGCTGTCCTAACCGATAGACGAAGGGACCTAAAGTGGCGGGAGTGAAGGGACTCGAACCCTCGACCTATCGCGTGACAGGCGATCGCTCTAACCAACTGAGCTACACCCCCAAAAACACCAAACTGTTCAGAACTACCTTTATTACCAAATAACTCATCACAGCGTTTATTTTGAGGTTATGTGTAAATGGTGCCCCTCGTCCGACTCGAACAGACCACCTACTGATTACAAATCAGTTGCTCTACCAGATGAGCTAGAGGGGCCTCCTTAAACACTCCTATATAGTACAATATAAAACACCTTATGTCTACCGTTTAAACGTACATAGAGCAACGCACACGCATGGTAAAGGGTATCAAGGAGTAACTGTATATGTCGTCAAAAATATACATCTAAAGGTGTTTAAATGCAGATATGTTCTATACGCATATCAGCCCTGTTGACAATGCATAAATAATTTTGTATAATAAATTATGAGAGATTCAAAAGCGATAAACGAAGCAATAGCTAAACAACAGAGAGCGTCTAAAGAGAAACTCCTGCAAAGACATCTTCGTACAGAAGTTGAGACAGGTGCGAGTGGCACACAGAAATATGTCATCAAGTCAGGTCCAAACAAGGGCAGGATTGCAGAAGGCTTCCAAAAATCCCAATCATAAACACACAATAGATACACACAACGACCGGCAGTAAATATTGCTGTGAGCAAAGACATGGAAAGAAAAATTATCATATTATTGACATTGGTACTGATAGGTATCGGTATGTCTGGTTGTGGAGTAAAAAACATTCCAAATGAACAACCAAAGCAAGAGCAATCTAAAAAACCAACTGAGCTTGATACTATTAGCAAGTTGGAAGGTATCGCATTTGTGTTAGGTTGCATGTTTGATCCTGCACCATGTCAAGAGAAAAAAGCTCTAGAAAAAACTGAGGACAACAAATAATGATTGAAAATATTTGTGAGTTATGTGGTTGCGAACAACACTGTAAAAGTTCATGTGGTGAATGTCAAGACTGTCCAGACTGTGGCTGTAAAGACTGTAAAGAAGACTAAACTTCTAATCTATCTTTTGAAAAATTTAGGCCATCGAGCTCTTTTGGTTTGCCATATGGATATTTAGGATAAACTTTAAATTCTTCTCCTGTCGTATCATTTTGACAACCTGCAACTATCCAATCCCATTTTTTCCCGCCAGCGATAACAAACTCGTTCATTACTTCATAACTTCCGTTTGGATTTTGTAATAATAGATTTGCCTTGCATTCTGACATGCTTTTGAAATAACCTTCCAACTGGAAAGTCTGTTGCGTTTCGATAGGACTATGGCCTATCATATAGGCCAATATTAAAATCTTGTACACTAGGAACTACCTTGTGGTTCCTTTTCTTCTTTAACTTTCTTAATTAACAGTTCCGTTGTTGTGTGACCTGTCTTGTGATGTACCATCATGTCTAAGGCGCTGTGGCCTATACTCTTGTTGTAGTTTCCTGTGGCCGCTCCTGCTATTCCGTTAGAAGTAAGACTGCCAACTAGTGGCAGTGAACAACCGTTAAGCAATACTAAAAGGGTCATTGCAAGAACCAGATTTCTCATGACTATTTGTCTTCTATTAATTTACAGTTTTCTTTTGTTGCTTCTAGGCCTTTTTCTTTATCAAAAATCCAAAGGTGTGACCAAACTACTTGTTGTCCTGTTACTGTACATTTTTTGCCCCAAGATAAACTTGGATTCTTTGGTACAGCACATCCAACCAATAGTATTGATGCTAGTATAAGTGTTACGAATGTTTTCATGTGCGTATTTACCTTTATATACTACTATATTAACATAGACAGGATACAAGTCAACCATATTATTTAAGCTAAATATAGCTAGAACTTAACAAGGAGGATAATATGAATCCGATTAAATTTGTAAAAGACAGACTAGACGAAAGAACATCATGGGATGGCGCAGTACTAATATTATGTGGTATTGTCGTATTGATTGCAGGACCATTGGCAAAACTAGCGGCCTGGGGAGCAATCGGCTATGGTGCTTGGACTCTATACAAAAGAGAGAAATAGTATGAAATTTAAACTACCAAAGATGCCTAAGGTTAAGATGCCTGACATTGTTGGCAATGCCAAGAAGCTTGGTAACGCTGTCAGCAAAGAAGTAGGTGGCAAAGCCAAAGGTGCAGTAAAAGGACTAAAAGGACTTAATCCTTTTAAGAAATAAAAACATGGAGGTGGCCTTATGTTCAACTGGTTCAAAAACCTTATTGATGCATATGACAAGATGTTTGTTATCGAAAAACCTAAACAACCAACTGTATACAAGATTGGTAACAGAAGGTACATTAGGAGTAGAAGATTAGGTAAAACAACAATGCCGAGAACCATATACATTAAAAAAGAAAATAAAAAATGAAAATAAGCGACAACACTTCAATCTCGATGCCCATGAGAAATTTACTTTCTATCTTGGCGGCCGTCGCGGTTGGAGTGTGGGGATATTTTGGACTGGTAGAAAGACTGACGCTGTTAGAAATGCAGAACGCATCACTGACAAAAGATCTGGAACACGCAGAACAAAAACTCACAGCGGACATTGAGAAGAACAACGAATTCAGGATCAAGTATCCAAGAGGTGAGCTAGGACAGAGTTCACAGGACATAGAACAGTTCATGTTGATTGAAGACCTTTATACAACTGTGGAAAGAATGCAGAAGCATCTGGACAGCATGGCCAACAACAAGATCAACATAGAGTTCCTTAACAAGCAGATGGAAAAAGCACAGGCAAACATCGAAGCACTCAAAGATGCTGACCGAGAGATTGTGTACAAGAATGGTAATGGAGAAGGACACTAATGATAGAAACAGTTGTTGCATTGTTGATGTTGGTCAATGGAGAGATCAAGGAACACAGAATTCAAGAGTCGATGGCCAAGTGCCTAAGAGGTAAGCGTACTGCCGAAAGAAATTACAACGAAAATGTCAAGTATCAATGCATCAAGGCAAAGGCACAGACAGAGATATACATGGGCGAGAAGTCCATAAAAGCAATCATCCTAGACTAAACATCAAATAATATATTTGTAAATCTTGTAAATTTAAATTTACAAGAAGTTTACATCGTTTACAACGTATGACTTGCTTTTTCACGATTTTGTGTATAAGTTTACTATAAGTAAATTTACAAGCATTAATTTACAAAAGGAAACAAAATGTATCAAGATAGTAAAAAAAGTCAAAAAGTTTATGTTGAAAGCAACTGCGTTTCTCGTGACGACTGTTGTTGGGACGAAACACCTGAGATGATCACAGAAGTTACTACTGTAAGTAAAATTTTAGAAAGTAGAGCTGTTACAAAAGACGAGATCGTTTCTTTTTAACACCGTGGTTATAACCAAACCAATAAGCTAAAGCTATAAATCCTGTTATCAATAATGTGTGCCAAATATAAAACATACTAGTAATTATCGATCGCTTTGATTCCAATAACCCATTTTGGCCTGATATCCAAATTTTTCTAGACTTGCATAAGGGTAATCATGATCTTCCATATACTGTGCCATCCATCCTTTGTGCCTTGCATTTTTTAATTGTTGAGTTGTATTAAGCCATGCCTGTATTAGTTCAATACTCATAAACGGACATCTATACTCTATTCCCCAATACCCACCTACTTTTTCTGTCCTGCCGTGGTATGGTATAAAAACATTGTCTTTGATCCAAGGCCAGACTGTATCCAAATCACTAGGGAAGTGGCCACCAAATCTACTTTGCTTCCTCATCCTATGTCCTTTAAATCCGTAATCACTGTATATGTCGTCACCGCCGTCACCGCCAATAATAATTCTTTTTCCCTTTGGCTTCATGTAGTTTACATAAATCTCGCTGTCGCCTGCGTTACAGTATGTGTTAGTTTTGAGAATAGGATTGTCTGGACACATCTCAAACATCTTTTGATGGAATGGGTGTTCCTTGTTATTGTAGTAATTGTTTGACAAGGGTTTGCTATTTTTTGATGTTGGATCTAAATTTATTATTTCTATCTTGTGCAACTTTTGCCTCTTTGCCAAAGTGGGTTGATGCTCTTGCTCATTGTAAATGCTATAACAATCTAAGTCTTTAAAAAATTTATTTGCTGTACAGGCTATCATTCCACTGTCGTACCCACTGCTCATTAGAATACTTGCTTGTTTGGTGTATCTATCATTGATTGCTTTTTCCCAAAGTTCCCAAACTTTATCATAGTTGTTGACTGTTTGATTTAGGTTCCAAGACTTATTTTCAAAACTGGTTAGCTTTTTTGTTTCTTTATCAAATATGTAGATCCTGTTTTCCTCACACCTATAAAATGCGTTGTGCTTTGCTTGTATGCCGTCAGGTAGACTTGCAATAGTAATCCCGGTTTCGTCATAATAGTAATACAATGGCCTAGTTCCAAATACATCTGTACAAAACAGGACATGCTTATCGGTTGCCCACGTGATACTATACTCTCCTTCAAATGTTTTTACTAAAGGTATAAAGTCAGCATAGTTCATGCTGTCTAGTTGTCGACTAATCCATTGGGTATCATTCTCAGTCTTGTCGTTGTATATGCTACCATTATACAGCAGTACTCCAAAGTTTTTCAACACTGGTTGCTCTACGGGAGTTTTAATTGTTGTCAGTCTTGCGGCACCAACATGTCCAAATTCGCAGGAGAATTCTTTCCAAGCATCTGGGCCTCGCCTCTTAAGGCTTTCGGTTTTCTCTATGGGAGATATATTTGAATAATAGTAACCACACATAACATTGTTTGGTATTTACTGTGGTATATGAGAGAGGGTTAAAAAACCCTCTCACATTGTTTGGGAATTACTTACTGATTACTTTCCACTGTTTGTTTCTAGACTCATCGATCATGAACTGTCCATATCTGTGGTCTCTTCTGTTCTTCCATGACTCACTTGCAAAAACGATTGCTGGTATATCAATACCTTTTACGTTTTTACCTGCAAAGAAGTAAGAGTAACCTAATACACTGTGAGGTGCTTTTGGTTCTAGATCTTGTGCTATCATTTCAGCATCACCAACGATTTTGTCGTTCAGTACTACCGGACATGACTCGCCGTCTTTTGCAACAGTTGAAATACTAAAATCTATCTCGCCTGCCACTAGTGCCGCTCTATACATCTTAGCTTTCTTGTAAGGAATAACTTTTGCATTTGGATTGATAGCTTTCATGAACGCTATAAATCTTGGTCCATAAAATCCATTTTGCCAAACACCAACTCTTACCTCACCATTTCTAAGTGCGTCAATTGTTGCTGATGCATTGTCAGTTCTATGACAAACTGACCATGGACTGGCCGCATACATGTTTATGAAATATTTCTTAGGTATTGCACAAGCATTCTTGCTACCATCGTTTTGTTTTGCCATTGACTCAAAAGGCAATGCTGTTACGACTGGGTTTTTAGCTTTCTTTAAGTAAGCAATGGCCGCCGCACAGTTGTCAACTACAATCTTCTCACCGAACTTATCGCCCAAAGCATCAGCGATGTAAGTAACCATTCTGTCACCTAATCCACCTGCTCTAGAGTGCTGAAGCACATCAATCTTGTCTGCCGCAAACGAGACCGATGCTGACATTACCAAGAACAATGTTGTCAGTATTGTTAAAAGTATTTTCTTCATTTTTTTTTCCTTCTTATTTGTTTGTTAAATTTAACATCCTAAGTATACATGATCCAGATCCTAATTGCAATCTCAAAAAGTTTATCATGCAAAATAAATCCGTATATCAGAGGCATTGTGTCTAGCTTGTAGAATAAAAGTCCTATTGGTAACAGCATAGCTGTTATCAGGAGATGCTCACCCCCTGCTAGTGTCTGGTGTCCTACATATCCAATTGCTCCAAACAAGAACAACACCACACCCAGGTAAACCCATTTGATTGGTAAGTTGTTTAGGTATTTCATGAAGTTCACATATCTGCCTGCTAGAAAGAGACCGATTGTTGCACTCACCAGGAAGAATATAATTATCATGGTAAATGTTGATTGGAACCATTCTATAGTCACCGGATAACCACGTGTGTCTAAGATGTTGTATATTAATGCTTCACTGACTGTAATTGGTATGCCCAAAAACAACAATGGAACAAGTTGAGTAAACGTACCGGCATTGTTGGCACCTTCACTTGCTATAAGACTAGGCATATCTCCTTTTCCTTTTCGATATGAACCTTTTCTTATTTGCACCCATTTCTCTACCGTGTATGCCAAGATACTACTCATGCCATAACTCATGCCGGGTACAAATCCTCCCACGCTACCTAATAGTCCTGCACGAACCAAGGTGGCGAAATACTTTTTAATCTTTTTAAAACTTTCTATATAACCCTCTAGGGTCACTCCGGGAAACTCAAATACCTTTGCTCCACTGCTACGTAGGCTTCCTATCAACAAAGGTATAACAAACATTGTTGTGACAACTGGCATAATTGGTAGACCGGGATACAGCAATGGTGTGTCAAAGGTCATGAAGCTGTCGTTGGTGTATGTGTCATAACCTACCTTGCCAAGCATGTTACCAAATATGAATAACCCAATACTGACTATAAGTTTGTTCCTACTGATCCAAATTATGGCTATACTTGTTAGACTGAATATGGCCATCTGCACCGTGCTGTTCCATATCTGATATATCATGAACAGTAACGGTATCATTGCCACTATCAGTATTACCCCGAACACACTGGTCACCCAACTTCCTATTGCACTGAACATTATTGCCTCACTGGACTTGCCACTCTTGAACAAGGCGTGCCCTTCCATGGCACTGGGCACAGCACTACTGCTACCAGGTACACCAAAAACAATAGCCGTGATGCCTCCAAAGAACTGATCTATACTGACCATTACTACGTAAAAGATTAATATGTTCTGGGGTTGCATCTCAACCAAGAACGGATATGCCATAAGCATTACGGCCATGCCGCCCACTCCGGGCATAATACCACTAAATGTTCCGCATATGATTGCTACTATAAAAACTATTGCTGTTTCCATTTGTTTATATTATACACTATTTTGATAGACGGTCAAGCAGACGTTGTGATACAGGACGGACTTTGATTGACTTGCCCCATATACCCTTGACATTCTTGTTTGGTAAATCTAAAAATCTGTTATCAACCTTCTTGGTAATTACATCGTCAAAATATTTTTTAGCTATTTTTTGTTTTTGTGATGTGTGTTTATCTTTTGCATTGTTTTCTTTGATGCATTGTTGATCTTCATTGAACCATTTGCCGTTTGATTTTGTTTCCGACCCTTGCAAGAATGACGAAGCGGCCTCAAAACCCATAGCTTTCATTAGTCTATCATAGTATGGCCGGTTGTCAATAAAAGGATTGTCCAGCACCTCTGCCCCATTATGCCAAAACATTTGCATTACTTCTGCTGTTGGAAGTAGATTATATTCCCAAAGTATGTTGTCTATCTCCTTGGCTTTTGCGTGTGCAAGTTTTTTAATCAGATGAGGTGACCCGTCATTCACATAAAAGTATATCAAATCAACGTTGGGATCAGTACAATTAATAGGCAAATCCCATTCATGATTGTGTAACTTGTACACATACCAACCATTCTCAATCAGTATCTCGGGCTTCTCATACCCCATAATAAAACATGCTTTGCTAGTTTTACTTCTAGTCAGTGTAAGTTCGCCACTGTTCTGATACCATCCGTTTGTATTTTTCCAGTCCCCTGCCCAGTGGCCATAATTGTAATCGACTATTTCTTTCTCAAATGTTTCTTTACTAGTTGGTGTCCATCCTTGAAACAAATCAAATTCCCATCCAAGCTGACTTGCAACGTCACCATGTTTTGCATAAGTTACTTTCTTGGTGTGGTCGTTAAGGAATTGTCTTGTTTTTGATAATTGCTGTACTGAGTTGTTTACAACATTTAATAATTTAATGTTACGGGTTTTCCTACGTTTGAAACATTCAACAACTGTGTTGCTGTCGGTGCCGCCTGAATATCCTATTGTAATTTCGTTGTAGTTCTTTTCAATGTAAGCACACATTTGCTGTCTATAGTATTCTATAGACTCGGGCGGTTCTGTTGTCCAGTCATCGTCAAATAACTTTTGATCTATACAGAACTCAACAATACCTTTGTTTCCAAGATATTTCAAAATATCTTCGTTGTACTTTTGAGTAAAATGTTTTTTTTGATCAACGTTTTTTGTTATCTTGGTCAACTCTTCCAAGGCCTTGACATCACTATAAAATTTTTTATTGCCTACTTTGTAGTAGCCAAACATATTTTTTATGTTATGATTGAAACTCTCGAATGCCATCTCGAGTTATTTAAGAGTGTCTAATGTGGTTGGTAATTTAATTTATTTGTCTTCGTCGTCTTGGGCTCTGGTAGTTACTATCTTATCTACAAGTCCATATGCAACGGCTTCTTCTGCGTTCATGAACTTGTCTCTTTCCATGTCGTCTTTTAATTTTTGTAAAGGCTGACCAGTTGTCTTCTCGTAAATTTCTGTAAGCTCTTTCTTCCATCTTAACAATTCGTTTGCTCTTATCTCAACATCAGTTGCCTGTCCACTTGCTCCACCTAGTGGTTGGTGTATCATGTGCCTTGCATGTGGCAACATATATCTTTTGCCTTTTGTACCTGCACTTGCTAGGAGTGAGCCCATAGAACAAGCCTGGCCCACTACTATTGTTTGTATGTCTGATCTAACATACTGCATGGTATCATAGATAGCCATACC
>Ga0209535_1000650_pt1 | contig 24342 bp, 40 predicted proteins | sample LinPmetageLP28_FD_184041 | JGI IMG/M metagenome (GOLD analysis project Ga0209535, IMG submission 184041) | Marine viral communities from the Pacific Ocean - LP-28 (SPAdes) (version 2) | ecosystem: Environmental > Aquatic > Marine > Oceanic | place: Pacific Ocean | collected 2009-08-22
CAAGCCCAAAAGAAAATTTACGAAGATTAAAATCTTTGGAAGCCCAAATGACTTTAGCTCTTAAACAAAAGCAAGATCTTGAGGCTTGGGGTAAATCTACTGACCCAAATAGAGGCCCCGCTCCGCTGGCTCCCACTATGGCTGATTATTATAATGCCCTTGAAATTGAGACAGATGGTCAGGGTAATCCTGTCGTGACAAGCATTAGTTCTGTACCTCAGTCGTTTATAACTGCCACGGAAGGTTTTGCGAAACCCCCAACTCAGCAAGAGATAATTGATCTTTGGGAAAGCTTAGATCAAGAAACAAAAAATACATACAGATAAAGGTGAGTAAGCATGTCAACTGCTCTTGAAAAACAACTTGAAATACAACGCTTAGAGAAAAAACTTACCGATCTTAAAAAACAACCCAAACCAAACGACGACGGCACTTTTGGCACTCCGCCCGACGAAATGGTCTACGACCCCGTCAAACAAATCTTTGTCGATACAGCCCTGGCTGCCGAGCGTATGCCAAGGGGTACGGGTGCTGGGCTCCAGGTCCTCAAGGGAGTGCCAGGTGTTCGAGGATATGTCGATGAGATAATGGGTGCAGCTGTCGGCGGTGGAGACGATGTAAAAAGAAGAATTGCGACGCAAACTACGCGGGAACTCGACAAGCAATTTCGGGGCGAATATCCAAAAACGTCTATGGGGCTTAACATGGGCGGTGGGGCAATGGCGACCGCAAGCCCGCTACTTAGGTTCGCCACAAACCCTCGAACCACACTTGTCAACAAAATGGTAAAAGGCGGAGCTGGGGGTTTACTCCTCGGTGGGAGCGAGGGTGCAATTGCGGGGTCTGGAGACGCAGATGGACCTGGCGGCACAAGTGGAAATCGAGTGCAAGGGGCTCAGCGAGAAGGGTTTATGGGGGGGCTAATTGGAACTCCTCTAGGCATTACAACGCCCGTCTTAGGGTCCGCCGTTAGAACCGCCTCTGAACGGGCTATAGACGCTATTACCCAGGCGGGGAAAACCAAAGCAGCAAAAGAGTTAGGAGTAGGAACTGATGCCGTGAGCGTCCTTGGTGCAGCTGTCCAGGGTGATGACATCGATAAGGGGTTTAAAAACATCAAGGAAGGAGGCGACGGGGCTATGCTTGCGGACGCTGGACCCGCTACAGCGGGCGTTCTTGATACGGTTATGCAAACGATTGGACCCGCTGCCCGAATTGCAAGTGATAAAGTTACTGCTCGAGCCAACGAAACATTAGTAAATATGAACAAAACCTTGGACGGTATTTTAGGCAAACCCCAGGGGAAAAGTGATCTTACCAAGGCAATGCGGTCAGAAACTTCTCAACAGCGAAGCGAAGAGTATCTTCAAGCTTACGGCGTCCCAATCGACTATGCCTCAAAGGCAGGCGTCGCTTTGACTGCAAATGTGCGGCGAATAAATCGGAGCGTTTTTGCAACTGCAAATGAATTGCTAGAGGCTGACGGCGGGCAGAAGATTATATTTAAAGTTGTTGACGATAAAGTCGAGTTGCAAAACCCGCTTAACGTCGAGCAATGGGATTATATTACTCGGGGCTTAAGACAAAAGGCTGCAAGTCTTGACGGTCAAGGTCTGACGGGTGGTCAAACCGATATTGGGCGAGCCTGGGAAAACTTATCGCTAAATATTCGTAATAACCTTAAAGAAGCAGTACCAAAGTATAAGACAGCCCTTGAGACAGCTTCCGACACAATTAGTCGGGTCCAAAGCGTAAATAAAGGCTATGACTTACTTGGGGCAACAGTAAAGCGTGAGGACGCAATCCGAACCATTAAAAACGCGACAGGGCCAGAGTTAGCTTCAATGAAATCGGGAGTTCGTCAAAAAATCGATGACACCCTGGCAAACGTAACAAAAGTTGTTTCTGACCCAGACATGGATGCCAAAGAGGCTAAAAAAGCTTTGCAGATGCTTACAAGCCGCTCTAGCTTAGCAAAGCTCAATGCTCTCTTGGGGGGTAAAGATATGGCAAAATTAGCCAAAGAACTTAAGCAAGCAGAGCGGGCGTTAAGTCTAAAAGCAAACGTGGCACAGAACTCAAAGACATTTGGACGAACGACAGCAAATGAAATGATCGATGAGTTCTTGCAGCCAAATGCACTGCAAAATGTTGCCCGTTTAAGGCCTGTCGAAGCCGTAGGTCAAATTGCCAGCGTATTAACAAACCAAACTGATGAGGCCTTAAATCTAAAAGGTCAGAAAATCAGAGCCGAAATTGCAGACGTATTAACCCGCCAGGACAATGCTGGGAGATATCTCTACATTCTAGACCGATTAGGTCAGCGTCTACCCATCACTGAAGCTCAGGCCCGCTCGGTTGCTGATGCTTTTGTTAAGGCGACAACAACTCCAGCCTACTTATTATCAAGCGAAAAATTAAAGGAGAACACGCAATGACAAAAGACGCATTATCTGAATATTCAGCAACAGCCACCGCAAATACAGATATTGGCGGTGTGAATATTGACGAGGGTTGCCCGCCGAGTGGCATTAACAATGCAATAAGAGAGGTCATGTCTCATCTGAAAGAGACAGATAACGGCACTTCAGCTATTACCTCACCGCAAATTACTTCATTCAATTTAGGTCATGCGTCGGATACGACGGTCGCTCGATCTGCAGCTGGAAAAATGAGCGTTGAGGGCGTTGATGTAACGCTCAATACCGTTGCTCAAACGCTCACAAATAAGACGCTCACGTCGCCCGTTATAAACACGGGAGTATCTGGAACTGCAATTTTGGACTCCGATACAATGTCTGGAGCATCTGCTACAACTCTTTCATCGTCGGAAAGTATCAAAGCATACGTAGATACTGAGAAATTCAGCCACACAGATACGTCCTCACAGGCCTCTGTAAACGGGTCTGGAAGGACATATATTCAAGATATAACACTCGATACCTACGGCCATGTAACAGGCCTTGCAACGGCAACAGAAACTGTCACAGACACCAATACAACGTACACTGCGGGTGCGGGTCTTGATTTATCAGGCACAACATTTTCACTAGAAAGTGATGCTCGTGGCGACCTCTTTTACATGGGTCGAGATACAAATGATTACATTGGAGTTGAAACTACTCAGATTAATTTTTACCTCGACGGCAATCTCGATATGCGACTTGAAAACGATGGTGATTTACACGTCGATGGAAACGTCGTTGCCTACTCGACCACAACTTCAGACCCACGGTTAAAATATAACATCAAGCCTGTAGAAGATGCTCTTGAGAAAGTAAATAAACTTAACGGCTATACATTCACATATCGTAGCGACGGTAAATTATCAGCGGGGATCTTATCGACTGAAGTAGCCGAAGTTCTACCAAGTGCCGTATCTCAATCTAAATTGCCCGTCAAAATGGGCGACAAAAATGAGATTGAATATGACGTTGTTCAATACGATCAGCTTCATGCGTTACTAATCGAGGCAATCAAAACACTCACTCAACGTGTTGAAGAATTGGAGGCGAAGTAAATGGCATTACAGGCATCAGGTCAAATATCTCTCAGTGATGTTAATACCGAATTAAGTCTTAGTTCGACGGCTCAAATTGCTCTGAACGACGCAGCCGTAAGAGATTTGATTGGAAAAAGTTCTGGGGCTCAATTTGGCTTAGCAGAACTTTATGGAGCTTCTAGTGTAGTTGGTTGGGCGTATTTTATTGTTCAACCCATTAACAGTTTTAGTAAACGACCACAATTCTCTGGAATTGCTATTGGAAGTAGTAATGAATACTTTTTGACGATTACGGGGATGCACAAAACGAATAGAGCAAGTTCTGTAAGTCCCAATCAGCAAATGGAATTACTTGAGCTAAATAGTGATGGCGTTGAGCAACAGCACAAAGGTTTTTCTCTAGGACACATCAGTTCATCAATGAACGCAAATGAAATATATATAGAAGCGAATACCAATCAATACCGAAACGTTAATAAGATATTTTTGCGTGGAACCGCTGACATTTATCACATTATGTATAGGCCAAGCCAACGAATATTCAATCAGGCGACATATGGTAATTTTTATGCCGACATTCCTACCGTTACAAAATACAATCAGTCTGATCTCGACTACGAAGATAAACGTTGGACACATATGCACTTTCAAGGCAGACCATTGAACGGCTTTGGTCAAATTCAAAGTAATAATGTTGGACAGTCTGGTTACCAATACGATCCAAAAAACGCGGGGATATTTATAGATAAAAACAATAAGCTTGTTTATTACTCAAGCTACCCAGGATCTTCTAGTTCAAATGAAATAAGATTTTATTATGCAAGATATCCTGTAGACTCTGCCTACGATACGGCTCCAGAAATTCATGTCAATTATCGACCATATTTCACGGGGTCTTATTGGAGCCCACAATCGGGATCTGACATTAAAATGTATGCAAAAAGTACGACAGTCTATACGCATATGCTAGCAGAAACTCCTTCATCAAAATCCTATATGTTGTGGGATAGCGTCGCAAACTTAACTCAAGCAAACAACACTTACTCAGCTTACACCACTTATTCTAATAGCGAAAACACGAGTAACAAACATATTCACACTTTAAACTCGTCTGCTCATGTTGAATTTTGCTGCGAGGACGGAAACGGATTTCCCGCCGTTTTTGGGAAAGGCGGTGCAAAATCTCAAAATGGGACAATCGGAGACGGTGCAATCTGGTGTCAAAAACACACTTCTAGTAATGCAAAAAGCAGTGTTCGTTTTTCTTTTACAGGCGATAATTTTACTTCCTCTTCTTTCCAATACGGAAATATGCAAGCAGCGGTGTTCGATTCTTCTGACAACTGTTACATGGCGGGAGTATCTGCGATATCCAGAGATCTTTCCGCAAATAATCAATTCACAAGACGAGGAGCTAATTGGTATAATTATCCACGAATTACTTGGATTGCTAAATTTAATTCGTCTGGTGTTTATCAAAATCACCGATATTTAGACATTTCTGCCTACAGAGATTACATTATTGCGAACGGAGCAAACGCAAGTGGATTTGCAGCCCAATTTGGTACGGCTGCTTTTTCAGCATATGTTCAAATAACAGATTTGGCAATTGATAATGAAGGTTTCCTAATTGTCGGAGGTACAACTATGTACGATGGAGGCAGTGGCGGGAATACTGCATATTACGGACATATGTCTGCATTTGTTATGAAATTTCCCGCTGATTTAAACGTCAGCGATGGTCATGTAAAAGTTCAATCAACAATTAACAGTGCAACGCGGGACGTTGGAATTTATGTTGGAACGTTTGCGGGGGATGGTCAATCCTCAACATCTCAATTTTATTACGCGAACCAATCGACAGGAAACATATTTCAAAACGATTTACAAACATCAAGTAGTTTTACAATGTACAGCGGTAAAGCGGGATCTCGCTCGCATTACGCAAACTTTGGAAGTAGCTATGCAACAAGTACTTTGCCCGCATTCCCCCAACAGTCCTTTGGGGTTATGGGGGGCGTGGGTGTAGGAAGAAGTCAATCTGATAATAACGGAAATATGCTTAATTACACCCCCCCAAATGAACATGCTGGAAGTGGAAAGGTGGAGTTTTAGATGACAAATTACGCATATATATCACCAGACTATCACAACCAAGAACGAATATCAGGTCTTGCAGATTGGTGTTTTCCAATTGATTTAGATGATTTTAAATCGAAAGGAATGGATATTTTAAATAAATCTGACGAATGGCTTGAAAGCGAATTTATTTACAAAATCGAAGCAAAAAAAATGCCAGACCCTTCCGTAAATATGGATCAAATTTATTTGTCGGATTTAATTTATTTTGACGAAACAGACGGTTTTCACCGTCGTTGGGAATTTTACAAAAACACAGGAGAAATTGTAATGGAAGAAGCAGAAATCTTAGAAGCAAATCGATTTACAAGAAATAGGTTGTTGTTAATTACGGACTATACTCAAGGTTCAGATACTCCACTAAACGATGCGAAAAAAACGGAGTGGGCAACCTACAGGCAAGCGTTGCGTGACTTACCAACTAACCTGGAGACTTTTAACTCTGCTATTCTTGCAGAAGACGATTTGCCGACGCAGCCAAGCTAAAAATGAAAGCCACAGACTTGAAAACCGATTTTGAAACTCATAAAGCTGTTTCGGAAGAGCGATGGATTGAAATCATTTCAAGGGTAAAGCGATTAGAAATGGTCTTAGTAGCATCTGCGGGAACGACTATCGTTCTTCTATTAAGCCTCGTCGTAAAAGCATAAATAAGAGAGAATTTAGTATGGACCCAATAACACTTGCGACGGGGGCCGTAGGAGCATTTAAATTGCTCAAAAAAGGTCTAAATGCGGGCAAAGAAATTCATCAAGTTTCTGGCGAATTAAATTCTATTCTCAATTATATATCTGGCGTCGAGCAAGCCCAAAAAAGCAATAAAAAGAGTGACCCCTTAAACGACTATATTGAGTACGAAAAAGCAAAGACGCTAAAAAAAGACCTTGAAAATTTAATCTTTGATATGAAAGGTTCCAGAGGTGTAGCGGTTTATAAGTCGTTCGTTGCAAAATCTGAACAAGCACAACGTGAGGGTAAATATCAAGCTATTGCCCGTAAAAATAAAATTTTAAACATTTTAAGTATTCTTTTGGGAGCCTCAATCACGATTGGAGGGGGTGGGGCTTTGATCTGGTTTGCTATTGAATTTTCACCCTAATTATTGGCTGCTTTTGAGTTTTGTTTTGTTGCTCATGGCCTACTTCTCATCGATCACTGAAAAACCAAGTTGGATGCTAATTAAATGAACGAAATGATACCAGACAAACGAGCTTACCAAAGCAACAGACGCATTATGTGTTACATAGCCTTGGCTCTTATGGCTATGACTACTGTGGCAACCATCTGGAACCCTGTAAGAATGGCACACGCTGATGGGGCTATCATGACACAGTACATAGCTCTCAGTGGTTTGGTTGGAGCTTATTTCGGATTTAGTCGAACATCAGGCTCTGCCTCAAAAACAAAAACAGAAGTAAAAATGGAAAAATGAGTATAATAAACAACTTGATTGGTCCCGTGACGGGGCTTTTAGACAAATTTGTCGAAGACAAGGATCAAAAGGCAAAGCTGGCTTTTCAGTTAAGCACAATGGCTGATAACCACGCCCAAGAATTAGCCAAAGGGCAACTAGCAATAAATCTCGCAGACGCAAAGTCTGGAAGCTTTTGGCAAGGCGGTTGGAGGCCGTCAATTGGCTGGTCGTGTAGCTTGGCTCTCTTTTATTCGTTTGTCCTCCAACCATTTATGACGTTTGGTTTTGCAGCAGCTGGCTACCCAATACCAGATTTGCCATCACTGAACACCACAGAATTATTTCCAATTTTGGGGGCATTGCTTGGAATTGGATCATTAAGAACATTTGAGAAAACACGGGGAGTTGCTAAATGACAAAACTTACACCGTCGCAAAAGGCCCGAGCAAAAGCGATGAGCAAACGTAGAGGCGTTAAATACCCGAATGCTTGGTCAAATCTTACAGTCGCTCGGAAGGGTACTAGCAAAAAACCCAAGAGTAAAAAATCTTAATTTGAGAGATAAATAGATGGCACTTACAAAAACTGAAAAGGCGAAATTAGGAAAACTTGGGTTAACGGGTTTAAACAAACCTAAAATGACACCTAGCCATAAAACTAAAAAAGGTGTCGTGGCAATTCGAGATGGCGATAGCGTAAAAGTGCTTAGGTTTGGGGCTCAGGGGATGGGCCACAATTATAGCCCAGAAGCTCGATCATCATTTAAAGCCCGTCACGCTTCAAACATTAATAAGGGCAAAACTAGCCCCGCTTATTGGGCGAATAAGGTCCTCTGGAGCGGTAAGGGCGGTTCTACAAAGCAACCACCAAAATCACAAAAAAGGACATTTGGATAATGGCATCAAAAAACTTTAGACACTCACTCCAGGTAATGCTTAAATCTGAGGGCGGGTTCCAGGCGGACAAACGCGATACGGGAAACGCTGGCGACGGGCATGGGAACCAGGGATCGACAAACCTGGGAGTAACAGCAAAGGTCTGGGCATCATATACAGGCAGTCCAGCCCCCATCGATGTCATGAAAGGGCTTACCCAGGATCTAGTCGCTCCAATGTACAAGACAGAATATTGGGATCGATGTAAGTGTGGCTCCATAGATCATAGCGGGCTCGATTTTTTCTTATTCGATATTGCAGTCAACTCTGGCGTCAGCCGAGCCTCAAAAATGCTCCAGAAAATAGTGAAGGCTAAGGAAGATGGAGTAATCGGGATTAAGACCCTGGAGAAAATTAACTCTGGAAATAATGACGAAATGATCCAGGCGTTGCACGACGCTCGAGAAGCTTTCTACAAAAAGGCCAAGGGCTTTAAGACATATGGCAAGGGCTGGCTAAAACGTAATAAGCACTGCCTCGAGGTCGCAAAATCGATGGCATAAAAAAGGGGCTCTAAGGCCCCTTCTCTCTCATTTTGTTATAAGCATCTTCAAATCCGTCAACATATGACCAGGCCTCGTCATTGTACCAAACCCGCTTAAAATAATTATCGTAACATTTCAACGCGGTTTCTTCACTAACATTGACATGACCTTTGACTATCCAGAAAACTCTATATGCCTCTTTTACACTTGGCATCTTTAAAGTTCACGCTGAGAGCTAAATTTAGTTGCGAGCTTTAGCTCTTCCTCGATCTGACGAAATAACTCTTTTAAAAGTTGGTTTTTAAGGTGCAGCTGATTTAAATTCTGATACTTTCTATAATCAAGCATTGCCTGTCGAACTTTTTTGTACGTCTCAGGTATTTGGGCTCTCAAAATGCTTAATTCAGTCACTTGACCCCCCTAGTCTTACCCCTCGCTGACTTCCAGGCGTAATGGTAATCAAACCCATCTCCTTTAATTTTTCACGCTGTATCCTCACAGTTTTGATAGACATGCGTAAATCCTTGGCTGTCTCTTTGAGGGTTGGGGCGTATTGGTGGACCTTAATGAAGTTCTTAAGGTGATCGAGGACAAGCTTCTGGCTAGGACTATCGAATTGTATCATTTTCAAACCTCGACAACATAATTTGACCATATTTAGAAATAACAAGCTCACGCACTTTTCCCGTTTTCTTGATATTCTCTGCGACTGACCTGGCGAAGCGTAAGCCCTCGACAATTTCATATTGTTGCGTCCCCTCGGGAGTAAAGCCCATTTTCACCCAACTAATTATATATCTCCCCATCAGCTTAACCACTTTGGAGCAATACTTAAGCTCTTTTGACGTTCGATTTTTTCAAATCGAGCTGGCGTAACCTTTTCGGGCTGAGCCTTAGTTTTTCGCATCCTCCACACAATCTCACACATACGATTGCCGAGTTTATCGTCCAGGTAAGCCCGCTCATGATTTCCCATCTCATCCATTATATTCGCCTCAAGAAGAGCCGCTAAGGATTGCATCGATTTAATTGCTTTTTTAGTTTCAACAAACTCTTCAACAACGTCACTTATGCTACCTAAATTGATCTCAGGTAAGTCAGGTTCCGCCGTGGCATAGGCCAGGGCTGCGTCTGGACCATCTAGGGCTGGATACCAATCAGGTCCCTCGAGCCGCTCATAGAAGTCTTCCAGAGCATCGATGATACGAGCTTGCATTGAGACGTCGGCCTCATAAACATAAACGACAAGCCTGTTTCCATTGTAGAGCGTCGGAATTGCACCCCAGGTGTGACCCGTACAGAGCATCTGTGCCTGGAGTTGCCAGGGACCCCTGTAGGCAGCTGGCTCGAGCGAGAATGTGGCCTGGGTACATTTGCTCTCGATATCGCCGTCGCCAATAAGCTTAATGGATTTCTGGCCCTGGGGAAAAATTATCTTTTCGCTCGGAGTAAGTGTCTTCACACCATTTTTGACAATGCCGTCCAGGCTACACTCCAAAAAATCTTTCTTGAATGTATAGACCCGATTAATTTCTGTGTCGATATCTGGCAACCCGAGAAGAGCCGCACACTTTACAAGAACTAAACCCTCGAGCAAATTACCCCACTCGGCGGGCTCTCCAGCGACGTATTCTTCCCTGGTAAACCCCTCTACCCCTCGATACGAGAGCTTGTCGTTCAATAAATTGTTGCGACTTTTGTAGGGTGATTTGTTCATTAACACGGGAATTTCTGAGCCCGAAACAAAGCGGTTATCTGTAAGTTTTCCTACCATTTCTTACCCCCAAACCACTGCGATAAAAATAAGAATTGCGGCTACCGCTGGTAGAAATAAAAGTTCTGTTAATAGGATGAATAGACTGACTAGGTGAGCCTGTATGTTGTGTTTGGGAGATTTATAGTCATAATATATATTATGCGAATACTTCAGTAGTGTGGAATAGATAAGTTTAATCATTATGAACCTCAATTCAATGTGTTATGCCCTACTGTTAACTCGATAACGGGCGTTTACTAGCTTTTATACAATATCTAAACACTAAGAGATGGCTAGACACAACATGTTGTGTTTTGGCTACTTTGCCCCGTGATAGTCATTACTAGGGTTCCTGGGCATCAATGTCGAGTGATCTGCGTCGCGTTTTAGCGACGTATGACAGTGATAAACCGAGGACCTCATTAATTGTATCCGATGGGCAATCTTAGTGTCTTCTTTTTGTATCGCTCTTAAATCATCCAGCAATTTCGATAAATGTAAAATACTAGCGTCCAAGTGCTTTTTCGTTAGAGCGGGAATTGTTATACGAACCGCAGACCTACCGCCGAGTGAGTGAGCGTAAGCTGTCTCGTTTCGGAATGCTCTTTGGCGAAACGCGGGGTCAGCCCGTCGTTCGTGCCATTCGTACTCCTCTTTGCTTACATATCTCTCTTCAGATGTTAGGTACTTCTGCTTGCTCATCTTAGTCTCCTTTTCGTAACACTAACGTATCATCTTTAAATCAGATGTATATGTTCACTAAAATTACATTAACCCAACGTCAACTAGTTCCAGACTTAAATAGTTTATAAGCTGCACAAAAATCTGTGACATACTTGTTTCGCATCTCCGTGAGCGTTTCTAAATATTTGATGTGGACGTCCACTTGGTACTGTGTGGCTTGAACATAACGCACACCCTTGATGTCATACTCTTCAACCCAACCTTCAGCTATACACTCATTCGAGATCTTACAAATTGCGGATCTCGACACTTTCATGAGGGTCGCAATTTTTGTTGGAGTGTAGTCTACGTTTACATCAATCGCAGCTTCAACGAAAAATCGTGAGGCCATCCGCTTGACAGGGCTTGCATTAAAGTAGCGGTTGATTTTTACTACCCCTACCCCTTTGTTGAGGTATTGTTGACGCTCCCACAACTCCTGTTCCATCTTAATATTCTGGAGCATATAGTTATTAAAGGATTTGTACTCAGACATATCGGTTTCGACGGTCCATTTATTTTCAGGCATTAAGTTCATTGGATTGACCACTCGTACCTTGGGGTGGTGAGTTCTGAGTATTTGACCATGATGACTTTGGCAGTGACATATAGTTGCCCGCTGTTTTTGCAACTTTCCGAAATTTTCCGTTCAACATTTCAAAAATAAACCGCTTTAAACTCTGACTTGGTATTCCAAATTTTCCATTCACGGCTCCTTGGATTGACCCCGAAGTTATTGGTTTTTTATTATAGTGTTTCATTTTTCCTCTCCTTTAGTTACGTTTCTTACCGAACTCGCGTACCACTTACTCCCACCCTTAGCGGTGGGTACATTTCGGGCTTCTAAGCCCCTCGCTATATCGTTAAGCGAGACAGCCCCCTTGCTCTTTAAATCGGCAATTATGGGGCGAATAGTTTCTCTAAACTTTTCAGCTTTAGCTAAATTTGCAATCCCCGCAAGTTTATTATTTGAACTCCCTTTCGGCGGTCCAAATTTTTTTCCCGCCTTTTTAGCCCTCTTCAATCCCTCTGAAACTTTCCTGGAATGCTCCACTAACGCAGTTTGGGCCATAGTATTCATACGCTTAATCAATACAATATTTTGACGCTCATCGAGCATCAGTGGATCGTCCGCGACAATCACTTTAACGCGGCTTGCAACGATCTGAGCCAGGGCGTTAAGTGAAAATTGCAGACGGTCAAATGTTGGAGTTAATAGGATTGCCTGGCTATCCTGGGCGACCTGGAGAGCATTTTTTAACTGAGGATAATGTTTAAAATCATCCTCGATAAATTCCTCGATAATTTCCCCGTCGCCTCTCTGCAATATATTTTGCAATTGCTGTCTCAGGTCGTCGCTATCCTCTTCCAGGTAGCCAACGTAAAGACCAAAACGGGGTTTCATTGGGTTCTCCATATGCTATACCCATTCCATTTTATGTGTTTTCTGATTACGCATTTTGATTCCTGTACAGCCATAATCAGCCATCCAATCATCCAGAGGCTCAAATAACTTTTGAGTTAGGTTATCATTTAAATAACCTTTTGCGTACAAAACCTTATCATCATCATAAAGTTCAAAGTAAAATGGATAAGTTTTAGTTTCCAAAACTGTACGCTCTTTTGGATCTTCTCCATCAATAATGTTATGAGTTATAATATAATTTGCCATGCTATTCTCCTTCATCTCTAAATACTCCCCCGACGACATCTCCGAACAATCTTGGATAATTTGCTTTTCCATTTCACGCTCCACCAACAAGTTCATCACTAGCATATTTTTTAAACTGTTCTAAAGTTGGAATTTCCATCCCAAACCCATGATCCAAAGCGTAATTCAAATAATGATCTTTGTGCCGATATTCGTCTGCATCCATCCCCGAAAAGTTGGTGCGAAAACCCCAAGACGTGTACTTGTTCCCATCTTCATCCCGATCAATTATTGAAATGATCGAGACTTCCTTACGTCCATCAAGACCTTCCCAGGAATATTTTTTTATTACCTTATTCTCTGCCATCACTTTTTCCCCCCTGGGCTTTCATCAAGGCAGCTTCAGTTCGCTCATGTAACTTTATTCCCTTTGTCCATCCCGTAGCTTCAGCCTCTTCATAAACATCAACTCCATGATTTCTCATTGCGTCCATGACATGAAAATATTGAGCCTCAGTAAGTTTTGGTGTGTAGTATTTAGCCATCATGCCTCTCCCAATAAACGCTTAGCGACATTAACCTGGCGGACCTTCAAGAAGTGTGAGTTTCTGAAGAAATGGCGATCCTCGACCGCCCTCACCGTCGCAGCTGGTACGTTTAGCTCCGAGGCAATTGACGTCGCCTCAGATCCCTTTAAAAGCTTAGTCATGATGACTTCCATCGTTTGATTTAATTCATCCATTGTGACGCCTCGAGCTTTTCCGTTTTGACATTCGTAAACACAACTTCAAACGTAGCGTTTGTAATTTCATTCATAATTACGCTGTGCAATTCATCTAATGACAATTTTGCAAAATTATCAATATCGTCGGTGGCTATCGAGATTTTAAAGTCAGTCTCGCACCCCGTGGGTAAATCCATACGGATCTCGGCCTTTAATTTATCGACGTACTGTTTCATCTCTGCCCCCATCGTTTTTCCATTGCGTCCTGGTAGGCATCCCTCTCGAGCATATCATCTTCTAGGTCCTGGGCTTGAGTGGTCCTCCTCTCCTGGCAGTCATCCTCGATAGCTTGTTGGATGCCAGCCTCAATCACTTCCTGGTCTGAGGCCGTATCCTCGATGCTCACAGACCCCGCATATTCAACTCTAACTTTCATTTTGAACTCTCCTTGTTACCACGTTGCTATTACGTTGCCCTATACTTAATTATTTTTACAAACTATACAAGTGTTTAGTGCGTGTATTATACAATTAATTATAAGGTTTAAAAATGCAAATTGAGCAGCAACAAATATATCTCAATAAAAACATACGCTTAAAGCTTAAAGCTCTAGCAAAGGATGAACGAGTTTCTATCAGTAAAATGGCAGAAGTTTTGATTATTGAGGGCATTGTTAAGCGACACGAACTAAATATGTCTCAAAATGAAACCCTGATAAATGCTGAGAATGCGGCTCGGCGGGTATTATGAGAGGCAACAAAAAACGGGGCTATGTTCTCGAGAAGGAAGTGCAAGATTTTTGGCGGTCTTACGGCGTCGATTGCAAGCGAGTTCTCGGGAGTGGAGCCTATAAGCATTTCGGGAAAGACTTAGAGGGTGATGTTCGTTTAAACGGCCTAACAATTGAGTGTAAGCGACGCAAGGGTGGCATGGGGTTTAAGAGCCTCTACGATTGGTTTGCCCAGGACGACGCCGACTTACTTGTGGTGCGGGCTGACCGAATGCCTCGCCTCTATATCCTACCCGAAAAATTAATGGTCGAGTTCGCCCGAGAGATGGGCTGGCTCGACAAAACCAAAGAGAAAAAGGATGAGTAAATGGATTTAGGATTAACAAGTGATGGCGGTCAATATGTGCGGTTTATGCCGTCCGTAAACGCCTGGTTTGTAGACGGTAAGGAAACTGAGATAAAGGGCTTTCGTGTTGACCCAAGCTCAATCAAGACGGGCTGGGGTAAGATTGCTGAGGGGGAAGCCCCTGACTACAAGTGGGATGAGCAACTCGGCGTGAGGTCGATGCAGCCAAGCCCCGAGCATCGCCGAGGTTTTTCTCTCATGCTGCACATTAAAGATGTTGGCTGGAGAGAGTGGTCAGCGGTCACAGTTGGGGCTCTCCAGGGAGTTACTGCGTTGTGGTCCGCCGTGGACCCAAAGATCAAGGACAACCCAGGGAAGGCCGTCGTTGTAAAATACACGGGCTCTCGAGCCGAAACGAAGGGAAAGGGAAACACCCGCATCCCACTATTTGAAGTTGTGGGCTGGGAAGCCATGCCCTCGGGCGAGGAGCTAACACCAGAAGCTCCAAAAGTTGAAGCGATTATTGAGGACGAAGAAGCCTTATTTTAATCGCTCGGGACGCGAGGCTCTCCCCCTCGTGTCCTACCCTACAACTTGATTTTTAGGTGTATTTAAAAATGAAAGAGACAATCGTATTCATCGCGACAGTGTTTATGGAGTTTAACGACGAAGCTCATTGCAACGCATTTTATAAAAATTATAAGTCATCAAATGGCTTGTTGATGGGACACACCCCGACTTGTGCAATGGTCATAAGATATGAGGACCCTCGAGATTTAAGCTATGGCTCTCTCGATGACTTGGTCCCGCCCCCAATGCCACGGCCCGAGGGCATGTTTAATGATTGAGCATCACGCCTCACTCATTGCTAAAACTCTGCTCGGAGAGCCAAATGAGCGGTTCTCCAAGGGCTCAGAATTGCGGTGGGGAAACTTTGGTAGCTTATCGGTCGATCTAACGAAGGGAACTTATTTCGATCATGAACTCGGTGAAGGTGGCGGCCTGGTCGATTTAATTCGGCGAGAAGGCAAAGACCCAAGCAGCTACTTGACCGAGCTTGGAATTGATAGCCCGACCCAGCCCGCTCAGGTTGGTCCGCGAATTATAAAGACATATACATATTTCAATAAGCTCGGCGACGAAATCTACCAGGTTTGCCGATATGAGCCCAAGACATTCCGCCCGCGACGAAAGACGAGCCAGGGTTATGTGATGGGGCTCCAGGGTGTGACGCCCCTACCCTATAATCTCCCGTCGATATTATCCCAGGCACAAAAGGCCATCTTTATAGTCGAGGGCGAAAAGGATGCCGATAAGCTCACCGAGATGGGTTTCCTGGCAACGTGCAACAGTGGTGGGGCGGGAAATTGGAATAAAGCCCTTAACGAGTATTTCGAGGGTCGAGACGTCGTCATTATTCCTGACCAGGATACCGCTGGCGAAAAGCACTTGCAGACGGTTCTCCACAATCTTCAAGACCTGGCAAAGGCAATTAAGGTCGTAAACCTCCCCGTTAAGGACAAGGAAGACCTGAGCGATTGGGTGCAGCAAGGCGGAAATGCGACGCAACTTAAGATCCTGGTTAAGAATGCAGCCCTGGTAACGGGGGCCGAGGACAAGCCCCAACCGTTTAAGTCCTGGGTTCCCATGACGGCTCTCAGCATTCCAACTCGGGATTTCATCTATGGCAATCACTATATCCGAAAATTTGTATCGATAACTGCGTCCCAGGGGGGCTTGGGAAAATCGACGGCCATATTAATAGAGTGTATATCGATGGCCCTGGGCCGAGATTTGCTCGGAGTTTCTCCAAAGTCAAAAAGTCGGGTCGTCTATTATAATGCTGAGGACCCGATTGACGAGCTACAGCGACGAGTTCTCGCTTGCTGCCTACACTATAATATAGATCAGAACGAGCTTGTAGACCGCCTCTACCTGGCGTCGGGACGCGATTCGGATCTAATTTTAGCTGAGGGTTACGAGGGATTAATAAAAGAGGACAGCTTTGACCGCATCGAGGACTTCTGCACTGAACATAACATCGACGTTCTCTGCCTCGATCCCTTAGCCAATATGACCAGCGGGTCCGCCGAGACTAATGAAATATTTAAGGAAATAGCCCGTCGCCTCTCAATGATGGCGGACCGCTGCAACTTAAGTTGTGAAATTGTGCATCATACCCGAAAGCTAAACGGCCTGGGGGCCAATGATGCGGACGCCGTGAGAGGTGGGTCTGCCCTCATTGCCGCCGTCCGAAGTGCCAGGCTCTTAAATGGTATGAGTGCCGAGGAAGCAACAAAGGCGGGCTTAGAGACGCACACCAACCACTTTCGGATCGACGACGTTAAGAATAACCTATCCAAGCCCAGCGAAACGGCGACCTGGTACGAGCGAATAAGTGTCGAGCTTGATAATACCGACAGCGTCGCCGTTATCGTACCTTGGGAATATCCCGACGCATTCAGCGGTATTACAAATAAGCAAGCTCGAGCCGTGCAGCTGCGAATTGATGCCGAGCGTCCCAGGCAGCACCACTCGGCGACAAATTGGGCGGGAATAATTGTGGCGGAAGAGTTGGAACTAGATGCGTCCGACAAATTCGTAAAATCAAGAGTATCTAGCATCATTAAGGGCTGGCTAAAGACGAAGGTCCTGGCAATCAGCGAGGAGCATGACAGTCGGTCGGGGCGTGAGGTTAAAGTCCTGGTCGCTGGCGAAAATCGAGTGGAGATACCATAATGAAAATTGAGGAAGAATTCAGACTAAAACCTATCGAGCGGCGGTCAAATCTTGAGGCTCTCAGTACCTCGAAAATACGAAACGCCAGGAACAAACGGATCATAGCTCCCGACATTCGGGTCGATAGATTGGACGAAGCCCTGGAAATTCAAGCCCGATATTGGGGCTGGTATGACGACGAAAATGTCGTGATTTCCACACCTACCACACTAATCCACACTAAAAAAAGCTAGGTGTGGAAGTGCGAAATCCAACGCTCAGAACATCCACCACCACACCTATATTATATAGGTGGTGTGGGTGTGGCGTGGAAGGAAAAAATCAAGGTTCAAAAGCACCAAAAAGCTCTCAATCTTCCACCACAGTAAATCGAGGTTTTCATGAATAAATATTTTAAAAGTATGGCGAGTGAGGCCGTAATGGAATGCCTGGAGCATCTCTATGAAATCGAAAAGACGATGGACCGAAAGTATGGCAAGGGTGAAATCCGCAAATATGTAAACCGAGGGCTCTTGGATAAATTCGATAAGCAAGAGGATGCACTCTTGAGGGCGGTAGAAAGTCGGGATGAGGATAAAATCCTAAAGCTTGGTCCCGCAATGGTAAGGGCCTGGATTGCCGTCGATAATGACGCCCAGACCAATAAAGCTCCAAGTGTCGATATTGATGTTTGGGAAACAAAACCCCCGCTCTACCCAGACATTACCATTTATGTCAGCAAAACGAAATTTACCCGCCGAGATAAAAAGGGCGAGGTCTGGGTGTCCATCGATGAGCTAACGCCATTTCTGACGCCGACAATCCTGGCAATCAAAGAAAAATTTCAAGGAAGCGACATAAAAGGATTTCACGATGACGAATGCCCCTTTTGAATATGACATCAACCCAGATTGGATCAATTATATGGAAAATCATGACGACTACTGCAATGGCATCGAGGAAGTTGCCGAGACAATACGAGAGCGGGGGAAAAGCTACGGTACGCCGTATGCAAACCACCTGGAGATCGCCAGGCTCTGGTCAGTGATCCTGGACCAGGAAATAACGCCGTTGATGGTGGTGCAGTGCATGCTTGCGGTAAAGCTTGCTCGGTTAAAGCAGACCGAGGGACACACAGACAGCTGGGAAGATGTCATAGGGTACGGCGGGATCGGTAAGGGCATAGCTAAAGTTGAGTATCAATTATCCGAGGCTAAGAAGAAGCTATGAACGAGGGTCCAACTCCAGAAGCTCTGGCACGGGGGGTTTACGCTATTAAGAGGATCAGTAAGAAAGGTCCGAAGGTTTACGTCAACCAGGAGCCAACGCCGATCCACAGAGCTTACAATAGAGATAAGCTTAATCAAAGACAGTTCGAGGCTGCCAAAGCTTTCGAGATAAGATATATCGCTTATTGGTCCCGAAGCTCAGGGCGTAACATATTAGACACGACAGTTCGGGGCCGAGGGTCTACAGACGAAAGTCAGCAAGAGCGGTCGCTACGAGCCAAGGAGAGGCTCAACGAGCTAGAGACATGCCTGGGCATGACTAAGAAGCACTTAAGCTTGCTGGTAGATATATGCGTCGATTATGAGCCTATAGGGGATTGTAGGCCGAATAGACGCCGCTATGTCAATTTGCTCGAGGGGCTTGATTGCATCGCTAATCAATTAAAATTGAGGTGATACCACGTTGCCCTTGACCTTGCGAGACGGCGTTTTTATTTTAGGTATAATCGCAAGACTTGTCTGAAAAGACAATTAAGTTTAAGCTACTGTAATTAAATGCGAAATTTTAGATAAAAACTATGAGTGAAATTGCAAAAAATAAAGGCGGGCGACCAATTGGTTCGGGGCATGGTGAGCAATCAATCCTCAAGATACGGCGGGAGCTTACCTCTGCCCTACAGATCTTGGAGCGGCGGAAGAAACCATTGCACATGCTTTTGGCAGACCAGCTCGAGCAAGATGCGTCTAAGACGTTGAATGCATTGGGTAAATTTATGCCTCAGCAAATATCGCTCGATGTAGTTGGCTCTGAATTCAGCCAGGCATTGACCGAGGTAGCGTCAAGAATGGCTGAAATTAAGGCTAAAAACCAAGCTGAAAGCGATATCCTGGACGTTACTCCAGAGCCAGCGGAATAGTTCTTAGTCGCATAATCAATGTTATGTTACTAGTTAAGTTATTGATTTTATTAGGATTGAGTGATTTTTGACCGATTATTTGGGTAAAATGTCGGAAAACCGATACTTTTTTGCCGATTTTTCTGCATAAAATAGACCCCCCCCTTTCGCACACGCACGGGGGTCGGTGCATTTTATAAGGGTCCTCTCTAAATAAATGTTATTTTTACGAAATGCCTTGTCTCAGGTAGTGTTTAGCCACCCTCTCCTCCCAGGTTAAACGCCAACTTTAAGGGGTGGTGGCCCTTACCCCCCACCCCTTAATTTTTTGATACAAGCTACAGCATAAAGAAAAAAAATATGGCGAAAGATGCAGCGGACACTCTTGAAGCGTTGCACAAGGACCCCGTGCTATTTGTTCGGACTTGCCTTGGGGTTGAGCCTCAGAAATGGCAGCAAGAAGCGTTAACGGCGATTGCGAGCAATTCTAAGGTTGCGATACGATCATCTCACGGCGTCGGCAAAACGGCGTTTCTGGCGTGGGTAATTTTATGGATGTTGCTGACGCGGGTCCCGACGAAGATACCATGCACGGCGAACAGTGCGAGCCAATTGGAACAAGTTTTATGGTCCGAGATTAAGAAGTGGGCTCGTAAGCTCCCCAAGGGCTTCCAGGATGAGTTGGTGTTTGGGGCGGATAAGATCACGCTTAGGAATGTGCCAGAAAGTGGGGCGTTTGCGAGAACGGCTCGACGCGAGGCTCCCGAAGCTCTGCAAGGGTTTCATGGAGAGAACCTCGCATTTATTGTCGAAGAAGCATCAGGAATTGACAATATCATTTATGAGGTCGCCCAGGGAGCGATTTCTACGGCGGGCTCAAAATTAGTTTTAGTTGGCAATCCGAATTCCTCGGTAGGTTATTTTGCGGACGCATTTGGTAAAAACGCGGACCAATTTTATAAGATGACGGTGTCATGTTACGACTCGGAAATGGTTTCTCCTGAGTGGATCGAGGACATGAAGCGTCAATTCGGCGAGGAGAGTAACACCTTTAGAATACGTTGCCTGGGCTTACCACCCGAGGAAGACGATAACACGTTAATTGCTCGAAGCTTGATAGAAAGTGCGGTGGCCCGTGATGTTGAAGCGTTGGAAGTACATCCTGTTTGGGGAGTTGATATTGCACGATTTGGGGGCGACCGCTCGGCTCTAGCCAAGCGAAAAGGCAATGTCCTTATCGAACCGATTAAGACGTGGCAAGGCAAGGACCTCATGGAGACGGTCGGGATTATACTCACAGAGTATGAGAGTGTCCCTTATTTTGAGCGTCCTAGCGAGTTGCTTGTTGACAGTATCGGTCTTGGCTCTGGCGTTGTTGATCGCCTGGTCGAGCTTGGGCTCCCCGCCAGGGGAATAAATGTCAGCGAATCGCCCGCACTGCGAGAAAAATATATGAAATTGAGAGATGAGTTGTGGTTCCGTGCCAGGGAGTGGCTCGAGGCTCGCGATTGCAAGCTGGCAAAAGATGAAAAGCTGATACATGAGCTTGCGTCGGTAAGATATACGATTACCTCGAACGGTAAATTTAAGGCTGAGGGCAAGGATCAAATGAAGAAACGCGGGCTGAAGAGCCCAGACTTGGCGGATGCCTTTGTTCTGACGTTTGGGACGCAAGCCTCGCGGGTTGGCGGAACGAATACAGCGTTTAATTGGTCGAAAGACCTGGACTACGGGAATTCGAGTTGGATTGTTTAAATGGGTTTATTTGGTAATTTTCAGCTTCCGCCCAATCTCTTAAACTTTTTGCCAAGCGAGCAAGAGTTACAAATTGCAAAGGCGACACGCGACGCCCAGGCAATGCAACGGATGCAAGCAGAGACAAACCCAATAAGGCGGGCTCCATTTATGTTTGCGACGGCAATGGGTGTGAACCCAACCCTGGCGTCTGGCATACCAACGGCGATTGATTTTGCACCCGTCACGGGCGAAATTAGTGCGGCGGTTGATGCCAAGCAAGCCTACGATAGGGGCGATTTAGCAAAGGCTGGATTGCTTGCGGGTGCGGTTGCTCTCCCGTTTGTCCCCGCTAGTGCTTACAAGGCCGCTGGGAAGACAGCAATGGGATTGCTCGATAACATTGACCCGAATGCCGTGGGCTCGATGGGCGGTAATATTTTCGCGGGTCGCCGTGGCATAGGTGGGAATAATCCACCCCGAAATATGAATATTGACCCATTGGCTAGTGTAGATTTGCCACCAGGATCAGACCCAAGTTATTTAGGGGCCGCAACAAATAGAACGGAGCCCTATCCGAGATATCGACCCGCAAAAACGACTGATAGAATGCAGCGTCTTACGGATAGGATAGCGGACGAAAACAACCAAATTAATACTGTATTTGATAGCTACATCGAAAAGGGTAAAAAGCTTGGTGGACCCGATTGGTATAACACCGAAGAATTACGCGATTGGATGACGGGAACCCTGGGCGAAGTCGAGGGCGACAGGCAGTGGCGAGAATTTATTGAGCTTATTGGTACGACGTCTACGGGCTCTAAGGTTCCGCAAAATATACGAATGGCAAGTTTTTATCGGGCTTTAAGTGAGGCGGATAGAGCCAGCGTTGCTCAGATTGTAAAGGAAGAGCGGATAACGCCCCTGGCAGCTGCCACAAAGCTTGGCGTTGTCCCAAATAAATCGCCAACTAATTATGCGTATGGTCACATCAAGCAAGGAAACCAGGCTGGCAATGTCACCAACCGAGGGGAGGGTCTGTGGGACCGTGAAGTCCCTGGAGATCTCACGGGGGCAGCCTTATCAAAACGATTGCAAGCAAACCCGAAGGTAAAGGGGTTTGGGAATGACTTGCTGGGCGACGATACAAATATAGCGGCGGACATGCACTTCATGCGGATGCTCGGAATGGCTGACGGTGGGGGTGATTTTCTTAACGCCCAGGCAAAACTGAGTGCGGACAATGCAAAAATTGTGTCGGATATTATCGGCCCCAGACGGGTGAAAAAATACACTTCAAGCCGCAAAGTTAATGGGAAAGTCGTGTCTGAAATTAATTTATTTAAGGCCTGGCAAGACGGTCATATTAAGGACACATCACCATTTCAAAAAATGCCGACAGCCTGGGCGGATACTCCAAAGGCGAATGAGTACGCAGCCTATGAAGATATGGCGGGTCGCGTCGCTAAAAAGTATGACATGACGCCAGCCCAATTCCAGGCAAGCCTCTGGATGGGTGCGGGCGATATGACGGGCCTAGCGGACGAAAGCCAGGGAACTTTTATGGAGTTATTTCGGCGGGGCTTAGATAAGCGGGCCTCCGAATTAGGCGTTACCCGCAAGGAAATGCTTGAAGATTTTATTGTAAATAAGGTCCCACTTGCGGTTGTCTTATCCGCTGGGGCGGGAGCAACTCAATTACGCAATGAAAACCAACAGCCACAAGGATTGTTATTCTAATGCATAAAAAAACATATATGAAAAAAATTACGATGAAGAAAGTTGCCAAGCCTGTTAAGGCAAAAAAAGGCAAAAAATCGGGTTATGGCAAAAAATCATGATTAAATGGATTTTACGAATTCTGGGGATAAGAAAAGCTGATAAAGCTCCTTCTTATTTGTCTGGTCAGGAGAGTACTTTGGTTGCGAAGTCTCCGCCAGCCCCCAGAACCAAAACTAAAAAACCGAAAAAGAAAAAATAAAGGAGATGCTAATGGCTCGTTATGAAAAAGATCCTACGATGATGATCGGATACGGCTCTAATAACAAAGGATTTAAAAGCAATTACAATTCTTGGAAAAGACTTAACGGCGGGAAAAAGTTGACTACAACCCAAATGCGTCTTTTGCAAATTAAACCATCTGTAAGTAAAAAAACTAAATAATGGATGATTTTGAATTTAAATCTCTAGTTAAAAGCGAAATTGAAAACGCTGTTAACTATTATGACAGCGAGTTTTCGGGTGACCGTCAGAAGGTCATGGACTACTACCTGGGTAATAAATTTGGTAACGAGCAAGAGAATAGATCGCAAGCGGTCCTTACAGAGGTCGCGGATACCGTCGAATTTATGCTTCCAAGCTTAATGAAAATTTTTTCGTCTTCAAACGAATATTGCCGTTTTGTCGGACGAAACAAGGAAGACGTTAAAGCCGCCGAGCAAGCCACTAAGCTTGTGAACTTTGTTATTAACTCTCAGAACCCTGGGTTTAAGATTTTACACAATATGATGAAGGACGCCCTTCTCTTTAAAGTTGGGGCGTGTAAGTTTTATTGGGAAGAAGCTGAAACCACTGTCACTGAAGAATACAACGATTTATCGGCGGATGAGCTAACGATGCTTATGGAAGACGATAATATCGAAATTGTGTCTCAAGAGATAATTGAGACGGGAATGCTCGATGAGCTTGAAAACGAAATTCCAATGGAACAGACGTTCAATGTCGAGGTCAAAAGAAAGACCAAGGGCGGTCAAGTTAAGATTGATAACGTACCCCCAGAGGAGCTAATTTTTAGCCGTAGAGCGACGTCTCTCGAAGATTGTAGTTTTATCGCTCATCGCACCAATGTGCGGGCTGGTGACCTTATAGAACAGGGCTATGACGCCGAAACAGTCTTTAAACATGCTGGACCTGGAAGTGCCGACGATGAGGAAGAGCGGACACAAAGATTTCAAGAAATCGAGAGTGGTTCCAGGCTAAATACGGCCGACAAAACGATGCAAGAAGTGATGGTATCGGAATGTTATATCAAGTGCGATTATGATGGCGATAACATCCCAGAGTTGCGACGAGTTGTGGTCCTGGGAGAAAATGGCGACGTCGTAAGCAATGAGCCTTTTGACCACGTTCCATTTGCTCTTTTGAGCCCTATTCTTATGCCTCACAGAATGATCGGTAGAAGCGTAGCCGAGACAGTCATGGACATTCAGCTTATTAAGTCCTCGATCCTAAGATCGCAGCTTGATAACTTATACCTGACAAATAATAGCCGCGTAGCGGTGGTTGAGGGTCAGGCAAATTTAGACGACTTATTAAATTCAAGACCAGCGGGTATTGTGCGAGTGCGGCAGCAAGGTGCAG
>Ga0209535_1000651_pt1 | contig 24309 bp, 33 predicted proteins | sample LinPmetageLP28_FD_184041 | JGI IMG/M metagenome (GOLD analysis project Ga0209535, IMG submission 184041) | Marine viral communities from the Pacific Ocean - LP-28 (SPAdes) (version 2) | ecosystem: Environmental > Aquatic > Marine > Oceanic | place: Pacific Ocean | collected 2009-08-22
CTAGATATTTACTTGTCTATATGAACAATCAGAAGTTGTACTTGACGCCCAACTTACCACCAACACCGAAGTCATCATCGTCTTCTGCAGTCAGGAAGGACATCTCACCGTAGACGCCAACAGCGTCAGAGACGGGGATGCCAACGCCTGCTTTACCAGAGAACTGAGTGTCAGTCTCTTGTCCGTCAACAGCGACGATTGCAGGGCCGCCCTGAACGTAATAAGAAGCAGCACCAGCAGTGCCTTCGTAGCCTACGTGAAGATCTGTCGTGGCAGAAGTGTAATCATCGCCAACCCAACCAGCATTGGTTTCTACGTTGACGTAAGGGCCTGCAAGGGCAGCGCCTGCGGAAGTGAACAGAGCAGCAGTGGCTGCGAATACAGATTTAAACATTTAAAAATACCTTTTAGTTACTTGCGGAATGGTTACCCGCAGATGAATGAGACATCGACTAGTCTCGTGTTATGAATGCCCCTTGTTACTTTAATTACTGAAAGACAAAAGGTTAAGTATTTATACTACTAGAAGTCTTGTAGTATGTCAACTAGGTGGGGGTTTCCGCATCTTGTGCTTCTTGTGCAGATTGTGCGGCGGAGTTTTCTGTAATCCTACCTAAGTAAGGATCATAATCCATTTGTTCACGAATATTCATTCGAGCGCCATTAGTAATCCAATATTCTGATTGTGCTTTGTAGTTACCTACATGAAAAGCGCCAACATGTTCAGGATGAATACTAGAACCCAAATCTGTCTTAAAAAGAAACAGTGGAATTGAATACGTGTTACCTGAATTGTAGATTAGATCATCTGCAACAGGACGCGGTTTAACCCCATTATCGAGTTTATATTTTTCTCCGCGCACATGGAAGTCTATCAGTTTTTGTGCGTGGCGTCTAGTGATCATGTAGCAAGCGGTAGAGAAATCGTTTACAAACCGCTTGTGAATTTTAACATGAATATCACCAGTACAAATAATCGCAAGTTGAATTACATCCCAATCATATGGAGCATACGCAGCAAAGTCTTCCCAAGTAAAGTTCCAACAATTGACTGTTTCAAGACTACAATCATCCTCCATGATAATAGCATAAGGACTATCAGAGGTTTCTAGAAAACGTCTGAGTGCCTTCAGGTGAGACGTTGTGCAACCTATCTCACCTGATGTCATCATGTCAGGGTATGCCCCTTTAATGACGTGTCCAAGATCATCTTCCCTACCATCGTATGCAGAGATACGTTCATAGTTATCAATCTCCCAATACTTGAATTGATCCTCCATATACTGACGCCTATCAGTTTGATCATCAAGGTTCAGATAATAGATAGGGCCAAAGTTTCGCATCTTGAATGCGGACTTATTTTTATCAGCAGTGGCAAAAGTCATCAGATCTCAACTTTAAATACGTCTTCTTTAGGTTCTCCAAACTTTACTCTATCATAATATTGATCATATAGAGTATCTTTGACACGATTCAAGATAGTTTCGTTATCATTGATGTAAACTGTATACCCCTGTTCTAAAAGAGACTTACACAGTTTAAACTGTTGACTCTCAGTCAAGATATCAGTTCCTTTTTTATATGCAACATAATCAAAGTAGAAAGGATGATTCTCATGGTTCTTACAAATAAGCAAGTCCAGTAAGAATTGATTATGAGTATCGTTGAAGCTATCAGTTGTAGATCCTAAGTTGTATTCAACACCTAGACTCTTTGCATAGGCAGCGAAAGCACGATTATCTCTAGGAAGACAAGGGCCACCGAAACCATATCCAAACTTCAGATACTTATTACCCACTCGACTGTCTGCACCAATAGCACTAAGCACAGTATCAATCTCATCCTCCATGCCGTCTAGAGTCAGCACCTGCCCCATCATGTTAGCGTAACTGATCTTAGTTGTAAGATAGCAGTTCGTGGCGATCTTAACTACTTCAGCAGCAGTTCTAGACATCAAACTAATATGAGGAGGAGTTACTTGAATTTTATGATACAATTCGGACAATGAATTATATGTTTTACTCCATTTTCCGCCAATCAAAACCATGTCAGCGTTCTGCAGATCTTTAATAATAGATCCTTGAGCAATGAACTCAGGATTATAGAAAGTCTCCCATCCAACTGATTCTAGTTTTTCTTGGAACATCTCACAATCACCAGGATTAGTAGTGCATCCAACGATAAAATTCTTGTTCTTTACACCAGATTTAGTGATATCATCAACTACTCTCCACACAGCACTAACATCATAGTCACCGCTAGGTAAAGAAGGAGTTGATACCAACGTGTAGATGATATCACACTCTCTGATTACTTTTTGATTACTAGTTGTGGCAGAAAAATTCTGAGCACGACTCAGATATTCTTGAACCTCAGGTTCATTAGTATTGATCCTCTTTTCTGTAAGATTCGCGACATAATCTTCTCTGACATCAGAGACTAATACATCATATCCTGCCTGCTCACAAAGTAATGCGAAACAAATACCAAGTCGTCCCGCACCAATTACACCAATTTTCATAGTTTAAATGTAGGAATAGAGATCATTTTATGTTCGTTCTGACGGTGGAACTTTCCATACTGCTTAATAGCAGTCTTCTGTTGAGAGGTAAGTTCATTACCCATCCATTGATTAAGAGATTCTGGATTTTCATGATTGTTAAAGATTTTACTCTCCATCACCCACTCTAAATCCTCATAGGATGCACCAATCTGGGTTTCATCAGTTCTACTATCGTCCCACAGTCCATCTGTAGGAGCAGCATCGATAATACGCTGATCGACACAAAGGTGTCTACCAAGTTCCCTTACTTCAGTTTTGTATAAATCAGCAATGGGCGCAATATCAACACCACCGTCACCATATTTAGTGTAGAATCCGATACCATAATCTTCAACTTTGTTGCCAGTTCCAACGACAATACCGCCAACAGATCCTGCAACTTGATACAGAGTCACCATACGGAGACGTGATTTAGTATTAGCGTTGGCAAGGTTATTGGAAGTAAAAGTTCCTTTCTCACCACCATGTGCATCAGTCCACCAATCGATAGACTTCAACAACTGATCATATGTAGATGAAAGTTCAACATTTTGAACGTTAACATTATCATAGGTTTCTTTCAAAAATGTTGCGTGAGCATTAGAAAGAATTGTATTATCCATTTTTGATGCTAAAGGCATCGTCAATGCAAATGTGGGAATACCAGTCCTAGCACAAAGAGTAGAAACAACAGCAGAATCAATACCACCAGAGACACCGACAACCAATGCTTTGATGAAATTATTATCAGCGTATTCACGAATCCAAGAAACAATTCTAGATTCTAATTCAGAGTAATCTTTAATTTTATTCATAAAATAATCCAATCAGGGCAATAGAGATCCGTAGTGTCTTTATCTGCAAACGCAGTCCCGAACCAGTTTTTCGGAGCAATAACTTTTTTGTTAGGGTTTGACTGTAACCAGGCACCCCACCAACTCATACTACTATTAGCAATAATAGCATGAGAACACAAAGACATCAAGCATAAATCAGCATATGGTGTTAAAGAACCATCGGCATATTTATCCACAGGTTCAGAAATTAAGAATCGATCTCCAGAGAAAAACTCTTGCTCTTTCACCCAATCAATAGAATCAGAGAATACAAACACGGGTTGATTATCATCAAATTGTGCAAGAGCGTTTTCATAATATTCAATAGTCTGAGGTGGATGCATCGATGAACACTGAGTATAACTCCATTTAAATCCACGGGCATCCGTTAGATTAGGATCACCACGTCGAACATGAAGCATAATAGGTTCCTGATCCACATAAGGACTCATGATTTCTTTGCATGGCATCAAGTGTTCATCATGAAAAGTATACTCCCTCCTAATGATATCTTCTACATTCTTAAAGTATTTTTCAGATTGAAAAAATCCATGCAAACTAACGTTATCAAGACAACTTTTAACAAGATGTTCATCATAATGAAAATGTTTCTCTTGGTTAAACTCGCCCGTACCTAGCATACCTAGATGGTTATCATCAACATCCTCCATCCTAAAACAATAGTGAAGACTGTAGTTCTCTCCAGTCGAACTTACAGCATTATACGGAGGAATGCACCAGTCATATCCATGTGTTGCAGCAATACCACGCAGTGCTGCATACTCAAACATTTGATTACCTAGTCTTCCTAGATTTCCAAGATGATTAAACGCTAGCATATTTCTCTAGATACTTTTGATTAGAATAATACTCCATAAGATCCTTTTTGTCCATCCTACATATCTTTTCCCACTCATTCATATTATCATCCATGTGTGGATTGGTAAACCAGGAGTTATCACCTCTAGCATGTTCCAGATGATAAACAACATCATGGACTCTACCCACCTTATATCCAAGCGTAGTAAATCTAAAATATCTTTCCTTGTCTTCTGGAGCATAGGCACGGAAATTTTCATTCTCCATACCACCCTCAATATAAACACTACGTCTAAAAAATTGAGCCCATCCAAAGTCAGACGTATGGTTATTAGAAACTCTATCTAGAGCGTTGTAATCATTGCCATCAAGAAATTCTGAAACAGTTTTATCTTCAGCGTTCACCTGTCTCTGATACATTCCACTACCATAAGGATAAACCACATCATATGTTCCGTTTATAATATCTTCATAGGCAGTCACATAAGAGTTAATGGGTAGGATAACATCACAGTCATAGTTCACCACAATCTCTGTTTCTGCTTCCATTATCATTTCATTCAGAACTCTCTGACGATGAAATAGAGGTTCATCACTCTCTTCAAAAATATGATTGATATTCACATTATCAAAAAAACTTTCTAGTTGAGGAAGTGCTCTCTCTAGAAAAACAGAAGTCTTGTCAACTTCCTTAATAAGGATATTAGTATTGAAGTTGTTCAAAAGAAATGCAACTGAAGTAATTACATTCCTAAGTCTATCCTCCGATTCAATACGGATAGGGATAATAAACGTCGCTTGTTTTAAATCAATCTTCATCTGGATACTTCCTGGTGTCAAAATATTCTGAGTGCTTCCTAACGATGTGTCCCAATTCTTGTTTATTTACCAACCAAGTTCTAGACGAATCAGAAATGGTAGCGTCATAGTAAACGTTAGCAGCACTCATTCTGCCGTCATGCTCTCTGTTTGCGATCAACACATCATCAAGCATCTTTGGCATACCATGAATCCAACGCATTCTGTGATACAGTTCGGTATCGATGAGAAGTTTCATCTTTCCATCCATACCCTCATAAACACCGTTGAGAAATGCAGTACATGATGGACTTCCAAGAAGGTTATCCCCTTCTATCATTCTAGGTGTCCACATAGGAGCACAATCTCTGTGAGTTTCTACACCATCTGTGGTGTGAGTGAATCCATGAATCAACCATTTAGCGCCATCTTGGAATGCATCAAAGATTTTTTGTAATGCATTATCATCAACAAACATGTCATCCTGATAGATTAGTTTGATGATTCTACCCTCTGCATTTTCAATCGCACAATCAGTATTTGGTGCCTGATATCCACGTCCATTAGGGTTTTTAATGTAGGTAATATCAAAATCATAATGACAATGACGACACCACTCCATGATCACATCGTCCACACTATGATCAGAGATTACAACATCAAAGTCTTGAAATGTTTGATGTGCAAGTGAGTCAAACAACTCTCCTAGAAACTCTACTCCCCTACCTTTATATTCGTAAGTGGGAATGCATACACTAATTTCAGACATCTAGATACTCCCAACGATCAACGTAAATATCTGTAGGATCTTCACCATCAGGGCCGAACCAAAGTTTAGGCCCAATCACATTATCATGTCCTGCGAGCCATGCTCCCCACCAAGAAAAGGTGGAGTTAGCCATGATGTTGTAGTTGCACATGGACATGAGGCACATATCATGTATGTTGTCACTCTCAGAGATAAAGAAACGATCAGATTCAAAGAATGAGTGTCCGAACGCCCACGATGGATCATCCGTGAATACAAACACAGGGATATCTTTCGGCAGTCGTCCAAGTGCTTCTTCATAATAAGAGATTGGTAGGACTGGATGGAAAGTTGGTTTGACGAGATGATCAGTTCGTCGTACATGGAGAGCGATTGCTTCGGTATATCCTTCATCAATTACAATTTCTTTCCAAATTTCTTTACAGAGTTTTTGAACTTCAGGTTTAAAAGTAAAGTCTTCACGAATCTCATTCGTGATGTCAACAAAATATTTCTCTGATTGAAAATATCCATAGAGATTTACATTGTGATCACAGTTTTCAAATAAATTAGAATCAAATCGAAAACTTGTTTCCTTCCGATAGGGTGCATTCAACACACCAATGTTCTTAGCACCTATCATATTAAATGCCATGAAGAGTTTGTGTTGATTCTCTTCATCAGTAAACTCATTGTCAGTTTTAGGCCCATCAGGAATGATGAAGTCAACCTCCTGATTATATGCAATACCTCTAGTTGCTGCATATTGAAACATCTGGTTACCAAACCTACCGTTCGTACCAATATGATTTTGTCCAATCATCCTAATTCAACTCCTGGGGGTAAGCGATAATGAAATCCAAATGGGGTAATGCCTTCTGCTTCAGGAACTCTGGTTTCTTGTGAGAACCTAACTGCGACATCAACAGGTGCATATTTACATCCCTGTTCTACAAAGATGTGACGATTATGAACACAGACATTACCATCTTCATGATAGTTTACCACACCTTCAGGCATCCAATAGAAGTCACTGTTGTTTGTTTCCCATGGTACTTCTACTTTAGTTGGAACCTCTAGAAACTTCTTACTTCGGAAAGAAAATCCACCGTTGCCAACTCTATGATGATTGCCAAAAGGATCGATGTATGCGTCCTCTACAAGCGCCCAGGGAGCACCAATATAATCATATTCTAACCAAGTATCATCCCACTTGTCAGGGAATAATACAAACCCATCTGGTTGAACGAGGAGACAATGAGAAGTGTCAACATGTTCATGCAGATGGTAGATTACATAATAGTTGTAATCATTATAGTTTTTAATATCACGAACAGAAGTTTCCATCGTGACACCTTCTTTCACAAGATCTGGATTTTTGTTAATCTGTTCTTGTGTGGTAATAAGTTTGACAGCACCATAATTAATGCCAGACATACTAGTAAAGACACCATTAAGAGTACCTGATAAATCATCTGTGGTGTCTACAGATATCAGAGTAACATCAGGTAGATTAATTTTTGGCATCATAAATCACCATCATAAATGTTTGATTTCTTTTTGTACTCATCCCATTCTACTCTACATTCATCTGGTGTAAAGAGTTTTCCTTCTCGATCCATATAATATGTTGGATAACTGTAAATGCTACATCCTAAACTCCACCATCCTTTTGAAAGGTTGTGATGAAACCAATACTTAGGTGCAATGCACATTTCTAAGTGATCAGATGTCCATAAAGGAAAGCAAGAGAATGTAGATGTTGTACAGATAACATTTCTAGCATTCTTAATAGCAACATAATCCCATGCCACGTCAACATGATATGCTGGAATATCTGGAAGCATATTTTTGGCAGTTTCAACATCATCAGTAACAATACAATATTCCATGTCAGGATTATATTCCGACATATGCTGCATTGCATTATACCAATAAGATGCTGGAACATAGGCACCAGCATTTCCAATCATGTCTCCACCACGGAAGTTCAATACACAAATATTTTTTCCATTGGTATCATGATGTTCGTGCATTATACGAATCTTTAACCAGTCTTTGACTAGATTAAGTTCATCATAAAAGTAATCTTCAGATTGAAAATTACCATAGATTATATGATTGTCAGGAATAGATAGTAAACCTTTATCAGTCAAACGGATATCAGTATGCAACCGTTTGTCAGTATGTAATGCATGTCTGTATTCATTATATCTAACAAGATTATCAGGAACCTCTTTACCATAATCAAGGTTCATAAAATAAAAACCTTTCTTATTAACTCTAGAGTCTCCTGCACTCTGAAGTCCTTTAATACCAAAATCATAACCCAGTCTACGGGCTAAGACTCTAGTTGTTACATATGCAAATAGTTGATTTCCAAGTCCTTGTCCATGCAAAAATTCAGTCGCTAACATATTCAGATGCCACTTTGCTGATATAATCAATCATCTTATTGGTGATTGTAGGCGAACATCCAAGGAAGAACACTAAGTCCAACACTTGGTTCGCGTTTGGATATTTATTCGCGTCATCAAGATGCGAATATCCAGGGTGAAGAAGAATGTTACCAGCAAAGTAATTTCTTGTTTGAACTTTATTATCTTCAAAATGTTTAACAAGAGAATGTTTCAGATTCTTATTTTCACAGAGAATCGGAACTCCAAACCAACTTGTCTCTGCATTTGGCATCTCATTCATCACGCGAATACCAGGAATACGCTCAACAATTTGATGGATCAACAATTTATTTTTGCGACGTTTTTCATGTATCTCTTCAAACTTGAGGAGTTGTACTGAACCAACTGCACCTTGCAAGTCAAGAGGTTTCAGGTTATACCCCATATTTCCAAAGACATACTTATGATCAACGATATCAGGATAATTTTCCAACCACTTATCAAATCGCCGTCCACATACACCATTAGACAACAGATTTTGTTGCCCTACACAATAGCACCCACGTCCCCACCAAGCAAAACTACGTGCCAAGTCAATAATTGCTTTGTTGTTAGAGGACACCATACCACCTTCAATAGTGCAAATATGATGTGCAGGATAGAAGGAGCATGATGCAGCTATAGCACGTTCTGTAAGATATTTTCCTTCATACTTACTACCAAGACTATCACAATTATCAGCAATTAATTCAATTTGATGTCTATCAAGAATGTCATAAAGAGCATTCATATTATATGGATTACCTAGAACAGGAGAAGAAAAAACTGCTCTTGTTTTATCAGTTATTCTTGCTTCAACTTGAGTCAAATCCCAATTAAGATCAGTCCAATCAATGTCAACAAAAACTGGTTTCAGTCCTGCCTGAACAATAGGAGCGACTGTTGTAGCAAACCCACAGGCACATACAATAATTTCGTCACCATCTGCCCAGTTGAAATATTTCTTCAATGCTGCAATCATTACTAGATTAGCAGATGAACCAGAGTTCACCATTACAGAATGTTTGAACCCAAACTTTCGCGAGAACTCATGCTCAAAACGATTTACCTTTTCACCAGAAGACAACCATTTACCCTTCATAATAGAGTAAATTAGTTCTCTCGCCTCACTATCATCCCAATAAGGCCCAGAGTAATAAATTGGTTTTCCTTCTTTCCAGTCTTTATTTGCCATGAATGGAAAGATGTCGTCATCCATCTCTTTCGCGGACTCAATAAAGGTATCAATCAGTTGGTACATAACTCTTTGATAATTTCAGTAATGCTAATATTGGGACTAAAACCTAACGCTCTCACCTTACTACAATCCAGACACATATCCTGACTGTAACCAATCTTGCTAAGAATATTAGAATCTGATTTAAGGAAGTGCTTAGCAGTTTTCATTATATCACATAATGACATCATCTGTCCACTTCCTATGTTATAGATGCTATCCAGTTCTCCTTTATTTAATACCAAATTTATACCTCTACAAACGTCATCTACATGCAATACATCACGATATATTTTACCTTCATTTACTAATGTTATATCTTCTCCCTTCTTGAGAAGACTTATCAAATAGGAAATAGCATTTTTCTTTGGAGATGCTTTTGGATCTGTGCCACCAACAACATTAGGCATACGAAGTATTCTATACTTCACACCATAGGTTCTACAGAAATCAATCAATAAATCTTCTGCACATTTCTTTGTAATAGAATAAAAACCTTTTGGATTGCACAACACATCTTCTCTAGCAGGAAGTTCACAGTCTCCATAAACAAACCAAGAAGAGATAAAATTAAAACAAATATCACTAGTGCGACAATTGTTTAGTACTTCGCAAAGAATGCGAAGATTAGTATCAACATCTAATGTAATATCAGTATGAATATTACTATTATCTACTGTTGAGATAAAATATAAAATTTCCTTGGTATAAGGAAATCTCTCTTCCCTAGGAATAATGACAGTATCATCATACATCTGACAATATCTTCCGCCAATATAACCTGCTCCATAAACACTCAACACTCTATCAAATCCTCAGTCCACATCATGTAAAGAAGTCTCTCAATCAAGTAAGACTCACCAGAGGTACTTTGAAACTCTTCAGGTGGTTCATAAGAAACATAAAACTGCAGTTGTTGATAGAATTTCTCACTAAATTTAAGAATATTTGCCTTAGGAACAACATAATTTCCTCCAGGTGCAAACCTATTATAAGGAAAATTAGGTGGGTTTACAAACAACTTGTTTAACATTTGAGGAAATGTTGCAAAGTGTCTAGTGTAAACTGTTTGATTTGTAACTGCTTCCCATGTAGGTTGAATGAATCCACCACCATTACATACAAAAGAAGTGGAGTCATGAAATCGTTCGATTGGGAGAAAATATTCCGCAGTAAGCGCACGGTAAAATCTCTCGCGAGTGGTGTAATACTCAGCACCACCACGTTCTTCAGGCCTCTGAAACATATTACCCTTAATAAAGATGCAAATATCAGGGAGATTATCATAATGATCTACAATATAGCGCATAATATCATAGATATTTTCACCTACATTTGGCGAACGAATACTTTTACCAAGATGACTCCAATCTTTTACATCATCACTCCTATCGTAAATGATAGTATTCTGTGGAGTGAATCCATAATCATGTGTGGATATTAACCACTCCAAGTCAGAATTGTGATTTGATACTACTAAGGTTTTTTCCATTTATCAAAGAAGTTGTTAATATCGAGAGAACTATAATCTGTTTTTTGAGTGTCGATGAATAGTTGATTGTTATCAATTAGAAATTGTTCTGTTACTTCAGAGTAATCATCAACCCAAAGAACTGGATAAGTTGCATATAACTGTTCAAGAAAAGGAGTTCTTTTCATCACAGGGACTCTTCCCATATAAACTGTTTCCCAGTTTCTATGGCAGTCAATGGCATTTCCCCTAGGACATAGGACAAACTTACACCCCCACATTCTATCAAGATAAGTTTGAAAGTCAACTCGTTCAGTCTCTACAATCGCCCATGGTTTGTCAATAAACTTTTCAGTTAAACCTTTTCTTTCTTCATGAGAGTTTTCATTGATACCGACATATAATAATCTAAACGATCTGGGTTCTTTCTCATTATTCATATAGGAGTGGAGAACTTCATTTCTATCATCACTCAAAGACATACGTCTCTGAACACCATATGGAGCAGGAATCACTCTTTGCCCAGACACGTTAGAGTTTGCAGCAACAACACGAACTACATTATCAGGTAAAGAATCAAAAATATGATCATCTAAAGGAGTATCCTCCAGATTTGTAAAGATGATAAACTTCATCTCAGGAAATTCTCCACACAATTTAAGCAGATCATTGTTCTCCATCATGGCATCCACGATAGGTTTATCACTCTCCTTTACTTCAACAATATCCCTTTTATATAAGCGAATATTATCTATAAAGAGAGTCATATAGTCTCTGCTTTTTTTAATTTCAAACACTTTAGATGCAAACTCTATGTTTATAAAATTTGCATCTTTCATAAAGTGTGTGTAAATATTACTCCACTGTCCAGATTGATCGCCAAATGAGTAATCACAAAGTCTAGACAGTGCTACACCTTCAATTAGTTCCATGGTTTAATAAACTCTGCGTACTTCTCTTGATTTTCTATAATGTATTCAGGGTAACTCTCATCAATGGGAACTGCTTCATATGTCATCCCTCTACCAATAGGATCAAGTCCTTGTTCTATCTTTTCTTTTGCGTTGTCAGTAATAGATGAGATATTATTCTCTGTATGTTCGTAGGAAGCAAGTTTCAGTTTAAAGTTTTCAGCGTTACCTAAGAAACTAAAGTGCCAACCACCATTAGTAATCTTATAAGCATTAGCATGATTTTGCCGATGCTGATCAATAGTGGTTTCTTTCAGGTGTTTCCAAGTACAAAGTCTCGTTCCCATCCAGTCACATTGATATAAGAAGTTCAGTTTGAAGTAATAAGCATTGCAAATAGTTGTGTAATGTTTACTAGGATCAAACCAGGATAGATCCTCAAGTACAAGAGGGTTGATAATTTCATCAGCATCACTAGTCATCACGATGTCACCATCTTCAGCACCAGCTTTCTCAATACCAAAACAACTTGCATTACGATTATAAACAGCACGTTGGAATCTGATGGGCAAATCAATAAAACGCTGTCCATATGGATCAAGTTCGCCATAACCAATATGAAACTTGCTCTTCTCCATCATGTGTGAGAAATCATTAGGGATCTCCTCTGTGATGTTATGAACAATTTTGTCATGCCATTTAGCAAATCTATCCTTATTTTCTTCATAATACAGTGGTTTTTCATTACCACTAACAGTATATGGAGACTCAGTTAGCACAAACTTGTCTACCACATCACCAAGAATGTTGAGACGCATCTCAAGCAGTTCGAGTTCATTAAAGAAAATAAAAGAGTCAAATACTTTCATAGTTTTATTTTAATAGCGTTGTTGTCAATGTCATGAATACGAAGGTTAAATGAAATTGTCATTCTCTTCTTAAAACTAAAGTTTCTTGATGAGTAATGAGGAATTTTATTTTCAAATAATGTAAGTTTACCTACCTCATTGACTGAGTGATAGGTTTCTGGATGGTTTATTTGATTGACTGGGTTAATAAAAACAGTCTCCGACTCCTTTACTTTAACACAAAAGTTGCCTCCAAGGTAGCACTTTGGGTTAACAGAGTGAATGTGAGGTGCAACTTTCTCACCAAAGTTTAATATGTTTATCCATCCATTAAGATAAACATATTCCGGTAAAGGAATATTGAGCAAATCACATAGGACACGATGTTGCTCAACAATTGCGTTTCTCAAAGCATATAGGTTCGCATTTTTAAATTTAAAGACATTATAAAGAGAATATCTTGCCATAATATTACTTCTTCCAAGTTTTGTATTGCCATCTGATACTTTATCTCTGATAAGAACGGGGTGCCATTTTATGATTTTCCTATGTTTTTCCATTAGAAAATCGAAAAGAAACTCATTATTAATATTATCCCATGTCTTTTCAATCAAATATATGTTCCATGTGGGGGCGAACGGAGTCTCTGGAGGATCACTTCTAAAATTGTGAACGTAGTATTCACATTCATCCCTTAACATAGAAGGTATCAAACCAATCCTTTCCTAATGTATAGAGCATCTCCCCAAGTTTGAGATCCGTGCCATCCAGTAGCAACACGATCAAATTCTACCAGATACTTGTCTATATCACCAATCATAGCGTTGTTTTCATAAACTTCTGCTTGATTCACCTCTGTGTAGATGTAATCGATATTCTCTAGAGTTTTTGTTCCTCCTTTCAGAACTTCAAGTTCGTATCCTTGAGTGTCCATATTCAGAAAATTGTAAGTATGATATTCCGGGATCTCATCATCGAGTGTAGAAATTTCTACATCAAGAGTTTCTGAGAAGATAACATCTGGAGACAACTCTAGATGCACTTTTGGTTTTAGAATTGAACCACAGAGTCCTGTAGGATCTGATGTCATTTCTGCTCTACCGACTCTATTCCCAAGAGCTTTGTTAACAAGTTTAGCAGGCAGTTCAACTTGATTTGCTCTTGCAGTGAGTTTTTCAAAACAGTGTTGTTGTGGTTCAAAGATGATGATATTTTCAATATCTTTCATCTTATAGTCCATCAATTCATCACCAATGTGTCCACCTACATGAATAACACCGCTGATATTGATATTGTATTGCTTAATGAGTGAGCTTAGAGAGAGTAACATTATTTCCAGTAATCGTAGATGTCTTTAGTAACTTCGTATTCCATAACCTTTACTTTTCTATTAGGTTGTTTCATCCCCCAGACAAACATATTTTCAACCAACTCTACAAGGTTTGTATTGTCCGTAAAGTTAAGCATTGACTTTGCTTTTGTATGATCACAATAAGCATGTTTCACTTCATGACGGGGTTCACCATGTTGAATAGGTACTTCATATCCATACTTTTTAGCAATACTCTGAACAGTATGTGCTACTTCATTAAGAGTGAAGTATTTGTCGGCTCCAATATTAAATACCTCACCATCAAATCCCGTCAGAAGTTTATCAAACGGTTCCATATAATATTTGATATCAGAGAAGGCGCGAGTTTGTTCACCATCTCCATAAACAAGGATAGGTTCTGAATTTAATGCTTTTCGGATAAAGATACCAATGACATTACGGTACTTGTCCCAAATATTCTGATAGATACCCAGAACATTGTGAGGACGAACGATATTATATCGAAGTCCAAACTGCTCATGAGCAAGTTTCAAATCACACTCTACCGCGTATTTTGCAATACCATATGGATCAACAGGTTGTGGGCGTTTATCTTCTGTAAATGGGGGCGTCTGTTCCCCATAGACAGCCATAGAAGAAGTGAAGATAATTTTCGTTCCGTAGGTGATACACTCATTGATCAAATTAGCGGAAACGATAAGATTATTACGATAGTTGTAATTACGAATAAAAGGAGAAAGTCCTTCAGCCGCATACGCCGCGAAATGAAGGAGGACATCAGGTTGATGCTCCTCAAAAAGTTCAGCAACTTTCTTTCTCCTCTCTAAGTTTAGTTTTACAAACGTAAACTTCTCCCCTTTAGGTACAAAAGCTTTGTACCCTCCAGAGAGATCATCAATACCTATTACTTCATGTCCTGAGTCAAGAAGGTGGCGAGCATAGTTTGAACCAAGCAAACCTGCACATCCAGTTACAAAAATTTTCATCTATAATCAATGATAAATTGTCTTTGCTCTTCAGTGTTAGCCCAACTGCAAGGAATGACAGGGATATAATCATCACCTAGTTCCATAACATGAACTTCAACATCTGTATTAAACAGCATAGTATAATTTAGGTGCTCAGTCAATAGCAAATCTGTAGTGAAAAGATTCTCAATATTGCTAGAACAGAGAGCGGCCGCCATAGCAAATGTACCAACACCTGATAATGCTAAATTTTTAGCAGACATAAGTGTTGCAAAATCTTCTTGAACTGAGGACGACTTTACCTGAACCTTATCAATTTTACGAAGTTCATGAACAATAGGATTCTTATCATCCGGTTCAGTAATAAGAATACATTTATCAAAACTCTCAATCAAATTAAGATAAAAGATTAGAGGATTAGGAACATAGTTAGTTGGCGGATCAAATATACGATGATAGTTGTCTCCGCTTCTCAAGTGCATGACAATAGTTTCATCGTCAAGTGCTTCTTTCTGAGGAATTTTAAGAAAAGGTGCTACGTATTCTTTACAGATACGACGCATATTAGCATAGATATAACTTCTTTCTACACCTGTTTCATTTTCTCCCTCACAAATTCCCTTTTCACAATGAACAAGGGGTTCCCACGAATAATATCTACCTTTCCCCGCCCACTGTGAAGTGTGCGACATATCTTGAAAATCGACTTTGAAATCGCTGATAACATCATGATCAAGTTTTTGTCTAAAAACAGACTTGTAACCTTCAGCAGCCATTAGGCAATTAGCAACCTGTTGGATGTTATTACCAAGTCTACCGCTCCAATGCGATACTTCAAATGTCATGGAGTAACTACTAGTTCATTTTGAATGTTAGCAATATCCTGATCCCAGTCAACGAAATTAGGATTTTCGCGATTAAAATGTAGATCATTCAACCAGTTACGATTCTCAAAAACTTCGTTCCAATCAATATTATCCTTAAACTTTTCAATACATTCAAGGTTTTTGAATTTGACGAAAGTCATTCCATAACTTTCTTTATGATGTTCAATCATAATATCATCATCTTCAAAATCATTGATATCACGGACACTAGTAGGAAGTCCAAAAAAGTCTGTAACTGCAACATCAGGGCGCTTCCAGAGTTTGCCACCAATAGTGTCTCCGTAAGTATCCTCTTGAACAACAGAATCCTGTCCTTGAGCACCTAACCAATGAGTGTCATGAAAAACAAGATAACCACCCTCTTTAAGATGTTCAACCCAAAAATACATTTCGGCTAAAACTTGCTCACGAGTGTGAATGGTATCAATAAAAATAATATCAAAAGGATCTTCGTCCCAGTTTTTTCCAAGAGTAACACTATCTGCTTGGTAACACATGTAGTTAGGTTTAACAAAACGAGATCCATTACTTTGGAAACCGTCAAACATCAAGTCACAACCGCATACTTGATTGGCATTTACATCTGCATCAATTGACATGATCGCAGATGATGCTCCAAGACGAACGCCCAAATCAATAAACCTTCCATTTTTGAAAGACTTTACAAGTTCGGCAAGAACCCAAGCATTAACACCAAGATCACAATGTGGTTCATTGATAAAGTTTCTAATTTCAGTAAGATTAGTAGCCATAGTTTTTTTTCATTTCATTGAACACTTTTCTAATACCTGTGTCGATGGTAGTTTTAGGAACCCACCAACCAAGGATATAATTGTTTGCCTCATTCCTTTTATCCATCTGAACACTATCTTTAGCAAGTCCAGAACTGATCTTTACATCATATTTTTCAATCAATCCAAAACAACCCTGGATGATATCAGCAATCTCTCTAACAGTATTAGAATGGAATGATGTAATGTGAAGTGGATCTTCTGGTTTGAAATCTGTGAAGTTCTCCATGATTGCTTCTAGTCCTTCACAGCAGTCCTCAGCATAGAGGAACTGACGCTCTTCAGTACCGTCAGTCATCATCTCAAATTGGCCCTCTTCAAACCCTTTATGGATGAAGTCAGTGATGACATGTGCCTTCTCATGATCCTTTTCAATACCATATACATTCCAGAACTTAACAGTCAGTCCTTTTAATGCAGCAGTATGAAGTTCGCCAACACGTTTCATCACACCATAAGGGGAGTAACTCATGTTACTCATCTGAGATGAAGCAAAGATAAATCTTTTCTTATGTTTTTCCAATAACTTGAAAGTGTTTGCCATCAAGCGAGTATTGTTATTGACAAACTCAAAAGTATGTTGGTACTTCTTTAGGTATCGTGAACCGCCAACATCAAAAGCAAGAAAGAATACAAAGTCAGCACTCTCAATTGACTTCTCTATGATAGTGCTTGGTGTCACTCTCAAATCATATTGAACACCATTTACAATATCAACATTAGTTACATGATGTCCTTTATTTTTTAAGTACTCAGACAGATATGCACCAATCTGTCCAGCAGATCCTAGGATTGTAATATTCATTTATTAGCAACCTGGGTAGCAATCCACTTATATGTTTTTCTAATTCCCTCTTCAAGTGTCTGAGAATAGTCCCATCCAAGTTTTTCGCGAATTAGATCATTATTAGAGTTACGTCCACGAACTCCAAGAGGCCCATCAATGTGATTTTTTTCCACATTTTTACCCGATACTCTAGCAGCAGTATTTACTAATTCATTAATAGTAACCATCTCCTCAGAACCAATATTAACAGGCCCAAGGAAGTCACTATCCATCAATCGTCGAGTCGCTTCAACGCATTCGTCAATGAACAAGAAGGAACGAGTTTGTAAGCCATCTCCCCACACCTCGATAGATCCACCGATCGATGAGAGTTCAGCGACTTTACGGCAGATTGCAGCTGGTGCCTTCTCTCTTCCACCGTCCCAGGTTCCTTCTGGCCCAAAAATATTGTGATACCTAGCAACCCGAACAGGAATACCATGGTTACGGTTGTAAGCAAAGTAAAGTCTTTCGCTAAAGAGTTTTTCCCAGCCGTACTCCGAATCAGGAGCAGCAGGGTACGCAGATTCTTCACGGCAATCAGGGTTATCAGGATCGAGTTGGTTATGCTCTGGATACATACATGCTGATCCAGAGTAGAAGATTTTAGTTTTATTATGTCCTGTCATTTCATTCAACTGACGTTGTTCTTCAAGAACATTCAGATTGATAGTGACAGAGTTGTGCATAATATCTGCATCATTCTCTCCAGTGAATACAAATCCTGCTCCACCCATATCAGCAGCAAACTGATAGATCTCATCAAAAGGTTCTGCAAACTTATCCGCAATATCTTTGTAGAAGTTACCAAGATATCCAGTGAAGCGTGTACACCGTTTAACGAACCTAGTATCCCTCAAATCACCAAGAACAAATTCATTTGCTCTAGTAGAGGTAAATTCTGGTTGCTTAAGATCGACTCCACGAACCCAATAACCTTCTTCGCGGAGTCTCTTTACCATATGACTTCCAATAAAGCCACCTGCACCAAGCACCAGTGCAGTTTTATTATATTCAGACATGATGAATGATTTTTACTTTATTATTATATCAGATACCTAGTTTATATGCGATCTTTTCAGAAAGTTCTGTGACACGCGCTTCAAGGGCAGCAAATTTTTCAGGATCTACTCCTCCACCACCACTATGAGAATGATTGGAGGTTTCTAGTGCTTGAAGTCTAGCTTCAACTTCGACATCATACTTCGACATCGCTGCACCAGTTGCAGACTTTGCTGCCGTTCCTTTTGTTGACATGGTTACAAATGAATACTGTTTGATTATTTAGTGTTGATTAAGTGAGAAATTTTGTGAGAGTGTTTTTCCCACAAAATTTCATAAAAATAATATATGATTGTATATCCTATGTTTAAGATAATAGAGGTTGCCAATGATCCTGTGACAATGTAAGCAAACAACATTGACAGGACTCTATATCCAAGTGATTTAGCAAGTCTCATATGAACAAACACGATCTCTAGTATAACAAGGTACTCCATCTGGATCTAACCATTTGGTGTACTCAAAGTCATCAATCGCAGTCAAGAGTTGCATTTGATTATCTAGAAGATACATATCACTATATCTCTTCGTCCAACTGTTTGCTTTCTGAATACGATAGTCTGGCATATCGTTGATCTCCAACGTACCACACTCAACATAACGATAGGGATAACGCTCTAATAAAACTTTCATGCTTCTACCGCTTCAAGATCGGCAGAAATTTGTTCCATCAAAATATCATAATCATCAAGGGCATCACCTGAAAATACGACGCCAGTGTTCTCATAATAACGACGAACCTTTTTAAGAAGTTTTGGATTCTTCACATCTAGAAAAATTTCTCCAATCGCCGCACTGCGAAGAATTTGAATGTCTTTCTTGAATTTGCTAGTCAGTGTCATTGTCGTGTGTGTTGACGAGTCAATTATAACTGACTTATGTATTCTTGTCAAGCGTCGGTGTCAAAATGAATGTTCCCGGATATGGAGATCCGATAGTCATCTGATGTATAGAAGGGGTAAACCGTATGACGAAGAGCGGATGGAAATATCACAATCATACCTTCACTTTCTTTCCTAAGATTCAACTCCATAGAATTATCTCCATAAATCGTTTTATAATGAAATTGAAACATAGAGGTTACATTTTTTACCGAGTTTGATCCAGTAGTCCTCAGTTCCTCCTCAAGATCATAAGGAATCTTCACCCAAATTACAAAACTAAAAACACCAGAGTGACTGTGGACAGGATTGAATTCATGTTTCTTTTGAAAGTTAACCCAGAGAGACTGAAGTTTATATTTTGATAAAGAAGAATTAACTTGTATGGAATCTGGGTACCGATATCTCTCGGTATATATCGTAATCATTTTGATACATAGATCCTTTAGGTTATAACCAATGGATGTCTCAAGTAAATGATTTAGACTGTATTCTTTTTCAATAATACCAGCCAAATGTTGGTTGTGTGGATTATTTGCTTTGTGTACCTCCTCTGATAAGGAGACGAAAAGATCTGAGGGAACTTCACTAAAAACGAGTCCTTGGGGATCAAAATCGTAATATTCCATAAATTAAGTTACAAAGTGCTTCCTGTGAGGATCGAACTCACCTTAGGCAAATTATGAGTTTGCTGCATTCACCAGATTGCTAAGGAAGCAAATAGGACTGCTGGGAATTGAACCCAGTTTACCCCGTTATAAGCAGAGAGCATTAACCAATATGCGACAGTCCCTCAAACTCTCCCAACTAAAGAGAGAACTCCATGAGAGTAGAATGCCAAAAGGATTCCACCTAGGGTAGCACTTATAATTGTAGCAGTTTTATTGTGTTTGTCAATTGCTTTATCAATCATTTCCTGGCACTGCTTCTGTGTGATGTAGTGCTCAGGTTTAATTTCCTTCATCCTGTGAGACATTTGGGAGATATTTCATTGGATCCGGTTGCCCCCCTACTATAGCACAAGCTCGTTTATAATAATAGTTGTCTGTTGTATTGTTTTCTTCAAACGTCTCTTTGATGATTGCCCAATTGGCGAATTCGTCTGGATGCATTTACTTGCATAGTGTAACAGCATGATACTATTTACGATTTTAAGTATCTCTTAATAATTACAATTTCATTTTTATGTCAAAAACAAAACAAGTTCTTACGTCAGATGTATCGTCAGATACAAAATGAGTGAGATCATGATCATGAATTACTGACATTCCATCTGATAGTTGTAAGTCAGTAAGTTGATCATTCTCACAAAATGTAAGGTTACACTCACCAGAAACATGGTAGTACAATATGACAACTATGATTTCATATCCCTCTTCAATATCCATGTAACCATGATCATGAGGATTGACTTTACATTGATTAAAAGTTCTATTGCACCAGGATCTCAAACACTCATGTCCTTTATAATCTTGTCCAAGATATTTTTTATATTTAATTAGAGTGTATTGCAACCACTCCTTCATGTATCCCTTTGAATCAATAATTTCAAACATGCGATCATCTGAACATGTCGTGATAGAAAACCCATCAGACATATCGCAATAAGGTTGCTCTAATGAAAATTTAAAAAGTTCTCTGTCAAGATGATTATTAAAAAGGACATCATTTTTTGCGATGCTAATATCCTTTTCAAAAACATAGATATTCATTTTACATCAAAGTCTAACCTACGTACCTTACGCTTTTTTCTTTCCTCTTGAAAAGCAAGATCTTGATTAGATAGAACTTTATTAGATTTTTTAATATCCAAATTAATCATAACAACTTTAGAGAGATCTATTGCGGAGACTTTATCTCCCCTTACTGTCATCATGTTTGGACACCCGCAAACTTGTGTCTTGGTATTACCAATAATTTCTTTGTTACATTCTTTGCATCTTACAGTAATCATTTGACATACATTGAATTCGACATGCTCGAAGAGGGGATCGAACCCCCGACAACTTGAATGTAAATCAAGTGTTCTACCTCTGAACTATTCGAGCGACTCCTCCACCTGGACTCGAACCAGGGACAGGGTGATTAACAGTCACCTGCTCTACCAACTGAGCTATAGAGGATTGTTGTACTCTTTTTTTGTTTTAAAGTAGAGTTTATAATATCTCTTCTTCATTTCATTAAGAGTATCCATATCATCTTGAAATCCCATGTATTTACATAATTGGGATGATCCTTCCAATTCACTAATCAATCTTAGTATATTGACAGGGTGTTTTTCAAGTCCTCCAAAATCATATTGAGACATAATAAAAACTTGGAGAAAGCGGAATACCAGAATCGAACTGGTGACGAAAGGTTGGAAACCTTTAGTTTTGCCTCTAAACTAATTCCGCGAGCGACTCAGGTAGGACTCGAACCTACGACCGACTGCTTAGAAGGCAGTTGCTCTATCCATCTGAGCTACTGAGTCAAATCTCGGATTCTTCTGTTTGATCCTCCAGTACAATATAATCCATTCCATCCATCTTGTCAAGATCAAACCACTCGTGCCATTCGTCCATCATAGCAAGTCTATCATGAACTTGTTCAATACTATCATTACAGTCCATAGTATCAATACGTTTGATTGCCCAGTTACGAGCTTGCATCACCACATCCGTTTCCATAGTAGTCTTTTCTAAAGTATCTGCTGAGGATGTTGGAATTATAGTATTTGGGGACTCCTGTGTCAAGGGACTCTGTAAGGACTCCGTTAATAAAAAGTTGTTTTGTTTCTTCGAAGTTTGTTTTGCCGCCTGTTTTATGTAAAGACAGGATAGTTCTACTAAAGTTCTGTCTACCCAATTTGTCAATGTCCGCTTTAAGTTCTGGACAAGACCCATAGTACTTTCTCCAATCAGATTCGGATTTTACTTTTCGTTTCTTTCCTTTAGGCGTTCTGTGCTTCCAAAAATACTTTCGCCCAATGTACTGTCGTTGGTTTGTGAGATTGGTAATGTTATAAACAAAACCGTAGTTGTCCCGAATAAGGCTACCATCAAAGGGAACACCCAAATAGATCCATGGATTCTCATAATCAATATCGATACTCATCAATAATGTTTAATACCTTATCGAGATATTTATGTGCCATATCTCGATCTCCTTGCCACACTGTCTTAGGTTCTTCGTATACATCATTCTTTAATTGAAGTATACGATTCTTCAACTCATCTTTCTTCAATTCATTCTTAGGCATAGGGGAAACTCATGTCCCCCTATTTAAGCACAGTTTAGAGTTGGAATCCACTGAATGTGTCCTTTTTCACATCTTGCTTGATTCCACCAACAACATAAGACTCAACCTCAGTCTCTTGTGGTGCCACCTGAAGTCCCTTAGAAGAGATCCAGTGCTGCGTCCAGGGCAGTGGATTGGCAGATGCTGCAATATCATACACTGGTTTCAATCCAATACCCTTTAAACGACGATTAGCAATCCACTCAACATACTGTTGGAGTAGTTTATCATTCAAACCAATCATAGATCCATCCTTGAACAGATAGTCTGCCCAACGCTTCTCTTCGTTCACAGCACGATCAAATGCCTTGTAAGTCCACTCTTCTTCCTCTTTCATAATCTGTGCCATTTCAGGATCATCACCTTTCTTCCACTTATTCAGAATGTTTTGGGTGATGGCAAGGTGTTGATTTTCGTCTCTTGCAATGAGGGAGATGATCTTGGCGGATCCCTCCATAAGTTTGAGTTCACCGAACGCGAAACTACAAGCAAAAGAAACATAAAAACGAATACCTTCCAATATATTGACATTGGCAACTGCTTTATAAAGTTTTCGTTTAAGTTCGTACTTCCCTTCTAGCGCATATGGAACTTGCTCTAATGCATGTTGCCAATCGTTAGAATTATCATACTGATGAGCACTCTGAATAAAGTTATCATATGCCTCTGTAACGCTACTAGCACGTTCTAGAATGCGATCATCAGTGACAATCTTATCAAATACCTCTGAAGGATCTGCATAGATGTTCTTGATGATGTAGGTATAGGAGCGACTATGGATCATCTCCATAAATCCCCAGACTTCCATACATGCTTCCAGTTCAGGTAAGGAACAGTAAGGAATGAATGCCATTCCAGGTCCTCTACCTTGAATAGAGTCAAGCATGATCTGATACTTCAGATTAGAAGTATAGATGTGTTTTTGTTCTGGACGTAGTAGTTGATAGTCACCACGATCCTTTTGTAGGGATACTTCTTCGGGACGCCAAAAAAATCCAAGTTGTTGAGTAGTTAACTTATCAAATATAGGATATTTGTAAGAATCATACCTCTGAATACCCAGAGGTTTACCAAAGAACATTGGTTGTTTTTTGGTATCTACTTGTTCTGTATTAAAGACAGTCATTCCTTGAACATCTGTCTTTGAATTTTGTACCGATGAAACCTTAAACTGCACAGGATTCACACTCTCCCTCCTCGGATTGTTCTAATTCGTCTAATATACTATTCAGTTTTTCTTTGTCTTCCTCTACTTCGTCAGACTTCATATCGTATGTGTTCTGGTAGTAAGAGGTTTTCCAACCGTACTTATATGTAGTTAAAAAGTCTTGTGCCATAACAGACACTGGGACTTCATTATCAGGGTAGTTTTCAGGATTATAACTCCAGTTACCAGAAATTGCTTGATCAAAGAACTTCTGCATCACCGCAACAACATTAATATAACCACGATTAGATTTCATGTCCCACAGAAGAGTATAATTATTCTTCAGAGTATTGTAAGATGGAACAACTTGCTTAAGTGGCCCCTTCTTACTCTTTTTAATGGACAAGTAGTCTCTAGGTGGTTCGATTCCATTTGTTGCGTTTGACACAACGGAACTGCTCTCTGAAGGCATCTGTGCGGACAGTG
>Ga0209535_1000652_pt1 | contig 24292 bp, 13 predicted proteins | sample LinPmetageLP28_FD_184041 | JGI IMG/M metagenome (GOLD analysis project Ga0209535, IMG submission 184041) | Marine viral communities from the Pacific Ocean - LP-28 (SPAdes) (version 2) | ecosystem: Environmental > Aquatic > Marine > Oceanic | place: Pacific Ocean | collected 2009-08-22
TTAATGACAGTACCTTTTGATGAAAACCCTTATTCAGCAATGGCTGCGTGGTTTAAAACAGATGAAGGCTTGGAGGTTTTTAAATCTATAGAGAAAAAACTAAAATAACAAGTGATAATAGTATAAGACCCGTTAACTCGGGTCTAATGCGCCGAAAAAATAAATAACAAAAAATGGCAATTACAAAGATAAATATAAATCAGGTATATAAATCTGTACTTGTAGTACTTCAACAACAAAAAAGAGGTGTACTTACGCCTACTGAGTTTAATAAAGTTGCTACACAAGCACAACAAGAAATATTCAACGATTATTTCGATGAATTAAATCAATTGTTGAGACAACCTCAAACTAGTCTAGCTTACGCTGATAGATTCGCTTTATTGGATGAAAAAATATCTTTATTCAAAAGGATGGAAGAATTGTCTACAGATAATCTTGCTAAAATAAATCTTAAAGATGCTTCTTTGGCAAGTGTTAATATTCAAGAACTAGGTGATGTTGTTTATTTTGAAACTTCAGCAAGTGAAGGTAAAGAAGTTCAAAGAATACAAACATTTGAAGTATATACTACTAATCAATCCCCACTAACTGCACCAACTGCTAGATACCCTGTATATACTTATGAAAATAGTATTTTACAATTATATCCAAAAACAATTGGAGCAGGAACAAATAATGTTCAAATAAATTTTCTAAAATATCCAGATAATATAAAATGGGGTTTTACAATAGATACAGAACTAGGTAATTACATTTATAATGAGCAAAGCTCTGTAGATCCTGAAATACATCAATCTGACCAAACTTTATTAATAGATAAAATATTGGGTTACGCAGGCGTTATGACTAGAGATCAACTAGCTTTACAATTAGCTTCTCAAAAAGAACAACAAATAGATATTGACGGACAAAAATAAAAAATTATGGCAACAACAACTTTATCAAACGCTTTTATATCACTTAATAATGTTATAAACAACTTCTTAATTTCTTATACAGGTCCTGGGAAGATTATAACAGATGCTGTTAGAACAGAAGTTATATTTCATGCACGTAGATGCTTACAAGAATTTGCGTATGAAACTATAAAAAGTCAATTTACAGAAGGACCTACAACTGTACTTTCAGCTCAAGCCAACAATTTACCAACAGACTTTGTTGCTGTAATATCAGCAATTAATTCTAGTGTTTCTACAACAGTACCACTTACCGAAGTTTCTACATTAGCTGCTCTTGCATCTGGAACTTTTTTTATAGACTATGTTACTAAAAAGATTTACTATGGAAATACTGGTAACGCAACATTAACATATCTATCAAATGCACTTACAACGGATGAATCAGCTGCAATACCTAAATTAGCAGAAGAAGCTTTATATTCTTGCATGATTTATTCTATACTCTCTAATAGAGAAAAAACTAGACCAGATGTACTTCAAAGATTACTTATAGAAAAAACTGACAAGCTAGAAAGAGCTAAATCAAGACTGGTATTTACTAATTTCGATTAAAACAATAATATGGCTATTAATGTAAACACGGTATATACTACTGTATTAAGTATACTTAATAAGGAGCAACGTGGATATTTAACTCCATATGAATTTAATCAATTAGCTACACAAGTTCAATTAGATATATTTGAAAAGTATTTTAAAGATTTAGACAAGCAATTAAGAATACCTCAAACTGATTTTGATTATAGTAATCCAATAACTAACATGGATGACGTAATGTCTACTTTCAAGTGTTTTGGCAGTTGTGTATATCAAAGTAACAATAAATTTACTCTACCAATTACAGATACAATAACTAACCAAACTATAGTGTATAATGACCAACCTTCTTCTACTCAATTTGCTTTTTATAGATTAGGAACAGTTACTTATGAGCCTAGTGGTACTAAATCTATACAAATAGAAAGACTACAAAGAGATCCATTTTATAATATAGATAGATCAGATTTAACTGCTCCTAGTACAAATTTCCCTGTATATCTATTTGAAAATTTAATGTTAGATGTAAAACCTAACACTATAACAAATGATGTAAAAACTACTTTTATTAGAAAGCCAAGAAATGTTGTTTGGGCTTATAGTGTAAATCCAACTTTAGGTAATTATGTATATGCTCCTGCAGCTGGTTCCGGTATAATACCTACTACTGGATCTCAAGATTTTGAAATAAGTAGCAATCAGCAAACAGAAGTTATACTAGAAATACTCAAATATGCAGGGGTAGTAATAAGAGATCCTCAAATAATCCAAGCGGCAGCTCAAGAACTAGCACAAAAAGATAATTAAACATGGGACTATTAACTGAAAATAATGCACAATACTACTCTGGTCAACAAACATTTCCTAATGTAACAGGTGTTGCAAACCCAACTTTTAATTGCACTTTTAACACTAATGTTGTTAGTGCTTTTGATAGCACTGGAGTTCAAGTGTCATCTGCTTCTAATTATACTATATACATAAACCTCGTGGCTGTTGCAGAAAACTTGTCTTACGTTTCTGATTCAGATAATAATATAATAACACTTAGGAATGGTCCTTATACTACTAATTCTATTTATATAGAATTAAAACAATCTTCAATAGAACAAAATTATGGTAGTTATGAGTATACAACTCTAGATAATATTGTAAATAACTTTGCAGTAGCATATGTTGGTGAAGATAAATTAATAAATAAGATAAGCAGAACTGATATTATATTTCATGCTAAAAGAGGTTTACAAGAATTTAGTTATGACACGTTAAAAAGCATTAAATCCCAAGAGCTAAACATACCGCCTAGCTTAGCAGTTCCAATACCACAAGACTATGTTAATTATGTTAGATGCTCTTGGATTGATGGTGGCGGAGTAAAGCATATAATATATCCAGTTAATAATTTAACTACGTCTCCTGACGACCTACCAATTCAAGGTGTTGATGGTGTACCAATTCAAAATGCTTATAGTAAGAATTTACAAGCAGAACAGTCAATAACTGAACAAAGATGGAATCAAGTTAATGATAATAATATAACTGGAGATTTAAGCATAAACGAGTCTAATGTTTATAATCAAGACTGGTGGAAAATGGCTTATGGACAAAGATACGGACTAGAGCCACAAGTTTCGCAAATGAATGGTTGGTTTCAAATAAATGAAAGAACAGGTAAATTTTCTTTTTCTAGTGATTTAGTTGGCAGACTGATTGTTTTAGAATATATATCAGATGGTTTAGCTTATGATATGGATTCTAAGATACCTAAGATGGCCGAGGACGCATTATATGCTCATATTAACCATTCTATATTGTCAACAAAATCAAACGTCCCAGAATACATTGTTCAAAGATACCAAAGAGAAAGATCTGCAAAACTAAGAAACGCTAAAATAAGATTATCTAATATAAAAATTGATGAAATATCTCAAGTAATGCGAGGTAAATCTAAATGGATTAAAAGTTAATTATGCCAAAAATACAAAACACTTTTATTAAGTCAAAGATGAATAAAGACTTAGACGATAGACTATTGTCTAATGGCGAATATAGGAATGCTCAAAATGTAAATATAAGTAGATCTGAAGGAGAGGATGTTGGATCTTTAGAGAATGTTTTAGGAAATAAAATCGCTTCAGAACTAATGGCTTCAGTTCAACAAGAATTACTTGGTTTTGGTGTTGTAGTTATAGGTTTTTTTGAAGATGATACTAATAAATGTGTTTACACTTTTTTAACAAATTATAGTGATCCTTTCTTGGGTCAACAAACTCAAGCACCGTATGGTTCTGAGCATTATATAGTAAAAACAGATTTAAAAAACATTACTGATCCTTCATATTTAAATAGTCAAATACTTGTTAGAGGTAGTTTTTTAAACTTTTCACAAACAAATCCTATATATGGAGTTAATTTAATTGAAGACTTATTGTTTTGGACAGACAACAGAAATCAACCAAGAAAAATAAATGTAAAATTAGCAATAAGCGTCTTAGATCCTGGCCCTTTTGAACCACCTAAACCAGGAATATATTACACCAATGAAGATCAAATATCAGTTGCTAAATATTATCCACTACACACTCCTAAAATTTTTGATCAAGTAAGCGTTAATGTAATAAGTACATCAACAGCTGATCCTGTTACAGGGGATTTTCAAAACTTTGTTACTACAGCAGATGCTAATAAATTAAGAGGAGGTATGATGATGCTTAGAGGCAGCGACTCACTACCCGCATATCCAGCTGAAACTTCAGAGAGATTTATAATAGGAGTATTTGTAGGCACTAATACTACCAGTTATTTTTTAACTAATAGGAATACAATAGGACCTAGTGAAACAAATAAAATAGTAGATTTTGGATTTGGTACTGCTGTAAAAGCAACTGGTGAGTTTATGGATTATTCAATAACAGGTAGTGTATTTCGTGAAGATGACGATTTGGACGTGACGCAGGGTCCATTAAAACAACAAACTATTACTGGCGTCTCTGGAGTAGCGAGAATGACACAAGGTTGGTTTGGAGCTCCGTATAATGGTGATTACGTTGCTGTTGTTTATACACTAGACCCATCGCCAGGTACTGGTTTTACTAATGCTAATATAAATCTTAAATTTTCAAATGGTATTGTAATTGAAGTAAGAGTAACTTTTGGTGGTTCATCAGGCGGAGATGGTTTTCAAGTTGGTTCAAAAATTGAAGTTGATGCAACCGCCTTACCAGGGACTGGTGGTGGTTTTTTTAGATGGACTATAGACGCAACTGATTTAGCTTCTATAGAAATCCCAACTGCTAAAACTTTTTATTGGTCAGGTAGTTCTATACCTTACACTAAAATGAAAGTAGATGTACCTGGTTATGTATCTGACGCACCCTATCCAAGCTCAAATATTATTACTGCATCAGAATTTGTTGGAAAATTTGTTCTATCAGCTGCTAGCTCTATTAATTATTACAAAATAACAACTCAATATGAACATAACATAGGTGTTCCAAATCCTAACATACCAAATGCTGTTGCCATCGCTGAATTTAGTTGGCCAAATCCAGATTATTTGCAAGAAAACACAGATGCCGCATTCCCTGGTGATCCTGAGTATTTAAAAAATAGATTTGTTAGATTTGCTTATAGATTTAAATTTGATGATGGTGAGTATTCTTTAATATCACCTTTTACACAGCCTGTTTTTGTGCCTAAACAAAGAGGCTTTATACAAGATGGCGTATCGCTTGTTAGTGTAAATGACACTACTCCTGTAACTAGCACTACCGGGAATGTTACTAGTTCTCCTTTTCAAAGATATGCAACTGGCGAAGAAGATATACAAGCTAGTACCATAGTTAGTTTTTTTGAGAATAATATAGATACTGTTAGATTACAAATAGAAACTCCTTATCCTGTAAGTGGATTAGATGTAACGATGAAAATAACAGAAATAGATATAATCTACAAGGAATCAGATGCCCAGGATATGAAAGTCCTAGATACAATACCTTACGAAGTTTTTAAATATGAAAGTGACCAAACTACTTTAAACGACACTAACGTATTTGAATATCTATATGAATCAAAAGAACCATTTAAACTTGTAAAGCCAACAAAGGAATTAATAAGAGTTTATGATAAGGTACCAGTAAAAGCTTTTGCTCAAGAAACTAGTGGTGGTAGAATAATTTATGGAAATTTTTTAGACAAACATACTCCCCCTAGCAGTTTGAAATTTAACGTTAGAGTAACTCAAAAAACAGCTCCGGTTACTAAAAATATTACTACGCCAAGCGCAACTCAAGATGGCGTTGTAGGTAGTAGTTCTTATTTATCATACCCAACACATACACTAAAACAAAATAGAACGTATCAAGTAGGATTTGTTTTATCTGATAGATACGGTAGACAGTCTGATGTTATACTAGCTCCAGTAGACACAGGCCAATATTATATTGGCACTATAAAATACGATGGTGGTACCATTTTTAATCCTTATTTTCAAAACACTAGTGTCCAAAACATAGCCACTTGGAGAGGTGAAAATTTAGAAATTCTACTAAGAGAAGCTATACCTGAAACAGTTACCTATGCAGATGGTTATCCTGGTTTATATAATTCTGGTGAATATGTAATGAACGTTGCATCTAGTCAGTCTGGTTCAACAATAACATTTACTAGTATTGATCCAAGAATAAAAGTTGGAGATATTTTTACGCCAATTAGTAATAACGTAGTCTCAACTGCTACTAGTGTTGTTATATCAATAAACCTGAGTGCTAACACTATAGGGTTTAGCAGCACAGTAGCTGTTGCTCCAAACACAACTACAGGGAATGTGCTTATAAATAATACTGGCAAGATTAATGGTGATTCAAACGTGTTAGGTTGGTATAGCTATAAGGTGGTTGTAAAACAATTAACTGACGACTACTACAACGCTTACTTGGGTAATTTAGCATATGTATCGCCTAGTGCCGCTTTGAATAGTAACTTTGGTAATTATCCTTTTTCAGGTAGTAGTTTTGTAACTAGTTTACTTTCTGACAATACTAATAAGATTGCAGCAAATTTGACTAAAGTTGCTCCTGAACAGCTTCAATTTGGAACTAGCGACACTTTATTATACCCAAGAGTCGGTGGTACTATATTAGCAGACTCAGCTAACCCTTATATATATGCTACAAACTTCGCATTTGGTACAGAGACAGCATCTATAAATGCTTATGGAAAAATAAAAGACTTAGGTGTTGCTGAATTAAATTCTGCTGGAACTGCTTTTAAAATCCCAACACAGTCACGTGGAGTTCAAGCAGCTGTTAGTGATCCAACATCTATACTGCTTTCAATGCCTAATGGACAACAAATAGGTAGAGAATATTGGAAACCCTCAGGTCTTTACGTTCTTGAAGTTGGTGCTTTAGAATCTAAAATTGAGATATTTTGGGAAACATCAACTTCAGGTTTAATTTCTGACTTAAATGCTTCGTTTTTAGAAGGTCCTACGCCTGCTATAGCGCAGCCAGGTCCAAATCCAAATCCAGTTCCACCAACTGATGGTAATACCGCGGTACAATAAATTTTAAAAAAATAAATATGGCATCAGCAATAGTTCAAGTAGATTTTTTCAACAGTTATATAATAAGAAAAGTAAGATGTCAAAATGTAGCTCAAACTGTGCCAAATGTTTTTCAATCTCCAGGCGTAACACCTTATCAAGATATAAGTACTGTTGAATCTAATAGAAATTATTATATAGAAGAAGCTAGAATAAGAGGTGGTTTTAATAACACAGCAACAGACCAAGGTGTTAGAGCTTATTTAGATGAACCATTTCCACTACAGCAAAAAAGAATTAACACACTAATATATTCTGGTGTTTACAATTCTAGAACAGGTATCAATAGAACTAATGTTTTTTCTATAGGTGATGCTATAACTAAATCAATAGATCCTAGTTTTGGCTCTATACAAAAGCTATACTCTGAAGATACCAACTTAATAGTTTTTCAAGAAAACAAAATACATAGAGCATTAATAGATAAAGACACTATATATACAACTGAAAGTGGTACACAAACACAAGCAGGTGCTGCAGTGATAGGACAGTTCGTTCCTTACAAAGGAGAGTACGGAATAAGTAAAAATCCCGAATCATTTGCAATATATAACTATAGGAAGTATTTTGCTGATAAAAATCGTAATGCCATAATGAGGTTATCAAACGACGGGTTAACTGAAATAAGCATGTATGGTATGACGGATTATTTTAGAGATGAGTTAGCTTTGCTCCCCGATGAATCAAAACATACAGTAGTAGCATCGGGTGGTCCTTCAACTTCGGCATACGTTGTATCTTTAAATGGTTTGCAAGTTAGAGTTCGGTTTGCTGCTGCTACCGTAATAACCCCAGGTATGTTTGTCATAAACGAAATATCAACTCTTAACCCAAACCCTAACATACAAAGGTATGTAGTTAAAGGTGGCACGTGCCTTGCGAATGGCACTATAGATATAATTGTAAATGCGCCATTTACTCCATCAAGCCCTGGATCAGCCGGTTTTCCCTATATTCCAAATCCTATTACTTTTAGTATTCAAACAAAAGGAAAAATAAAAGGCGGTTGGGATATACATAATAAAAATTACATAGCTTCACTTCAAAAAACACCTAGTAGAGTTAGTTCTGCTAGTTCTTCCTTTGAAACAGTAGCTTTTGATGAAAAAATAAATGGATGGGTTAGTTTTTTCACTTACAAACCAGATCAAATGTTTAGTATTGTAAACAATTTTTATACTGCTATAAGCCAAATCTCCTCGTCATCTACTAATGCAGATATATATAGGCATTATGACAACACGACAATAAACAATAGAGGTTTGTTTTATGGAACAAGAGAACCTTCTAATGTTACTTTTATATTTAATGAACAATCTTCATTAGTTAAAAATTTCCAAACAATTTCTTATGAAGGTAGCAATGGTTGGGAAGTAACTTCATTTAAATCAGGTTTTACTGGTTTTGATCCAAACCCTGATGGCACTTCAACGTATGTTCAGAATCAAGATGTAGTAAATGTTAATATAAAAAGTTATGAAGAAGGTTTATATACTGACACTATAACTGGACAACCTTTTAGAGCTGGTTTTGACAGGAAAGAAAACAAATATGTAACTAATTTAATATCTAATTCAACCGCTACAAGTGGTGAAATAATATTTGGAAATCAAATATCTGGTATTAAAGGTTATTTTGCTACAGTAACAATAGAAACGGATCAAACCACGCAACTAGGTGGAGCAAAAGAATTATGGTCTTCTTCATCAAAATATGTAGTATCGTCATATTAAATTAAATTAAATCACATGGAATTTCAAACAAGAAAAATTGGAGAAAAAGACTACGACTTATTAGTTAGTTGGTGGAAAGACTGGGGATGGGACGCTGTTCCTAAAGATATGTTGCCAAACAATGGTGATGATGGTATAATGCTAGAAAAAGATGGAAAACCTATAATAGCAGGTTTTGTGTATTTTGGTTATGATAGTATAGCTTGGCTAGATTATATAGTAGCAGATAAAAATGCTAATAGAATAACTAGAGCTAAGTCTTTAATATATTTATTAGAAGTTGTTGAAGAGTTAGTAAAAAAAGCTGGTAAAAAATACATTATAACAGTTACCGACAATAAAAGTTTAATTTCTACTTTTGCTAAAAATAATTGGTATGTAGACAAAGATCCTTTGCACAAAGTAGTTAAAATAATAAAGTAAATAAATAAATATGGGTTGTAAAGATAACAATAAGGCACTTGATGATCAAGCTGATGCAAGAAGAGCTAAAATCCAAGGCCAAAGAGATAAAGCTAAAAAATTAATAAAAGCTAAACAAAAAGCTTTAGATAATTTGTTGAAAAACAGGCAGCCCGCTATAAATCCATATGCTGGTATGACTAATCAAATGGCTAACTTAAGTGTGTCTACTAAAGCAGCTGAGTTTCAAGCTGAACAAACAGATAGAGCTTTGGCAAATACCCTAGATACTATAGCAGCAACAGGTGGCGGCGCTGGAGGCGCTACAGCTTTAGCACAAGCTGCACTTCAAAGTAAAAAAAGTATATCAGCTTCTTTAGAACAACAAGAGGCAAATAATCAAAAACTAGCTGCTCAAGGTGCACAGAGATTACAAGAACAAATGGCTGAAGGTGAGAAATTCAAGTTTGCTACTACAGAATCTAGACAAAACGCTGACATAGATAGAGCAGCAACTAAATTAGACAATACTGAAGAAAGAGCGTTATCAAATTTAAATGCGTTAAATAATGCTTACGTTAACGACGCGATGGCTTAAAAAAAATAAAAAATATGAGTTATAGTAAACCAAGACAAATGAAAACTGGCGTGTTAGAGTTGAATAAAACTCTACTTGATCAGTCCTTAAAAAGAAGTTCTCAAAGAGAGGCTGTTGAACAGAAAAGAACTAGTGAAAACCTGTCTGCTTTAACAAATGTTGCCACGTCACTTGCCGCTCAAGCTATAGCTCCTAAAGCAGATGGTTTAGCTGAGCTTAATAAAGATTATGCTAAAGCAACTAAAAAATTATACAAAAAAATTAGTAGTACAGATTACGATACAGGTTTTGAAGGTCTTGATAAAAAGCAAGACGTTTTTATGAATGGTGTTATAAAAGACTATTATTCTATTAAAACCAATATGAATAATCAAGTAGATCCTTCTTTAGCTATGCAAGATTTAGCTAATATAGAAAATATGATTGATGAGTATGGCACTGGCGTTGTTAATATGATTGGTTTTAATAAAGCGATAGAAGAAGCTTCTAAAGCTGATTTAAACAGTGGTGGTAAATTAAGTAATGCAGGTGCACCATCAAGTCAGCTGCAGATAATAAGAAAAGTAAGTGGTGGTGGTAAAGAAGCTGAAGATATTGAAATTAAAAGAGAAGGTAATAACATAATACTTTATGACATCAAAACTGATACGTCTCTTAATATAACTGAATTTAACGCTGCTCAAAGTAGAAATGAAGAATATTTAGTGTATGCAAAACCTACGGAAGATTTCACTACAGAGAGATTTGGTAATCGTATTAAAAACGAGAACGACGAAGATGTTTATAATACTAATTTTGTAACTAAAAATAGTGATAATACTTATAGTATGACACCTCAGCAGCAGATAGATTATAAAAATGGCTCTATGGGTATTGAGGTTGATTCTAATGGTAAAGAGCTAATGTCTATGGGTGGTGATTTTGAAGGACTGCTTTTTGGAGGTGAAAATATTGCTGAAAGTATTTGGGAAGATCAAATGTTTGAAGATCCTAATTTTAAAGTTGAATCACAGTGGCCTACAGGTGATCAAGAAATAGCAATACCATTCGGTGATAAATTTATTAAAACAGAATTAAGTTCTGATGAAATAATTAATAATGCAAAAAAAGCAAATGCTACTAAAGAAGATAAAGAACTCTATGAAGCTTTTTATAAAACTTATTATAAACCTTCTTTAAATTTCTTAGCTGAACAGTCACTCAAAAACGGTTCTTCTTCAATGCAAATAACACTAGATCAACCAACTGAAGAGGATGATGCTGCTGAAGTGCCAGCTAACACGGTTGTTCAAACCCCTGAAGCTGTAGTTGTTGAAGAAGATGATAATAAAATAATTAAAAACTTTTACGAGTCTAATCCTAAGATAGAAAAACCTGTTTATAAAAATGAAAAAGATGAGGAAGTAGATTTTGAGCAAGATTCAAATACTTTTCTAACAAACATAGAAACTACTTATGGAGGTTATGACGGGGATGAAGGAACTGCAGGTATACCTAGTTACGGAGATGAAGACGACACTAGAGTTGATGATCATTTAAATTCAACAAAAGTTCTTCCTGGTAAATCTGGGGCTTATTTTGATGGAACTGATAAGAAAGGTTTAAAAGCAGACATAGGTGAAGATGTTTACAACGCTTTGTCTGATTCTGAAAAAGCTATATTAAGAATGGAGCATTTAAATGTTGGCTGGAATCCTAAGGTATTGATGTTACAAACAGCTGGTATAATATCTGAAGAAGATAGAGGAAAATATCACAATCCAAAAGAACAAAAAGATCCTTCAAAATGGGATGTAAATAAATTATATGAAGAAAATAAAGATGAAATAGCTGCTTTACTTAAGGGTAAAGATAGTGTTATGTTAGAAAATCTTGAAGCTATATATAAAGGTACTGATAATAGTAAAAATAAAAATTCTGAAGAACAAAATAAAAAACGAAATAAAGGTTATCAAGCTCAATATACTAAAAGAATAGCAGATATTAAAGATCGTTACAAAATGCCAGATGTAGTTGAAGAAGAAAAAGAATCTAACGAGCAGTTAGCAGAACAATTTGAAGATTAATAAAATATTATTATGACGAAAAAAGAATACGTACAATCTTTAAAAGATAAAGGAGTAAAAAAAGCAGAAGCTTTAGAACTACTTAACCAGTGGGATATTGACAATAAACCTGCAGAGGTGGAAAAGCCAGAAGTCGTTGCAAAGAACACTGCACCTGTAACGGCGCAAGAAAAAAGCAGTACGGAATCCAGCTCGGAAGATACTTCTTTGGACTCTCAGAATATTAATACAAGTAAGCCTAAAATTGAAGAGTTAGATGTAGATAAAATTAAAGAAAAAGAACCTTTAAAAAAATACGTAGTACCAAAAAAATCTATAGCTGATAAAGGCACTGAGATTGACATTATAGAAACTATACCTGTAAGCGATGGTTTTAATGTAAATTTTCAAACAGATAGAATAACTAGGAAAAATTTAGAAGAATTAAATAAAGATGTATCTAAAGATAATTATGATTACTCTAGTTTAGTTAGTGAATTAAAAAATTCATTTGAAAAAGGTAGACATACAAAAGCCCAGAGAGAAGTTAATGAGGCTTGGAAAAAAAGTGGAAAGGACAATGAGTCTAGAAAAATAGATTTAAATTTAATACCAAAGTCAACTTTACGTAGTTATCAAACTGAAGAAAATTTTAAAGGAAATAAAAATTTAATAGAATTACAAAAATTAGATAAAGATCTCATTGGTGAAAAGATTAAAGATGTAGCTATAGCGCAAGGTGGAGAAAAAATTAAAGGTTCAAGTCAAGGTGATATAGGAGATTACTATCTTCCTATTTATAATATAAACGGCCAAAGAGTAGAAGGAAGACCTGTAGCTATAAAGCAAGAAGATATAGATAGCTATATAAATAAAGAAGACGAGAGTATACCTACTGGAGGAGAAATATTAACAGCGGGCGTATTAAAAGAGGTTGAGGTTAAATCAAATTCAGATAAAGATTTAATAAATTTAAATAAGTTAACACCTGAAGAGTCAGCGCAAAAATTAATAGAACACAATGACAAGGTAAAACAGTTAAATCAAAAAATAGAAGAAACTGAAGATAAAGACTTAATAAAAAAACTTAAGTCAGATTTAACAGAATTAAATTCTAATTATGAAGAGGAGACTAACAAAAACCGGACTGCTATTGCAAATTCTGAAACTTGGAATAATTCAGTATATAATCTAGGTAAATCTGATGAAAAAGCCCCTGTTCTTGAGTTTGGACCTGTTTTAGATGCTGATAGGATTGAAAATAAAGATGGAGACTTGTACATCACTCCACTTAAAGATAGAATAAAATCAAAAATCTATAGAGATGAATCTATATTTGATAGAACTTCTTATAAGGTTCGAAAAGATAAAGATGGTAAATTAACATACGAACCTTTTGGGAAAAATACCGAAGTAACAGCTAGAGAATTAGCTAAGAAAGATCCTAAAGAATTTACAACTTCTTTAAATGATAAATATTTAGATTATGGTTTAGGAGCTATTAAAGATGGTAAGAATGTAGGTATATACAAAAACCCTGTATTCAAAGAAGATGGTCAAATTGATTTTGCAGAAACTTTAAAAGCTAATAATATAGATCCCTTTGGAAAGACGAGGTTTTATGAGTTTAATAAAGCTATGGTAGAAAATGGTGCTGGAGCTAAGGTAAAGGTAGGTTTAGGAGAACTTAATCTTGGCCGAAGAATAGCTGGAGAAGATCCTGAAGACGCCGCTAAATTCATGACTTTTGTTAATAATAATACCACTGATTACAAACAGTCTGATTATATTCCTGAATTTTATTCTAAGCAACAAGATATATTAGATGATAATATTAGAAAATCAGATAAAGTAGCTAAAGAGTATCAAAATACTGTTTTAGAAGATAATAAAGAACTTAAAAAAACTAAAATTAAACTTAACTCTAAAATAGGAGAAATAAATAGTATAGGTAAAAAGGTTAAAAGTGAATATGAATCAACAAACTCTAAAGTTGAACAAATTAATAGTGACTTTGTAAAAAAAGTTGAAGACAAAAGAGCTGAATTAAAGTACGATATTAAAAGAAATCCTAAAAATGCTGAAAAAATTTATGAAAAATATCAGAAATGGGAAGATAAGCAAGAATTAAAAAGATCTTCTGAAGTAACAGGAATTGTAAGTAATTATGAAGATTTTTACAAGGATAGCAAGTTAGAGAGAGAAGAAGCTAAAGCCAGAGCAGAAGAGTTAGATATACTTGGTGATCAATTAAAATTAAATATTCAAAAAACTTTAAACAATTATGACTTAAACGATGCTGCTACTTCAGTTCTTAGACTTAATAATATAGAAAAGTATGCAAATGCTAAAGATAAGAAATTAAATAGAGGTAGCGTTGCTAAAGAGTTACAAACTACTTTTATGAAACAGATTGCAGAACAAATGTCTGGTAATGCAATTGCTTGGCAAACTGTGGCTGAAGCTATAAACGAAGTAGGTCATAAAGTAGGTACTATTTCGGACAGAGAGTATAGATCTTATAAAAGAACGTTTAAATCTGGAACTAAACAGTTTCTTAGTGAGAGAGACGCAGTGGTAGATCTTGTTGTTAGTAATCAAAATACAGATGAATTTTCTGCTAAATTTTCAGAGTCTGTAATAGGAGGCACTGTAAACACATTTGTTCAAATGGCTGCTTCTGTACTTGGTTCACCTTTAGGTAGTATGGGTGCTAGTTATTTTTTAAGTAGTTTATCTCAGTCTGAAGAGTCTAATATTCAAAGAGAAAAAGATTATATAAAAGACGCTGTTAAAGGAGGTTTAAGTAAAGAAGATGCTCAAATAGAGTATGATGAGTTATATCCTAGATCTAGACAGTTAATGTACTCTTATACTCAAGCTGCTGTAGAAGGCGCATTATCTCATTTAAGTGGTAAAATACTTAGTGGAAAAATACCAGGAAAAGAATCTGACGATTTAATTAACAACATTACTAATCATATACTTAGAAAAGTATCTAATGGAAATGTTACAGCTAAAGATATAAGAATACAGGTTAATAGGTATTTAGGTGAGAAAGCGGCGGTTGCAGCTAAGGTTGGCAAAACAGGAATTAGTGGTATATTAGAAACTATAGAAGAAACTACTCAGTTTTATGGTGCTATAGAAATAGACAAGTGGATGCAAGGCAAAACGGGTAATCAAGTTGATTTTCAAATACCTGACATGGATAGTGAGCAATATAAAAAAGACTTTGCTCACATGCAAAAAATATCTTTTTTAGCAGGTTTAGCAGGCGGAAGTTTTGAAATGGCTATGACTCCTAAATCGACTTTAGAAATAGACTATGATGGTAGCGACTATGCAGCTTTTCAAAAAAGAAACGATGCGTTAGCTAGCTTTGCTGATGCAGCTAGAAATGAAAGTGTACTTGCTAATGAATTAGAAAAAATTGAAAATGATCAAACACTTTCTGACAGTGAAAAGGCAAGTAAAAGACAAGAGGCTGAAAAAACTTTCTCATTATGGAGTAGTATAGATCCAGATATAAACGGAACTTCTCAATTTGAAGTTGCTGCTTTATTAGAAGAAAAAGAAAAATTTGAAGAAAAGTATAAAAATATAACTAACAACTCAAGAGTAAAAAAGAAGTTATCTGAATTTGACGAAGAAATAAAAAGAATAACAGATGATAGTAATAACGTAAAAGTAGATAAAACTAAATCTAAACAATCACTAGAAGAGTCTCTTAAAATAGTTACATTGTCTAAATTAGAAAAAACTAATAAAGAAAATGAAGTAAGAATAAGAGAAGAAAATCAGAATCTTACAGAAGTTGAAGTTAATAAATTAGTTGAAGACAGTAAAATAGTTCTTGATCCTAAGAAATCTAAAGTAATAATTTTTGACAAAGAAAATGTACAAGAAATAGCTGATGAGTATGACATTGATATTGACGTACTAGTAGACAAAGATGGTAATTTTAAAAATGAAGGTAGTATTCTACCTGATCAACAAGTTGTTTTAATAGAAAAAGAAGCATCAAAAGGCGTGATTGAACATGAAGACAATCACTTATACACTGAAATGGCATTTGCTGATGTTAAAAATAAAAACGTAGTTTTTTCTTTAGCTGAAGAGGTTTTAGATCAGATGAAGAAAGATAATCCTGAAGTGGCTGCTCAACTTGAACTGCAATTAGACAAATATAGAGAAGACGCTAATTACGATGGTAACGCTGTAATGCAAGAGGTTATGCCTTACTATGTTCAATTAAGAGAAAGAGGATTTTTTGATAAAGAAAACTCTGTGTCTAGACAACTAAAAAGAGGTATGAGAAACCTTTATCAAAGTTTAGGTTTTAAATTAAACGTTAGAAAAGATAATATATTAGAAATAATAAGTGACTATGCTGATAATCAAAAAGAAGGCATTACAACTAAATCTCAAAAAAGACTATTACAGGGTGAAGTTAATATAGATAATAAATTAAGAGAAGAAGGCAATGTATTAGCAAAAGAAGACGCTAAAAAAGAAACTCCTATTATACCTATAAACAAAGAGAGTGATAGTCAAACTAAATTAGTAGCTTCTAAACCTATTAAAATAGATACTCAAACAATGTCTAATTCATTTGATAGTAATTTAAATGAAGATATAGTTACTAACGAAGACTTTAAAAATAGTGATGCTGTTGTAGATGCTTTTAGTAATATAAACGATAACGAACAGTTTAATAACTACGTTAATCAATTAATAAATAGAGATAACAACTTACAATCACTTCCTTCTGAAGTAAAACAAGATATAAATAGAAAAATCAAAGAAAATCTTAGTGACAGAGTTATTAAGAACTTTAAACCTGTTTTAGATGGCAACAAACGTAGTTTGTTTAGTTATATATATGGTAAAGCAGATCAAAGAGGTTTAGGAGGTATTGCGCAAAAATCTTTATTAGATATTAAAAAAGAATACGCAACTAGCGTAGATTCAGACGCACGTAGCATAGATAAACCAACTAGTGAAGGCCAAGCTTTTGACATTGAAGATAAAAGTGCAGAACAAGATATTATAAATAGAATAGATAGTGGCGAAGCTTCTGCTGCTCCAAAATCTCAATTTAGAAGAAACTTAGTTGTAGGGGATCAAAAAGGTTTAAACAACGAACAAGTCGAAGACTTTAAGAAAGTGTCAGAGAATGTCTCTAACAAGCTTCCTGATGCCAACGCTAAGAACTTTAGAACCAAACTAGATCAATTAGCTGGTACAGAGCTTAAATCTTGGGTTAAAGATAATATATTAAAAGGACAAGACTACAAAACCTTTATAAAAGATAATTATAATAATATTAGAGATTTAGATATTAAATATTTAATAGACTTAGACAAAGGTTTAATGAAACAAGGTAAACCTAGAATGTTTACTAAGCCTAATAAACGTTTAACAAGTCAAGCTGATATAAGAAAATATAGAGACTCAGGTAGAGCTTATGTTGAAAATGAGTCTCAAGGTGTTATGCTTTATGACATATTAAATCCTGGCGCAGATGCTACTGTAGATTTCTTTACAAAAGAAAAACCATCTACTGTTAGTAATAGAAAAGGTAAATTAGCAGAGTCCTTAGGTAGACAGATGTTCAAAGATGCTTTACCTGAAATAAGAAATAAAAAAGGTGAAAGCGATCAGACTAAAGCTATGTCTGCTAAGAAAACTCAAAAAGATCCTAGACTATTATTTGCTAAAAAACTAGATGGATTAGATTTAGATAAAAATCAAGAAAAAACATTTGTAAAAAGAGTTGGACAAATAGTAGATAATAACCCTGGGATAACACTTCAAGAGGCTATAAATCTTGAATACAACAAGATAGGTACAAATAAAGGATTTGCTTATGAAAATGTAATTATAGAAAGATTAAAAGCTTTAAAAATAAAAGGTTTTAATGTTTCAGGTCAAGCTGGAGGTAATAAAAAAGGAATATCAGATTTTGCAGCTACAATATTTGACAATGCTCTTAATGTAGAAGTTAAATTAGCAGTTGCTCAATACGGAGATGTTGGTCTAAGATTTAGAAATGGTTTAATAGATTTTAACAATAATGTTAAAAAGAAAAACTATAGTTTTAAAGAAAGAATAAGAAAAGAATTATTTGAAAAAGCTGATAAGGCTTTAAAAGCTTATAGAAAAAGAGCAGGTGAATTAGGTGCTGATTTAAATGTATATGATAAAACAGGTAAACTTCCTGCAGATATATATATACAACTAGGTGAAGGGTTAGATGCTGAAGGCGTTGCTGATTTAAAACCTAAATACGCCGCAATAAAAGAAAAATATCCAGATGGAATAAAAGGAGAAGGACTTCAAAAAGCAATAACTCAAATAGCTGAATTTGATATAACTCCAGTAAGGGAGATTTATGAAAATAAAGTACCTCCAACTAGCTATATACAATTACAAAATAGTGGATTATTTTTTATGGGTAAAAACCCTTTAGGATTACCTTTACCAGAATTAACAGGTAATGTTGATCTTACTTTAAGAGTAAATAAAGGTAAATCTTCAGTGAATAAAGACGGCGTAATGATGACAACTGTTAATTTAAGAGTATTACCAAGTAAATTAAGAAATATTCCTAAAAGTGACTATACTTTAGACAGTGCATCAAGTGTTTCTTCTTTAATGAAAACAGAGGCTGTTAAAATGTTAGAAGCCAAAGTCCCTGCTAAACAATCAAACATAAAAGAATTATCTAACGAAGTTGTTAAGTTTAGTAAAACTGAAACTAATGAAGATATAATTAATTATGCTTCAACTGTTGATGAAGCATTAAAATTAGCTAATTCGCTAGATCAGCCAGTTAAAAAAATTAGGGTATTTGATTTTGACGATACTTTAGCAACTACTAAATCAGATGTTTTATTTACAGCACCTGATGGAACAGAAGGCAAATTAAACGCTGAACAGTTTGCAACACGAGGAGCTCAATTACTAGAACAAGGATATGAATTTGATTTTTCAGAGTTTAATAAAGTAACTAAAGGAAAGCCTGGTCCACTTTTAGATATAGCTAAGAAAATACAAGATGCTAGAGGTACACAAGATGTATTTGTGCTAACAGCTAGAAACCCTGCTGCTCAAGTAGCTATAAAAGAATTTTTAGATAGCCAAGGTTTAGATATACCATTAGAGAATATAACTGGACTAGGTGACTCAACAGGAGCTGCTAAAGCAAAATGGATGGTTAATAAAGCTGCAGAAGGTTATAACGACTTCTACTTCGCAGATGATGCTTATCAAAATGTTAAAGCTGTTAGAGATGTGATGTCAGTCATAGATGTTAAATCTAAAGTTCAACAAGCTAGAATTAAAGAAAGTAAAAAGCTTAGTGATGAATTTAATGACCTACTAGAGGAAACTACTGGTGTAGACGCATTTAAAGAATACTCTGCGGCTAAAGCTAAAACTATAGGAGCAAGTAAAGGTAATTTTAAATTCTTTATACCTTATTCTGCTGAAGACTTTTTAGGTTTAGTATATCCTACTTTATCAAAAGGTAGCAAAGGAGATGCTCAAATGGCTTGGTATAAAACTAATTTAATAGATAAATATACTAAAGCTCAAGAGAATTTATCTACTGCTAGATTAAATTTAATGAACGATTTTAAGCAATTAAAAAAATCATTAAATATACCTGCAAACCTTAGAAAAAAGAACGATAGTGGTTTTACTAATGAACAAGCTGTTAGAGTACATTTATTCACTAGCATGGGTTATGAAGTTCCTGGGCTCTCTAAAAGAGATTTAAAACAATTAAATGATACTGTAGAAAATGATGCTAAATTAAAAACATTTTCTGAACAAATATTACAAATAACTAAAGGTGATGGATATGCTAATCCAGATGCTAACTGGCTTGTTGGCACTATAACAACTGATTTAATAAATTTAATCAACACAGAGAAAAGATCTAAATATCTAAGCGAATGGCAAGAGTCTATTGACACTATATACTCTAAAGAGAATTTAAATAAGCTAGAAGCTATATATGGTACTAAATATGTAGACGCATTGACAAACATGTTAACTAGAATGAAGACTGGTAAGAATAGGTTAACTAGCGGTAGTAAAATAGAAAACCAAATATTAGACTATGTTAATGGTTCGATAGGTACTATAATGTTCTTTAACACTAGATCAGCAGTGTTACAAACAATATCTTCTATAAACTTTGTTAACTGGAGTTTTAATAATCCTTATCAAGCTGGTAAAGCTTTTGCTAATCAAAAACAATACTGGTCTGATTTTAAAGAGCTAATGAACTCTGACTACTTACTAGATAGACGTAATGGTTTAAAACTTAATATATCAGAGTCTGAAATAGCTGATGCTGCGGCAACAAGTAAGAACAAAGCTAAAGCTGCTATTAATTATTTATTACAAAAAGGTTTCTTACCTACACAATACGCTGATAGCTTTGCTATAGCTTCTGGTGGTGCTACTTTTTATAGAAATAGAATAAAAGATTTAGTACGTCAAGGTAAGACAGAAACTGAAGCTAAGGAACAAGCTCTTATAGAGTTTAGACAAGTAGCTGAAGAGTCTCAACAGTCTTCTGATCCTAGTAGAATATCTCAACAACAATCTAGTAATGTTGGTAGGTTGATATTAGCTTTTGCTAATACTCCAATGCAATATGCTAGAATACAAAAAAGAGCTATACAAGATTTAGTTAACGGTAGAGGAGATGCTAAGTCTCATGTTAGTAGAATAGTTTATTATGGATTTGTTCAAAATGTAATATTCAATGCTTTACAAAAAGCTGTATTTGCTTTAGGTTTTGGTGATGATGATGATGAAAAAGAAGAAGCTAAAAATAAGAAGTATTTAAATGTAGCTAACGGTATGTTAGACTCTTTACTAAGAGGTTTAGGTATTGGAGGAGCAGCTGTTTCTGTAGCTAAAAACTTTTTAATGGATATTTACGAAAGATCAGGAAGAGATCGACCGGAGTATGTAGATTCTGTATGGGAAGTAACTAGGTTCTCACCACCTATATATTCTAAGTTATCTAAATTAAAACAAGCTGCTTGGCAGTTTGATTCTAAAAAACGTAGAGAATTAATATTTGAGAAAGGATTTTCTTTAGATAACCCAGCTTATGAAGCTGCTGCTAAAGTAGTTTCTGCTACAACTAATGTTCCTCTTGATAGAGTTATGTATAAGATAAAAAACATTGAAGGAGCTTTAGATGAAGACAATGAAATATGGCAAAGAGTAGCTATGATGGGTGGTTGGCCTAAATGGCAATTAGAAAGTCCTAAAACAGCAGCTGATCTATCACCTGAACAAAAAGCAGAGGTTAAAGCTAAATCTAAAGTAGATAATTATAAAAAAGCTAAAGGATCAAAAGATTATGATACTATTAAGAAATTAACTTCTGGTCAGCAAATTAAAATGTTAAAAAGTCTAGGTTTTGGAGAGTATACTATAAAAAATGCTAAAACAGAAAAAGCTAAAATAGATTTAATAATAGCTAAGAACAGTAAAAAGAAAAATATAGTAGATAAAAAAGCTATTGAAGAATATAAGTATAAGAAACTAAATAAAGCTGAGCAAGTTAGAAAACTAGATAGTTTAGGTTTAAGTAAGGAAGAAATAAAAGCTTTAAAATTAGAAGCCGATAGAGTAGAAAAGCTAGTTGAGCTAATGAAAAAATAAATATTATGGCAGGATACAGAAAAGACATGGAGAGAACTGGTGCGTCAATGGGTAAAATTAAAAATCCTATACCTAAATATGATCCACCTAAACCAGGAAAATATGGAATTAACAAAAGTGTGTTAAAACCAACACTTGAAAGTGTTATTAAGAAAAATCCTTCACCTACTACAGGTGGTCATGCTATTAGAATGACCGCCTCTCCTCATGAATATTTTTTAGGTCCCGGTGTGGCTAAAGGAGGTATTAACTTATCTAAAAGCTTAGCTAGAAAAGCAGTTAATAAAGTTAAACCTATTTTAAAAGATGCAGCTACAGACTTTGGAATAGATCAAGTACTATAAGGAACACTAGAAATGGGCACCATACCCAAAGTTCCTGTAACCAAAAAAGGGGAGGTCATTACGACTTCCCCTTTTTATATTTAAACGTTACAGTATTCACAAATACCGCCTAGACAAAGTCCGCACATATCATTTTATTTTAAAATTTATAACTAATTCCAACAGCTATGAAAAACCCTCCACTAGCTATAGCCAATGTATTAGGGTTTAAATTAAACTGTGGTGCATGTGGATGCCACACCATATAAGAAGTTCCAGCTGTCATCAAGCTAAGACCTCCAATTATAGCTAACTTCCTCATGTTATTTCACAATTATCACCTGCACAAGCTAATTCTCCTGCAAGATCTGTTTCGTCTTCTGTTTCTACAATTTTACTAAGGTCAACATCTTTAAGATGTTTCATAGCCATATCATATTGTACTTTACTTATATCTTCAAACGGCGCTTGAGTATATGTACCACCATCGTAAGGCAACACAGATAAGCCGTTATAATGATCTCTATTTTCCCACATCCATTTTCCAGCTTGATCCCACTCTGTTTGCTTTAAACTAACTGTAGCTGAAACATTGTGAGTATTAGATCCTTTTCTATGGCCAGGAACAATCCACTCTTGAGCAACTTTCTTAATTCTTTCAAACAAATCAAAAGGTGATTCCATTCTTAATATAGAATCATCAGGAGCTTTTTGTGGTATACTAATTACAGCAGTATCATGAGGCCTAAAAAACTCATCTTCAACTAATTCAGGATGATGTTTAGATAAATGCTTATACATAGATTCATTTTTACCAACTCTAATCCTACGCGTATAATAGTCATTATGCCATGCGTGAATACCAGATGAAGTTCCTAATGCCAGAGATGTCGTCCCAGCAGGCTTCACGGTTGTACATCTAGCTGCTGGATTAATACCAATAGCTTTAGCTGTCTTTGTATTTTCTCGTTTTACTATATTTGCAGCTTCCTTCATATCCAACTGCAGCACAGCGGCACTCCCTATCCCTGTCATTGATACACCGATAAGGGCGTCCTTCTCTGTCGTATCTTTCCATATGTCTCTTAAATAATGAAAGTCAGTGTAACCAGCTTGTAGTGTTCCTATGAAACTAGCTTGCTTAACTCTATAGTTAAAATCTTCTTGTGATTCAAGATCACTAGCATTTACTTCACATAAGTTACAAAACTGAAAAGGTCTTAATGCTATTTCACAACAAGGGTTTGTGCCCCAGTCTTTATCATTGTTAAGGTATATACCAGGCTCGCCTGATCCCGATAGCTCAACACGTTTCCATAGGTCCATAAAAAACTTTTGAGTTACTTTATGTCTCATAAGAACAGCTGAGTTATTAGCTCTACCTCTTTGTGGATTTGTTTCCCACCAAGTACCTGACTTACAACTAATCATTTCGCTGTCTTCAGCTGAAAACAAACTAATTAAAGCAGCTCTACGAATACCACCAGCTAAAACTGAGTCAGCTATGTGACAAACTATATCGTGTGCTTCGACTGTAGTCAATGGAGTTCCATCTTCTTTAGCATCTAATATACCTTTAATTTTTAGTATACACTCTTTCAATGGTTGAGGTCCTGGTGCTTTACCACCTGAAGTAACTAGCTGAGCACCTTTAGGTCTAATATCTGAATAGTCAAACTCTACAGTAGAGCTTCTTTTCTCACCCATATAAGACTTCATTAACACTTTAATAGCATCACCCCAACCTTCAATAGAGTCACCTATTAAAAACCTTCTAGTTCTTTTAGCATAAGGTTGATTAACTGGAGGCATTTGTTTTACGTGGTGATTTTGTACAGAGTATCCCACACCTGTTCCTCCAAGAAGCAAGAACATAGTTTCGTGGAACGAATCAATATGATCAATTGGTAAATAAGCACAATTATAGACACGATTAGGGCTAATTTCAATCGGTTTACCTCCGAATTGTAGCGAACGCATGCTTGGAAGAATTTTTTTATCATATACTAATTTATAGGCTTCATTTATTTTTTCTGATAGCTCTGGATATTTTTTAATATGCATAGCTTTGTTTCTGTCTACTAATTCTATCCAAGTCTCTCTACGATTTAACTCAGGAACGAACTTAGCATACTTCATATATACTGTTATATCACTTAGTATTTTGTTCGATAACTCCATCTTTCTTTTCTTTTTCTAGTTTAGCTGCTTGAGTTTTTAATTGTTCTATTGACTCCTTGTAGCCTGGCATTAATTTTACAGTTTCTAAAGTACCCATTGCAGTAGTACTAAGTATATTCATTTCATTTATCATTTGTTGCACAACTCTTGTTAATGCTGCAATTTTGTTTTGCATTTCTAATAATGTACTTTCTTTCATCTTCCTTG
>Ga0209535_1000655_pt1 | contig 24208 bp, 41 predicted proteins | sample LinPmetageLP28_FD_184041 | JGI IMG/M metagenome (GOLD analysis project Ga0209535, IMG submission 184041) | Marine viral communities from the Pacific Ocean - LP-28 (SPAdes) (version 2) | ecosystem: Environmental > Aquatic > Marine > Oceanic | place: Pacific Ocean | collected 2009-08-22
AATCAGTAGTATTAGAGCCAAAATAATTATCAAAGTGTACCCCTGACTTGGAGGTAACACCTATATAGAACTCCCCTGTTTCATAATTAGTCTTATAAACTTTGTATAAGGGTTTCTTAGGGATTACTTGTACCCGCCACCCGCCTTTTTATAGGCTAATGCTGTCATTTGGGCTTTCCTCGCACTCCACTGGCCAGGCTTTCCGCCCTTTGACCCTGCTTTAATGCGATTAAAGATAGCCTTACGCATGGTAGGCTTTGTATAGTTCCCTGCTTTGTTGACTGTTGACTTTGATTTCATTGATTTTTGTTAATATAGGCTCTTCATCGTACTGCCCTTGCTCGTTGTTCTTATATGTGTGTGTGACTTCTTGAATTTTAGAGCCTTATACTTTATAAATATACTGTTGTTTTAAAATTTGTCAAGTACTTTTATTCTTTTTTTTACTTTTTGCAGTTTTACAACCCTAATATAGGGTGCGACATAATGGTATTATAGTAGTTTCGCCATATCTGTAGTATTTTTATAAATAATACTTGACAAAACTGCAAACAACATGTAATATATATACTGTAGGTTGGGTGTGTTACACCTATGTGGAACTCACAGACACTATATGTAGAAGATATTGCTATATGTAGAAAATGTACTTTCAATGTGTACCCAATATTTTAGTACGTTGGCGTATATATAAGGCACATAGGGGGGGCATGGCACATGCATGGGGCATAGGTTTCATATAGTATTAGATAAGTATAACATATTTAGCCTAGGGTAAACTTTATAGGTACAATGTAATAATATTACATAATTATTTTATAATATACTTTCATCATCTCATAATTCTAGCAAGAATGTATAAATCTATATTTCATACTTTCAATCCCATATCTAAAATAAAATATCTCATATCATATCTTACACAGTAAGAAATATCATACTTCATATTGGCAGATTATACATGCGACAATATTGACCAATATATTTATTTGACATCTATTTTCTATTTGCTATTATCTTTTTATGACAAGAAAAAACAAAACAACAAAAGAGTTCAAGAACTATCAAATGAATTCTGATGTCTATAAACTAAGAAAAGAAGTTATGAACTTAATTTATGAAGTTAAAGAAGTTTATAATATTCCTAGAATAGATGTAAGAATAGGCGAAAGTAAATCTTGCTCTACATTAGGATTAGCCAGATTAAATAATAATATTATCTGGATAGCTGAATACACTATAAACAAGGGTATTGATTTTCTTAGAAATGTAGTATATCACGAGTTATTACATACTATTTATGGAATAGACCATGACGAGAAATGCCCCCTAATGCAATCAAGATTAAATAATATCTTGACAAAACAACAATGTTTAGATATATTCGGGGAATATGTTAGCAAACAAACAGAAAGGAAAACCGCTTAATATGGAAAATGATAGTATTATTATATCTGATGAGGCATTAGACAATTATCTAGATTTTACAAAATAGATATATAGTATAACCCTTTTCCTCCGAGGGTTATGCTCTATACCTAAAAAAGGATAGAAGAAAAGGAATAATATGAAGATTGAATTATCAAAGAGAAATATACAATTATTGCACGATTTAATTAAGGTTGAACGTGTAAACGTAAAAAATAATTTAGAATATGATAGTGATAAAAAATATTTAAGATATTTAAAAGACTTACAAAATAAATTAAATGTAGATTATTATCATGCAAGGCTAGAAGCATACGATAAGTTTAAAGCAGAAAGGAATAATAAATAATGTATAAAACACCAAGTAAATCGACAAGTATATTTGATTATAATGTAAAGATAATTGAATTATTTGAAGAAAATCAATCAAAGCCTACCAAAGTTCAAATGACTGCAGAAAATCACAATAATTGGTTAATAAAATATTATGATATTAAAGGTAATTTTAACGAATATATTTATGATATTATGCCAAAATTTAAAAAAGATATATTAAAAATGGAAAGGGAATTAAATGGATATTGATTTAATAATATTAATAGTGTTATTAATAGTTTATATAATATTGCGAGGATTAAAAAGCTATTTAGATTAATACTTGACAAATGATAAAAATTATGAAAGGATAATTTATGATTAAAAATTTACCATATACTAAATCAAAGAAGTTATTAAACATTGATAATAATGCAAAGACTGTTAAGGGGCAAAAGAAAGGTTATAAGACGGCTATATTATATCTTGCCCCTAGTACTCAATCGGGGTTTCAAGTTTGCCCTATGGCTAGTGAGGGCTGCAAAAAAGCCTGTTTATATACGGCGGGGCATGGGGCATTTAATAACGTACAACAAGGCAGAATAAATAAGACAAGGTGGTATATTCAAGAAAGGGAATCTTTTTTAATACAATTAAAAAAAGAAATAACTAATCATATAAAAAATTGTAGCAATAAGGGGTTTATACCTTGTATTCGTTTAAATGGTACGAGTGATATATCGTGGGAAACTACTGGCATTATGGCAGATTTTCCAAACGTACAATTTTATGACTACACTAAAATATATAAGCGTATGAAAATGTATGTTAATGGTCAATTGCCTAGTAATTATCATTTAACTTATTCACTAAATGAAGATAACAAAGAACTAGCCTTTGAAGTTTTAAAAATGAAAGGGAATATTTCGGCAGTATTTAGAAAGTATTTACCTAAAACTTATCAAGGGTACACAGTAATTAACGCAGATGAAACAGATTTAAGATTTACAGATGATAACAATGTTATATGCGGATTAATTGCAAAAGGACAAGCTAAAAAAGACTATAGCGGTTTTGTTCTTGATTAATAAATATAATATGTTAATATTAAATAATAGAAAGGACTAACAATGAAATATAAATACATAGAAGCTAGTGGATATTTTGATAACCAAACCAACAATGTATTTGATGTTAAGATAGCCACAGAGGGTTGGAACGGAAAGTGTGATTCCGATGATGAAAAAATTTTTTATTATCTTGATAAGGACGAAACAATAAAAGAAGGTGATACTATATCTGACGGATTTACAATAACAAAAATATATAGAAAGGACTAATAATGACACTAGATGAACTACTATCAATACAAGCGACAATAGATAAAAGAGCAGTACCCATAGACATATTAGAAGAAGACTATGAGTATTACTCAAGAAGTAAAGACAAAAGTATAAAATTATTAGATTTGCATTTAATACATTTTATAAGAATCTTTTTGAATCAAGTAGAAGAGTATAACAATGGCACAAAAAGAGAGAGATTAGAAGAGATACAATATTCATTGAATCAAATATTAGAAGATGTAAGGGAGTTATTTGATGATGACATATTATCAGAATCAGAAAGGAAACATTTAAATGACTAATAGTAAAAAGTATCAAGAATTTTTAGATAGTTATTTATCACAAGGTTATTCATATGAAATGGCTAGTGAGTTTGCTATAAAAGATTTACAACAATATTACAGGGGATTATAAAATGAATAAAAATACAAAAGAATATTTAATTATATTTGCGTTTCTATCTATACCAATTGCATATGTATTAGTAATATTTATATACATGAGGTTCTATCAATGAATAAATGTTCAGAAAAAGATTTAGCTAGATTTAAAAGGTATAGAGATAGACACCCTAAAAGAATCGCACTATCTAAAAAAAAATATTGGGATAATGTTTTATCTAGCACAATTAAAGGACTATGTATGAGAATTAGTAAAGATTGTAAAAATAGGGCAACAAAAAGAAAACTAGAATATAATATTTCTATAGAATATTTAATAAAATTATTAGATGAATGTAATTATACTTGTCCTGTATTTAAAAATAAATTTATTATAAATTCTAAAGAAAAAAATAAATTATATAAACCTAGTTTAGATAGGATAGATAATTCAAAAGGTTATATTGAGGGGAATGTAATGTGGATATCATGGAAAGCAAACACCATGAAATCTAATGCTACAAAAAAAGAATTAAAAATGTTTGCGGATTGGGTGATGAATGAATAAATACAGTAGAATCAATGAGTTAATACAAAAGGCAACACAAGAAGAACCTTTTGATAGTTTTTATGAATGGGATAGTTTTGATAAAATTTATGATTTTCCTGTTTATAGATTACATATAGGTAGTAAAATTTTTGTTTGGAAGTTAGAAGAGGTAAATGATTATCATGATAAAGACCAATCTAAAAAAAAGGAATTAGTGGATAGTGTATTCGCTGAGTTGATTGTTCTACGCAATAAAAGATAATGCCTTATCATAATAAAAAACAAAAAGCAAGTGCCAAAATGTCACAGATAAAATCTTACACAGTAAGAAAAATAAAAAAAAATATTTTTTTCTTGACATCTATAAAAATGTATGCATAATAAAATTATGATAATACAGAAAGGACTATATCATTATGACTAAGACAATAGAAATATCAGTAGAGAAAAAAGAAGTAGACCAACAGTTAATTTCCCTCATTGATAAAAACATTGTTGATATTAGAAAAGCAGAAAATTCTAAGTCAACAATTAATTTAATGGATTATGTGGCTAATCATGTATATCCAAACTACAAAGATAAAGACAAGAACAAAGAGATAAAAGCAGTAAGAAAATATATCTTAGCAAGTTATCCTTTTGATGATACCTTAGGCATTAGTAGAAATGCTTACGATACTATGAATAGTAGAGTATCAAGAGGCAGTCAATTAGTTTTTCATAAGAAGATAAGTATAACAGATGATAAACTACAGGATAAAAAAGGTAATAGACTTATCATATCTAAAGTTGAGGATATGCATAATAAGTTTATAGATAAACCTACAAAAGAAAAACCTAGTATTCAAATAGAAGAAGGTGAAATAACTTCACCACCTACTATAGAAGAAAGTGATTTTAAACCTGTCAAAGATTATATTGAAATTAATAGTGTTGATGAGAGAGTTGAAGAAACTATATCCTATCTAACATCATTAACAAATCTAACAGAAAGTGATTTCGATACTTTGATATCCGATAGAAATCTCAAAGAATACATAGAGGAAAACTTTAAATCTATTGAGCATAGACTATCTAAACTTTTAAAGATGTCTAAAAGTAAAACTAAGAAAGTTGCTTAATCAATCTGAAGGACAGGGGTTTCATACCCCTGTTCTATTTATAGAAAGGACTAACAATGACAAAAGATGAACGAGCCTACAAAATAACTGATAGAATATTTTGGATATTTATTGAGAATTCACATCCAAAAACTATTAGTGATTTTATAGAAGCAGACCCCGATAATACTAATGGCACAAGGAATACAGATAGAGGTAGAGAACTATTCGAAGAGTTAGAATCATTTGTGAAAGGAACATTATGACAGATATAAAATCATTGAATGAAGTATTAAAAGAAGATATACTAGATGAAATTGAATCAATGACAGTACATGATTTTCAAGATACTTTAGATAATAAAAAATTAGATGTGCAAGTAGATGAATTAGATAGAGTTATTGATGAATTAGTAAATAAATTATTTGAAGAGAGGTCAGAATGATTGAACAATTAAAAGTAATACAATATGAATTAAGGACTACAGAAAAATATTTGTCAGGTATTATACAGAATGAATGGATGAAAGACCATCCTCATTTTATGTATAATGATAAACAAGCAATAAAAGATATAATTAAAAATCTTAGAAAAAGACAAAGAGTTTTAAATACAAAAATAAGAGGATTAGAGGGGAGTAAATAATGGCAACAGCAAGTGAACTACAAGAACAATTAAAGAAAGCAAAAAGAGAACTAAGAGAAGCGAGAGAAGAATCTAAGGAATTAAGAATTAGAGAACAATTATATTTAGAGAGGTTAGATAATTGGGCTGAGAAGAATCAATATTTAAATAATAAAATATCTAATATAACAATGGATGAGGTCGCACAAATGCAGAAAGCTAAAGCAGAATATGTGGATAAGTATACAAAAGATTTAGAGGTGGCAGAAGCATTTGATAAACAATCACAGGTCAAACTAAATACTTTTGAAAAGAAAGAAGAGTAATGGCAGTCTATTACATAGATGAATATATACAATATGCTAAAGAGAAAGCAGACGAGGCCAAAAAGAAATGGGTCAATGGTGATGAATGGAATGATGACGAATACGAAAAGCTACAATTCCTAGAAGCTAGTGTAGAGGCATTAATAGAAATGAGAAAACATGGACAATTATTTTATACTGATTTTTAACCCCATAGAAAGACACACGAGGGTCAATAAAGACCCCATGTATGCGTCTTAAAATGGAAAAAAATCATCCATTATTTCAGTTTTGTGTGCCTTTCGGTCTTAACTTGGTCGAAAGCCCACTGCCTGTCATTAGGTCTAAATTCGACTTCGACAAACTTTCTGATACTGTCTTCATCAGTAGTATACTTATGAAACATATTAAGAAAAAAGTTGATAGATTTTTGAGTAGTACTAAAAACATTCATAATTTCACCCCCTGTCATTATATAAATTATAGTGTTGTTTTAGAGAAATGAAAGTGTTATTTCAACAAAGCAGATGTGACATTATGGTACATTTTTTACTTGACAAACTAAATATAATATGCTTAATAGAAATATAGAAAGGAATATAATATGCCATATATTAAAAAACATGAAGGTAATTACGGAACATCTATAATATCAAAAATTACTGGTGTAACTAAACAAAAAAGATTAGCTAAAAAGAAAAAAGTAATAAAAAGAATGAAAGGAAGATGCAGATGAAACAAAAGAGAGAAGTATCTTGCCCTGAGTGTGACGGCAAAGGACATATAGAATGGGGTGTTAAGAATGATGAAATAGATACATGCCCTGTTTGTGAAGGTCATGGTAGTTGGTTAGAAGATATTAACTTTGAAGATGACAAGTACATAATTGATGATGAGTATTTAGAAACAATGAAAAAAGATATTGAAGATACTCTCATTGAACAAGTTAGAAAAGAAAGGATATTATAATGGAAAGAAAAAAGTATGTGGTTTATGTCACAGAAACTGTCACTAAGAAATATTTTGTAGACGCAGAAAATGGTGAGGAAGCAAAGGAAAAGTATCTATTAGAGGGGTTAACATCACCTTTATATGTTACAGAAGTTGATAGAGAAATAACTTATGTATCATTGGCTAATGAAAATAACTTCTAAATTTCGCATGTGTGTAGTAGATATATATCCCCCCAAGGACAACCATATGTTATCATACTTATGCAAATTTGTCAAGCATAATTTTTTTGTTGACATACTTTTAAAAAAGTGTATACTGTAAATTGTAATGGAATATCAATACCAATTAAAAGCAATCCAAACTCTTAATGTAGAAAAGGGTGGTAGCTACAGAGGTGATTGCTTGTTCTGTTTAAATAGAAACACACTATCAGTTAGAAATGAAAATGGTAATTTGGTTTGGAACTGTTTTCATTCTAGTTGTGAGGCAAAAGGCATGTCTAATAATGGTGTGACTGTAGATGATTTAGAAACTTTTATGGAAAGTAAGGCCTTGGTTGCGCCCAGTGGCCCTACTGAATTTAATATCCCAAAAGAGTTTGTCACCATTTATGGTAATAATAAGGCTAGACAATACGTTGATAAGTATGAGTTGCAAAATACTGATGCAAGATTAATGTATGATGTCAAGCAAAACAGGATAGTTTTTCTCATAGAGGATTATGGGAAAATCGTTGGTGCGGTTGGTCGTGGGTTGGCTGATGACATAATACCTAAGTGGTATAAATATAATACCTGTCATTTACCTTTCGTGGTAGGTACAAATAAATATATCGGGATTGTAGTAGAGGATTGTGTCTCAGCCTGTAAAGTAGCTATGGCTAATCTAACAGGTATTGCTATTATGGGTACAAGTTTAAAGCAAGAATTTATATCACCAATAGCTAGCATTGTAGACAGATGTTTTGTTTGCCTAGACAAAGATGCAACAGAAAAAAGTTTTAAGATTAAAGATGCCTTGTCTTATCATGTTCCTACTTATGTAGAAATGATAGATAAAGATTTAAAGAATTATAGTGTAGAAGAATTAAAGAAATGGAGTGTAGATATATGCAAGACTTTAAAGCCTTAATAATTTCAATACTTATAGTAACTGCTTTTATATTTTACTTAGTATTAAATTTACCTAACGCCTATGTTTAATAATATAATATTAGAAAGACACTACAAGAAAGGTAGTAGAGGTGGTAGATTTAAAATATCTGATAAGAATAAAAAGTTTTGGAAGACTTGGGACACACCTGTAAATACTATGGAAAAACAATTAAATCCTGATGCAAAAGAATATAGACACAGAAATACTTTAGTGGATAAGATTGATTTAAGCTATGTACAAGCTAAAGATTATGAGATGAAAGTTTTTGATTGCGACAGGGCAACAAAAAAAATGTATGAAGAATATTACAAAACACACAAGTACGAATAGAAAGGAAACGAATGAGATTATTTGACAGAGAAAAAAATAGATATGTAGTAGACATTATGGGAGTGGCTACGATAGTAGGTATAGGATGTGAGAGGTATGATGATATATATAATAAAGCTACAATAATGTATAGCCTTACCTATCACAATAAAGCATTAGAAGATTTAGGGGATAATGATACCATTAGTTTTGAAGACAATAAAAGATGTAAGACTAGTGGGGTTAGTATTGTGACAGGAAAAAGAAAAAAAGAATATCAATTACCTTTTAGTGAAACAGGTTATCGTTCAGACTTTACAAACATAGTAGACTATGACCCTGAAATTAGTTTTGAAGAAGTAATAAAAGATTCAGCTAGGTATTTGTTAAAACAAAATGGAGTACATAGAGATAAATATTTTGATTCAGAGTCCTTTGAAGACAAGCCTATAGTTAGTGTTGTGAGTAAGATATGAGATTAATATTTTTATTGACATTTGTCATTAGTTCCTGTACACTATCCTTTAATAGAGAAAAACCAAAAGACAAAATAGTTATTGAAGAGTTAGAGCCTATTCAAAATACAAAGATAGATTGCGAACAAGAAGCATTGACCCAATTAGAAATTACAAAATGCAAAATGGAAGCAAGACTATTAGAGTTAGAATATTAAATCTTACATGTGTAAGATAGAAAGGTTATTATGGAAGACGGGAACTTAAAATTATATGTATTAAAAATAATTTTAAAGAAAACAATATTTGATAGAGTAAGAAAAATTGTATCAGATTCTTTTTTTAGTAATGGTGGTAGAGATATATACAAAGCCATATCTAAAATATACGAAGACAATCCTGGGATAGAAGAAATAAGCATTAGTGATTTAAGAATAAGTTATTTTGAAACTTACTTTGCTAATCAAAGTTTTCAATCAGAAAAAAACATCAAAGAATTAATCAGTAGGATAGAACGTATTCAAGACATGAATGAGAGCGTTGTAGAAAATGCTATCAAGAGTATGTACAAATCCGCAAAAGCAGATGAGATGTCAAGGCTATGTATATCTATAGGTAATAATCCTAGCGAACATTCTTTTAAAGAAGTACAAAGATTTTTAGAAACTATTGATGAAGAATATTTTGATAGTGTAGATGATACTTCTGTTACTAGGGATGTTGATGAGATAATAGAAGCAGTCAATCAACAAAGAGAGTTTAAGTTTAATATACATGCATTAGATAATGCTACAGACGGCATAGGTAGAGGAAACTTTATGATTGTTTTTGCTAGACCTGAGAGTGGCAAGACTGCTTTTTGGGTGAGTATGGTGGCAAGTCAAGGTGGATTTGCATGGCAAAAAAAGAATGTACATATTTTTTGTAATGAAGAACCTGCGATTAGAACTCAAATGAGAATGTTAAATGCGTGTAGTAATCTTAATAAAAAACAAATATTAAATGGTAGTAGACAATTAGCAAAAGATAGATGGCATGAGATACAATCATATATATATACTCACGATAGTGTTGATATGAATATGGAAGACTTAAACACATATTGTAAAGAGCATGATGTAGATATATTAATTATAGACCAATTAGATAAAGTTAATATCACAGGCAAGTATAATTCTTCTCATGAAAAACTAGGTGAGGTTTATAGACAGGCTAGAGAGATTGCTAAAAGACATGATGTATTAGTTGTAGGTTTATCTCAAGCTTCAGCCGAGGCACATGGTAGAGAAAGATTAAGTTTTAATGTTATGGCAAATTCCAAGACAGGTAAAGCTGCTGAAGCAGATGTCATCATAGGTATAGGAAAATTAGATGAGGGTGAAGAAAACCCTAATGAAGCATGTGTACGACAAATAACAATCTCAAAGAATAAACTGACAGGAGACCACGGGGAGTTCCAAGTACAATTAGTTCCCACCTTATCTCAATTCACTTCATTTACATAGAAAGGATATTAAGTGATAACAACATTAGACATAGAAACAACAGTAAGTAAAGAGGGAGACCCTTCCCCTTTTAACTATGAGAATAGATTAGTAAGTATTGGTATTAATGATGACTACTATTTCTTTTATCACAAAGATGTAAAAGATGTAGAGAAGATAAAAGAAAATAAAAACAAAGTTCAAAAGATATTAGATGAATCTACTTTAATCATAGGGCATAATTTAAAGTTTGATATGTCATGGATGTATGAGTTTGGGTTTACTTATAATGGTAAACTTTATGATACTATGTTAGCAGAATATATTATTATGAGAGGCCACAAAGATAAATCTTTATCCTTAAAAGAATGTTGTAGAAGACATAACATTAGTTTAAAATCTGATATACTAGCTACCTATATGGATGAAGGCTATGGTATTGATGAGATTCCATTAGAACATTTAGAAACTTATGGAAGACAAGATGTTAAGATTACAAAAGAGTTATATCTTACACAAGTAAGATTTTATAATCTACATGCTAACAAAGGATTACTTCCTACTAGAGATTTGATGAATGATTTTCTACAGGTTTTAATTTCTATGGAATGTAATGGAAACTATATTAACTTAGAAGATTTAAATGGTGTTGAGAAAGAACTAACACAAGAATACTATAAGTTAAAACATAAGATAGAAAAAATTATTGCACAAGTTATGGGTGATACTAAAATAAACTTATCCTCTACAGAAGATTTATCTAAGGTTATCTACTCAAGAAAAGTACAGGACAAAAGTATTTGGACTAGCATGTTTAATATTGGTATAGATAAAAGAACAAAGAGAGCAAAGAGAAGACCTAGAATAAATGACAGAGCATTTCATGAGTTAGTAAATAAGTATACAGACCCTGTGTTTAAAACAATAGCACAACAATGTACTGAGTGTCATGGTGTTGGTCACATAAGAAGAATAAAAAAAGATGGTAGTCCTTTTTCTAAAATGTCTAAGTGTTCTAAATGTAATGGACAAGGTATGCTGTTTATTGATACAGAAGCTAGGGCAGGATTTAATTGGAAAGCTAACAGTGTTCAAGATACAGCACAAGGTGGTTTTAAAACAGACAAAGAAACTTTAAATAGAATTGCAGTATACGCAGAGGGTTCTTTAAAAGAGTTTATAGATTGCATTGTAAGATTTGGTGCATTAGAAACTTATCTTAATACTTTTATAACAGGTATAAGAGATAATACTAATCACGATAATATACTACATCCTTCTTTTAATCAACACATAACTGCTACGGGAAGATTATCAAGTTCTAAACCTAACTTCCAAAATATGCCTAGAGGTGATAAGTTCCCTGTAAAAAGAGTTATACAGTCTAGGTGGGAGAATGGTCAAATATTAGAAGTAGATTTTGCACAATTAGAATTTAGGACTGCAGTATTTTTGGCACAAGATGAACAAGGTATGCAAGATATAGCAGACGGAATAGATGTTCATCAATACACTGCAGATATTATAGGTTGCGATAGGCAAACTGCCAAGGCACATACATTCAAACCTCTATATGGAGGAATGATGGGCAAGAAAAAAGAAAGGGAGTACTATGAAAAGTTTTTAAAGAAGTATAAACAAATTGCAGAGTGGCATAAATATTTACAAGATAGGGCTTACAAAACAAATATAGTTAAGCTACCAAGTGGTAGAGAATATTATTTTCCTAATGTGTATAGAAGAAAAGACGGCTCTACTACACAAGCTACAGCCATAAAAAATTATCCTGTTCAAGGTTTTGCTACTGCTGATATAGTTCCTATAGCATGTATAAATGTTTGGGAATTGCTACGAAAAAGAAACTTAAAAAGTTTAATCATAAATACTGTACATGATTCGGTTATACTAGATGTTCATCCTGATGAGATACATCATGCGATTAGTATAATCAAGACAGGATTTTCCAATGTAAAGGACCAACTACTACATAGGTATGACTGCGAGTTAAATGTACCTTTAGATTTTGAAATAAAAAAAGGTATAAATTGGCTTGACTTATCCACAGTTATATGATATAATACGTTTATAAAAAGGAGGCATTATATGTCAAACGAACTAATAGCGGGTATAGATACTATGTCCAACGATAAATTGATGGCAATGATAGGGCAAGACATCGACACAGGTGGCTCTTCTCTCTCTAGGTTATCAATTAATTATGATACCGAAGACAGTGAAGGCAATCTGATAAAACGAGGTCTATATAAAATAGACAGTCAGAAACACGGACTTGTCTTTGCAGAGAAGGTATCTTTCAGACCTTTTCTAAATACCTTTCAGTATAATAAATACGATGAGGAAGATGAACACAACAATTATAAATCTGTTATGTTTACAAGTTGGTCAGACGCAAAGCCTGACTCTAATGGAACTGATGCTTGTGGTAATGTACCTAAAGCATTAAGAGAAGACCTAGACCCTGCATCTAAGATTCAACAAGAAAAAGTTACTTGTTATCGAAATGTGTTTGGGGTGGCATCGGCAAAAGGAAAGACATCTAAAGGGCAAGAAGTTACTATAACTGAAGAGCCTGTACTCTACAGAGTTAGAGGTGTTAACTTTCTTCCTATAGGTGACCAATTAAAAAGTCTATCTAAAAGAAATAAAATTATGTATAATACTGTTTTGGATTTTAATGGAACAGAAAAACATACTAAAGGTAGTGTCACTTACTTTACGGCAAAGATTAGAGATGCCAATAAAGATGTCAAGTTTTCTGATGTAGACAAGACTAATCTAAAAAACTTTTTAGACTATGTGAAACAAGAAAACGATTATGTTAAATCGGAACATGATAAAGCAAAGAAAAATCAAGTAACTGCAGAAGATGTTCTTGATAATGAAATCATGAAGGAAATGACTGCTTGACTTTCTTAGAAGAAGTAAAATCATTTTTAGCACAGGCTCAACGAGAGCCTGTCGCTATACCTAAACCTATTATAGAAAAGTTTAAAGAAGAATGTGAACAAGCAGTAAGAAAACAATTTACAGACAAAAGAGAAACAGATTTTAGAATACGAATGTCTAATGTTGGTAAACCCTTATGCCAATTACAAATGGATAAAAAATATTCTGGCGATAATAAGATAGTATCTTATGAAAATTATAATTTTAAGTTAAGAAATTTATTTGGTGATATAATAGAAGCTATTGCTGTTATGTTACTGAGAACAGTTAAAGCAAAGATTCAAGGAGTTCAAGGTAAGGTTAGTTTGAACACAGAGTTCTTTGATATAAAAGGAACGTATGATATAATTATAGATGATAAAGTCTATGATATAAAATCCGCTTCACCTTTTGCTTTTGAAAAAAAATTCGGGGAAAGTGGGGGTGGCTTTCACAAAATTGCTGAAGACGATGTCTTCGGGTATCTCTCCCAAGGATATCTATATTCGGAAGCCACAAATAAACCTTTTGGTGGGTGGATTGTAATTAATAAATCTACAGGAGAAATATTAGTTAGTGAACCCCCTGAAGATGATTCAGAGTATAGGAAAAAAGCACTAGAAAAAGTTCATAATAATGTGAAAGCGTTAATGGAAGATACTCCTTTTAAAAGAGAGTATGAATTACAAGAAGAGTCTTTCTATCAAAAGAAGACTGGTAATAAAGTTTTGGGTACTGTCTGTTCTTTCTGTCAATACAAACATAAATGTTGGGGTGATAATATTGAGTACTTGCCCCAACAGCAATCTAAAGCAAGAAGCCCTAAATATTATTGGTATGCAGAATTAAACAGTCCTAAGGAGATAGCACATGGTTAAAGATATAACATTAGATAGTGATGGGGTAGTGATAGTTGTCAAACCCTATGGAGAAAATGGTAAGTTTATTTGTGGTCTAGATAAAAATTATAAACAAGATACAGAAGAAAAAAAAGTATGCTATGCGGTAGCCTTAGGCTTATGTCAAATAGCAATGGATGACCCTGATATGGTTTATGATATTGGTTTAAGTGTATCTCAAATAAACGAAATGGAAAATGGAAAAGACAATCTTATAAATCTAGAAGATTGGAGGAAAAAATTAAATTGAAACATAACGCAGATTTTAAGTATGATTTAGAGTGGGGTAAACAAGGGGAGACTGTTGTTGCTGAAATACAACAAGGAGAAAAGACTGAGGTAAAGTCTGAAAGAGATAAGTGGATTAAGACAGGTAATCACTATTGTGAATACCAAAGTAGGGGAAAAGAAAGTGGGATTAAAAAAACACAAGCAGAATGGTGGACAATTAATTTCTACAGTGGTGATAGATTTTGTTTTAACATAACATTAAAGACAAAAGATTTGAGAAGTATTATCAATAAGAATAACTTTAATAAAGTTCCTGGTGGGGATAACAATACTTCATGGGGATATTTAGTTCCTATTATAAAACTAATTGATTTTAATAACTATGGTAGTTCTGAATGAGAATACTGAAAGACCCATTTACAGGAGATTTACTATTGTCTTTAGATTCATTTGAATCAAAGCAAGTAAAGGATAAAGGGTATGTAAAGATATCTACTAAAACAAATTTCTTTGGGTACTTAAAAGTTTTGCATGACGATTTGTCTGCAATTATTACTGAAGAGTTAAGAAATATACATCTACAAAAGGAGAAACAAAAAAATGCAAAAATACGAGATAAGTCAAAACCTAGTACAGGGAATAATTAATTTTTTATCAACACTTCCTTGGAATCAAGTTAACAAGTTATTAAATTCTATAGCAATAGAGGTAAACGAAAATGAAAATTCAAAGAAAGAATCTGATAAGAAGAAAATATGATTTACTTATTGACGTGGGAAGATTTAATGTTGGGATAAATAGAGAGTTTGAATTAGTGCTTGATTATAATACAGTCAATCACAAAAAATTGTATGAGACATTAAAAGAAAAATATCCTAAGTATCAGCACACTAATATAATAGTGGCCCTTACTCAAGAAACTAAATTTATGTTTGATGACTTAGCAGAAGATGTTACTAAGTTTGTTAATAGTTTAAATTAATATAATTCTTCTTCTTTATTTAAAGTTATACTAGGGTCATCAGGCCTGACAATATTACTACCAAAACTAACATCTATTTTAGGTTTAGGTAAAGTTTGCAAATTATTATCTGGCATAGATTCTAAGGGCCTGTTAGCTTGGGAAGTTTGATACATTTCTTCTGCAGGTAACATCACATCATTAACGTAATTAATTAAATCATTTTTTCTTTTTTGATTGTATGTTGGTTCGTTTCCTTTTGCGTATTTATTAACAGCATCGATAATACTATCAACATCATTTTTAGAAATGGACTCATACAAACTAGGTGCCTTTTTTATATTTCCTGCAACAATTTTATGTTGAACCAACAGTGTTTGATTTAGCTCTGGTAGTTTTTTAAATCTGTCAATTATCCCTTTATCTTTATTGTCTTTAAAAATATTATTATATTCTTTCTCAGTCTCTATAACAAAAGTGTTAAAATAATTTTCATTAACTCTTTCTCCCTCTTCGGGAGTTAACACTATTTTATTAGCTATCTCATCTAATTCTTTAGCATTAGTATTACTTAAATTTTTTTCTAGTGCGGGTTCTAGTTTTTTATTTATAGTTTCCCCAAAATTATATTTAAGTAAATCTTCTTTATTATGCTGCCCTATATCAAAACCATTAGCTACAGTTGGGCCTGAATTTTGTGATTTAGGAACATGGCCTATAAAATTACCATTTTCATCCTTTTTAGTTTGTTCTAATACATTATGTATAAAATATCTATCGGCCATTATTTCTTCACCAAACTTCCACCGAAGTAAAGTCCCACTATTGATGACATAAGGTGAGTATCGAGTGGTGTAATCACTACACCCGCAAATGCTCTGTCCATTAGTATTTCTTTCTTCTCTATCAGGAACAAAAAACCGGGCTTGAACTCTGTCCATGTTAATATAACAGGTATATCTAAAAGCACAGGAACTATCTTAGGCCATGCAATAACAAAGAAGACAGCCGTTAAAGCTATGATTCTTCTTGTCCATTGAAAGCCTTTGTTCTCATATGTTCTTGCCTTATCTACAAAAGACATTTGAGTTTCTGCTCTTGCCAATAACATTTTTTGTTCTTCTTGTTTTGCTTTAATGCTCTGACCCCATATGGACATTACTCCACCTAGTAAGCTAGAGCCTAGCATTGTAATCATTTCTACAGGTAATCCACCTAACATTATTTTTCCTCCTCTATATTTAATATTTTATACAGTTGTTGTAGTTGTTCATATTTTTTAGGAGTCATTTCTCCTCTTAATAATTTTTGAATAGCTGATTGCCCCATGTTTTTTACTCTTAGTTTTAAACCTGACATTAAAGAATCAGGAGACATACCTAATTCCATAGCCTTATCCCATGCCCATTGAGGTACTACTAAAGGTGCGTCAAAGTTAAAAGCATTGTGTGCAAGATAATCCATTAATGCATCTTTACTTAAATTTTCCATTTTCTCTAACTGAGAACCATACCATGTATACTTTATTAATTTAGATTCTTTTAAAGAGTAGGATGAAAACCACCTTGCTCTCCAGTCTGCAAAGTCTCTTTGAAAAGTACCATTGTCATTAGTTATCTTTAAAGGATTATCATCTGGAAATACAAACTGCTCTATAAAAGCGTGGAATATACCTTTAGGAGTTACAGCCTTTAGTTGTTTTTTTATTTCACCTTTATCTAAAGGAGTACTAATAGGCTTACCTATAGTTTCTATAAGTAAAGAATTAATTCCGTTTAAACCTAAAGCTGCAGAAGCTTTTACCACACCTATACCGAACTCTACTCCTGGAAAAGATATAAAATCTGAGGGGTGTAAACTAGGTGCTGCAAGTGTTGCAGTTAAATCCATGTTAGTTAGTTTAGAAGGTACACCAAATAGTAACCAATCACTTAGCCCTGCATTTATAAGTTGCAAACTTAATGTAGGAGTTGCTGTTTTAAATAATCTATTTTTTAATTGTATTAATGCGTCTGCTCCATTAACACCTAAAGCACCTATCAATCCTGCAGTTAATATGTTACTACCAACAAAACCTAAGAGTTGTGCCCTATCCCCTTTGTTTGCGTTTTTAACAGCCTCAATCATTTGGGCGTACCAATTATGTTGAAAGGTTCTAAATAAACCTGCTGCTCTACCTACAGTTCCTAATTGTTGGAATATGATAGGTCTTTCTGCAACATCATATCTCACCATGTATTTGTCAGCAAGTTCCCATGCTCTTGAACTAGAAAGTTCATCTTTAGCACCTAACCTTTTTAAATGATGAGCAAATAATAATGTAGCGTTTAACCTAGAAAATTGTTCCATGTTAGAAGCTAATGCCCTACCACTTAACATATTTTTTACATTACCTTTTATATTTTTTACATCTGAAAATTTACCTTTTTTATAGTAACCTTCCCCTGCAAACTCTCTTAAAAAGTTATCATTAATTGTTCTATTTTTAACAGCTTCTTGTATAACCTTTCTACTAAATTCCCCTGGTAGTACTAATTCTTTTTGTACTTTAAGAACTGTAATGTAAGCATCTGCTAAAGCTTTTCCTGAGTTCATTCCTGCTAATTGAGATAAGTGAGCAAGTTTGTGAGGTATCATTTGATAAGGTTGAATACCTTGTGCTAAAGCAAATCTAGCATTTAAACTAAGTAAGTAAAAGTGATTAGCTAAAGCTGCTGTACTAGTATATAAATTTTTAAAGTTTCTACCAACAATAACTTCTTCTATTGTTTCTATTACTTCTTTTGGTTTCTGAGATTTCTTACCAAAAGTCTTTATAGATAAGGCATTACCTAAAGCATTGTTAATGTAATTTAAACCAAACTCTGTAGCTCTAGGATATAACTGTCTTATAGTATTTTTTTCTCCATACTTAACATTAAATCTAATAGCAGTATCTACTATTTGTTTTATTCTAAAATTAAACTCCATATGATTAGCAGCTTTGACACCACCTTCTACATATAGTTTAATAGCTAAATTAAAATCATCAACATCTTTTCTAGAGGATTTTAAACTTAATACATTTCTACCCTGAGAACCTAAGAATCCTTGAACTGTTTCTTCTTTAGCATTTCTTCTTTTTATTTTTCTTCTATTAAAACCTTGTTCAGCATACATTTCATCAGCTATCTGTTTTATTTTAAGACCTATTTCTTTTTTCCTACCTCTAAACAAATGTTCAGATACTGTTTGAAAAGCTGTCACTGCGTCATCAGAGTATGCACTTTTTTCAGGCTTTCTAACATTAATAATAACGTCATCACCTAATTCTTTTTGTAGTCTAACTTTTAAAGCTTCAGCACCTGGTCTAGTAGCGGCAGGTAAAGCTTGTTCTAATAGGCCTGTAGCTTTATTATTAACGTATACTCTATAGTTACCAATAAATATATGAGGAAAATAATTAGGCCTTCTTGGTAGCTTAGTTGCATTTGCTCCCGTTTTTTTTATTTGAGTATTATAATATTGTCTAACTTTTTCAAATCCATTAATTATATCTCTATAAGATAATATTTGATTTTGATTAAATCCTAATTCTCTTAAATAAGTATCAGTAACAACACCATCTTTGTCAAACCTAGAATCTTTGTATTGTTTAGAAACTGTTGTTCTATTTAAAGTATTATCTTCTTTTAATCTTTCTGCTATAAATGCTTTCTTATCTACTATATACTGATTATACCTTGATTCTACTTTAAATGTCCCATTAACTAAAGCTTCTTTTTCTTTTTGAGATAGTCTGTTAAATCTAAATAACATACCCCCTTCACTAGGTTGTAGTTTACCATAACGAAGTGCAGTTACTCCTAATGTTTTTGTAAACTTAGGATTGTCTAGTAACTTTAAAACTAAATCTTCATTCTTAATACGAAAAACATTATACTCAGCTACAAGTTTTCTAACTATAGGATTGTTATTAAATTCTTGAGGTAAAGTTACTTCACCTATTCTTTGCATTAACTTATCATCTAAGTCTTTATATTTTCTTTCTAGATACTTAACTTGAACAGTTGTTTCTTCACCTGTTTTTTTATTGACCTTTGTTTCTTCTCTAGTTTTTAAAACAACAGCATCATTTTTAAATTCTGTAGGCATCCTAGTATCTGCGACTTCTTTGTTTACATTATTGACAAAGTTAGTTTGTAGTTCTAAGTAAGAATCTAATTGGTCTATAACTTTTTTTAACTGGCCTTGAGAACGACTAGCTTGTCTAAATTCTAAAACAAGAGCATCCATTTTATCTCTAGTCTTTTTTTTATTTTCTTCTTTCTTTTGCCTTACTTCAGTTTTTTTTAATTGATTTAATTCTTTTCGAATTTGCTCTTTTCTTGCTTGTAAAAAATTCCAACTATCTATACTTGTGTTTAATTCTTTTGCTGTAGAGGGAGTATTTTTTTCTAAATCTTTTAAGAATTGTTTTTTACTTCTATAATCTAAAACTTTATCTAGAGCCTTTTCTGCATACCCTTTTGTCCCTGTTATAGGCCCTGCTGCTGACAATGATGCAAAAGTTATACCATGTACCATTCTGTCTTCTAATGTTTCTGCAGGAGAGGCAAATCCTAAAGTACCCATCGCAGATATTTTAGTTAGTGGAGCAAACTGATTTAAATAACCTAGTGCGTAACCCATTCCTGCACCCATTGCTCCTGCTTTTATAGCTTCTTTAATGCCTTGGTCTGATGCAACAACTGCATCTGTTGCTCCCATCCCAACCATAGGATTTTTAGTTAAAGCTATAGCAGCTATGTATGTAGGTATTTGAATGGAAGCAGCACCAAAAGCACTATATAGTTTAGTAGCAAAATCATCAGGAGTTTTATCATACATTTCTTTTGCTCTTTTTAAGTTAATAGCTTTCATTTCTAATACTTTATTACGAGCAATCAAAGCCGCCTTATTAATAGGGTCTAACTTACGACCTTGCGGGTCTAAGTAAATATCTTGTCTTGCTTGTTCTAATTGTTTATCTGTAAAAGCCATACCTATAAGGTTAGCTGTACCATGATACAAAAAGTTAGCTGATGCCTCTAGGCCTCCCGCTTTTCCACCATAATATAATTGCCTAAAACCTAAAGTAGTACCAATGTCATCAAACTTTTTTTCTTTAGTATCTGCATCAGTAACCCCTATAGGCTCTTGGTCCATTTCAAATTCTTCTTGCGAAAGATTATTTTTTAATGTTAAATCTTTTTTAATAAAGTCTTTAAGTTTTGCTTTACTTTCTTGAGATAAATTTTCAGTATCTATATCTAAGATTTTACCATCTGAAGTTACATAATTAAATGTTGTCATAGATTACCTTTAACTCAGTAAATTGTCTACATCTTCTTGACTGGTAATTTTTTGTTTAGTGTTAGCAATTAAGTCATCCCCTTGTGACATAAATATTGTTTCAGCAGAATTAACTTGTCTATTATATTCTTCATTGATAGCTGCTTCTAATTCTTCATTAGGAACATCAAATCTTCCTTTAGAAATAAATCTTCCCCTTACTAAGTCTTCTATTGTACCATCAATATAGTCTTGGTCTATCATTAGTTTAAGTCTACTATCTTCAAAAGCAGTTTTGCCAATACTACCATAAATACCTTCACCTTCTGACACAGTAGGGACATCTAATTCTGGAACAATAGCTTGGCTTATAATTTTATCTTCTTCTTCTTTTCCTTTTGTTCTAACATTTTTTGTTATAAGTGCTTCTAAAGTATTTTGACCCATACGATTATTATTAACTAAACCTTTTGATATTTTTAAATCATTTATTTTAGTATCATAATTTTTTTTGGCTATCTCTGAATAGTTACCAGTTTCATAAGCTGTTTTTTTATCTTCATCTAAAGCTTCAAATTGAAATTTTAATTGTTTTAATTGTTGGTCTTTAGTAGTAGGTGCTAAATCTGATAATCCTGCTATTTGTGAAACAGTCATTTGTTCAAACATAAAATTGTTAAAAGCATTATTACCTGTAGACTCCATGACTCTTAATGCTTTATTAAAATTGTCTCCAATTATTTTACCTTCATTATTTACATCTTCTTTAGCGGCAGCTAAAGTTGTAAGATAGGTTTCACTATTTTCTCGTTCTTCTGCTATTGTAGCTAAAATATTTCTTCCTGCTCCTTTAGCTATTCCTCTAATTGTTCTAGGATTAAATACACTACTTAATAAACCCATTACTCATCTCCTTTTGACATTAAACCTTTGTTAATATTTTTTTCTTCATTTACTTTTTCTTTTTTGTCTTTATTTTTTAATGCTTCTATGTCTTGATTTACATCTCTACTTTTAAATATAGCTTCTAAAACTTTCTTTGTTTCTTTTTCTTTAGGCCTATTAAGTTTAATCTTTTCTACTTTAGCAGCTTTACCCATAGTCAATATCATTTTTTCCACTATAGGTGTTACGAGTAAACCTAAGTCAGGAGTAAATGCTCCTTCTATAAATCCTGAAAAAACTAAAACTTTTGTAATAGCTTGTACTGATACTCCTGCTTCTAATAATATAATTACTTTACTAGCAGTTTCTTTGTTATGTAGCTTATTCCAAATAAATTGTGATGCTTTTTCTGCGTCTACAAATCTTGGTGGATTTTCCCATGCCCAATTTTTAGGAGTGTCTGTTAATGACTGACCTGCTACAGGTGTGTCAAAAGGATTTGATTGTCTTTCCATACCCATTATTGTATTATCCTTTTAGACATCTCTAAATAATCATTATTTAGATAATCATCCCATGCTGAAAGTAATTGACTATAATTTACTGCAGCACTTACTGCCCCTACTTTACCCGCAGGTTCTGGTGCTTTAGTTTGCATTTTGTATTGACTAAAGTTTACAGCAGCCTTTGCATCTGCTGCTGTTATTCCTGAACTTTGTTGTCCTCCACCTCTACTGCCCATTACTGTAGAAGCTGCTGTAAATATTGTACTCCACATTTTTTACTCCTTAACCAAAGATTTTCATATCTTTAAATATTTCTATACCTATAGCACCTATGATGCCATTTAATTCATCTTTTGATGCCTCGTCTAATAAATCTAATTCTGCCTCTCTTTCTAAAGCAGACATAGCAATATTATGTGCTCTCTCTTTAGAATTTTCTGATGCAGTGTTTACCCAAGAGGCTTCATCTCTCCACTGTTGCCACAATGCTGATAAACCAAAGTTAGATATGTTTAATAAATTTTGTGCGTCTGTTTGATTGGCTGCATTTATTGCTGCTGTATTACCTGTGTTAACACTTCTTCTCCAAGTTACATTTGATTGGTCAATAACTCTTTGATTTTCTACGTTGAATCTTTCTCTTTGGTCTTTTAGTTGTGAATTAAATTGATTGATAGCAGCCTCTCTTTGTGCATTAGATTCACTAACACCTATTTGGTTTTGTGTGTTTTGTGCATTTATTTTATTAGCTTCTGCTACAGAGTATTGATTCATTGCATCTGTTCTTTGTGCATTGTTAGTATTTATTTGTGTTTCTAAGCTTGAAAAAAACTGGTCTGTTTGTGATTGACTTTGTGAATTAAACTGTAGTGATGCATTTTCTGCCGCTTGGTCGGATAATAAAGATTGCTGCCTTATTTGTATATTTGTTAAACTTGATTGTTGCCTGTTAGATAAATTCTGCATATCCATTTGGAAATACTGTTGAGCATTTAACACTGCAGCTTGTTGTCTATTAGATAAATTTTGGAATATAGCTTGTTGATACACTTGAGCATCAGCTTGAGCAATAGGTATAGATGATTGTAATATACCAGAAGCTAGAGCCTCTGCTGCAATACTAGAAGCACTAAGGCCTCTTTGTTGCATAGCTGAGTCTACTAATCTTTTAGCACCTTGTGCAAATGCAGGTAAAGGTTTACCTTCATCTACTGATTGTTGTATTGCTTGAGATATATTTGCTAGTTGCCCTTGAACTGTGGCTTCAGGAGGTAGTGCTGTTAAGTCTTCTTGTGCCGCTACCATGGCTTGAGATACAGTACCTTGTGCAGCAGTCATTTGAGGTACAGTTTGTCCTGTCACTGCTTGATACTGAGGTGCTGTTACTTGAGGTTGTTGTGTTACCTGAGAAGCACTAGGAACTGTTGCAGATGTAATTGTTGGGGCTGTTGTTGCAGTAGGTGTTGCCGCCTGTACTTCACCTGTTAAACCTGTTGTTGCTAATGTTGTAGCTGCTGTTGGTGCTTGTAATGCTAGACCAGGGGTAATTGCAGTACCCTGTGGTAGTGTAGGTTGTCTCATTGCCGCACCTACTTGTGCTTGTACTACTTGTGATGGGTCAGTTAGTGTAGGTTGTGGTGCAACAGGAAAAGTTACATTAATAGGACTACCATCAGGATTAGTTCCGGGATTTGCTGTTATGGGTTGTGGTGTAGGGGATATTAAATTACCTCCATCTGGCATGTAGGGTCTATCTAGCATAGGCATAGTACCAGTGGAATATCCTTTTGCACCTTTAGTTGTAAAACTATCATAAACACTTTTATCTACCTTACTAAAGTTTTCAGGTATAGCTATCTTTGTCATTGACTCTTTTGCAAAAGTTTCATTAGTTTGTGGATTGTAATAATATTCTTGTGCCATTAGTTATCTCCCATTAAATATGATTCCATCCACATAATTTTTTCTTTTATTACTGCTATATCTTGTTGCATTTGAGTAACGGAATCTGCTTTTGATTCTACTGCCTCTAGTCGTTCTGACCACATGCCCCATGTCATTC